>Ga0302294_10000466_pt1 | contig 12500 bp, 7 predicted proteins | sample III_Fen_N2_3_FD_194550 | JGI IMG/M metagenome (GOLD analysis project Ga0302294, IMG submission 194550) | Peat permafrost microbial communities from Stordalen Mire near Abisko, Sweden - III_Fen_N2_3 | ecosystem: Environmental > Terrestrial > Soil > Wetlands > Permafrost | place: Sweden: Abisko...
AATACGCCACTCGGTGTGATCGACTGGACACCGGACTTTTGTGTCGCCGCCTGGAACCCCGCGGCGGAACTCATCTTCGGCTGGTCGGCCGCCGAAGCCTTGGGCAGGCACGCCGCTTTTCTCATCCCAGAGCACGAACGTGCGGGAGTAACCGAGTCGTGGCAGACTTTGCTCAACAGCCGGGCTGGCACACGCTATTCCAACCAGAACATCACGCGCGACGGACGCAGCATCGAATGCGAATGGTACAGCACGGTCGTACTCGATGCAGACGGGCACGTCTCCAGCGTTTCCTCACTCGTCCTCGACGTCACCGAACGAACCAGTGCTGAGAAGCTATTTCGCGAATCCGAGGAACGTTTTCAAAAAGCTTTCCGGCGTGCGCCTATCCCCCAGGCGATCGTGCGGGTGCTCGATAACAGCATCGTAGACGTGAACGACCGCTGGGAACAAACCTTCGGCATCGACCGGCGCACCGCCGCGGGAAAGACCTCGCTCGAACTCGGCCTCTGGCCTGATGCCGCGCTGCGCTCAACGATTCTCCAGGAAGTCGACCAAATCGGGGAAGTCCACGACCGCGAAGTGCTCCTGACCCGCGCTGGCGGACAACAAGGAGTTTTTCTGATTTCCATCACGCTGGTTAAGATTGAAGGCGACCCGACGATTCTCATCACGCAGGTCGACATCACTGAACGCCAGCAGGCGGAGAACGAAGTGCGTGCGCTCAATGAAAATCTGGAACGGCGGGTAGGAGAACGAACCAGTGAACTGGAACAAGCCAACGCCAAGCTGAAGGAACTGGACCGGCTCAAAAGCGAGTTTCTCGCCACGATGAGCCACGAATTGCGCACCCCCCTCAACTCAATCATCGGGTTCAGCGCGATTCTCAAACAGGGCATGGCAGGTGCCATCAATCCCGAGCAGACCAAACAACTGGAGATGATTCACGGCTCCGCACGCCACCTGCTCGGGTTGATCAACGACCTGCTCGACGTCTCACGAATCGAAGCAGGTCGGGTCGAACTTTTCCCGGAGCGCTTCGATCCCGCCGACGTTTTAAGCGACGTAGAGCGCACCCTCGCGCCCATGGTGTCAGCGAAACACCTCGCCTACTCCACCGAGATCGCCGCCCCAATGCCGGCCGTTTTCAGTGATCGCAAACGCCTCTTCCAAATTGTGCTCAACCTCGCCAACAACGCCGTCAAGTTCACCGAGAAAGGCACGGTGCGCGTCGTTGCCCAGGCCTCGCCCAACGACCAGATCACGATTGCAGTGCACGACTCAGGCATTGGCATCCGCCAGGAAAACCTGGCCCGGCTCTTTGAGGCATTCCGCCAAGTCGATGGTTCAGCTCGGCGTGTTTACGAAGGCACCGGCCTGGGCCTGTTCCTCGTGCGCAAGCTTATGACCATGCTTGGAGGCACGGTCGATGCCACCAGCGTATTTGGCCAGGGCTCGGTCTTCACGGTGACACTCCCGTTAACCGTTCCAGCCAATACCGACAATAGTAAACCTTCTTCTGTTTGGGAAAACCGCCTCGCCCGCCGATGAAACCCGCCATCCTTCTGATCGAAGACAACGAGACCAACCGCCACCTTGCGACTTTTCTTCTCGAGAAGATCGGTTGCGAGGTGAGCCACGCACACGATGGCGCCAAGGGCCTCGCGCTGGCCGAAAGCATTCGCCCCGCACTCATCATCCTCGACATTCAAATGCCCGAGATGGACGGCTACGAGGTCGCCGCGCGCCTTCGCGCGCAACCGGTGACGGCCGGTATCCCCGTGCTCGTGGTGACTTCGTACGCACAGTCGGGAGACCGGCAGCGGGCGCTCGCGCTCGGGGTCGCCGACTATCTGGAAAAGCCTTTTGAGCCCGACGACTTTATCAACCGCGTTGTTCGCCTTTTGCCCACCGGACTGCCACCCCCATGAACATTCTCGTCACCGAAGACAATCCCCAGAGCCTATATCTGCTCGAGCAGTTTTTCCGTGCCCGCGGCCACTCGGTCTGGTCCGCCACCAATGGCCGTGAGGGCTTCGATCTGCTCACGACCCGCGGATTGCCCGACGCCGTGGTCTCCGACGCCCTGATGCCGCTCATGGACGGCTTCGAATTTTGTACGCTGGTTCGAAAAGACCAACGCTTCAGCTCGCTGCCTTTCATTCTTTACACGGCGACTTACACGGCCGAAAGCGACGAACGCTTCGCGCTTTCAATCGGCGTGGACCGCTTCGTGGTCAAACCCGTCGATCCGGACCAGCTGCTCTCGATCGTGGCGGAGGTCGTTGCCGCCGTTAAAACCCGTCCCCCGCGCGAAGCCGTCCCCTCCCACCCCGACCGCAACCAGCTGCAGGAATACACGCGCATGGTTCTGGTCAAACTTGAGGACAAGCTGCTCGAACTTTCCAAGGCTAACGCAGCGCTTTCCTCCTCCGAGGAAGCAATCCGCAGCCTCAACGAAAAGCTTGTATCCACAGTTCAACGCCTGGAAGCCGAAATCGACGGGCACCACCGCTCAATCGAACTTCTCCGCATGGCACAAAAAGCGGGCGGTATCGGCTGCTGGGAATGTAACAACGAAGGTTCGGTTCATTGGACCGATGAGGCTCGCGCACTGCTTGGGTATCCCGGCACCTGCGATCCCTCCTCGTTCGGCAATTTCATCGGCGACATCGCGCCCGACGACCGTGCCCGCGCCGCGGAAACGTTTGGCTCACTTTCCCTGCGAACCGCCAGGACCATAGATCTCGAAGTCCGTTTTCAGAGCCCCGGCCAGGCTCAGTTCAAACAGCTTCTGATCTGCGGAGCCTTGCTTCCCGGCAAAGCCGCGCAACCGGCGCGTTGGCTGGGCATCGTTCAAGATATCACCGCCCGCACCGAAGCCGAAACCAAACGCCAGCGCCTCGAACAACAGCTCTATCGCTCGCAGAAGATGGAGGCCCTGGGTAATCTCGCTGGCGGTATTGCCCACGATTTCAACAACATCCTCACTGCGATCCTTGGCCATGCGGAATTACTACGCCTCAGTCTGGATCAGCTGCCCCCCACCGATCCAGCCCACACCTCCATATCCGAAATCGCCAACGCCGGACTGCGCGCTCGCGAGATCATTAAGCAAATTCTCACGTTCAGCCGGCGCGAGTCCATCGAGCGTCGTGCGGTGGTGTTTTCAAAAGTAATCGAGGACGCCCTGCGGCTTGCGCGCTCCACCCTCAACAAGAACAACAAAGTACAGCTCTCGCTTTTGACTGAGCGCACGGTTATAGCGAACGAAAGTCAGATTCAGCAGATCATGTTGAACCTCTGCACCAATGCCGCCCAGGCCATGGCACCCGCGGGCGGCACGATTACCATTACCCTGACGGACCTCGACATCGATATGAGCACGACCGGTTCGCGTCCGATGCTGTCCCCCGGACCCTACGTGCGCCTCAGCGTCGCTGACACCGGGGCCGGAATGACTCCCGCGATTATGGAGCATATCTTCGAACCCTTCTATACCACCAAATCGCCGGGCGAAGGCACCGGACTCGGTCTCGCAGTGGTTCACGGCATCGTCCAGTCGCACGAAGGGATGATCGGTGTCGAAAGCACGCCGGGCGGAGGCACTACGTTCACGCTCTATTTTCCAGCAGCACCGACTCTTTCGAATCCTCCACCCCATAGAGCTTCGTCGGCTACGGCTGATGGCAAAGGCCAGCAGGTGCTGGTGGTGGACGACGAACCCAGCGTAGCCAGAACCTGCGCGCAACTCCTCCAGCAGATGAACTACCGCCCCACGGCTATCACCGACCCGAACCAGGCGCGTGAACTTTTTGCGCAAAACCCGCGCGCCTACGCTGCCGTGATCGTGGACTACCTCATGCCACGCGTCACTGGGCTCGACCTCGCCCGCAGTTTCTGGAGTACGCGTCCTGACCTGCCGGTCATCCTGGTCGCCGGATTCGGCGCGCAAATGGACGCCACCCGCGCACGCACGCAGGGCTTTGCCGATTTCCTGCCGAAACCTTTTACTACCGCCAGTCTTTCGGCGGCCCTGACTGCGGCCCTTCAGCCAAAGTCCCCCGCCGGAGTCGCATAGAATGGAGTCCGGGAGATAACTTCCGACGATCTATTGCGGATTTTTTGTCAACGGCCCGCGTGTGAATCTGCTCACTCGCCGTGTACCGTGATGATTACCGTGCGGGTGTGGGCCTGCCGCCGGTGCTCCCACAGGTAGATCCCCTGCCAGGTGCCAAGCAACAACTCGCCATCGGCAAACGGCACCGTCTCGCTCGTCCGTGTGAGCGCCATCTTGATATGGCTCGGCATGTCGTCCGGGCCTTCCAGCGTATGCTCAAAATGCGGGTCGTTTTCCGGAACCAGCCGCTCAAACCATGCCTCGAGGTCCGCCCGCGCGGTTGGATCGGCGTTTTCCATAATCACCAAGCTGCAACTCGTGTGCTGGCAAAAAACCGTGGCAGCGCCGTACTGCAGACCGCTGTGTTTCACTTCGCGGGCGACGAGTTCGGTAATCTCATGCAGCCCTTTGCCGTGCGGGCGGATAGAATGCGCTCTTTGTTGGACTGCCATATAAAACGCAAAACTCTACCGTAGCCCGCCCGTTCGCCAAGAACGGTTTCCGCAAAACCGACTTCTTCTGCTTCCCTTCGCTTTCCAGCCGCATCACTTTATCCTAATGTTAGTCTGGATCGCTTTTTGCGCCCTTTCCCGGCGCGGTTACTTGTCAATTCTGCCCGGTCCATTCCGTAACTATGTTCGTTGCCTCAAAACCTGGGCAACGGACAAAAAACCCGGCCCGCATCCTTCATTTATTCACCTCGCCCCCCGCCAGCCATGAAGAAAACTAGTTTCCCTGCCCTGGCGCTCCTCTGCATGCTCGTCCTTACGGGCTGCGCCTCGCAACCCTCCGCCGCAAACCACAAGGCACAGGCCGCTGGCTGGATCGGGGCCTGGGTTTCCGCACAGCAGCTTACCGAGCCAGGAAACATGCCACCGGCTGTGTTTCTTCATGACGCGACTTTGCGGCAGATCGTACAGCCTGCAATTTCCGGCCACAAAATCCGCATAACCCTCTCGAACCTTTTTGGTCACGCTCCGCTTTCCATTGACGCAGCCTACGTGGCCCGTTCTGCCGCAGGCGACACGATCCACCCCGAAAGCAGTCAGCAGTTGAGTTTCAATGGCAGCCTCACCGCCATCATACCAGCCGGTACGTCGCTGCTTTCCGACCCGGTCGATTTTGAAGTCACCGCATCAACCAACCTCGCCATCAGCATTCACGTGCAATCGGCGCCTGCCGAAGTAACTGGCCACCCGGGCTCGCGGACGACCTCGTTCCTGTGTTCTGGGAACAGTGCCGCGGCTGCAACCCTGCCCGATGCAACCAAGGTCGATCATTGGTATTTCCTGAGTCACGTCGATACACTGATGAACCAATCTGCATCGGCAATTGTCGTACTGGGCGACTCAATCACAGACGGGCGCGGCTCGACGACAAACCTGAACGATCGCTGGCCCAACCAGCTCTCGCGCCGTCTCTTCGCAAATCCCGCCACGCGTTCCATCACGGTTCTAAACCAGGGAATAGGCGGTAACCGTCTTCTCGGCGACGGCCTGGGACCCAGCGCGCTCGCCCGGTTCGATCGCGATGTTCTCGCCCAGCCCGGGGTTCGCTGGCTCATCCTGCTGGAAGGCATCAACGATCTCGGTACGGCAAAGCGTGAAGAAAATAAGCCATCGACCATCGCCAAAGAGGTCATCGGCGCCTACGAACAAATAATTCTACGAGCCCATGCCCACGGCATCCGGGTTTTAGGAGCAACGCTTTTGCCGGCTGGTGGTTCGTTTTATTCGAATCCCGGATTTGAAGCAGATCTGCAAACCGTCAATCAATGGATTCGCACCAGCGGCAAATTCGACGACGTCATCGATTTCAATCAGGCGACAAGAGACCCGCAGGACCCCACGCATCTTTCTGCAGCCGCGGATGGCGGAGACCATCTCCATCCCTCCGCGAACGGCTATAAAATCATGGCCGACGCGATCGATTTGAAACTATTTTCAAATTGAAACGGTGCCCCACCCAGCCAGCCAGCTTCTATTCGCAACGGTAACTATTAATAACCGCCAAGTTTGCCCATCTTCCAAAATCATCCTGATTAAAGCCGGCGCCGCCACCGCGGTGCCTTGAACGAAAGGTCGATCTTATGTCAAATTCCCCCTCACTCTTCGATATAACCAACCGCGTGGTTGTTGTAACTGGCGCCACCGGCGTGCTGGCCGGTTCAGCGGCCAAACACCTTGTTTCACAGGGTGCCCGCGTGGTTTTTCTGGCCCGCGATCCGGTCAAGCTCGACCGCGCGCTGGCCGAGGCCAAGGGACTTTCCGGAGAATGCGTCAGCTATCCCTGCAATGTGCTTGATCAGGCCGCCCTGGAAAAGGTGCGCGACTCAGTTGTCGCACGCTACGGCCGGATTGACGCGTTGATCAACGCAGCAGGAGGCAATCAAGCAGGAGCAACGATTTCACCCGACAAATCGGTCCTCGACCTCGACCTGGCAGCCTACCGTCAGGTGGTCAGCCTGAACCTGGACGGCACCGTCATACCGTCGCTCGTTTTTGCCAAAACGTTCATCGCTCAAAAGAGCGGCTGCATCGTCAACTTTTCATCGATGGCGGCGACCCAGGCGATCACGCGCGTCCTCGGTTATTCGAATGCCAAGGCTGCGGTGGACAATTTCACGAAATGGCTCGCCGTCGAGCTCGCGCAAAAATCCGGCCCCGCTCTGCGCGTAAACGCGATTGCACCCGGCTTTTTCATAGCCGAGCAAAACCGTCGCCTGCTGCTCAACGAAGATGGCACACCCACCGCGCGCGGTCAGGCGGTTCTCGCAAAAACCCCTTTCAAACGGTTCGGTGAAGCGGCCGAATTGCACGGTGCGCTGCAATTCCTGATCAGCGATGCCGCTGCTTTCGTAACCGGCACGATCCTGCCCGTTGACGGCGGTTTCTCCTGTTTTTCTGGAGTATAATATTATGGCATCATCCAAGGCGCTTCCCTTGATGGAAGAATCCATGCGCTGGTTCGGCCCGGCCGACACAGTTTCGCTCGCTGAAATCCGTCAAACCGGAGCGACCGCAGTTTTCACTTCGCTCCATGAAATCCCTTATGGCGAAGAATGGCCACTGGCGGCCATCGAGCAGCGCCGCGACTTGATCGCTGCGGCCGGGCTGCGCTGGACCGCGGTGGAATCCGTGCCGGTGCATGAATCGATAAAAACCCGCACCGGTGATTTTGTCCGGCATATTGAGAATTATGAAACGACGCTGCGCCGCCTCGGTCAGGCCGGCATCGAGACCGTCATCTACAATTTCATGCCGGTGCTCGACTGGGTGCGCACCGATTTGCATTACCGGTTGGAAGATGGTGCGGAAGCATTGCTCTACGATCCGGTGAAGTTTGCCGCGTTCGACATCTTTGCCCTCAAACGCAAAGGTGCCGCCGGCAGTTTCACGACCGCCACGCAAAAGGCAGCAGCTGACTACTGGGAAAAGATCGGTCCGGCCGGCCAGGAACAGTTCACCCGGCAGACGCTCGACCTGTTCCCCGGTGTAAAGCTCAACATGAGCATCGAAGGCCTGCGCGCCTTGCTGGACGGATACAAATCCATCGACACGCCGCGGCTGAAAGAACACCTGCGCTTGTTCCTCGAAGCCGTCGCGCCCGTCGCGGAGCAGTCGGGTGTGCGCCTCGCGATTCACCCCGATGATCCGCCGTTTTCTGTGCTCGGTCTGCCACGCATCGTCTCCACCGAGCAGGATCTCGCCGACATCATCGCAATGTCGGATTCCCCGGCCAATGGACTTTGTTATTGCACGGGGTCGCTTGGGGCGCGTCTGGACAACGATCTGCCCGGCATCGCCCGGCGCTTCGGCGCACGCATCCACGCCGTCCATCTGCGCAATGTCGGTTACAAAACGGACGGCGTGTTTTATGAAGCGCCGCACCTCGGCGGTTCCGCCGACATGTATTCCGTGGTTCACGCGCTCATTTCCGAACAGATGCGGCGCCGCTCAACCAACCGCAAAGACCAAAGCATTCCGCTCCGTCCCGATCATGGGCACAAAATCCTCGATGATTTCCGGCGCCCAGAGCCGACCTGCCCTGGGTACTCGTTGATTGGACGCCTGAAGGGACTCTCCGAATTGCGCGGGCTCCAGTACGGAGTCGCACGCTCGCTGCAGAAATAGCAGCCGCGCCCTTTGCCGGGTTGCGTTTCAGCCCGATGACTCAGCCGCATCACCCGATCGTGGTGCGGCTATCTGCCGCCAAGATTCCGCCGGAGCTGCGCGGCACGCCGAAGCGTCGGTAGCGATCAGGCGTTTGATGAGCAGCGATCAAGGTTTGGCCGGGGAGAAATGCCTCACGCGCAGGTCCGGGGTGAGAGAAAGTTATTCCCCGCTCCATGAAACCACGCTAAATCGCCAAGGCAGACCTGCTTCCAGTGAGCCTTGGCTAGTACGTGAAGTTCAGTTCCTGGCCCGCCGCTGCATTCTTTGGACTGAATACAAAACAGCCATCAGTCCACCAAGCCAGGGAACAGTGGCACCGCCACCTGATCCACCACCACCACTACTGCTGCTCGACGATGAGGAAGAAGAACTACTCGACGAGGACGATGAACTAGACGAACTCGAGCTGCTGCTCGACGAAGAGCTGGAGCTACTGCTGCTCGAAGAGGACGAAGAGGAACTGGAGCTGCTACTAGAAGACGAACTTGAGGAGCTGCCGGTCATCGAACCGGTGAAGGTGACAACCGAGTACGAAGGAATCGCGTAGGTAAATGCGTTATTGGTGACCGCAACATCAGCCTGGGCTTCCAACGTCAGCGTAGCCGAGGTGACGACAGGCGAGACCGACGTAACCACTGCGCTTTGCAGGTTGAACGTCTGATTGACGGCCAACGTTGTGTTGTTGGCCGCCACGATCACCAAACGATCATCGGTCGGATTCTTAAATGCGGCGATGCCCAACGGGCCGGAATTGAGTGGTACGTCGATGCGGTGATAGCCCGGGCGCACGAAACGGCTGAACTGCGCCATCACAAAGCCGCGACGCTCTGGCGCAGCGTCGTTGTTCAACAACCCATTGGAATCACCAATGCATTTCCACCAGATGTAAGCGCTCATGTTGCCGACCGTGAGGCAATCAATGATCTGTCGGGCCGTGGTGACCGCACCCGGGATGGTCTCGCTGTCGCTCAAACGGGTGAGCTGGCCGGTGGCATCTTTGACGGGATTGCCCGCTGTATCTCTTACAACCTGATCGTTCTCCAGATACTCTGTCATCCAGATGTTTTTATCCAAGGAACGTGCCAGTGGATAGTCCGCGATGGTTGCGCCATAAAGGTGCCCGCCGATATAATCAACGTTCACCGCTGCCGTGGGATCATTCAACGTGGAATCAGATAGGGTATGATCGGACTTCAACGACTCTGGCATCATCACCGGCACCGAGATCGACCCCGCATTGTCGCGGCAGAAAATGCGAAACTGTTCCGCCGTCCAAAGGCATCCTTCGTAGGTAGCATCCCAATCGGGTTCGTTTTGAATCGAGACGACACCAACAGGAGCGCCGCTGGACGCCATCTGGCTCAAGAAGCTATTCAGGTAGGTGACATAATCGCCGTACTTCGCAGGCAGGAGCGAACCGTGGATAGGGCTGCCATTGTCCTTCAGCGCCGCTGGCGGCGTCCAAGGCGTTGCAAGAATTCTCACTCCGCGAGCATGGGCTCTTTGGCCATCTGTCACGTTATTCGCAAAGTCGCCGTCGGGGGGAATGCGCATGCGAAGCAGCGTGAGGCCAAACTGTTTCCCTGTCGTGCCGAAGAGCTGGTCCATCTGCGATTCAGAGAGAGGATCTTGAGGCGAGAGGCCGTATTCACCGCTATTATACAAAAACGCCACTCCTGCGCCAAAGCCGTCGATCTGCTGCTTAACGGAGGCCGCATTTACCGTGCATTTTACCGGTGCCGGCTCGTTCGTTGTCACGACGCCGTAGACGGCCATCGAGAAATCGCGGGCGCTGCCGCCGTTGATCCAGCCGCGGTTCCGATAGGCTGCGCCACCGGCATAAAGATCAGTCCCGGTGCGATACCAGTTCATCGGGCTAGTGCCACTCACCCCAGCGATCTCAAATGCATACATGTGGCCACCACCCAACGTGACCTGATCAGTCCCCGTGAAATCGAGTTTCAACAAACCCGTCGCTTGCGTGGTGTAGGTGATCGCGACCCCACTGCCTCCGCCAAGCAGATTATTGTTGGTTGAGTAAGGATTCGGGTTTGGTGCTGTGATTGCGCCGAGATCGTAGAGATTGACCGTGATCGTGGCCGAACCACTCGTACCGGTGCTCCCACCCGCATAAAGATAAACCGTCTGGAGCGTATAATTGTTACCTGCCGCCAGCGTGAAAGTCTGCCCGAGCGAGGCCGTGGTGCCCGAAAAACTTTCGCCAACGGTAGACTGCGAGTCAGGCATGCTCGTCGTGCTGATAAGCGGGGTGCCTGGCCAGCTCGTCGCACCGGCACCGAGGTTCTGCTGGACCGTGATATCGCCGAAGGCAACGGCCTCGAGCAATTGCAGAGCCCCACCAAGCGACAGAATACAAAAGAAAGTTCTTAGGGACATGGCTTTGTTTTTCTTCATTTTCATAAATGTAGGCTACGCGGGGGGCAAAAAACCTGACCCCATTCACGCCGATCTATCCGTCACGGACAATTTTTTGGGGTGAAACAGGAGAGAGCCACCACCCTGTTTTTGCAAGAAACTTGCCTGGTAAACGCAGGTTGGGAGAGCAGTCAAATCTCGAGGCAGGGGAACGTACACTTCAGGTCATTTCTAGGAATGTCGTAGCTGATTCGAACAGAGCGAGACCACGCTGTCGGCGGATCGCGTCCTAAACCGGATTAGGTGTACGCAGTATGCCCTGAGATACATAAGAATGAATCACTACACTAAAATCATTGACAATTGAAATATAAAACGGCCACTTAAGAAAAAGAACAACAACCAGGAACTATTTTTCCTATCCCCCAAACGCCTCCTTGCTCGGACATGTACCTCGTCTTGAAGAACTCAAATCTTGTGGCGGCACGCGCCACGAAACAGCCCAAAACGGGTCGAGTGGCCGTAAGTGAATGGGTCCGGTGGTTTCAATAAAAGGTGTGACGTGCATTCAAAAACCATACGAAATCTACTAATTGGTGTTCTTGGGTTGGTCTTGTTGGTATGGCATGCCCACGCACAGGCGGCTGAGAATGAAGGCTGGTCGCAGGGCCTGCTTTCGCGACTGCTAACCGCGCCAGCCTCGCCGAGCACCTGCAGCGTCCTTGTGGCACCGGGACAGGGAATGGTGATGCACTCTTACCAGCTGAGAAACCTCAAGCTGGGTGATCCCGGTCGTGCTACTCACGTCGTGTCGATCATGAAGCGATTGTTGCCGGCTGACAGCTATGTCACTGAAGAAAGGTCGGCGAACACCCTGCATGTTTTCACCACTGAAGCGGCCCACGGGTCCGTGGTCGAGTTACTGGCCTCGATGGACGCAGAGAGCGCGGGCACCGACGGAGCATCGGCTGCCATGCCAGAGAACGTGCGAAAAGCGGTTGAATCACTAGCTTCCGCCAGGCCGGATTCCGATTCCCTCCTCAAGGCTATTCGGGAGGCGCAGGAAGAGGGAGAGAAACGAATCGCAAGCTCACTGAACGAATTCAAACAGACAAACCGAAGCGAGACGCTTCATCTGTTCACCATGCTCGGGCTCGGATTGCTCACCGCCTTCGTGATCGGTGGCGGTGTCATCATCTATTACATGATGAGATCACAAAAGCAGGTTCAGCACGTTGTGACTTCCGCCCAGTCGGCAGCGCTGGTGCCAGCACAGCAATATAGCTCGTTGATGCTGGCGAATGAGGAGCAAAAAGCGCAGATGGACACCCTGGGCAAGGCGCTTGAGACGATTTGTATTCAATTTCAGGGTACCGAGCAAAGGATGTCCAAGGATGTCGCGCTTGTGACAAAAAAGCATGGCGAAGTGCAGGCTCTGATGGACCGCATCGAACAACTTCGGAACGAAGTCAGCCTCTCATCGGCGCAACAGTTTTTGGAAATCAACCGTGAAGCGGTCGAAGCAATCATCTCACAGGCCTCGGCCAGTCTCCATACACAAATGGAGAAGGTGAATGCGCTTGCCCTCCAGGCCACGCAGAAGCTCGACGACACGGCCAACCGGCTCGAAGTCCAGCAAGACCGCCTCCAGCAGGTCACGGCCGAACTATCCGTCACCCAACAAAGCTGTGACCTCTTGGAGGATAAGCTGCACAAGGCAATCGAACGGGCTCATCTGGCAGAACAGGAAGCCAACCGGCACAAGGAAATCGCCAACCAAAAGGCGGAGGCCCTGGCCAAACGCGAAGCAGCCCTCGCCGGCCTTTCCA
>Ga0302294_10000468_pt1 | contig 12466 bp, 8 predicted proteins | sample III_Fen_N2_3_FD_194550 | JGI IMG/M metagenome (GOLD analysis project Ga0302294, IMG submission 194550) | Peat permafrost microbial communities from Stordalen Mire near Abisko, Sweden - III_Fen_N2_3 | ecosystem: Environmental > Terrestrial > Soil > Wetlands > Permafrost | place: Sweden: Abisko...
AATTGGAGCGACGCATACAACAGGGAAAATAAATAAAGTAAATTGGACCCTATTCCAGACACCAGTAGAACAAAGTCCACCCGCCGGAGTGCAAGGCGGAGGCCTTGCGAGGGGTCAGGACGATCAACGAAATCAGCTAGAACGGCACTACCTGCGCCGTAACCCGTCCGGCAACTACTCCGGGCTCAGTGCGGAAATGGAGCCAGCGGCGCACCAATGCCGTCCGCCAGCGGCGGCGTGCGCGCCACGTTCATGATCATCGACACCGTCGTGAAGTAACCCACGAGGCTCATCATGTCGATCACGCCCGCTTCGGTGAAGGCAGCTACGGCTCGCTCGTAGGTGGCATCCGAGACGCCGTGCGTGTACGCCAGTTCATCGCAAAAGTCGTAAGCCACTTCCTCGTCCGACGTCATGCCGGTCGGTCGGCCCCCTTCGGCCAGCGCGTCCAGCGTCTCCTCGCAGACATCGGCCCGCAAGGCCAGCGGATAGTGCAAGCGCCAGGCGAACTGCTGGCTCCACTGGCGCGAGACGAGCATGATGACAAATTCGCTGATGCGCGGCGCCAGCGTGCTGTTAAAGCGCAGGTATTCGCCTACCTTCTGCAGCCGGTTCATCAGCTCTGGGCTGCGCAGCAGGGCATTGAAGGGGCCAAACACGGCGCCACGCGGCCCGTCGATCAAAGCCTGCGCGGCGGCTTGTTGCGCCTCGTTCATCGCCTCAGGGGCCAACGCGGGCATGCGCTCGGGGCTAGGCATGCCGTGCTGTGAATCAGCGGGTGTGTTGCTCATAAAAATTCCTTAAAAAATCAGTCCTGCGGTAACGCCCGCCAGCGCCTTGGGTGGGGCAGATGCGGGCTGGAGCGGGCGACATTCCAGAATTAGTCCAGCACAATTGCTCAATTGGACGAATTTAGTCCTCTCTTGCTATGATGAAAAGTGAATAATAAAAACGGGCGATTCTCAAAATGAGAAACATGGATTTGGACTCGCTGCAAATTTTCAAGACGGTGGCGGACTTCGGCAGCGTCAGCAAGGCGGCAGCGCAACTGCACCGCGTTCCCTCAAACATCAGCACCCGCGTCAAAAACCTTGAAGCGCAGCTGGGCGTGGCCCTGTTTCATCGCCAAAGCGGCAAGCTGACGCTGTCAGTCGAAGGGCTGCTACTGCTGAGCTATGCGCAGCGCCTGCTGCAGCTCTCGGCGGAGGCCATGCTGGCGCTGCACAGCGGTGCGCCGCGTGGCATTCTGCGCATAGGAACGAGCGAAAGCACGGCAGCGACACGCCTGCCGTCGCTGCTGTCGCGCTACCACCGCCACTTTCCCGAGGTTCACATTGAGCTGGTGACGGGAACCTCAGGCGCGCTACTGGCCAAGGTGTGTAATTTTGAGATTGATGCGGCCTTCGTCGCCAAAACCTTTATACCGCCAGGACTGGAAATGCAGCCAGCCTTTGTCGAAGAGCTGGTGCTGATCAGCGCCGCAGGCGCGCCCCCCATCAGAACGCCGCAGGATGCACAAAACCGCACGCTGATTGCATTCAGCACGGGCTGCAGTTACCGCCGCATTTTGCTGGAGTGGCTGGGTTCAGCCGCCGTGCGGCCAGAGCGGGTGCTCGAACTTGGCTCCTACCATGCCATCGTCGCCTGCGTCGCGGCGGGCACGGGCATCGCCATCATGCCGCGCTTGATGCTGGAAGCGATTCAGGCGCACGAAGAACTGGCCGTGTTTGCGCTGCCACCACAGGTAGCGCGCAGCAAAACCGGCTTGGTGTGGCGCACCGGCCACGCCTCGGTGGCGCTGGACGCCCTGCGCGACGAGCTGCACCGCTAGTCGGCACCTTTTTCCCTTGATACCGCCTTTAAATCTAGCTCTTGGCTAAAAGCTCAGGCTCAACCCCCTATAATCCGACGTGACGGGCCTTCCCGCATGGTAAAGCGGCCAACCGGGTCAGATGGGGAACCAAGCAGCCCTAACTGTGGAGCCAGTGCCGGGGTCAAGGCTCGTCACCTTATTCAGACAATTCACTTTAACTGCAACGCTGGGCGGCTGCAGCATCACCACAGACCCGTTCCGGCAGACTTCAAGGTTGGAACTATGCGTCTTTTGCCTCTCTCTTTTCTTGCGCGCAGTCTTTCAAGCTGCGCTTTGGCGCTGGCCGCTGCTGGCGGGCTTCACGCGGCGCCGCTGGAAGTCACCACGCTCACCCCACTCACCCAGACAGCCCCCACCAGCAAGACGCCACCCATCCGCCGCTTCCCCTTTGTGAGCGGGCTTGATGCTCATGTCACCGCGCGCATCAACAACCTGCTTTTTATCGAAACCTTTGAAGTGCCTGCGCCTGTGCATACCAGCTACGGCCTACGCGAAGTCAGCGAAGAAGTCTGGCAGCACCAGCCCGAGATTGACTTTCAGGTCCAGCGCAACGACGCTCGCATTTTCTCGGTCATGCTTTCGACCGAAGGCTGCGGCGCCTACTGTGAAAACTACACCACACCTTATGCGTTCGATGCGGCCAACGGCCGTCGGCTCGGATCTGAAGACATCTTCACCCTCGCTGGCCGGACAGCACTCAGCAAGCAGCTCAAGGCAGCAAACCTGACAGCCATTCAGACAGAAATTCACCGCCTGCAAGACGAAGAAACCAGCGCCCGCCAGCGCAAACAGCCCCCATCCGAAGACCGCACCGCAGCCCTCAAGATGTACGCCGAATGCGCCCAGTTCCGTCAGTCGCCCGAATACGGCACGGCCCAGGGCAAGCTGCAAATTCAAACCCAGGCGCTGGTCTTGTCGATGGAGCGCTGCAGCAACCACGCCCTGCGGGCGCTGGACAATCTGGGGGATTTCAGCCTGCGCTTTTCGCCAGAGCAACTCAAACCTTGGCTGAGCGCCTATGGCCGAACCCTGTTGCTGGGCGAGACGCCAGCCACTGCGGCGCCTACGACCCCTTGGGGACAGGTACTGCACGGCAAAATCAGCGCCAATATGCCAGTGACCCTTCATCTGGGCCCGCTCAGCCCGGACGGCACACTGAGCGGCAGCTATTTTTATGACCGCTACCGCAAGCCGATTGCGCTGTCTGGGCGTTTTGAAACGGGCACCCTGACGCTGACCGAAGCTGACAGCAAGGAAACGCCGCCACCCCGCTTGGTGCTGACGCCGCAGGGCGAAGGACTTCGCGGTCACTGGGAAGGCGCCAGCACGCTAGACATCGTGCTCGAACCCTGAAAACCCTGCAGCGCCCACCAGTTCAAGCGTGCGGCGCTACTTCAACCATTAGCTGCTGACCTCCTCAACGGCCTGCGTGGTTTGCAGCGCGTGCAACGCAATCTGCGCTGTCATCAAGGCCAGCGAGGCCAGCGGGTAGGTGCCGCTGATGATGCTTTTGTAAGCGACTTCAGCCGCGACCGCATCCTGGCCCAGACCTTCGACGGCGGCGACGATGCACTCCTCAATGCTGTCCAGCCCGGCGTCACCATACAGCGTTTCGCCTTCGTGGCTGACCCGGTATTCGTACTGCTCATGCTCAATAGGGTCGATGTTAAAACGCACGATCATGGCAACTCTCTTTTCTTCAAAAACACGGTGAATGAGCGGGGAATTTAACCCACAGCGCCCGTCGCCCGCCACGCCTCACGCCAAGCGCCCAAAATCAGCCGCCAGCCGGTGAATCTTCAGCCCCTGCTCGGCCACGGCCCCGGACGCCAGCCCGAGCAAATGCTGGTGGTGCGTAAACACCATCACCTGCGCCTGCGCGGCGAATTTCTCCAGCGCGCAAAACATGGCCGCCGCCCGCTCGTCGTCGGCGGTCATCAGCACGTCGTCAAGCACCAGCGGCATCATGCGGTCCGGCTGGCGCTGCAGCTCCAGCGCGGCCAGCCGCAGCGACAAATAAAGCTGATCTGCCGTGCCTTCGCTCAAGGCGGCCACTTCCATCGCCTTGCCGTGGGCGCTCTGGGCCAGCAGCACCGGGGCGTCGTTGTCCTCATCGACTTGCAGCCGAACAAAGCGCCCGCCGGTCATCAGCCGGAAATACTCGCCCGCCAGCGCCACCACCGGGCCTTGGGCTTTTTCGCGGTGGCGCTTCAAGGCTTCGCCGAGCAGCGCCTGCGCCAGCTTGAGCTGTGCCCACGGACGCACCCCGGCGCGGTAGCGGGCAATCGCCGCTTCCATTTCCTCTCTGGCCTGCGCGGCTTCGTCGGAGGTGTCCACTTTGGCCAGCTCGATCTGGGCGCCGTGTTCGGCGGCGATGGCGGCTTTTTCGTCGGCATCGAGGCGCGCAATGGCGTCGGCGCAGGCCTGCTTTTCGCCGTCAATGGCCACGCTATCCAGACCGGCGAGTTCGGCGCGCAGCGCGTCGGCATCTTTGGCCGAGGTTCTGGCCAGTTGCTGCTGCAAATCCATCAGCCGCGCCGCTGCCGCGCGCCGCTGCTCGGAGCGGGTTTCGGCTTCTGGCAGCGCGTCGGCGCTGTCGGCACCGGCCTGCGCCACCAACTGCGCCAGCGTCTGCGCGGCGCTTTGCAAATCGGCCTGCGCGTGCTGCTGGCGCCGAAGTTCGTCGGCTTCGCTGCGCTCGGCGGCGGTTTTCAGTTTTAGCGCGTCGCGGGTTTTTTCCAACCGCAGCGCCAGCGCGTCCAGCCAGGCGGACGGGTGTTCCCAGACCGGCTCCTGCACCAATTGGCCCAGCGCGCTGACTTCGCTCAGCGCCGCGTCTTCGCTGTCTTGCAGCGCCTTGAGCTGGCACAGGTGCTCGACATGGCGCTGGTAATCCTGCACCCAGCGTTGCAGCTCGGCCAGCCGCGCTTTGAGGGTTTGCGCCGCCGCGCCTTGGCCTAAATACAGCAGCCGGGCTTTGTCGTCCAGCGCGCTTTGGCAGCCCTGGTGCAGCGCCGTCAATTCGGCGACGCTGGCTTGGGCGGCCTCGATGTCCTGCGCCAGAGTGGCCATGTCGCTGGCGCGCTGCGTGATGGCGGCCTGCTGCGCCAGCAGGCGGCGGTCGGCGGCGTCGGCCAGCGCGATCAAGGCGGGCAAAGGCGCGTCGCCGTCTGGCGGTGCCAGCCCCAGCGCAGCCAAGGCCGCCAGCAGCCGCTGCGTGGCGGCGCTGATCTGTTGATGCAGCCCGGCATGCGCCTGCGCGGCTGCCGTGAGGCGCTCGTGGCCGTCCAGCGCGCTCTGGCGCCGCGCCTGCCATTCGCGCACCAGCGCCGCCGTGCCTGAGGGAAGCGCCAGCCGCGCCAGCGTCTGCCGCCAGTTGTCATCGAGCGCGGCCAGTGCCTGCGCCTGTTCGGCGCGGGTTTGTTCCAGTTCAGCCAGCGACTGCGTCATCTCGGCGATGCGCTGCTCGCACTCGGCTATGGCCGTCGCACGTTCCGCGCCTTCGCGCAGCAAATCGGCTTGTCGATCCGCCTGCGCCTGCGCGCGCTCGAAGGCGTTCGGCAGGTCGGCGGGGACGATTTCTGAACGATGGGCGGGCGCCGCATCGTTGGCCAGTGATTCGCCGTTATCACGCGCTGAGCGGGCGCCGATAGCCCCCGACGCTGGCTGCACCCGCACGGCCTGCGGCCCTGCTGGCTTAGCCTGCACGGCTTGGCCAAGCGCGTCGTGGCCCGGCGCGGCCATCAACACGCGGCGAATCGTTAACCATCCCGCGTCGCGTGTGGCTCTCGCCTGGCGCAAGGTTTCGGCGGTAACGACTTCGCCGGTGGCGGACAGGCTTTTGTGTCGCCGCTGCTGCACGGCCAGATCGGCCTGCCAGTTCTCAAATTTGCTCTTGCTTAAAGCGGCCTGCTGCATCAAATCGCGCTGCGCCTGCTCGTAAGCGTCAATTTCAGCCGCTGCCAGCCAGCGCGATGCCGTCAGCGCCTCGGGCGAATCCAGCCCCAAATCCAGCAACGCCTGCGCCAGCCGACGCTGCTCGGTCTCCAGCGTGGCCTGCAATGCGGCCAGCCGCTGCGGCGCGTCGCTCAGCGGCTGCGCCTGACTCAGCGCCAGCGACAGCGCCTGCCGCAAAGGCTGCGCGGGCGCGTCCAGCAGCTCGCGCTGGTGTTGAGCCAGCTTGCGCTGGGCCGCATCCAGTTGCTTTTGCGCGTTTTCCAGCGCCTGCGTCAGGCGCTGGAGTTCATCGAGCAGGCGCGCCAATTCGGCCTGATCCGCCGCCGAAGGGGCGCGCTGGAAAAACGACTCCAGACTCTCGGGACTCTGGCCGCTGCCCATGATTTGCCCGGCCTGCAGCAGCAACTGGCCGCTTTCCGAATCGCTTTCGGCTTGCAACTTGAGGCGCTCGCCGCGCCCGTGCCGGGCCAGCGCCACATCGGCCACCAGCCGGTCAATCGCGGGCGCGTGTGTCAGCAACAGCGGCTCGATGTGCAGCGCCTGCAAACTGGCGCGGCACTCGGCCAGCGCGGCGTCGGCCTCGGCCAGCGCCTTGCGCGCTTGGGCTTGCTGCTGCAACGCGGCCAGACGCTGCTCTCTGGCGTCTTCGGGCAGCGCCACATGGTTTTCGACCTGCGCCCAGAGCTGCTCATTGAGCGCCAGTTGTTGCAGCAGCGGCTCGACGGCGCGCAGCTCGGCCAGCTCGGCCTGACGGCGCCGCTGCGCGGCCAGTTCGGTCCTGACGGCGGCCAGATGCAGCTCGGCGGCTTCATGCGCGCTTTTAAGCGTTTTCCACTGATCGGGCTTGGTGATGGCCAGCTTGTAGCGGTGTTTGGCTTCGTCGAGCTGGCGCAGCGCGTCGTTCAGAATCGGCGCCTTGCTGCGCGTGTTGAAATATTTTTTGGCGTCCGCCTCCAGCGTTTGCAACATCTGTTTGATGCCCGCCGAGCCGGTGCTGGCCTCGAACAGCGCCGCGCCCAGTTCGCCCTCGCCCTGAATCAAGAGCTGCCCGCCTTTGCGCAGGTGCTGGGAATTGAGGCCGTACATGGTCTCGAACTGCTCACGCGCCACGCCGCCAGTCAGCGCCAGCAATACCTCGGGCGAGACCACGCCGCCGGGCAGCGGCTCGCCACTGGCCGGATCGGCGCCGCCCAGCGTGTCGTTATTGCCCTTGCGCCGACTCAGGCCGACGGCACGGCCCGCCACGTCTTCAAAGCAGCCCGCCACGCGCATGTTTTTGAACTCGTGAACAAAATCGTCCTTGCTGCGCATCGGAATGCCGTAGCGCAAATCGGTGATGGCCCGCAGCGCCGAGGACTTGCCCGCTTCGTTCGCGCCGTAAATCAAATGCAAATTGGCCGGGCCGGAAAAGTCCAGCGCCGCGTCACTGAACGGACCAAAGGCTTTTAAAAACAGGGTGCGGATTTTCACGAAGCAGCCTTTTCTTCAGCGGGATTCAGACGCGCCAGCAGCGTGGCTTCGGCGTCTTGCAGCAGCGCCAGCAGCGCCGCGCCGTCGTCAAACTGGGGAATGTCGCCAGACGGGTTCAGGCTGTCATGCGCCAGCGCAGCCTGCACCTCGGCGGGCAGCTTGCCCAGCACGTCTTTGAGCGTCTCGCGGCAGAATTTTTCCAGCGCCACGCTATCGCCGGACAGCTCATCCACGCTGCGCACCAGCTCACCGAGCGCATCGCCGCCCTGCCCAATACGTGCGCGGTCCAGCGGCGAGCGCAGCTGGAGCTTGACCTGTTCGATCCAGATTTCGGCACCTGAAAATTCCTGTGCCGCCGCCTGTACCGCCGCTTCGAGCGTGCCCGGCTGGCTAGCTTCCAGCGCGTGCAGCGGCGTTTGCCCAGTCAGCACGACGCGCATCGCGTGCAACGCATCGCCCGCATCCACGGCGGCCTGCAGCGCCTGCAACACCTGCGAGCGCACATCGTCGAGCTGCTCAAGCGACTGCAAATCAACCGCCACTTGATGCCAGCGCACAACATCCAACGGCACACAACGCGCCGTGACCGTGGCGCCTTCGACGGTGACAAGTTCGCAGCCTTTGGGGCCGGTTTCGCGTGCATGACGGCCCTGCAAATTGCCCGGAAACACCACTCTAGGCACTTCGCACACGACTTGGCGGGCGTGGATGTGGCCGAGCGCCCAGTAGTCGTAGCCTCTGGATTTCAGGACGGCCAGCGTTGTCGGCGCGTAAGTGTCGTGCCCTTCCGAGCCCGTCAGACTCGTGTGCAGCAGGCCGATATTGAAGCAGCCGGGCAGCGCCGTCGGGTAGCGAGGCACCAGGTCTTCGGACACCTCGCGGTCAGGAAAACTGTGGCCGTGAATCGCCACGCCCAGCGTCTTCAAATGCACGGTTTCGGCAGTGCGACTGGAAAATACCTTGACGTTTTCGGGCCAGGGGATCTTGCGCATCATGTGGCTCTGCGCATCGTGATTGCCCTGAACAATAAAAACCTGAATGCCCGCATTTTTCAGCGTCACCAACTGCGCGTTGACGAACAAGCCGGTGTGGAAATCCTGCCAATCCCCGTCATACAAATCACCGGCTATCAACACAAAATCGACTTTTTCGTCAATCGCCAGCGCCACCAGCCGCTCCAACGCCCGGCGGGTTGCGCCGCGCAGCCGCTCCAACGGCGCCCCCGCATAGCGGCTAAGGCCGCGCAAAGGGCTGTCAATGTGTAAGTCAGCGGCGTGAATGAATCGCATGCGTCTGTTTCTCCGTTATCTTGCTTGAGCGGCCTATTCAGCAGTGAACTCATAGGTCACTGAGCAACCAAACAATGACTTCTGCAGCGCAGATCACGGATGTATTGGCTGAAAGTCGAACTCACGACCCGTCACCACCAAAATTTGGCCCAGGCGACGACTAGCGGACCAAGCGAACAAGGTAGCCGCTGCGGACATAGCCGTGGCTGACGAGGCCATAGCCAAAATAGACGACCCAGGCGAAACTGGGACTGTCCGCGTACAGCGAAGACGACCAAAACAGACTCTCAGGCGTTTGGGGGAACAGCCCGGTGTCAATGGTGGGCTGGCTTGAGCTTCCGTTGCAAGACGTGATTACCGCTTTACCACCATCGTCAATATCAATTTTGCCACTGGCAAAGCCATTGCTACACACCCGCAGGCTTTGCAGCTCACGCACCGTAGGAATACGCCAGTCCCGCTTGCCACGGTAGCCTGTGACATTGAAGGTATCGACAGCGGCCTTGGCGCCTTCAAGGGTGTATTTCTTGGCCTGCCCAGTGCAACTGCTACCGCTCCACTGCTGGCCCAAACTACAGCGCAGCCACTCGTGGCCAGCCGCGTTGGCGCTGCCATTGGGTGCCTGGCCGTAGGGAACAAGCGTTCTAGGCTCGGCATGCGCCAAGGTGGCAAAGGTGGCAAAAGCAAGGGCGAGTAAACGATGGAGGGACATGGCTAATTCGTGGAAGGTTGTTAAATGGCGTTACATAGTTTAGACGCAACGCTTTCCCTGCACCAGTTCACAGTTAGATGACTGGCCGCCGTAACACCTCCTACTCCTTCCAACCCCCGCCCAGCGTCTTGTACAGCCCCACTTGGCTCTGCAACTGCGCCAGCCGGGTCTGCACCACGGCTTGCTGCGCGGCAAACAGCGAGCGCTGGGCGTCCAATAAATCGAGCTGGCTCGCCACGCCGTTGCGGTAGCGCAAGTCGGACAGCTTGAAGCGCGCCGCCTCGGCATCAGCTTGGGCTTGGCTGGCATTCAGCTGCTCAACCAACGTCGTGCGGCTGGCCAGCGCGTCGGCCACTTCGCGGAACGCCGTCTGGATGGCTTTTTCGTACTGGGCGACGGCCATGTCGCGGCCCACTTTGGCCGAGTCCAGATTGGCGCTGTTGCGGCCTGCGTCAAAAATCGGCAGCAGCAGTTGCGGCGCCAGTGTCCAACCCCACGAGCCACTTTTCAGCAGGCCGGACAAATGGCCGCTGGCGCTGCCCGCGCCCACCGTCAGCGCAATTTTCGGGAAAAACGCCGCCCGCGCCGCGCCGATATTCGCGTTCGCGGCCAGCAGCAGTTGCTCGGCCTGGCGGATGTCGGGGCGGTTGGTCAGCAAGTCCGACGGCAGCCCGGCGGGCACATCGGCCAGCCAGCGCGTCTGGGTCAGCGCCGATGCGTCGGCGGCCGGCAACTCGCCCGCCAACGGCTGGCCAACCAGCAGCGTGAGTGCGTTTTCGTCCAGGGCGCGCTGACGCTGCTGCTGGGCATTGGCGACGCGGGCCGCTTCCAGCAGCGATTGCGCCGCCCGGTAATCCAGCTCGGAGGCCACGCCGTTGTCAAAGCGCAATTTGCTCAGCTTGACCGACTCCTCGCGGGTCGCCAGCGTCTGGCGCGTGATGGCGAGCAGCTCGTCGTCGGCCAGCAGGCTCAAATAGCTGTTGGCGACGGCGGCAATCAGGCTGATTTGCGCGCTTTTGCGGGCTTCTTCGGTGGCGAGGTATTGGTTCAGCGCCGTTTCTTTGAGGCTGCTGACGCGGCCAAAAAAATCTAGCTCATACGCCGTCGCCGTCAGACCGACGTTGTAGGAACTGGTCATGCTGCCATCCGAATTGGGCGCACGCGAGCCGTTCAATACGCCGTTCACCGTGGGCAATTGGTCGGCGCGCTTGATCTGGTATTGCGCTCTGGCCTGCTCGATGTTGAGCACGGCCACGCGCAAATCGCGGTTGTTGGCCAGTGCCAGTTCGATCAGGCGCTTGAGCTTGGCATCGGCAAAAAAGTCCTGCCAGGCGACGCTGGCAGCGGGCGCAGCATTGGCAACAGCAGCGGGCGGCGTGGCCGATGGCGCAGCCGTCGCCGGCGCGGTGCTGGCGTAGCTCGGAAAGCTGCTAGAGACCGGCGCGGCGGGGCGCTGGTAAGCCGGAATCATCGAGCAGCCGCTCAGCAGCGCCGCCGCGCTCACGGCCAGCAGGGGGAAAAGTCGGGGTTTCGTCATGGTGGTGCTTTCAATGCGTTGAGTCATGGCGGCCAGCGTCTGCGGGTTTCGGATGATGTTCCGCGTAAAGCTGTTGCTGGCGCTCGCTGTCATGGAAAAAGCCCCGGATCACGACAAAGAAAATCGGCACAAAAAACACCGCCAGCACCGTGCCGGTGATCATGCCGCCAATCACCCCCGTGCCGATGGCGCGCTGGCTGGCCGAGCTGGCGCCAGTGGCAATCGCCAGCGGGAGCACGCCGAGCATGAAGGCCATCGAAGTCATGATGATGGGCCGAAAACGCAGGTGCGCCGCCGTCAGCGCCGCTTCAACCACGCCTTTGCCCTGCGCCTGCAGCTCTTTGGCAAACTCGATGATCAAAATCGCGTTCTTCGCCGACAGGCCGATGATGGTGATCAGGCCGACTTGGAAATACACGTCGTTGGCGTAGCTGCGCAGCAAGGTCGCCAGCAGCACGCCGACCACGCCCAGCGGCACGACCAGGATCACCGCCATCGGAATCGACCAGCTTTCATACAGCGCGGCCAAGCACAAAAACACCGCCAGCACCGCAAAGCCGTACAAAATCATCGCCTGCGAACCGGCGAGTTTTTCTTCACGCGATTGGCCCGTCCACTCAAAGCCGAAGCCTTGTGGCAGTTGGGCGGCCATTTTTTCCATCTCGGCCATTGCCGTGCCAGTGCTGTAGCCGGGCGCAGCCGAGCCGCTGATGCGCATGGCCGGATAGCCGTTGTAGCGCACCGTTTGCATTGCGCCTTTCACCCAACGCGTGCTGGCGAACGCCGACAGCGGCACCGGCTGACCTTGCGCGTTGCTGGCGTTGAGCTTGAGCAAGTCTTCCGGCTGCATGCGCGCTGGCGCGTCAGCTTGCACCACGACGCGCTGCAAGCGGCCCTGGTTCGGAAAATCGTTCACGTAGCTCGAACCCAGCGCGGTGGACAGTGCGTTGTTGATCGCGTCAAAGCTCACGCCCAACGCGTTGGCTTTGTCGCGGTCAATGTCGAGCTGAAGCTGCGATGCATCTTCCAGACCGTCGGGGCGCACTTGCGTCAGCACCGGGTTTTTACTCGCCATGCCGAGCATCTGGTTGCGCGCGGCTAAAAGCGCCTCGCTGCCCGCACCGGCGCGGTCTTGCAGCCGGAAAGAAAAGCCGCTGGCGTTGCCCAGCTCGGAAATCGGCGGCGGGCTCAATGGGTAGATGAAAGCATCGCGAATCCCGGACAGCGCGCCAAAAGCGCGTTTGGCCAGCGCGTCGGCCTGCTGGCCGGGCTGCTTACGCTCGTCCCAGTCTTTCAGCGTGACGAAAGCGAGCCCGGCATTTTGCCCTTGGCCGGAAAAGCTGAAACCCAGCACGCCAACCATGCTTTGCACTTCGGGCTGCTTGAGCATGAAGCCTTCGACCTGCTCGACGACGGCGCGAGTGCGCTCGAACGTCGCGCCGGGCGGCAACTGGATGTTCACCAGCAGCGTGCCCTGATCTTCGGCGGGCAAAAAGGAAGTTGGCAGGCGCACATACATCACGCCGACGACGCCGATGATGGCCGCATAAATCACCAGATAGCGCCCGGCGCGTTTCAGCAGCCGCGCCACAAACCCTTCATAACCCTTGGCAGTGCGCGAAAAGCCC
>Ga0302294_10000471_pt1 | contig 12390 bp, 12 predicted proteins | sample III_Fen_N2_3_FD_194550 | JGI IMG/M metagenome (GOLD analysis project Ga0302294, IMG submission 194550) | Peat permafrost microbial communities from Stordalen Mire near Abisko, Sweden - III_Fen_N2_3 | ecosystem: Environmental > Terrestrial > Soil > Wetlands > Permafrost | place: Sweden: Abisko...
CGGCACCTTGAGTTTGGCTCCCAGAGCCGCTTCCCAGGGTGCAACCGGCAAGTCCAGATAGACGTCGCGCTGGTCAACGCGGTAGTGCGCGTGTGGGTTAAAGCCGATTTCCAGATAGAGATCGCCCGGCTTGCCTTGTCCCGTTCCCGGTGCGCCCTGCCCGGCCAGGCGGATATGCTGCCCAGCGCGAATACCGCGTGGAATCGTCACGTTGAGCTTGTGCCCGCGCATCGAAACGTGCCCTGCGGCATCGGCTTCAGGCCGTTGCAGTGTGATGGTGCGCGTGGCGACGGTATAAGCGTCCTCGAGGTCGATCAGCACTGTGGCGTGATGGTCCTCGCCGCGTGCGTTGAATGTTGTACGACCCTGCGCATGGCCATCATGGCTGGCGCCGGCAAAATCGCGCCCGAAAATCGACTCAAAGAAATCGCTGAAATCGGCACCGCCCTCGCGCTCGCTGCTTCCGCCCCGACCATCGCCGGAGAACTCGAAGCCCGCGTTCCAGTCCGGTGGTGGGCTGAAATCCTGGCCGTTCTTCCAGTTGCTGCCCAGTTGATCGTAGGCCGCGCGCTTCTCCAGGTCTTTCAGTACGGCATACGCCTCACCAAGCTCCTTGAAGCGAAGCTCGGCATCCGGTGCCTTGCTGACGTCCGGGTGGTACTTGCGCGCCAGTTGTCGATACGCGCGCTTGATCTCATCCTGGGTCGCGTCGCGCGCCACTCCCATGATCTTGTAATAGTCTTTGAATTCCATGGAGATCCTCGATCAGACTGCTTTGAGCGTCTCTGCCCCCGTCATCGGTCCGGAAGAAATCGCGATCGAATCTTGTGTGGCGCTCAGCGGTGAATCCAAAGCTACACCGGGTGAACTTTCATCCGTTCCGGACTCATTCATCGGAGGAAAAATCGGTGCCCACATCGCGCATCCGGACATCAGTGCCCCTCGCAACATCTTGGACCGCTCTTATCCATAACCGTGCTCCTTATTTTGGTTCGACAAAGAGTGACTGTTCACCAGACCGCGTTCCGTTCGCTAGCGCACATTGCAAGATCCGGAACGTTGCGGGCCCGACTTCTTGTACGGTCAGGCTCTTATCCATGAGGCATCTTTAGAAAGATCCAAATGCGATCGCCTCCATCTATGTGCTGCAACAGACAGACAGGAACGGTTCACGCTCCTAATCTGAAGTCAGTCGGAGCCAACAAGGGTGTGCGGTTTTCACCCCGGCAGGCGATCGAAGCGCTTCTGATGCTTTATCACCAGTCGCTTCCATTTGAATCCAGGAGTACACAATGTCAGCCACAATCAAGATCTTCCAGGTCGGCGATAAATCATTTTCACATGTCATGAACGCTTATCACGATTCAGTCGATTTGCGCGACGAGAGCAATGAAACCCTTCTGACCTTTGGCCCCGATGCCCGAGTGAGCAACCACGACGGCCGGATGGGCAGCTTCTACGTGGAGTATCTGGAAGGCCAGCCGTGCTGGGTCTATTACGAAATGCCCATGCAAACCCGTCATGTCTTTGGCACAGACCTGCAGACGGCAGAAGTTGAAGTGTCGAAACGCTTCATTGGCAACTTTACTGCGCTCGTCGCTGATCAAGACGCCGTTTTTGGCTATTGATCGGCAAGCCGCGGCATTCTCAAGAAACGCGCTCAGCGCTTGAGCGCTTCTTCCAGTTGCGCCTTGTTCATCCGCGAACGCCCCTTGATACCATGCTGGCTTGCTTCGTTGCGAAGCTGCGCCAGAGTTCGCCCACCTGGCCCGGAATGAGAACGCAAACCGCCGCGCCGGCCGGACGAAATGTCATTGATTGAAGAGGCGCTCACTTCCTCGGCTTCACCGTGTCGCGCTCGCTCCTTGTTGACGGTACGCGCCGCGATCTCTTCGGCCAATGGCACGTCCTCACCGCGTTTGAGCAGACTTTCCTTGATGTGTTCGTACTGGCGCTCGCGCTTCGCGCTCCATGCTTTGGTCGGCATACGATTCCCTTCTGAAAAGTTCGGTGACGAGGCGGATTCAGCTATCCGTTTTGCTCCTCAAAGAAACTGATGGCGTGCAGCAGTTCGGGGAAGCTATAGATGATGTAGTCGGGCCTGACGCCATCCTTTTCCTGTGTTCCCTGATTCGATTTGAAGAAGACCGTTTTGATGCCGACGCGCTGCGCACCGTACACGTCGCGATACATGTCGTTGCCGACATAAAGAACTTCGGACGACTTCATCTTCATGGCGCTCAATGCGGTGGTAAACAGACGTTCGTCGGGCTTGCGATAGCCGAAATCGCCGGACACGACGATCGGATCGAAGTAACCGGAAAGCCCGAGCGTGTTCAACTCGGCAACCGCAGAAGTCGTCTGGCCATCAGAAATGATCGCCAGACGGTAATTCGGGTGCAGATGCCGGATGGTCTCCTCTACGCCAGGATAGCGTTGCAACAGAAAGCGCGAGGCGGCGCGGTGTGTTTCGGCCAGGAATCTCGGCAGCTGTTCCAGTTTCGCTGCCGGTAGCGCACGCGTGAAGTCCGTCGCGTGCTGCGCGATAATTTCGCGAAAGACCTTGACCGCATCGTATTCGGGGTAACGGTCAACGCAGGCTGCACGTTGTTCCTTCATCCCCTGAAAATAGAAAAACTTCACAACCGACGCTTCGAGAACGATGCCTTGATAGGACAAAAGATTGCTGATGACGCGATACACGTCATCGTGCCACTCATTCGTCCGGATATCCGTAAGTGTCCCGTTGACATCGAAAATAATGCCCTTGACGATCACTCAGCACCTCCTCAGACACTCGACGGCTTCGTGGATCAAACGGTTGCGGTGCTCCGCTCCGACCCAGCTATTACGTGCAATGCGTAGCAATGTTATCCCCCTGTAGAAAGGCGTTCGGCCGTTTATCGATTGAAAGGCACTCTCGCGGTCCGGGAAATGGCAGGCATATTCCCAGATGAAGTGCTTGATAAAAGGCTCCGCGGCTTTCGCATTGCCGGTCGCACGCAGGAAGAAATGCTGGAGCTCGCCGGCAATGCGGCCGGTGTCGAAAACACGATCGCCGAGCTTGCTTCGCTCCAGATCGAAAGCCATGACGGCCAGGCCATCGCCAAACACGAAGTTCTCTGGTGTCGCGTCACCGTGCACCATCACCTTATGGTCTTCCCACATCCGCGGCTGATCACGCCAACGGTCGCGCAACGCGTAAAGCTCGCCGGCCTTGCTGCCATCGATGGCGCCGATTTTGAGCAGCCTGTCGATCAGGCTGTCCATATAGTCGCAGTCGTCGTTGAAGGCAACGCCCTCACCGGTCGCCGTCCGGTTGTGAAAGACGGAAAGGAAGTAGGCGAGTGCCGTCAGCTTTTGATAGAGCCGGTCATGCTGGCCACTCCGGATTGCTTCGAGGATCACTTCGCTGAGCAGTTCGCCCTCGCAGTCTTCGGTGACCAGAAGTGCATTCAGGGCGTAGTTTCGACCGAGCGGTTTGACGACATGATGCGGATATCCCGCCAGCCCGTGCTCACGCATCAGACAAAGATTGTCGAACTCATTCGTCAGGTGCGCCGCCGCTCTCTCCACGTCTTGCTGTCGAGATGAAAGGAAGAACTTGCCGATCAGCTTCGTTCCGGTATCGCGGTCTTCGTACTGGTACACATCGTTCGAGCCATTGAGCTTGAATACGCGATAGGTCGAACCACCCATCGCGCCGGTCACCTGTGGCTGCATGTCATGCTGGAGATAAGTGTGCAGCGGATCGACTTCCGACAGACTGCCTAGATAAATTCTGTTCATCGCAATCGCGCTGCATTCAGCATTCCGCCGGAAAAGCCTGTCGCGCTATTCCGTTGTCTTGCCGTCGAAATGCTCGTTGTCGGCTTCCGCGTCGGCGCGGGTACGGTGAACGACGCCATCCCGATGATTCGGAGGCGAATAGAGCGTGTAGAGCTTGAGCGGAACACTGCCCGTATTGATGATGTTGTGATTCGTTCCGGCCGGGACGATCACTGCGAAGCCCGACTGAATCGAGCTTCGAATACCATCAAGAACGGCCTCGCCGCTGCCCTCTTCAACGCGGAAGAACTGGTCGAGCTTATGAACTTCCGCGCCAATTTCCTCTGCAGGCTTCAGTGCCATAACGACCAGTTGGCAGTACTTCGCCGTGTAAAGCACTTGACGGAAATATTCATTCTTGATCGCCAGCGCTTCAATGTCCTGTACAAAACCTTTCATAACCACTCCTTCCATTCATTACGAATCAGGGCTTGTCACCCATCAAAAAGGTGCAACCGATGAAGCAAAGTCACCCCAAATTTGTACGTGTGTACTCAATGTCCAATTCGCTTCTCCGAGACATAAGTCTCGGACGATGTGTCTTGCCAAGCACAGGTGGCGATGCGGCCAATTCGGACTTTCTCTCATGCGAGCCAGTCCGCGGACTTTGCTGCGTTGAGTCCGGCGACGCTTCAGCCGGGTAGCGCGCCGGTCTGTTCTGCGCAACGTTGCTACGGTTAATGAGAACCCATGAAACTTCCTGGGCACGGTCATCGAATGGCAACTCGTTCTTCATGATGCTCACCCCTTTAAGCTGATCTGCAATTGAGAACCCGCCGGCAGTATTCGGTCGGCTAGTTCTCAGATTGAACTGGAGATGGTGAGTCGTCTGTGCGCTACCGCGCCTATCGATGAATTTCAGCGGGGCCAATTCCCGGTCAATCTGGCCCAGGCTGACGGAAGGCCCGCTCTTTCCCGAAGGCAGTTAAAGCCCGGCACCCAACACGAGAACTGCGTTCGTGCCGCCAAAGGCAAAAGAGTTCGACAACATCGTGCGCACGGCCACATCGTCGCGGGCCACGTTCGGCACGTAGTCAAGGTCACATTCGGGATCGGGGTTGCGCAAGTGCATGGTCGGCAAGGCAACCGCGTGCTGCATCGCGAGCAGCGACAGCACGGCTTCAAGCGCACCGGCGGCGCCCAGAAGGTGGCCGTGCATTGCCTTGGTTGCACTGATCGGTATGCGCGGCGCGCGCTCGCCAAACACGGCCTTGATCGCTGCCGTCTCGACCACGTCGTTGGCCTGCGTGCCGGTGCCGTGCGCGTTGATGGCATCAACCGCAGACGCGTCGATCATGGCCGAATGCAGCGCGGCACGGAGCGCGGCCGCCTGGCCGGCTACGCTCGGTCGCGTGATGTGGCTGGCGTCGGTTGACAGGCCATAGCCGAGCAGTTCGCCATGAATCGCCGCGCCACGCGCCAGGGCGTGATCCCATGGCTCAAGAATGAGCATCGCCGCGCCTTCGCCCAGCACCATGCCGCTACGGTCCCGTGAAAATGGTTTGCATGATGCTGAAGGCTCGTCCGCATCGATTGCGGCCAGCGTGTGCAGAGCCTCCCAGGCCTTCAAGGAGCCAAAGGAAAGCGGGGCCTCAGCGCCACCGGCGATCGCCAGGTCAAGGCTGCCACTGGCCACGCGCAACCAGGCTTCGCCGATGGCCACGGACGACGACGAACAGGCCGTCGAGTAGGTCAGGTTCGGGCCGCGCAGGCCATACTCAATGCCGATCCAGGCGGCGGGCGCGTTGTGCATGCCCAGCAGTACGGTGAAGGGTTTGATGCGGTCTGAACCTTCGCCGTAGAGCGTCTGGTAGCCATCATCATTGGATAGCGAGCCACCCATTCCGGTCCCGACAAAGACACCGACCCGGTCACGGTCAAGCTGGCTCAAGTCGCGGCGTGAATCGGCCAGCGACTGCCTGGCGGCGACCAGCGCAAACTGGCTGACGCGATCGAGCATGCGCAACTTTGGAGGATCGAAATGCTCGGCACCATCAAAGCCCACGGTGGCGGCAAGCGGTGCGACAAGCCGATCGCTGAACGGGAGATCAAGGCTGTGAATCGCCGAACGGCCGGAATAGGCATTGGCGTACACCTCGGCCGCGGCATTGCCGAGCGGTGAAACGACGCCGATGCCGGTTACTGCGACCCGTCGCATGGCAGGCATCAAGCGGATTCCATCGACACGCCCGTCTGGGCACCGCCTCCGCGCTGTGCCGCGACCAGTTTATCGACGTAATCAACCACCTCGCCGAAAGTGCTCAGCCTTACCGGTTCGGTCGACATCTTGATTTTGAATTCGTCTTCGACGGTAAAGAGCAGTTCGGCAACGCCGAGCGAATCGATGCCCAATCCTTCGAGCGGCGTATCGAGCGCCAGCGCAGCGGGATCAAGCTTGTAGTCGCGGGCCAGAATCTCACGCAGCAGATCAGCAGTGGTCGTCATTTCGTTTCCTTTCCGTTGTAGCGTCGTTGTTGATGTCATTCGTTCAGTGCCAGTCCGTCAAACGCCGTCAGCTCGGCCGCGCAGTGCACTTTGCCGCCCCACCTCGCACCAAGGGTCAGCATTCCGGGCCAGACCCTGGCCAGAGCCATTAGCGGCGCAGAAAGAACAGGCCGCATCGCCACCTGCGCAAAGCTTGCCGCAAGCCGCAGACGCGGCTCAAATTCGTGCCGCCACTGTGCGGCATAACCCCGTCCGGCTTCGCGTTGCCATGTCTCGGCAGAGAGTTCTTCACGTCGTTCCGCGGCGAGCAATTGCGTGCACAGCAGCCAGGACGATTGCAGCGCCATGCTCATGCCTTCGCCGATGATGGGATGTGCTTCGCCCGCCGCATTTCCGATGCGGAAGAGACCGTCGCCAGCATCCACTCTGATTCCCGGATCAAGCGGGCCGACGGAAAGCCAGGCGCTTTCGCGGGAGGCGTCCTTCAGCGCGCGGCGTACGCCGCCACACTCGCGCTGGAGCATGGCTTCGACCGCTTCGCCGATTGGCAAACCCGGCGCTCCTGGCGACACACGGCGACAGGCTTCAAGATGATCGCGACGCACGCAACAGGCAAGGGTGGCCATGCCGCCATCGGCCACAACCATGCCACCATAACCGCCGTCAAACAGCAGGATGGGAAGCACGCCCTGCGCAAGCGACATGTTGCGGAAATTGGCTTTGAAGGCGAACAGATCGGAGCGTCGACGAGTCACGCGCGAACGTCGACGCGAGGAGGTCAGAGCCTCCCACGAACCATGCGCGTCAATGACCACGCCGGTATGCAGGCCCAGCGTGGCGATCCCCTCAGCGGCGCGCACACTGCAGCGCCAGTTGCCGACCCCACCTTCGATGGCTTGTACCGTATAGGGCTGCAAAACGTGTGCTCCGGCTGCGCTAGCCTGTTCAACCAGCAGCGTGTCGAGCGTTTCGCGACCGAGCGCCCTGCCCCAGAGGTACTTCTCGTCTTCGGCGGCCGGCAAGTCAGCAATGATCGTCCGCTCGCCACGCATCAGTGCGACTTGGCGCAATTCGGGGCCAGCAACGGCCTCAAATGCCTTGCCAATGCCCAGAGCGTCAAGCAGCGGCAAATTGCTCGCCGCAATGCATTCACCACAGACTTTGCGGCGAGGGAAAGACTGCTTCTCGACCAGCGCCACCGACCAACCGGCGCCGGCCAGCCGGATCGCCGCCGACGACCCAGCCGGACCAGCACCGATGATGATTGCATCAAAGTCAGTTTGCATCAGCGAACCTCCATGCGCTCAACGCGTTCGGCGCGAAAGCAGTGACTGAAAAGTCCGGCCGAGCACTCCTGCACCCGCCATTCGTCGCCGTTCACCGGCCACAATGCCGTAATCTCCTTTTTGCAAAATCCGGCGTGCACGCTCAGCACCGCGTCTTCGCGCGTCACCGCACCCGCTCCGATTACACCGGCCAGGTGACTCGCAGCGAGAGCAAACCAGTCACGGCGCGGCTCACAGGCAAGGAAGCGGTCGCTTCGCCGCGTGATCGCAACGAGTAAGTCAGCAAGTTGCACGCCTTCAAAGTGGTGCAGGAACAAATTGGCGACGATCAAGTCCCAGCGCACAGGTGCTGTGTCGCTCGTCTCGACCGCCCAGTCGAGAACATCGACAACACTTGTGACAGCCGACCATCCCAGCTCGGCGTAGCGTTTGATCGTCGCGCCATCGACAAGGTCCTGGCGATCGAGCAGCGTCAGCTCAACCGGCGGCCATGTTGGCGCGAGGTCTCGGGCGACGCTGAGCATCAGGCTGCCGTCGCCTGCACCGAGTTCCAAAATGCGCAGCGGTGTTTGCGGTGATGTCTTGTCACCACGCGACGCCAACGAAAGCTGCAAAGCCTGGCGCAGGATTGCGCGCGTTCTCATCACGCGATGCACGCGCTGCAAGTCGCGGCGCGAGCGCAGCGCCGCCGGATCGTCCGCCACTAGGGTGTCGAGCACTTCGACGGCAACGATCCGTGGAATAGTGATCGACCCGTTCATCAATCCACCCGCAGCAATGCGCCGTGACAACTGAAGCCGGCGCCAAAGGACGACAACCACCACCAGCCGCCTGGCGCTTCGTCAACCAGCGCGGCTTCAAGGACGAAGAATACAAAGGCGCTCGACAAGTTGCCGTATTCGCGCAGCATCGCCGCGCTATGGCGAAAATCATGGGCTTCGAGTTCGAGCTTCCGCTCGAGCGCGAGCAATACGTCACGGCCGCCGGCATGCATGATCCACTCGCTGATGTCCGCCGGGTACAAGCCGGCCCGCCCGAGCACGGTCTCGAGAACCCGGCGCGCATACGCTGCCGCCAGTTCAGGAACTTCGCGCGTCAGGATATTGCGCAGCATTCCATCGCGCTGCTCAAACCTCAGCGCCTGGCGCTGGCTCGGGTCGATCAATGAGGTACTGTCGATCCACTCGATGCGGCGCCCTTCCGCAAAAGCCTCGCGCGACAAAATCGCCGCTCCAGCTCCGTCTCCGAACAGACAGGCGCTGATCAGGACACCGGGGTCGTTATCAAGGTACATCGCCGCGCTGCTTACCTCGACACAGACCGACAGAACGTTTTCATACGAATTCGACGCCAGCAAGGCGCGTCCGAGTTGAAGATTGGGCAGCGCTGCCGCGCAACCCTGGCCGACCAGGTCGAAAGCCTGCACGTCAGGGCGCAAACCGAGATGTTCGACCACGTAGCCCGAAAGTCCGGGGCACAGGTAACCGGTACAGGTACTGACCACAAGCGCGCCGATGTCGCTGGCGGTCAGGCCGCTGTTATCGAGCGCGCGCTGGGCGGCTTTGGCGGCAAGCACCGGCGCGTGCATCAGAAACCGTTGCGCCAGTGTGTTCGGATCGATTGTGAAAACATCGTCAAGTGAATCAAGCGCCAGCCGACGCGCCTCAATGCCGTTATCGTGTTGCAGAACGGAGCGCGCGATGAAATGGGACCGCGCATCGAGTCGAGCATACCAGGCGGACTTCTGGAATGCCTCAAGGCACTCCGCCTTGGTATAGCGCGCTTCCGGCGTCGCCGTGCCTATTCCGCGAACGAACATGCGGGCGGCGGATTGGGATGAACGTGGCATCATTTCGAGTGGCTGACAGGTCTATTCACAATTCACTCCGGATTGAGTACACAAGCACAGCGGACAACCACAGCGGCGCCAACAGACATTGCCAGCGGTCGCTAACTTTAATCTGGTTCAGGTGCCGAAGAGTTCTCGCGCAAGATCGCCTGCAAGGTGATTTCGGTGACACCGGCTAAGGCTTTGGACAACGGACATTCGCGTTTTGCAGTGGCGGCGATCTCCTGGAACGTCTTCTCGTCGATCCCGGGCACACTGGCCAAAAGCGTCAGCGCAATGCGGTCGATAAGGAAGCCATCGCCCTGCTTTGTCAGGCGCACGCTTGCCACGGTGTCGACATCGGCCGTGCCGAACCCGGCCTTGTCGCAGGCAAATGAAAACGCCATCGTGAAACAGGCGGCATGTGCTGCACCGAGGATTTCCTCGGGGTTGGTTCCGCGCCGGTCGTCTTCAAAACGGCTGGCAAAGCCATAGGGATAGTCTTTCAGCGCTCCGGTTTCGGTGCTGATTGCGCCCAGGCCCTCTTTGCCTTGGCCCTCCCAGTGAACGTTGGCGGTTTTTTCAGTCATGGCATTGCTCCTTGTAAAGGGTTTGGCGATTGGTTCGTCCATGAAACATAGGGGAGAGAAGTCATGCCTTCTGTTCGGCAACGAACAGAAGGTCCGGGAGAGCACGTGAAAGACTTAGTGTCTTTGAAGCCAGAAGGGTTTCAACGCGTGAAGGAGACGAACATGAGTCGAACCAAGCAGATGTCGCCAACAAAGCATTACGGCCTTAACGCGACATTGATCGGCATGGCGCTCGTGACGCTCACCGCCTGCGGCGAAATCGCCACCCTGCCCGTTGCGGCGGGAACCGGACCAAACCCCACATTGCCGCCACCGCAACATGCGCTGATTCCGACGGTAAATATCGCGCCGGCGATCGGCTGGCCATCCGGTGCGACGCCGCAGGGTGCCCAGGGAACGCGGGTAAACGCCTTCGCCAGCGATCTGGATCACCCGCGCTGGTTGCTGGTCCTGCCCAACGGCGATGTACTGGTGGCCGAAAGCAACGCCCCGCCCAAACCGGAAGACGGCAAGGGCATCAAGGGCTGGTTGATGGGTCTGGTGATGAAGCGCGCCGGAGCTGCCGTGCCGAGCGCCAACCGCATCACCCTGTTGCGCGATAGTGATGGTGACGGCGTGGCTGATTTTCGCTCGGTGTTGCTGCAAGGCTTGAACTCACCTTTTGGCATGGCGCTCATCGGTAATGAACTCTATGTGGCCAATTCCGACTCGGTACTGCGCTTTCCGTACGCCGCGGGCGACACGCAGATCACCGCACCAGGTACCAAGATCGTCGATTTGCCGGCCGGCCCGATCAATCATCACTGGACGAAGAACCTGATCGCCAGCCGCGACGGCACGAAACTCTACGTCACCGTCGGCTCGAACAGCAACGTCGGCGAACGCGGCATGGCAGTCGAAGCAGAACGTGCCGCGATCTGGGAGGTCGATATCGCAAGCGGCGCCCACCGACTCTTTGCCGGCGGCCTGCGCAACCCGAACGGCCTCGCTTGGGAGCCGGATAGCGGCGCCCTGTGGACGGTGGCCAACGAGCGCGACGAACTCGGCAGCGACCTGGTTCCCGACTATCTGACGTCGGTGCGCGACGGCGGTTTCTATGGCTGGCCCTACAGTTACTACGGCCAGCACGTCGACGACCGCGTCAAACCGCAACGCCCCGACCTGGTCGCCTCAGCGATTGTTCCCGATTACGCCCTTGGGCCGCACACGGCCTCGCTGGGGCTCATCTCATCGATCGGCACGACACTGCCGCCGACCTTTGCCACGGGCATGTTCGTCGGCCAACACGGGTCATGGAACCGCCGTCCGCCCAGCGGTTACAAGGTCATCTTCGTACCTTTTGCCAAGGGCAAACCTTCCGGTGACCCGATCGACGTATTGACCGGATTCCTCAGCGAAGACGGCAAGGCGTTCGGTCGTCCGGTTGGCGTGGCGCTCGACAAGCATGGCTCATTGCTGGTGGCCGACGATGTCGGCAATGTGATCTGGCGCGTGAGCGCGCGCTTTCAAAATTCTGCGCTGCAACGTCCATCAGCAGAGGGCGTTCCGCCTACGTCACCGAAGCACCGAACCAGCAAGGCTTATCAACTGGTGCTCCTGTGGCTTCACTCAGTGAGAAACATGTAGGTCGGAAAAGCCGAAGGCGCCTTCCGACGTTAGGTCGTTTGCCGCTGCTGTATGAGCGCCAACGTCGGAAAGCGCTTCGCTTATCCGACCTACGGACTGGGCTCCCCTGCGAGCCAATAAACACGGGCATCTCCGAGCATGCCATGCCGGGATCGCCAATTGACGGGCGTCGCAGACGGACATGCATTTAGGACTACTTTGGCCGCGGACGCGACAGCTTGGGTTGCACTTCCTGAAGCCGACCGGCACGCAATTCGACGACGGTCTTGGCAACCGCGCGCGCGACATTGCGTACTTCCTCCTGAACCTTTTCATCCTTGTCCAGCGCATCGTGGCTGGTCGCATACGGCTCGAAATAGCCGATGTAGCGATCAAGCCGCGACTGCGCGCCGGCGTCGATGAAACCCATCCAGTCGAGCCAGTCGGACAGTCCACGCCGCGAGCCTTCGATACCGGCTACGTCGCCGTGCACGACCAGCCCGTAGGCGCGGCCGGCGAGATGCTGCGGATAATCCCAGCCGGCCATTTCAACGGCTTTGGCTTTGCCGGCGTTCTTGCCCGAGGTCAGCGTCGGATCGGGATTCCCGCCGTCGGCACAAACCAGACGATCGATCATCAGCTTCAAGGGGCTCGGGCTCTGATACCAATACACCGGCGTGACGATGATTACCGCGTGGGCCGCGACCCAGCGTTCGTAAATCTCGGCCATCCAGTCGTTGGTCTGGTTGAGCGAGTGATTCGGATAGCAACTGCACGGCCAGTGGCACAGCGGCATCGCCGTCGAGGC
>Ga0302294_10000472_pt1 | contig 12382 bp, 8 predicted proteins | sample III_Fen_N2_3_FD_194550 | JGI IMG/M metagenome (GOLD analysis project Ga0302294, IMG submission 194550) | Peat permafrost microbial communities from Stordalen Mire near Abisko, Sweden - III_Fen_N2_3 | ecosystem: Environmental > Terrestrial > Soil > Wetlands > Permafrost | place: Sweden: Abisko...
GCGCCAGAACCAGCGGACGCGTTTGTTGGTTTCGTTGTTGGTCCAAAGGGGGTGGTCTTTGAAGGGCGACAAGGGATCCACGTCCAGGGCTTGACCACTGAGCATGAGATAGCCTGCGGGCACCGCAATCTCGCTGCCATCAAGCACGCGCCAGATACCCATCAGGCTGCCAACCATGTCGGTCATATAAAGAATCTCCTTGCCCTGAATGCGGCGCACCCAGCCACAAACGTAGGACCCGACAACACGCGGGTCCTGCGGATAGCGGAATGGATCGAGCGTGACGCCGGACCATTTCCAGCTTTTGCCGGGAGCATGGCTATAGTCCATGGTTATATGTTTTCCGTTCATGAACATCTCGGTGGCCTGCGAAGTGGGATCGGCAGCCGCCGTTTGCACGAAGCAGCCGAGGTTTTGCCAAATCAGTGTCTTACCGTCGGCCGAGTACATGCGCAGGTCCGTACCGCCCGTCTGGAGGCACGGCATGCCGGCACAGCCGACATAGATGTGTCCGGCAGCGTCGTGCGCGATGCCACGCGGCCCCCAGAAACGGAAATCGCCCGTACGCCCCGAAACTGGCCCCGCGTAAACGCCGCCCTTTTCACCAAAGGTCGCAACCGGAGTCGTCAACGACTGGGTGAGATCGAAAATCTTGATATTTTGGTCAGGGCCGTTGTCGGCGATCCACAACCGCCCCGTAGCGTCAAAGTCCACGGCCGTGGGATCTTCCACGGCACGGATTGCCCGGCCGTCGCTCAAGGCCACATAGGGTCCTGTGGCGTCGGTCGGAGGAGCGTCCAGGTGGAACGTGGCCGGTGTAAAGTTAAAGAAACGCCCATAGTAGTTCTTGATCGTCGCGGTGACGCCACTCTTGGCGTCCGTGGAAACTGACGAGTTGATCTGCGGAGTGCCAGATTGCGACTGGTATCCCTTACCGATTCGCTGGCCTCCGTAGTAAACCGCACCGAACTGTTTATCCGGACGGGTGGGATCGCCCAGCGTGTTCCCCATCCCCGTTTCGTCGTACTGAGTCAGCACCCAAACCTCAGGAATGCCACCTAGATTAAAATCATTAACGATACCGATATCCGTGAGAAAATCACCGGCGTTGCCATTCCAGGCCATCGTGTCGGCCAGGGTTTGCGGGTAAAAATTCGGCCCGCTTGGACGCCCACCCGTGTTGCCAAGCCAGTGGCTTTCCAGCGCATGATGGACCGTGCTTGGCACCACGGTGAGCGTGAAGCTCGTCGCCGAGGTCTGGTTGCGACTGGCTGCCTCCACTGAAATCGTGCTGGAGCCCAGCTGGGTAGGCGTTCCTGTGATGGAACCATCGCTGTTGAAAGTCAGGCCGGGAGGCAGACTGACGCTCTTCAGCGTGTAGGTGATTGGAAGCCCAGGCACCTGATTTCCTGCTCCTGGGAAAATCGCCAGAATAGGTTGTCCCTGCAAACAGGTTCGGTTTGGATACTGCAACAACAGATCATCGGCCGGCGTTACCACTAAGATTACCCCGGCCTCGACCGTTACCCCCCCGTTGGTCGCCTGAATCGTATAGGTGTAGATGCCCGGCTTCACAAAAGTCGTTGGTATTTGCACGGGCAGATTCTGTGGCGTGCCGGTGAAGGTGCCGTCCGGGTTAAAAGTGATTCCGTTCGGCAGAGCGTCTCCCGTAAGCGTGTAGGTCGTCGCGCCGGAAGCGTTGCTCAAAGTCGGACTCACCTTGGCGATTGCCGTATTGATCTTGAACCAAGGCACCGCGGAATAATTCAAAGCGAGACCGGAAGCCGGCTGAACGGTACCGGAAAACATCGTGGATTCAGAACGGCTGCCGTTCGTCACCTTGATTGCAAAGCTGTAGGCGCCGGCCGTTGTAGGTGTGCCAGAAATCGAACCGTCGCTGCCCAGGCTCAACCCTGCGGGCAATGCGCCAGACTCCAGCGAAATCGACGTGACGTACCCCGGCGTTTCATTCCTCACGACCGGAAGAGAAACACCGATGGCTTTCCCCACCACCAACGTTGGCAACGCATAAAAAACGGTTAGCGGATTTCCGTCCTCGATCACGACGTTGATGGCGGTCGAAGCCGAGCGCCCGTCGTTGGTGGCCGTCACCACGAGCGTATAGTTGCCGGTGACGCTCGGTATGCCACCGAGCACCCCGCTGGAATCGATACCCATCCCGTGCAGCGTGCCCGGAAGACCGCCCCCGCTCACACTGCAGACCGTGGCTTTGCCGGACGTGGCATTCTGGAAAGTTGGGAACTCATTCTGCATGCCTCCCACCGTATCCATGTGGTAGGTGCTCTGGGGATAGGTGATGGCAAATGTGCCGGCCGCATAAATCTCGGCTGCTTGTGTAACCAGAAAGCTAATACCACTGCACAACGCCAATCGGCGCAGCCAAAGCCACAATTTCAAACGGGGCTGTATCTTAACATTCGCTGTGTTCATAGATCAGCCGATACAATTCGCATTTAACCTGTCTGCAAGTGATGGCACGAAGCCTAAACGGAATTTACCGGTTTTTGCTTATTAGGTCTCACCGCTGAAAAACCACCATGCAATGCCAGTCCGTAGGTGAGATCGTCCTAAAAACCCAGTTGGGTTTTGCCGCAGAGGACGCAGAGCGCGCAGAGAAAACAGCTTAGGAAGCATTCCGTTTTCATAACCATTCCCCTGCGGGGTGAAATATTCAGATGCCATGAATCCTTGATTCCTCCTCTGCGGCCTTTGCGAACCCTGCGGTTCAATTGGAGAATTTAGGACTATGGCCGTCGGTTAGCATCAATGCATCGAGCTACTCGCCTAAAGGAAAAGCAACTTTCGAACTCTCGCTCACCGCGCAAAAGGCATCCTTTTTAGTGCCTGCAAAATACATTGCTTGTATTTCGGAGAATACGTTCCGCCCAAGCCAGAACGCCTTTGCGCACAAAAAAAGACCCGACACAAAGGCATCAGGTCTTGGGTCTAAAAATAGATTATGCTTACAACGCTCGCAGCTTGGCGCCGGCCGCAGTCAGTTTTTCGCGCATGTTGGTGGAATCTTGCGCGCGTTCCACCGCTTCGTCCGCCGTGATAAGCTCTCGGTTATAGAGGCTGGTCAGATGCGAATCCAAGGTAATCATGCCGAGGCCCGCACCGGTCTGGATATCCGAGGTGATACGGAAGGTCTTGTTCTCGCGGATCAGAGACTGGATCGAAGTCGTGGTGAGCATGATCTCGAACGCCGCGATGCGCCCACCGCCAATCTTTTTGCACAGTGTCTGGGAAATGACGGCCTGCAACGACGAGGCGAGCTGCGTGCGGATCAACTCTTTTGTCGAGGCCGGGAAAGCATCGACGATACGGTCGATCGTCTTGGCTGCACCGTTGGTGTGCAGCGTGGCAAACACCAGATGGCCCGTTTCTGCGGCGGCGATGGCGGCTTCAATCGTTTCCAAGTCGCGCATTTCACCGACGAGAATGATGTCAGGATCTTGCCGGAGAGCACGACGGATGGCTTCAGCAAAACTCGGCACGTCGACACCGATTTCGCGCTGGGTGACGATACATTTTTTGTGAGGATGGAAATATTCGATCGGGTCCTCGATCGTGATGATATGGCCGTCACGATTTTCATTCAGGTAGTTGATCATCGACGCCAGTGTCGTGGACTTACCGGAACCGGTCGGGCCCGTCACGAGAACCAAGCCGCGCGGGCGGAAGAGCAGCTCCTTGATCTTATCGGGCAGGCCGATGTCGCGCAGGCTGAACAATCGGTTTGGAATCTGGCGCAGCACGAGACCGTAGTTGCCCTTCGACTTGAGTACGCTGACGCGGAACCGGGCTTTATCGGCAAACGCGAAGCCGAAATCCGCGCCGCCATTGAGCTTGGTCGCCTGTTGATGGTGATCAGGCGTAATCGAGAGCATCAGCTTTTCCGTATCGAGCGGCGTAAGCTCTGGGCCTTCAATCGGCAGCATGGTGCCGCTGATGCGCAGCGTGGGCGGTTGTCCGACCTGGCAATGGAGGTCGGATGCATTTTGCTCAACCACCAGTTCCAGCAGATCATTCATGTCATAGCTCATAGGGGCGCCTTTTTTAAGATAACAAAACCGGCAGACATCCTGTTGGCGATGAACGACACGCGCTATTTGATGGTTTTACGCGGGATTTACCAACTCCCGCAGAATACTAGCGGTTGAGGCTCATCAGGAACTCGGCGTTGGTTTTTGTCTTCTTAAGCCGCGTGAGCAACATCTCCATCGCCTCGATCGGCGGAATGCCCTGCATGGCGCGACGCAGCCCGTGAATGCGGAGTAATTCCTCAGGATGATAGATAAGTTCCTCTTTGCGCGTGCCGGAACGATCCATGTTGATCGCGGGGAAAATGCGTTTGTCGACCAGGCCGCGGTCGAGGTGCAACTCCATGTTTCCGGTGCCCTTGAACTCTTCGAAGATGACTTCGTCCATGCGGCTGCCGGTGTCGATCAACGCCGTGGCGATGATTGTGAGGCTGCCGCCGCCTTCGATGTTGCGGGCAGCACCAAAGAAACGTTTCGGCTTCTGCAGTGCGGTGGCTTCCATACCGCCCGACATGATCTTGCCGGAGTTGGAAGCGAGGGCGTTGTAGGCTCGGGCGAGGCGGGTGATCGAGTCGAGCAGGATCACGACGTGCTGGCCGGCCTCGACGAGGCGACGGGCTTTTTCACCGACCATCTCGGCGCAATGCACATGGCTCTCGGGCGCTTCGTCGAAGGTCGAGCTGACAACCTCGCCCTTCGTGTGGCGCTTGAAATCGGTGACTTCCTCCGGGCGCTCGTCGATGAGCAACAAAATCAACTTTGTCTCTGGGAAGTTCTCCGAGATCGAGTTGGCCATGTTCTGCAACAACACGGTTTTACCGGTACGAGGTGGTGCGACGATGAGGCCGCGCTGGCCAAAGCCAATCGGGGTCAGGATGTCGACCGCGCGCATCGAGATGTCTTTATGAACCTCAGGTGCCTCCAATAAGATGCGGCTGAGCGGATAGTACGGGATCAGGTCTTCGAAGGGCTTCACCTTCGAAATCTCGTCGGGCGCCAGGCCCATGACCTTGTCGATCCGGATGACCGACGGACAGCGCTCCCCTTCCAACGGCGACTGCACGAGCACCTCGACCTGATGGCCACGCTTGAGTCCGTATTTAAAAATCAGACTTTCCGGCAGGTAAGGATCCTCTGGATACAGCCGGTAGTTGACCGCCTCATGCACGATAAAACCGTACCCCTTGTCGCTCAGGTCAATCCAGCCGCGATCGATAATCGGGCGCTTGGCGACAGCAAGCTGCTTGAGAATTTCCGCGAGCAGCTGTTTGCGATTGGGCGCGCCCTGGAAGGTGACGCCCAGGCGTCCGGCCTCGGCGGTGAGTTCGGCGAGGTTAAGGGCGTAAATTTTGTCGAGATAGATTGGTTCTCCACCGCCTGAGCTGATCGCTGCCGCCGCAACGGCGAGTGCTTCAAGGTCAACAAAGCCCGCAGGATTGGGCAGGTCACCATAATGCGGTGCCAGATCAGGCGGAGGCGGCTGCTGCGGATACTTTGGCATGCCACCGCCGGGAGCTCCACCGCCACTGCTTCCACCACCCGGTTGCCAGGGACCGCCACCATGACGACCGCGGCTGCGCTTGTTGCGTTTGTCGTGCTTGTCACGTTTCCAGAAAGGTTCCTGGCCGCCGCCACCACCACCCTGACCATGGGGCGGACGCGATGAGTGTTGTTGTTGAGGTGCCTGGCCTTGATTGGGCTGAGCGGCGGAAGCGGCGTTCTCAGCCGGTGGTTTGCCGTCGGTCGCAGAAACGTCAGCCGCGGGCGCTTCCGTTGAAGCCGTTTCAGCTGGCGGCGGAGTGTTTTCAGGCGCGCTGGACGGTTCAAAAATATAACGCTTTGGTTCGGCGGGCGGCGGTGTTTCGGCCACAGGCTCCGGAGCAGGCGCAGACCTGGGTGCTTCTTCGACGTGAGCGGCTGGTACTGACTCCAAAATCATTTCCTGCGTCGTCGTCTCCGCGACGGCCTTTTTCTTGGTTGCAGGCTTTGCGCGGGGGGCACGAGGGCGGCGCTTAACCGCTTTTTTGACGCCCTCTTTTTTATCAGAGGAGGTGTCGTCGGTATTTTGAGAGTCTTCCATAAATGAATGCGAAATTGTTTTGAGCGTTTTTCCACGCGCCCGAGAGGAGGGCTGGAGCCACGAGCCCTAAATACTTTTCAGCGGAGATTCCGCAGTTGAGCGGCCAGTCGAATGATCTGGTCGCGCAAAAAGTCAGGTGAACCGTCGTTTAATAATACGTAATCAGCGAGCTCTAGTTTTTGCGCCAAGGGCAATTGCTTGGAAATTCGTTGCGCGGCGAGCGCTTGGGGAAGTCCACGCTCTTCAAGCCGGGCGAGTTGAAGTTGCGAAGTTGTGCCTACGCAGACCGTGAAATCAAACCAATTTTCCAAATGTTTTTCGAAGAGCAGAGGGACTTCTATCACATGATCAACCGAAGAAGCAGCGGTTAAAATCGCCCGTAAAATCACGTGCAGACGCGGATGCACCAGATCCTCGAGCCAGCGCAACGCAGCATCGTCGGAAAACACGATCTTCGCCACCGCAGGCCGGTCAACGCGCCCGTCACGGGCCAAGGTTTGCGGCCCAAAATGGCCTGCGATCGCCGCCACCACTTCAGGTTGGAGCAAGACAGTATTCCGAACAATCTCGTCGGTATCGATGCGGCGAAAACCCACTTCTTCGAAAAAGCGGGCCGCGGTCGATTTGCCACAACCAATGCCACCTGTAAGTCCGAGCACCATTGTATATAGGAAAGAACCTTGAGATTGGGCTTGCGAGGCTTTCCCGCAAATCATTAGTGAAACGGCCAATTCGCACGTTCTTCGAGTTTGAAAATGGCTCCGGGCCGGGCGACTTGTTGCAGCATGTTTCCCTCGATCGACACAAAAAGCTCAATCGTCGTGGCAGATGCCACTTGTGCTGCTTTTGCGGAGATGTTTCCCCGTGCCACACCAACGTTGACCGCGCGGCTCTTTGCCGATGTCGACTCGATGTTTGCCGGACGCTACCTCGACTACCAACCGATCGATACGCCCTATCACGATCTCGAACACACGTTGCAAGTGACGTGGTGTCTCGCACAAATTTTAGCCGGTCGCCACCAGGTCGGCATCGAGCCCAGGCTGAACGCACGCCAGTTCGAACTCGCGATCGCCGCCGCCCTCCTCCACGACACGGGGTACCTGAAGATGCGCGCCGATCTCGAGGGCACGGGCGCAAAATACACATTCACCCACGTGTTGCGCAGCTGTGCGGTCGCCTCGTCCTATTTACCCACGCTCGGCGTCTCGCTCGACGAGCTTGACGGTGTGCTCGGTGCCATCCGTTGCACCAACTCCAACACCCACATCCGCCGCCTGTATTTTCAGCATCCCATCGAAGGCATCGTTGGCTGTGCGGTCGCCACCGCAGATTATCTGGGCCAGATGTCCATGCCAAACTACCTGGCAGAACTACCTCTGCTTTTCGCGGAGTTCAACGAGTCGGACAACTTTGCCGCCGTCCCACCCAGCCAGCGCCACTTCCATTCGGCCGATGAGCTGATCGCGCAAACCCCGCATTTCTGGCGTGTTTCGGTCATGCCAAAACTGGACAACGAACTCCTCGGGCTCTACCGCTTCCTTGCCAAGCCCTACCCCGACGGCCCTAACCATTACATGGAAGCAGTCACGCGCAACATCGCCCTTGTCTCTGCCGCGGCGACGGCCCATACCCGTTAGCAACAACTATGTTGGCTACGATATTTTCGGCGGGATTGCAGGGGATCGAAGCGGAACTTGTATATGTGGAGGTGAACGCCGGCGAAAGCGGCGAACCTCGCATCGTCCTCGTCGGCCTGCCCGACGCTGCGGTCAAGGAGTCGAACGACCGGGTCATGTCTGCCCTCGGCAATACCGGTTTTCGCAAGCCGCACACTCGCACCACGATCAACCTCGCCCCCGGCGACATGCGCAAGGAAGGCCCGATGTATGACCTGCCAATCGCACTCGGCATTCTTGCCGCCACCGGACAACTAAAACCGGACAGTATCGACCAATATCTGATCGCGGGCGAACTGAGCCTCTCCGGGGCCACGCGCCCGATCCGCGGTGCGCTTGCCCTGGCCCGTCTGGCCAAAAACCTCGGCAAACGCGGCATCCTGCTGCCCGTCGCTTCCGCGCCCGAGGCTGCACTGGTGGAAGGCCTGCAGGTTTTTGCGGTACCCTCACTCGACCACGCATTTCGTTTTCTGAACGGCGAGCTCACGATTGAGGCGACCGCGGTGCGACCACATCCGATACCCTACGGACCCGGCGAAGACGGCATTGGCGATTTCTCCGAGATCAAGGGCCAGCACGCTCTTCGTCGCGCCGTCGAGGTTGCGGTCGCCGGAAATCATAATCTCCTGATGATTGGCCCGCCCGGCTCGGGAAAGTCTATGGTCGCAAAACGCATCCCGACCATCATGCCAGCGCCAATTCTCGAAGAATCGCTGGAGGTACTCAGCATCCACTCCGCCGCCGGCCAGACGCTCGGCGGACCAGCGGTTTTCGGTCGTCGTCCGGTGCGCAATCCCCATCACACCATCTCCGACGTCGGTCTGCTCGGCGGCGGTGCCATCCCCGGCCCGGGCGAAATTTCGCTCGCCCACAACGGCGTGCTCTTCCTCGACGAGCTGCCCGAGTTCAAACGTTCCGCCCTGGAAGTGCTGCGCCAGCCACTCGAAGACGGAGTCGTTTCCATTTCGCGCAGTGCCGGTAAAATCACACTACCCTGTTCCTTCATGTTGGTTAGCGCGATGAATCCCTGCCCCTGCGGCCATTTAGGAAATTCTAAACACGAGTGCCGGTGCACTCCGACTCAGATTCAGAGATACCGTTCGCGGATTAGCGGACCATTGCTTGATCGCATTGATATTCATGTAGAAGCACCAGCTCTTTCCATTAATGAACTACGGACAGAAAAACCAGGTGAGTCGTCAGCGGTCGTGCGTGGGCGTGTCCAGGCTGCCCGAAATCGGCAACATGCACGTTTTGCGGGAAGCCGGACGACATCGAATGCGAAAATGACGCACGCCCAAATCCGTAGACACTGCCAGATTGACAGTACGCTGGGCGATCTCCTGCAAAACGCGATGGAGCAACTTTCGCTCTCCGCCCGGGCCTATGACCGCATTCTCAAAGTCGCCCGCACCATCGCCGATCTGGCTGAGTGCGAACGCATTGAGTCGAACCATCTCCTAGAGGCTATTCAATATCGTAGCTTGGATCGCAACGTGTTTTACTGAATGGACGCAAAAAGAACGAAAACGGAAAGGGAAGGCAGGTAACGGGAGCGGTGTCCCACGAAGGGTGAAGGAAACAGCCGTCCCCACAAAACCAATTCAACGAGCCAATCACTACCCCTTTAGCTCAGCGTAGACGATTTGTCACCTATCTGCCGGGTTCGGGCCCTTAGGAAAAAACATACAGTTCAGGTCCATATTGAACGGTGCGTGTCGCGAACAGCATCATAAATCAGTTCTTCCTCGGTTCACTCAAAGCGGGTTCAGCGGAGTTTAATTCCCGCAAAAATTCGCCATACATCGCAAATCGCTGGTTTAATGCGGTATGATAGCCCGCATTACCGGGTCCAAGTAATCCCTTTTTTTGTATAGAGATCGCCTCGGCATCATCACGTTTTAGCTGTTCAATAACCATCGAAAAGAAAGTAGAGAATTCCTTGTCGTACCCCTGATGGATTAGGCGTTTGCTGCAACTCAATGCGAGATCGGCCCGCTCTATTCGCCCACCAACACGGACGGGCGTTTCGACGGCTACACTTCGAAACACTCTGAGAAGCTTCGCGTTTAAGCCATCCCATTGAAAAGCAGATAAGGCGTCGATGAGTTCTTTCTGCGTATAAAAATCTACAACTCCAACAGATTCTACTTTTCGTTCTTTGTCTTCATTGAAGTAATCATGAAGGAGTGTTGCCGCGAGATCCCGTTCGCCCTTTGCTTGCGGGTCTTCACCTGTTCGGTGTTCATTCAAAATAACGAAGAGCCCGTGCCAATACTTAGTGCCTTGCCGCTGTTTGAATTCGGCAACTAGCGATTGTCTTTCTTCATTGGTAGCCTTTGCGAGGTCATCAAATGCAAACTGGTAGATTGAATTCAGATCAAGCACTTCACGATCGAGCAAACGCTCGACGGCTTCCTGCCCACGAATAGGAAAGTAGAACATGAGATGTTGCAACGCCCCGTCGCCTCTGCTGAAAGCAGACTTATCAATTAGGTCTTCAAGCAACGATTGTTCCAACGTCTCGGCAGTTAATTCGTGCCAATCCTCTCGGGCTGCCTTCGCCAGTGCAGGATACTGCGTAGGTGAGTTTATCACCATGCATCCACTCGGCTGATACCGGGCAGCGAGAAGTCTACGGTTTGTGATTTGCCCCAGAGCGACGAAGCAAAGATCACCGACCTTGATTGTGTAGGTAGTGAAAGTCCGAGCCGGTTTCATAATATCAACCGTGTTTACTCCTTTTGGTTGGCGGGATGCTGTAGGAAACCGGTAGTCATATTCGTCACTAAACCATGTCGCATCAAATGCAAATCCATCAGGTCCACCTATGACAAGTTTGGTTGGGCGAGTATCGCTAAGATGGTCAAGCAATGCGGGAACTGAGCGGACACCACGGCGTACGAGCTCAACCATCACTTCGGACTTATTTGGAGCAGCGGAGCCCATCACGCCTCCTCCGAATCGTGCCGGAACGTCGAGAGGAAGAAATTCATTAACAAAGGCTGTGGTATGCGTGCCTGCCCCCTGTTTCGCCTCATCCTGGAGTTTGTCGATAAGTGCTTCGGTTGTGAGGGCTGAAATTGCCGCAGCAACTTTGACCGCTCGTATTTGTGACGACGTCTTAAGTGATGACGAGGCCGTAGACTGTGCGGATCCAGAGTACAGCCCAGTGAGCAAAACGACCAACCATACAGATATCGCACGATAGCGACGGATCACCAACGTTATCAGATTGGCCATAGGAATATGGATGTAGGATCAGTGGATCAGGAGATCCAACTATTTTCGGCGTAAGGCTCGCCGTATCTGTGAATAGTCAAAACCGTGTCCGTGTGGTTATTTGGGCGACGCCAAGCACGAGTGCCGTTGCGCGCCGGCACAGATTCAACGTTACCGTTCGCGCATCAGCGGCCCCTTGCTCGACCGCATCGACATTCATATCGAAGCGCCCGCGCTCTCAATCAACGAACTTCGCCAGGAGAAACCGGGTGAGTCCTCCGAGGTCATACGCACCCGCGTACAGGCCGCGCGCAACCACCAGCACACCCGCTTCACTGGCAGCAAAGTCACTTCCAACGCCCGCATGACCCACGCGCAGATCCGCAAGCACTGCGCGATCGACAGCACGCTGGGAGATCTGCTCCAGCACGCGATGGAACAGCTTTCGCTCTCAGCCCGAGCCTACGACCGTATCCTGAAAGTCGCCCGCACCATCGCCGATCTCGCCAGCGCCGACGCCATCGAGTCTTCGCATCTGCTCGAAGCGATCCAGTACCGCAGCCTCGACCGGAATGTGTTTTACTGAGGCACGATCCACCGGAACCAATACCATCAACCGCAAAGGACGCCAAGGGACGCGAAGCAGAGAAATCCGAATTTGCCCGCGCCTGAGCTGCAGGCGAAAGCGTGACCGCATGAGCACAGCACAGAAGCTGCAACCACCGAAGCGCCTCCTGTGAAGAGTCAGTCGTGTGCCACCGGAGATTGGTGTTCGTTGCGATTAAAGAAAGGTAATAGGCACAGCATGATCACCTCCGATGCTCTGCCCCCTTTCCGATGCTCCACTGGAGAAAGTGTTACTTATCACTCCTGCTCGTACCGGTCCTCGGCACCCGCGCATTACTTATGCTTTTGGGACGGCGCAACCCGGGTCAGCCACCGCCCGAGACCGAGAATCGTGAGAAGACCGAGAAAGGCGGGAGCAGGTGCCCCGCCACCACCACCGCCAGAGCTTGAGGAAGAGGTGCTGGAGCTCGAACTGCTAGAAGAAGACGAGCTCGATGAAGAGGACGATGATGAACTGGAACTGCTACTTGAAGAGCTGGAGGACGAGCTCGAAGAACTGGAGCTGCCGGAGAGCTTGACGACGGCGTCATGGCTGGTGACTGAACCAGCCGAGTTGGAAACAACAACGGTGTAGGTGCCTGCGGTTGCAACACTCAGGCTGGCGATCGTGTAGCTCTTGTCATTGGCACCAGAGATGGCCTCGGTTCCGAGTTTCCACTGGTATTGGAGGTTAGTTCCAGTTGCGGCAACGGTCAGCGTGACGCTGGTGC
>Ga0302294_10000476_pt1 | contig 12345 bp, 10 predicted proteins | sample III_Fen_N2_3_FD_194550 | JGI IMG/M metagenome (GOLD analysis project Ga0302294, IMG submission 194550) | Peat permafrost microbial communities from Stordalen Mire near Abisko, Sweden - III_Fen_N2_3 | ecosystem: Environmental > Terrestrial > Soil > Wetlands > Permafrost | place: Sweden: Abisko...
TACGCGCTTTTCGAACACGCCCGCAAAAAATCCACCTTTTGCTGTGTTCGTTGTCAGCATCTTTATTCTGCTGCTGGTCGTCCGGAACTGGGGCGCTGTCCACGCTGCGGCCATCAAAACTCGCGGCTGAAATTCTGATCCTCTGGGGTTAATCAGGCTTCGGACCGAGGTCGTTAGTTTTTTTCCGCCTGCATTGACACGCCGGGTTTTGCTCTGGCAGGTTTATCGTTTCTTTCAATTTTTCGGCCTCGAGAAAATCCAATGCCACAGACCATCGCCGTCCTCGATTTTGGTTCGCAATTCACCCAGGTTATCGCGCGCCGTATCCGCGAGTGCCAGGTGTATTCAAAAATCTACCACTACGCGACGCCTGCGGCGCAGCTTAAAGCCGATGGTGTGACCGGAGTGATTTTCTCAGGTGGCCCGCAAAGTGTTTATGGCCGTCAGGCACCGCATCCTGATCGCGCTGTTTTTGATCTCGGCGTGCCGATTCTGGGGATTTGCTACGGCTTGCAGCTGATGGGCCATTTTCTTGGCGGCAAAGTTGCCAAGGGCGAACGCCGCGAGTACGGCTTTGGCACCTTGGAGATTGCCGGCAAAAGCCCGCTGCTCAAAGGCCTGCCGAAGAAGCTCAAGGTCTGGAATTCCCACGGCGATAAACTAACCCAGTTGCCAGAGGGATTTCACTCCGTGGCTCGCACGGAAAACTCTGAATACGCGGCGATCGAAAATTCCAAGCGCCGATTTTACGCGATCCAGTTTCACCCGGAAGTTTTTCATACCGAGCGCGGCATCGAGGTGATTCGTAATTTCCTCATCGGCATCTGCGGCTGTAAGGGCGACTGGTCCACGGCCAATTTTATCGACCGCAAAATCGCCGAGATCCGTGAGACCGTCGGTAAATCCCGCGTCATTCTCGGCCTGTCGGGCGGTGTGGACTCGTCTGTAGCCGCGGCACTGATACACAAGGCCATCGGCAAGCAGCTCACCTGCGTGTTTGTCGACAATGGCTTGTTGCGCAAGGGCGAACGCGACTACGTGGTCGGCCTCTACAAACGTAACTTCAAGATCGACCTGCGCGTGGCCGATTCAGGCGCGCTTTTCCTCAAGAAACTCAAAGGCGTGAGCGAGCCGGAGCAGAAACGAAAGATTATTGGCCGAACCTTTATCGAGGTTTTTGAGAAGTCACTAAAGTCCATCGGTCACGCCGATTTTCTGGCCCAGGGCACGCTTTATCCCGATGTGATCGAGAGCGTCTCCATCGGCAATAACCCGGCTTCGCTCATCAAGAGCCATCACAACGTCGGTGGCCTGCCCGAGCGCATGAAGCTGAAGCTGCTCGAACCGTTGCGTGAACTTTTCAAAGACGAGGTGCGTGCGGTCGGCGCAGCGCTTGGTCTGCCGCGCGAGGTCGTGTGGCGTCAGCCTTTCCCTGGTCCCGGTCTCGGCGTGCGTGTGCTTGGCGAAATCAAAGCCGAGGAGCTTGAAATTCTCCGCAATGCCGACTTCATCCTGCAGGAGGAAATGATGAAGTCCGAGTGGTACTGGAAGGTCTGGCAGTCATTTTGTGTGTTTCTTCCGGTTAAGTCTGTCGGCGTCATCGGCGACGAGCGCAATTACGCCTACGTGATCGCCGTTCGTGTCGTTGAGAGCATCGACGCTATGACTGCTGACTGGACACGTTTGCCGTACGATTTGCTACAGACAATTTCCAATCGCATCACCAACGAGGTGCGGGGCGTGAGCCGTGTCGTGCTCGATATCAGTTCCAAACCGCCCGCCACCATCGAGTGGGAGTAAACTTCACCCCACTATTTTCTCACCGTGCGTTTGATCCAGTCCAGCTCCAAGACCTTTTCCGCTGATCTCGCCGAGTTTTGCCGCGGAGCGATCGTTTCGAAGGAAATCCAGGATAGCGTGGCGGCCATCCTTGCCGATGTGCGGGGGCGTGGGGACGAAGCTGTGGTTTACTACGCGGCCAAGTTCGACAGCGCCAAGCTCCGGGCGCGCGACATCCGGGTGAAGGCGACCGAACTGGCTGCTGCCGCCAAATCCATTTCCGCTGGCGAGCACAAAGCAATGGTGGAGGCGCATGCCAACATCGTCGCATTCAATCGCAAGGGTTTGCCTGCCGACTGGGTCGGTAAGAACAAGCAAGGTGCGGAAGTGGGGGAGCGGTTTTACCCAATCCGTCGCGTAGGACTATACGTTCCGGGCGGTCAGGTGCCGCTCGTCTCGACCGTGTTGATGACAGCGACGCTGGCTAAAATCGCGGGCTGTCCCGAGATCGCGGTTTGCACGCCGTCGGATTCGTCTGGCCGGGTCGCGCCGGGGTTGCTCGCCGCGCTGCATCTGGTCGGCGTTGACGAAGTTTACCGAGTGGGTGGAGTTCAAGCGATCGGCGCGATGGCCTACGGCACCGCGAGCATTCCTGCCGTGGATAAAATTTTTGGTCCGGGTAACGCCTACGTCTGCGAGGCGAAACGCCAGGTTTTTGGCACGGTTGGCGTCGATTCCCTGCCCGGTCCGAGCGAAGTCATGGTTATCGCCGACGAGACAGCGCGGGCCGATTTTGTCGCAGCCGATTTGTTGGCGCAGGCTGAACACGGCTCTGGTCGCGAGAAGATTTACCTTGTTGCTACGTCGCCGGCCATCGTCGATGCGATCGCGGCGGAGGTTCAGTCGCAGCTGAAGCTCATCAGCCGCAGCGAAAAAACACAGAAGGTTCTCGAGCACGGTTTTCTTGCAATGACGGTAAATTCGCTGGCCCAGGCAATAGAGATCGCGAACTACGTTGCGCCTGAGCATCTGGAGCTGATCGTGGCGATCGCGGCAGAGGAAAAACTTTTGCGCGGAATCACCACGGCGGGCGCGATCATGCTCGGCAATCACACGCCGACCGCACTCGGCGATTTCACCGCTGGTCCGAGCCACGTTTTGCCGACCGGCCGCGCCGGACGTTTCTTTAGCGGTTTGCGCGTGGCGGATTTCCAACGCCGAACTAGTATCGTGCGCTACAACAAAACGAGCGTCAAAAAAGGCAATGAAGTCGTTGCAGCCTTTGCCGCGATGGAGCGTCTCGACGCGCACGGCCGCTCGGTGAAGATCAGAACTTGAAACAAGGGTAGGGCGCTTTATCCCTAAAGCGCCGATAATATCGCAGCGGATTAGGGATAATCCGCCCTACCACCGATCTGTCATGTCCTCTCTTTCATCGCTTGCTCTTCCGCACATAGCCAAACTCCATGCTTACACGCCCGGTCTTCAGCCGACGGAACCGGGTTGGGTGAAGCTCAATACCAACGAGTGCCCGTATCCGCCGAGCCCGCGCGTGGCCGAGGCGATTCGCGACGAACTTGGCGCGAACGGCGATTCGCTGCGGCTTTATCCGAATCCGAAAGGTGAGGCTTTGCGCTCCGCGGTGGCGGAGCTTCACGGGCTGCGCGAAGAGAACGTCTGTATTGGCAACGGCTCCGACGACATCCTGAACCTGCTCGTGCGCTGTTATTGCACGCAGACGGTGCCGCTCGGTTTCGCGATGCCGAGCTATTCGCTATATCCAGTGTTGGTGGAAATTCAGGACGGCCGTAGTTCGGTGATTGAATTTGATCGTTCGATGAAACTGCCGCTCGAACGGATTGCGGCGTCGACGGCGCGCGCGTTTTTTCTGACGTCGCCGAATGCGCCGACCGGTGTGGCCTTCAGCCGTGCGGAAATCGAGGCGGCGCTGAAAGTTTTCAACGGGCTGCTCGTGGTTGACGAGGCTTATGCGCCGTTCGCGAACGAAGATGCCGTTCCACTGCTCGCGCTCCATCCGAATCTGGTCGTTGTGCGGACGTTGTCGAAAGCCCACGCGCTTGCTGGCATACGGATTGGTTATGCCCTCGCGCATCCGGAGGTAATCGACGTGCTCGATCGGGTTCGCGACAGCTACAATACCAGCCGTCTTTCTCAAGCCGCCGCGCTGGCCGCGATCAACGATCAACCTTACTACGCTGGCGTGATCGAGAAGATTAAGGCCACGCGCGACCGCTGCGTGAAAACATGGAGCGGGCAGGGCTGGTTTACCTATCCGTCGCAGGCAAATTTCATTTTCACCGAACCGCGCAATGCCCGGGGCGAAAGCGGACCTGCGGTGGCGAAGGCGGCGTACGATTACCTCTACGCGCACAAGGTCCTCGTGCGTTACTTCCCCAGCCACGCCTTGACCGCGGCATTCCTTCGCATCAGCGTCGGTACCGACCACGAAATGGCCGTCCTCAATCAATCGCTCGAAGCATGGCGCAAAATCGCATAGCAACCATCACGCGGAAAACCGCTGAGACCGACATCACGCTAACTCTCGCCGTCGACGGCCAGGGAAAGTCCAATATTTCGACCGGCGTTCCGTTCTTCGATCACATGCTCACGCTGTTCGCGAAGCATGGCCTGTTCGATCTCGATGTTGCGGCCAAAGGTGACGTCGACGTCGATTATCATCACACCGTCGAGGATGTCGGCCTGGTGCTGGGCGAGGCTTTCAAGCAGGCGCTTGGCGACAAACTCGGCATTCGCCGCTACGGATTTTTCATTTTGCCGATGGACGAATCGCTCGCCCGGGTAGTGGTCGACATCGGTGGCCGCCCGCATCTCGTGTACGAAGCTGAGGCACCGACGATGTTCGTGCGCGATTTCAACATCGTGCTCGTGAAGGAATTTGCCCGCGCCTTCAGCAATGCGCTTGGCGCGAACCTCCATGTGAAGCTCGAATATGGCGAAGAGCCTCATCACGTTGCCGAGGCGATTTTTAAGTCCCTCGCGCGTGCGCTCGACGTTGCGACGCAGATCGATGCTCGTGCGGCGACTCTGTTGCCTAGTACCAAGGGGAAAATATAGTTTCGTTTTCGGTCTGCAGTTCACGGTTCACCGTTGGGGAATTTGTACTGCGGGCCGCAACCGATAACTGTGAACTGATAACCGTGAACTCGAATCTGTGAACATGGCTGCCGCTCCCATCATCGCCGTCATCGACAACGGCATTTGCAACCTTCGTAGCGTGACCAAAGCCCTCGAGGCCGTTGGTGCGCGGCCGAAGGTTGTGCGTACGCCGTCCGAGATCGGCGCGGTGGACGGTCTCGTGTTGCCGGGAGTAGGCGCGCTCGGCGATTGTGTGGCGGCGCTGCGTGCGACGCACCTCGACGACACGGTTCGCGGCTGGATCGCTGATGACCGGCCTTTTCTCGGCGTGTGTCTCGGCATGCAGGCGCTCTTCGATTTTTCGGAAGAGGGCGACGTGACTGGCCTCGGTGCTTTCCCTGGTAAAGTAGTCCGTTTTCGCCGCCCGCCGGAGCTCAAAATTCCGCACATGGGTTGGAACACCATCGCTTTCAAACAACCCGATTCACCGCTTGCCGCGCAGCTCAAACGCGAGGGTGAGGCGTTCTATTTTGTGCACAGTTTTTATTGTGTGCCGGAAGATCCGCGCCTGGTGTTGGCCGAAGCCGACTACGGCGGCGCGTTCACGGCGGCGATTGCACGCGGCCGGTGTTTCGCCACGCAGTTCCATCCGGAAAAAAGCCAGGCAAAAGGTCTGCAGGTCTACCGCAATTTTGTCGACGTTGCCGCCGCGGTGACGGCGTAACAATTATCCCGTTAGGTTCGAAGCACCGCGCGTCAAAGGGCGCGGCTACGAGACGTAAGCGGTCGCCGCGTCATTTAGGGCGCGCATTAGTGTCACACCTGATGCCCGGATTTTCCCTTGCCGTATTATTGTAGTTTCTCCGGCCAGCGCTTCGGCACTGGGCAATAGTTTTTCTTACCCAGCGCACTTTACGCGTGAAGCACAACTTCGGACTGCGCAGGAAAAGCCAACTTTGCTTTGCCTGTATGGAATGTCTTCGTTTACTTGGGACATGCCCAAAACCGCTCTTCTGAAACTGGATGAAAAGGAAATTGCCCTCCCTGTGATCGTCGGTTCCGAGGGCGAGAAAGCCATCGATATCGCGAAACTTCGCTCGGACACCGGTTACATTACCTATGACGATGGTTTCGGTAACACCGGCTCTTGCACGAGCAGCGTGACGTATATCGACGGCGAAGTAGGCATCTTGCGTTATCGCGGTTACCCGATCGAGCAGCTTGCGGAAAAATCTTCCTTCGTTGAAACGGCCTACCTCGTCATCTACGGCGAGCTTCCAACCCCCGAGCAGCGCGGAAGGTTTTCCCGCTTGTTGACCAAGCACGCGCCTTTGCACGAGGGCATGACCCGTTTCATCACCAGCTTCCCGCGCGACTCGCATCCGATGGCGGTGCTTTCAGCGGCGGTCAATTCACTCGGTGCTTACTATCCGCATCTCGCGACGAACAATCACCAGCACGATCTCGAGCATTTCGATGAAGCGGCCGCGATCGCCATCTCGAAGGTCCGCACGATCACGGCGCACACCTATCGCGTCACGCGCGGTCTGCCGCTCAACTACCCGCGTCCAAATTATGGATACTGCGAGAACTTCCTGCACCTCATGTTCTCGGAGCCGTACAACGAGTACATCCCGACGCAGGAGGTGGCTCAGGCGCTCAATCTTTTCCTTCTGCTGCACGCCGACCACGAACAGAACTGCTCCACCTCGACGGTGAAAATGGTCGCTTCCGCGGGAGCCAATCTTTTCGCCTCCGTCGCGGCCGGTGTTTGCGCCCTTTGGGGCCCGCTTCATGGCGGCGCCAACATGGCGGTGATCGAGATGCTCAAGAGCATTCACGCCGAGGGTGACGACGGCACGAAATTCATCGAAGCCGCGAAATCCGGCAAGGGCGAGGCACGTCTCATGGGCTTCGGACATCGCGTTTACAAAAACTACGATCCGCGTGCGAAGATCATTAAAGCGAGCTTCTACAAAGCGCTCGCCAGCCTCGGAATCAAAGATGATCCGCTGCTTAACATCGCCATGAAGCTCGAGGAGTGCGCGCTCAACGACGACTATTTTGTCTCTCGCAAGTTGTACCCCAATGTCGACTTCTACTCCGGCCTGATCATGCGGGCGATCGGCATCCCGGAGAATATTTTCACCGTCATGTTCGCCATCGGTCGTATGCCGGGCTGGATCGCGCAGTGGCGCGAAGTCGCGCAGAACCCAAAGCTCAAAATCTACCGTCCGCGTCAGATCTATACCGGAAAAAACAAGCGCGACTACGTCTCGGTTGATCAGCGTTAATAGTGGGCCGTTGTGCAACCCGGCACGCTCGCGATTAACGAGGGCACGCTGGATCTTTCTCTTAATCTTAATCTTTCTCGTTATTCATCCCATTACCCGGAAGAAGAACGATAAAGAGAACGAGAAAGAAGAAAGATTTGGGCTCTGCTCGCCAAGCCCGCTCTGGTCTTCTTTACCCCTGCTTTATCTGGATGTCGGCTACGAGGCGGTGGCCACCGCAATCAAAATGGAAAACGTGGCGGGAGGCCGACTTCATCGAGGAAACGGACAAATTTTGCCCGCGTACGATGGTGGGGAGGGTGAGTTTGCACGTATAGCCCTGGTCACATAGAGCATTCTTGAAACTGCCGACTGTCATATTGGTGATCTCACCGATCACATCTTTGATCACCGCGTTACCCTCGGCGATCACCTCGGGCACGCTCATGCCGAGAATGTTCGAGGCGGCGTTGATTGCGAAATCGTCGGTGATGCACAGATAGACCATGCCATCAATTTTGCCCAGAAAGCCGACGCAGCCGAAGACGTGGGGTTGGTCCCTGAAGCTGGTATTATCCGGCTCGGCAGTCTTTTGCACAAAGGTGGCTGCCTGCTTCAGCATGGTGCCACAGACATTTTGGACGGCGTGAACGATCGACTTGTGGATCAAGTCTTCGGTGATAGGGACGATGGCGGCCATGTATTTACGGTGTAACTATGCAATCGGGGAATCTAGCTCAGACTTTAGGGTAGAGTGTTTACGGATTATAAGGAAAGCACCTTCGCCCTTGCCCCCGCCAGCCGAGATTGTGTCATTGCGACATGGAAAACCCATCGGCCGCTCCGCTTACGCCCCCGTTGACCCCCTTCGAAGCTCGCGTACTCGGTTGCCTGATTGAGAAGGAGTTCGCCACGCCAGAGTACTACCCGCTGACACTCAACTCCCTCGTCGCGGCCTGTAATCAAAAGAGCAATCGTGATCCTCTGCTCAACGTCGGCGCCTCCGAAGTCGAGGCCGCGCTCGATAGTCTGCGTCAACGCCGCCTCGCCAGCGTCTTTGCCGGCGCTGATGCCCGCGTGGCGAAGCACAAGCAGACCCTCGACATGGTATTCCCGCTGGAGCCCGCCGCCCGCGCACTTCTCGCCGAGCTGCTCCTGCGTGGACCGCAGACCGCCGCCGGCCTGCGCGGCAACGCCGAACGCCTTTGCGTGATGCCCGACGTGGCTGAACTCGAAACGCTGTTGGCCGAACTCGCCGCGCGTGACTCGGGCGGACTGGTGCAAAAACTTCCGCGCCAGCCCGGCCAGAAAGAAGCCCGCTGGGCACAACGCCTAACCGGTGACGTTCCGGCGCCGACCAGTGCCGAGCCTGCGCCGTTGACGGTGTCCTTCGCAATGCCGCCCGAAGCTGAACGCCGCTTTGTCGCCCTCGAAACCGAAGTTGCGCAACTTCGCGCGGAACTCGCAAAACTGAGAAGCTCGCTCGGCGAAGGTTGATCAATTCATGATCGCACGAAGTAGAGGGTTCGCGGAAACGCGAAAGTTCAAAACAAAGACTGGCCCGTTCCGCGGCTTCCGCATCTCCGCGCTTCCGCGATCAAGTTTCCGTTTGTGAATCATTCCGCGAATTGGCGGGAAGCGATCTTCACGCCAAGCGGCAAGCAGCGAAGACCTAGACCGGCGGCGGTGGCAGATTGTCTTTGTGCATGGTCGAGTCGCCTTCCGCCTTGCCGGGCTGGTGATGAGCGGTAGGTTCGGTACTTTCTTATGTCACCTATGACGTTCTTCTTTCGCTTGTATCATTCCGCCTGCCCGGCGGGGGCGATCCGCAACGTCCTCCTCTGACCCATGAAGCAAAATGTCTATGACGATCAGCGGTTTTTCGATGCGTACCGCAAGTTGCGCGACCGCGACAGCGGCCTGAACGGCGCAGTTGAAGAGCCTGCGTTTCTCACCGTTTTACCGGAGCTACAGGGACTGAGCGTACTGGACCTGGGCAGCGGATTTGGCGATTTCTGTCGATTCGCCAGAACCCGTGGGGCGTCGAGCGTGCGAGGGGTGGAGATTTCCCGCCGGATGATTGATGCGGCAAAAACCCGCACGAGCGACCCGCAGATCGAGTACGTAAATGTGGCGATCGAAGATTTTGCGATGCCGGCACAAGCGTATGATATCGTGGTGAGCCGACTGGCGCTTCACTACGTACGAGATTACAAACCGGTGGTTCACTCGGTTCACGCGGGGCTTCGCGCGGGAGGTGTCTTTATATTCTCGGTCGAACACCCCATTTGCACGGCGCTTTGCGAAGGTTGGTATGAAGATGACCTAGGGGAGAAGGTACTCTGGCCGGTTGATAATTATAGTATCGAGGGCGAGCGTAAGCGTAATTGGTTCATCGATGGTGTTATAAAGTACCACCGTACCGTCGAAACTTACGTCAATACGCTTTTGGATTCTGGTTTTGCGATAACGCGACTCCTGGAACCGCGCGTTGTGGCGGAACACTTGAAAAAGAGACCGGAGCTGAAGGACACCCTGCGTCGGCCTTCATTTTTAGTCATCGCCGCGACCAAATTGCCGAACCTGAAACCATCGCCTGCGATGTGATGGCTGGGATGCGTGTGGCTGTTATACCAACGTTCCGTATAGCATCCACACTCTGGTGGAGCGAGCCGACCCAGCCGTCGCCGGGTTATTTGATCCTTTCTCGCGCGGAGGCGTGGAGATCACGGAGTGTAAGTTTTGGTATTATACCAATGTCCGGAATTATCTGGACTGTAGGGCTCGACCTCGTGTCGACGCCTTCCGTCGCCCGATCCGGCCTGACACGAGGTCAGGCCCTACAGGGATCCAATCCGACCTGAGCGAGCTCGGGCCCTGTAAAAATCCAATTCTCAAAGGACGTTGGTCTTACTCTGCCTGAACTGTCGCAGTGAATAAAAAGCCCCGCGTTTTTGGCGCGGGGCTTTGGTTTGAGAAAGATAAAGAGAACGAGAAAGAGAAAAGAAGGGCGCGGCATTTTGGGGGCCGCGCCGCAATCCGTCACTTGTGCTCTTCGTAGGTGATGTCGATTTTGGCGGCGAAGGCTTTTTTCTTGGCGGTGCCTTGGAAGCGGATGCTGTTCGTGCGTTCGTCGTAGAGGTATCCGTTTTGTGGATCAGCGGCGACTTCCTGGCCGTCGACCAGCACGCGGAGGCTCTTTTTGTAGAGCGTGGTGCCGGGCGGAATCGGATCGAGCGCGACAGAGACGGTCTCGGCAATGCGGTCGCCGAGCGCGGCCAGCGGGCCGGAGAAATCGCTTTCGATGTTTAGCACAGTGCCGCCCGTGAGTTCAGCGGCACGCCGGTGCGAAACGTTGTTCGGCGACACCACCGCGTGCATCTCAAGCTTTCCGCGCTTATTGCCTTTGACGATGATGAAGGGACGCAGCACCCATTGCTCAATGTAGCCATCGAGTGTCTGGCGTTTCTTAGGATTGCGCGCGTTGTATTGCTTGAGCAGGTCGGGCAGTTTTCCGTCCTCAATCCACTCGGCCTGGGGGGGGGCGTCCTTCTGGTTTTTCCATGTGGCCATGCGCGTTTCCTCCTCATCCATGAAGAAGACCACGATCGTGGTGGCGTCGGGCCGCAGGAAGGTGTGCTGCTTGTTGTAGTAACCGGCGACGAAATTGTACACCGAAGTAAACGCCGTGCGGTTACTGTCGCCCTTGGTGCCTACTTTGACTAGTTCGGCAAAGATGCTGTCGGGCGTTTGGGGCGTGATCCACGGCTGGTCCATCACCGGAAGGGTTACGAGCAGGCCGTTGCTGGCGACGTGTTTGGTGGCCTGCTTCGGTTTGTTGCGCCGATCGAGTACGGGGTTGCCGGCCTTGTCGAGTTCAGCGAAGCGAACCTCCTTGAAGTACGGTTGATCGTTGGCGCTGTATCTCGGGTCTGCGTCTACGAAGTCGGTTGTGAGCACGCCGATGCGGTAGTCGAGATCACGCTCGCGGAAGAGCTGGCGAAAGCGGCTCAGGTTGGCCGCGATCCGGGTCTGGTGGGCGGCCATCGAGGGCGAATTGTTGATGACGAACACGAGGTCGACCTCGCGGCTGCGGGAGCGATCGGCTGTGACGTGTTGCACGGTGCGGATGGGTTCGACGGTCACCTTGATGATGTTGTCGACGCCGAGCTGTTGGTTGTGTTCGTCAAACGTGTAGTAGCCGAACTGGTCTTCACCGATAAAGTCAGGGTTGGGCGCGTACGTGAGCTGGCCGGAGGCACGATCGAGTTTGGCCGTGCCGTTCTTCGGCTTGGCCTTTTCGTCGAGTAAGTAGGCGACTTTGGCATCGGCGATGGAGGCGCGGTCTTCGTTGGTCATGAAGTCCTCGTGGCTGGGAATTTTTTGCGTGATCGGCCAGTTCGGACGGGTCGTGAGCGAGACTTGGCGAATATTCTGGATGCGCTCGCGGGTTGCGTTGATCTGAAACTTGTCCAGCACCAGCGGAGGAGGTGCTTTCACGTCGATCGTGACCTTGTTCGTGAACACGAGGCCCGTGGTCACGTTGCGCACGGTGTAGGCAAAAGAGTCGCCGCCCTCGAAGTTGTCGGTCGCCCGATACACGAAATACCCCTGATGCGAAGTCTTGTTGCTGAAGAAATCGGCGTCGTCGCCACCGGCCAGTCCCAACTGGCCGTGCTGTGGGTTTGCTGTGATGGTGAAGACGAGCGCGTTGCTGGCATCGGCTCCTCCGAGTTCCGGTGCAACGGCGAGGTCGCCGTGCGCGCCGCCGTCCTCGGCTTCGAGTTCCATCGGCGTTGTCGACACGATCACATCGGTGTCGGGGGCTGAAGGCGTGTCGGCGGCGTAGGCTGGCTGCGCGGCCAGCATGAGCACAAAAGATAAAACGCCCAGCCAGGTGCGGGTGCAGAGTTTGCGGTGAAGATTAGTGAAGGTCATACGGAAAGTGGTGTGGAGATCGTAAGGGCAGATTCAGTCACGCTCGTCGCGGCTTGGTTCCTTTAAGCAGCGACGGAGCAGGATGAAACACGTGTAAACAATCAGCAACGCGGCGCGCGGCGCAAGGGCGGAGAGGAAGGAGGGGCGATGACGCGTTGGTCCGGTTGTAGCTGGGGTCGCTGACCCCGGTCCGATGCAGATTTCAATTCCCCGACCGGGGTCAGCGACCCCGGCTACA
>Ga0302294_10000478_pt1 | contig 12328 bp, 9 predicted proteins | sample III_Fen_N2_3_FD_194550 | JGI IMG/M metagenome (GOLD analysis project Ga0302294, IMG submission 194550) | Peat permafrost microbial communities from Stordalen Mire near Abisko, Sweden - III_Fen_N2_3 | ecosystem: Environmental > Terrestrial > Soil > Wetlands > Permafrost | place: Sweden: Abisko...
ACTGACACGCTGAGCGGTGCGGGCGAAGGCAGCGTGAGCAGCGAACCAGGGGGACGGTGGAATTTAGCCTCCAATTGCTGAACGATGAAAGTTGTAAGCGCTCCGTCTACCGTTGCCCGACCCTGGCCGATTTTGGGGTCGACTTCGACGTCTACCAGCCAGTCAGTGCCAATCGCCTGGGTGGTGATTTCGGCATGGAGGTTCGGTGTGCTGCCGCTGGTTACGTTAGCGGAGGCGTTCTCGAGCAACACGCCTTTTACCAGCACCGATTCGGCGGTGGCCACGAGGCTTTGTGGTTTGATCTGTGCGAGGTCTGGACTGAAATCGGCGGCCAGGTCGCACAGCAGCGAATGTATTTCGTAGCCATCGGTGCCGCGGGCCAGTGTGCAGCCAACGCGCAAGTGAATCGTTTGCCTGTCTTTCGCGCCGAGAGGGATTGTGGCCGACGCCCGTAGATTTTCGATCTGCACGCGCCCGGCTTGAGATTTGAAGCGTGCCAGATCCAGGCTGACATTTTTGCTGGTGAGGGTGACGTCCACCTGGGGCACGCCGTCAGGGGTGGACGTGAGACTCAGTTCGAGATGCGGCGCTTCCAGGACCTGCAACTCGGGTTCTATTTCAGCCAGCCGGCGGCAAATGCTGATGTACTGTTTGACCACCTGGGCGACTTTTGCTTTTTGCAGTTCTGCAGTTGTGGCCTCTGGCGAAAGGTTTTTGCCGAAGCCGATGGTACCCCGGCACGAAAACGTGAGATTGGCCAACGACCCCGAGAATTGCTCAAATGTAATCTCTGCCGGCTCGGGCCTGAAGGCCAGGTTGACACGGCTGAGCACCTGTTCGGTGCGGCCGGTGGGGGAGAACAAAGCGGGCAGTAAAAAATCCACCCCGCTGGCGCGCACAGAGCGGGCCTCGGCGCGACCGGAGAGCAACGCCCAGGGGCTGAGCCGCAGGCTGAGCCGGTCGACCGTGATCAGAGGAGCGCTGGAGGGGGTTGGCGATAATTGCAGGTTGCTGATCACGACTTGGCCGGTTCGGTTGATGGTCGCTGTGCCGATTTCGGCATGCAGCCCGAGGCCGTCGATTCGTGATTCAATCTGGCGAAGCATCCAGCCGGGCACGGGGAGTTGGTGCGCCGCGATGAGCACAATCTGGAGCAGGATGATTCCGGCCAGAACCAGCCAGAGCGTACACAGCAGAAAGTCGCGAGCGCAGCCCGCGCACCATTTGCCGATGGTCCAGCTGGTGCCGAAGATCTTCATAGTCGCATCCCGTTGGCTCCCGGAGGAGGTTAAGGATTGGGCGTGGCGACCGGTACCGGCAAAGCGGTGGCAGGTTCCGCAGGCGGCGGTGGAGTGGGGCCCGGATCTTTGGTGCCGTAGGCCACGGCGAAAAACGAGTCGAGCAGCGGCTGTTCAGCCTCAAAGATGAGCCCGAGATCTGGCGACCCGACATATTGGGTGGTGCCGCCCGTGCGTTCGGAGAAATAGAGCGTCGAAACGGTCGCCTGGGTGGCACCGCTGCCGACCAGGGACAGCGTGGTGTCGAGGCGGTAATGCCAAGGACGCTCTTCCCCGCCGATGGAAATGGTGTTAGCAAACTCATCGCGCAGGAAATTCCGCGCCCGCAACGCCCGCAATTGAACGGCTAGTGCCTCGATCGATTCATGGGTGATATGAGGTCCAGTCGCTTTGTCACCGGCAGTCTGCGCCGGCAGGGGCAGGGCGGTTTCGAGCAGCACCGCTTGGGTGGTGAGGTCGGTGAGCTTGAGTCCGGTGATCTGCGCACCGGTCGGCAATTCGCGGACCAGGCGGTCGCGGTAGGCGAGCAGGCTGACGGGGGTATCTTGCAAGATTTCGTTGGATACGCGGTAAATATAGGGCTGCCCCGCCAGTTTGGCGTAAAAGGGAGGTTCGGTGCCGGAGGTGGCGCCGATCTGGAGCTTGACGGTTGCACTCGCCGGAGCCTTTGAACTGGAAATCGAAATTTCGCGGGCGGGCCGGTTGAAGCCGAGGTCCTCGAGGGCCGATGCGGACGGGGCGTCATCGACGAAGCGTTCGGCGGTCAGCTGGCTGAGCTTTTGCAGCAGGCGCTCAACGAGTTCGCGGTCGGCGGGCAAGGTCTGTGGACCTTTTTCGCCGCCGTTGTGCCGAACGACTTGCCAGGGGGCGGTGGCGGGGTTGGGGCTGGACGATTCGAGACGCTGCAAGGTGACGTCGGGGAGATTCGGCGCGGAGAGCGTGAGCGTGGTCACGGTTGACAGCTCAAGATCGAGGACGTGGGGATCGCGCAACTTCTCCTGGGCGTCGCGCAATTTTTCGAGCAGCTGCGTGGGGATGACGACGGTGAAGACAGGGGTCTTGTCATCCATCTGTGCGTAGTACTCAACGCTTGGCGATGGCGGTGGGTTGCTCGCATCGCTGGCCGGGGTGGCAACGGCTGGTTTGGCTTCGGCCTGCTCGACCGGCGAACCCACCAGCAGGGTCTCGTGGCGGCTGTTGCCGTTTAGCGAAATCTGCAATTGCGGTGTGGCCAGACCGGTGCGGGCGGCGTCGGCCTGTTGGGGAGCGAGGAAGGTTTTAACCTTCAGCTTGTGGAGTTCGTTGATGGCGAGAACGGTCGCGGTTTTGTTTGCGCGAACATTGTTGGTTTTGAAGGGGGCGTCGAACGTCCAGCGGTTGTTGTCGTTGCTGATGCGGATGCCGGCGGCGGGCGCGGGTGGCTGGAGGCGGAACGCACGCACCTCAAAAACCGGGATGGTGAAAAGCGTGTCGGCTCGCAGATCTTCGAGGCGAAGCGCCAGACTTTCGGCGAGGCTGCGGTTGACGACATGCACGCTTTTTTCGTCGGGTGAAAGCACGTAGAGGCGGTTGCCGACCTTGGTCGGATCGCCGATCTTGAGCGTAACGGGGTTCGGGGCAGCCAAGCCCGGGGCGGCGGGGGCGGGCGTGAGGGTGAGGGAGAGGGATGGTTTCTCCAGGCCGTAGTCGGCCAGCGTCTGGCCGGTTTGGGCTAGTTCGGTTACGGTGAAAGTGGCGTAAGGATGGAGCTGTTGCAGCTCGTTGATGATCCGGGTGACGGCGAAATCGTTGGCAGGCCATTGCAGTGGTTTGGCGAGCATCCAGTTGTCCCCGCTGCGTTCGATCTTGATGGCGTTGGCCGGGTCGCCGGAGGCGATCTCAAGGCTCTGGATATTTGCCGTCTCGGGACCGAGCACGAGGTTTTGCTCGGGGTGTTTCCCTTCGACTCGCTGGTAATAAATGTAGGCGAACAGCGCGACGTTCAGAAATAGGAGCAGCAGCGTGACTTTGGTGCGCATGGATCAGTAAGGTTTAAGGGATAAGCGGTAAGTGAAAAGGTTTAGGGGATAAGGGGTAAGTCGTAAGCGCTTAAGGCTTATCACTTACTCCTTACAGCTATTTAGCGTCGGCGGGTCCAGTAAACGATCAGGCCGAGCAGAGCGGCGACGCCGGGCAGGCCGAAAAGAAGACTGTAGCGCAGCCGAAGGAGTTCCTGCTGGTTCAGGGTGAGCTGAAATTTCTCGATCGGGCGGGCGGCGACATTGAGCTGGGCATCCCGACCCACGAGCCAGTTGACGCTGCCGAGCACGAGGTCGAGGTTGCCCTCATTGCCGAGACGATTGTTAGAGATAAAATCCGCACAGCTGAAGGTGACGAGGCGCCCGGCTTGCACGCTGTATTGAAGGTTTTTGTCTTTGGCGGTGACACGCTCCGAGGCGACGGCAAACCCGAGCGCTTTGGGCGGAATGTCGACGCTGCGGTCGTATTGAGGACGGAGCCGGTAGCTGCGTTCGCCCCAAGCGTGTTCCGAAGCGGTGCCGATCAGGCGGGTGACCGTGAGGCTCTCGTCGTTGCTCCGCATCGGATTGACCCGGACGCTGCGCGAAACGCCAAAACGTACTTTGATCTGGTTGCTGATGAACCGCTGGGTGATCGGGTGCTTCGCATCGAAGGCATTTAGGATGAGATCATTGGTATCGCTGATACTGGCGGCATCGGTGTCGTAGACCACGACGTCGTCTGCGAGTACACCCCAGTCGTAGAGCAAGCTTTCTAGTCCGGTTGCCTCTTGCTGGTCATTGACGGGAAGCGCGGGTGGGATGAACAGCATCATGCGGCCCTGTCGGGTGGAGGTGCTGGCCGAAAGATACTTCCGGAGCATTTCTTCTTCGGCCGCGCTATAGCGGTTTTGCTGTCCGGCGGAAATGATCAGGCTGGCATCCTCTGGGATCTGGTTGCGTGTCGCCAGATCGAGCTTATCGACCTCAAAATTCCGCATGTGCAAATTTATCGCTAACGTGGAAAGACCGCGATCTGGAGTTGCATCGTTTATGTCCATTTCGCCATGGCCAGTCAGGAAATAGATTTTGTTCTTCTTATCGTTGGAGACGTCGAGAATCGCAGCTGTTATGACCTGTTCACCGAGAAAGGCCTTTTTTTCATTTTTTTCGATGTGGTAGAGTTCCTCCGCTCCGATGAGTCGGCGTTTGTCCCCGCATTTTACGAGAGTTGGGTTTGGCTCTGTGAGATTGAGTTCCTTCGCTTCTCGGCCCCGCTGGTAAACGTCGATGCTCTCGAACGTGACTTTGCCAACCGGATTCGCCTCAGTGGCGTAAACGTATTCGCGCAATAGTTCGGTGACGTCGTGATAAGCTTGGGCAAGTGGCGTGTCGTCCGAGTCTTTGGGCTTGGGCAGCGTGACGTAGATTTTGACGGGTTGGGTGAGCTGTTTTAGGTAGGAACGCGTCTCGGCTGAGAGCGAGTGACTGTGCAGGTGCGTGAGGTCGAAACGCCACGGGTTATAGACCGCGAGGTAGTTGAGCCCGCAGACGAGGGTGAAAAACAGAATGCCCTGGAGGATGAGATTTACGGTGCGAATCCACCGCGCGGCGCGAAAGCTCTGGATGAGTTGCATGGCTGGCGGGTTAGCTGTGGAGAAGTTTCACTTCCACGCTGAAGATACTGAAAATCAGTGCGAGCACCGTGCCGCTCAGGTAGAAGAGCACCTGCCGTGTATCCACAACGCCATGACTGAAGTCGGCGAGATGCTGGAAGACCTGGGCGTAGTCGACCACGGTTTTAATCGGCCGCATCACGTCGTTGTGCAGCAGTTCGACGTTGGGCAGGAAATTCGAGCCGACGATCAGGGCCAGCAACGCGGCGCCGCTGAAAAGGGCGGCCACCGCCTGGTTCCGCGAGATGGCGCTGGCGGCAATTCCGATCGCTACGAAAAGAAGTCCCGAGATGGCGATAAAAGCATAACCACCCGCCAGGGGCCCGATGTCGATGAAGCGCGCGTCGCGGGCGAAACGGTGGAGGATGTAGAAAAAGCCGCCGGTGCAGGCCCAGAGTGAAATATACAGGAAGTAAGCGGCGAAGTATTTGCCAAGCACGACTTCGACCGTGGAAACGGGCGTGGTCAGCAGCGTCTCCAGCGTTCCCAAGCGGCGTTCCTCGGCGATACTTTTCATCGTGAGCAGTGGCACCATGACGAGCACGGGAACCCAGAAATATTGGAAGAATATGACTGCGGGCGTTGTCTCCTGGGCCGCAGCGCTGTAGATGTCCATCATCATCGTGAAGATGAAACCCATCACGGAGAGAAACACGACCGCGGCGATATAGGTGCTGGGGCTGACGAGCAGGATTCTTATCTCGTGGTTGAGAATGGTGAAGAAATGTTTCACTGGAAATTAGGTGCTTGAGCGTGGTTTTGGTCAGCGTCGGGCCGGCGCGTCGACCATTTCCCAAGTGCGGCGGGTGGCGGCGAGAAACACGTCTTCCAGGGACGGGCGCTCCTGGGCCAGACCACGCAACCGGAAGCGCGTGTCGTTAGACAGAACGCGCAGAAGGTCTTCGCCGAGCGGGTCGTCGCGCTCAGTGGTAAGGTGGAAGGTGCGGAAGCCCGCGTCGTCCGGTTCGCTCTGACTGGTGATGACCAGGGTTGGCTCGACCTGCGTGAGTGTGACAGACAGCGCCGCGACTTCGCCGGCGAGTTCGAGTATGTAAGCGCAATGGCCCAGGATTTCGCGACGCAGTTCGTTGGGCGTGCCGCTCGCGACGATGCGTCCTTGGTTGATGATCACGACGCGGTCGCAGGTGACCTCGATCTCGGGAAGGATATGGCTGGAAATTAGCACGGTCATGCGTCCGCGCAGGCTGGCGATCAGGTCACGCACAATCAGAATTTGATGCGGATCGAGACCGATCGTGGGTTCATCCATGATGATCACGGGCGGCTCGGCGAGCACGGCCTCGGCGATACCCACGCGTTGGCGAAAACCTTTGGAAAGTTTACCGATGATCCGGTGCCGCACGCGCTTCAGATCGCAAAGTTCCAGAACTTCGTCGATGCGCGCACTGAGTTTGCGCCGGGGAACCTCTTTCAGGCGTCCGCGGTAATAGAGATACTCGGTAACACGCATGTCTTCTGGCAGCGGATTATTCTCCGGCATGTATCCGATGAGGCGTTTGATCGCGTCGGGATTGCTGGCGACGGGCACGCCACAGAGGTTGACGATGCCTGAAGTCGCCGGAAGAAATCCGGTGAGGATGCGCATCGTGGTGCTTTTGCCCGCGCCGTTGGGGCCGAGGAAGCCGATGATCTCACCCGGTTTGACCGTGAAGCTGACATCGCTGACGGCAGCGACGCCGGCATAGGATTTGACCAGGTTTTTAACTTCGATCGCGGGAGGCGGCGTTGAGTCTTCAGGCATGGACGGTTTTAATGCACACTAATTTACATGAATGGAAAGCACGGACATGCTGGGCCGCAAGCGCGGGGTTTTGGCGAAAAGGGCCGCACAGGCCGACCAGATCGGGGAGCGTCTCAACCTAAATTCTGCAATTTAGCCGCAGAGATCGCAAAGGCCGCAGAGGAGAAACCAAGGATTCACGGCATCTGAATATTTCACCCCGCAGGGGAATGGTTATGAAAAGGGATTTATTCCTAAGCTATTTTCTCTGTGCGGCTGTGTCCTCTGCGGTAAAATCCAACCGTGTTTTCCAGGATCATACGCAAGGGAGACACGGGCAGCTCTCCCACGTGCTGACGGACGACGGGAGTTCTTGGTGCGTGAGCCGGAATCACGGGACGATAAATCCTATTCGGGTTTGTCGGCTGTCCCGCCCTGCTGTTTTGCGTTCAGCGCGCCGAAAAACAGAATCATCGGCACCGACAGCACGATGTGCATAAGGCCGAAAAAAGTTGAGAGGCCGCGACCGAACGTTCCGTAAGAGACAAGATTGGAGCTGTAGATCACCCATTGCAGGATGCTCAGCACCAGACTGACGATGAGCGACACGTAGACGAGTTGGGTGGCTTTTTTGAGGGTCATGGAATTAGATGCACGCTGCTGGGTTTTGGATTAAGATTGCGAACAGTTTAGTGGTTTAGCTCCCACGCGGCGGCGAGGCCGCGCAGCGTGATGTCAGGCACGACGCGGTGCGGAGTGCGCAACACTTTTTCCAGCAACGCAGCGCTGCCTCCGGTCGTGAGGATGTGTGCGGGCTTTTCGCCGCGTGCGGCGAGCTCGCCCTGCACGGCGTCGAGCAGCGCTTGAATCATGCCGCCGAAACCGATGACCGTGCCGATGCGCATCGCCTCAACGGTGGATTTACCGATGGTGCGTGGTACGTCAATCGACTCGTCGAGCTCGGGCAGCAGTGCGGTCTGCTCGTGAAGATAGCGGCGCATGACCTCGACGCCGGGTGCAATGATGCCGCCTTCGTAACCGAGGGTCGCCGTGACAATGTCGAAGGTGACCGCCGTGCCCATGTCGATCACGATGGCCGGCGTGCCGACGAGTGCTTGCGCACCGGCGGCGTTGGCGAGCCGGTCCTGGCCGATCTCAGCAGGTCGTGGATAGCCGATGGGCACGCCCAGCTTTTTTTCGTGAGTAAGTTGGAAATGAGGCACGCGCAGTCCGCGCGCGAAAACGCCGAGCAGCCGCTTGCTCGCATCCGGCACGACCGAACAGAAAGCGACGCCTTTCACTCTGGGATCGGCCGCGAGAATTCTCTCACACTCCGGCCCCATACCCTCGACGGGATCGTCGATCTTCTTGGTGGGCAGATGGCGCATGAAAATCGCGCCGTCGGCGCCGGTGACGCCGTAGTGTGTGGAGGTATTGCCAATGTCGATACAGAGCAGCATGGATGACGAGAGTGATTTAGGTTAATAAGTTCGGGCAATCAAGGCATGGGTCACAGAGAACACAGAGCTCTGACACAGAGGCGGAGGAAGGCCATCAAGTATGCAGCGTCTTCTCGGCATAGCGCGGTTGTTGAAGAGGTGCGTGCGGATGCTTGCTTTTCCTCGGTATTACCTGGTTGGTGAATCTTGTTATGCTGCGAGGGATTTTGAACACGAAGAACGCAAAGATCACGAAAGTTAAAAACCGAAGCCAGTTCCTCCTTTGCGGCTCTTTGCGCTCTTGGTGTTCAAATTCTGAAGGCTTCTGTGTCCGAGCTCCGTGTTCTCTGTGGAAAAATTTGTTTTTGGTTTCTGTTTAAGTTGGTTTTTTCGACAGCGTGACCTCGCCGGCGCGGAAGCGCTCGGTCTTGCCCTTGTCGGTTCGTACGATGAGCGAGCCTTCGTCATCGATGCCGAGGGCCATGCCGTGGACCGGCTGGTTGCTGTGCAGGAGCGAGACGGGTTTGCCCTTGAGAAAGTCGAATCGGTTCCAGAGGTCGGCGAAATTATCCTTATACTTGCCACTGACGAACTGGTCGTAGGCATCGAGGGCGCGTTCGATCACGGCGGCGGCAAACTTGTTTAGGTCGAGCGGTGCGTTCGTGTGCTCGGCGAGCGAGATGGCGCGGCGCGCGATATCGTGGGGCAGGGCACCGGCGGGGCTGTTGGTGTTGAGCCCGAGCCCAAAAACGAGATCACGAATCTGGTCGGCGTCGATGCGGGCCTCGGTGAGCATGCCGCCGGCTTTACGTTCCTCGAAAAGGATGTCATTGGGCCATTTTAGGCCTGGCGTGGTGTTAGTAAAACGGGCGACGAGTTCGCAGATATTGACGCCCATCCAGAGCGTAAAGGTCTGCATGCGACCGGGCGGAAGTTGCGGGCGAAACGCGAAGCTCAGGTAAAGATTACCGTTGGCCTCGCTGTGCCAGGTGCGGCCGAAGCGCCCGCGTCCGCGTGTTTGTTCACCAGCTATAACGACAAAAGGAACGGAGCGTCCGCTGGCAAGCTGCCGTGCGGCCTCATCATTGGTGCTGTCGACTGTTTCGAGACAGACAAACCCTAGGCTTGGTTTGCGCGGAGGAAGAAAGGCCTCGATCGAAGCCAGATTGAGCCCGGTGGGGCGGGCGGTCAGCCGGTAGCCGCGCGCTCGCACCGCCTCGAATTTGAAGCCCTGTTCACGCAATTTTTCCATGTGCTGCCACACGGCCACGCGACTCATCGCGAGTGTTTTGGCGAGTGCGCTTCCGGAAATGTAACCGGTCTCGTTCGCCAATAGTGCGCGCAGGATCGTGATTTCCGGTGAGCTCGAAGGGTGGGGGCGGGGCATGGCGGCGACCGTTGGGTAAAGCGACTTGGTTGGCAAACGTTCAGCTTTTCCAGTCGAGGCCGAGGTCGACCCACGAACTTTGGTGCACGAGCGCACCGGTCGAGGCGAAGTCGAGGCCGAGGTTGGCCAGCTTGGGCAAGGTCTTCAACGTGATGCCGCCGCTCGCTTCGGTGAACGCACGTCCGCCGGTCATCGCGACGGCTTTGCGCAATTGCGCCGGCGTGAAGTTGTCGAGCAGAATGATGTCGGCCCCGGCGTCGAGCACGGGAGGGATTTGATCGAGGCGGTCCACCTCCACCTCCACTGGCAGGTCCGGCGCGGTTTTTTTGGCCCTGGCGACCGCAGAGGCCAGACCGTCGTTCAAGCCGAGCAGGGCGAGATGGTTGTCCTTCAACATCACGCGGTCGAAAAGCCCCAGCCGGTGATTCCATCCGCCGCCGCAGGCCACCGCGTATTTTTCCAGCATGCGGTAGCCGGGCGTCGTCTTGCGTGTATCGAGAAGTCGGGTACGGGACCGGCCGAGCGCCTTGACGTAACGGCGTGTCTCGGTGGCGACGCCGGAGAGGCGCTGGAGAAAATTGAGCATGATGCGCTCGGCGGCCAGCAGCACCCGCGGGTCGCCGGTGAGCGTGGCGAGCACGTCGCCTTTTTTGAGTGTTGTCCCATCTTTGGCGTGAACGCTTGCCGTGGCTTTGCCGCCGTAGGTTTTCAGAATCAGCGGAAGCATCGGCAAGCCGCAGGCGACGAGTGACTCGCGGGCGACGAGGTCGGCCGAGCCTTTTTTCGGAGTTGTAACAATACAGGCGGTGGATCGGTCGCCCGCCCGGCGGGGCGGTTGGAGCAGGCCGAGACCGGCGAGATCCTCATCGCGCGCGATTTCCACCAACCGGCGCAGGTAGGCAAGGTCAAGGTCCTCCCAGGCGAGGCGTTTGATGAGGGCTTCGGCGTGACGATTGGGTGTCAGGGCTGGCATAGGGCACAGCACAATCGACCGGCGGGGAAAGTCGAACGGCTTTTATGGGTTGCGCGCCATCGCAATTGTAGCCGATTCTTGCCGCCCACCATGGCCGCCAAGATCAGAAAAGCGATTATCACCGCCGCTGGACCGGGCCAACGCCGTCTCCCGCTGCAATCTCTCACCGACCGCAACGGCGACAGCAAGCCCGCGATCGCGATCATCCTCGAGGAAATGCTCGAAGCCGGCATCGAACAGGTTGGCCTGATCGTGTCGCCCGTCGACCGGGCGGCGTTTACCAACGCGCTGGCACCGTTTACGAAATCCATCGTGGTGATCGAGCAGACGGTGGCAGGCGGTTATGGGCACGCCGTGGCGTGCGGACGCGATTTTATCGGGGCCGAGCGGTTTTTGTTACAGGTGAGTGATCATCTTTACGTGAGCAGTGCGGAAAAAAGCTGCACGCGCCAGCTGCTCGATCTGGCCGACGCCGAGGGTTGTGCAATTTCCGCTGTGCAAGCCACGCACGAGCGGCATCTGCCTTTTTATGGCACCGTCGCTGGTTCGCTTTTGCCTGGGCGCCAGGGCATCTATCAAATCGAGAGCGTCATTGAGAAGCCCACGCCGACCATCGCAGAACAACAGTGCGTCGTGCCCGGTCTGCGCAGCGGACATTACCTCTGTTTCTTTGGTATGCACGTGTTGGGGCCGACGGTGTTCGCTTTGCTGGCCGAAGATGCCGCGGCAAACCCCACGGCCAAGCTTGGTCTCTCGCCGGCACTGGCCCGGCTGCCTTCCCGCGAAAAATATCTAGCCGCCGAACTCGCGGGTCGCCGCGCCGATCTGGAGGCGCAGTTTGGTGTGCTCCGTGCCCAGGTTGCCCTTGGCCTCAACGGCTCGGCTCGCGAGGAGATTCTCGCCTTGTTGGTCGAAGAATTGGCGATTGACGCCGGCAAAACCGCGACCCGTCGCTAACGCGTTACCGTGGACTCCAAACTTCTCGCACTCGTCGAAGGCGCCGGCAACGGCTCCGAATTTTTTGAGAAACTGTGTCGCGCCTCCGATCGTGCCGGGCTCGAACGCATGGCGGGCGAACTCGAAGACTACCGGCAGCACGCCACGAATTTTTATCACCGGGTGCGCAGCATCTTTTTTCTGGAGGCGTTGCACCGGTATTTTTTGCCACCGCATTATCCAGCGGATGCAGGCGGTTCGATTCCGTTTGAGGGACACAAGCATTGTCTGGCGCGCCGTTTCGAGGAAGCGCTGGGCGTTTTTCTTGAACAGCAGCAGAGGCAGGGTTGGTCCGATGGTTTGAGCAGTGCGCTCGCGGTGGCGTATCATGGGCTCGCTTTCAAAACCCTCGCGCAACAAGTGCAGAAGACCGTGCGGTCGGTGCGCGGCAATCAGTGGATGTTTCGCACGGGTCACCCCCTCGACTATCCGCTACGCCTCCGTCGCGAGCTGCTCGAACGTGCTGCGCCGGAAGATCTGATGCCGGTGTTATCGGAGGAAACTGCGGTGCGCATGGATCTGAGCCATGCGGCATGGAGCGACATCTTTTTCCTCGGCATGGACTATCCCGAGGGCGCGAAGGTGCTGAATATTTCCGTCAACCTCGGTGTGCATGGCCGCGACGCCGGTGCGCGGCCGCCGGTCTGCGGCTTCCTGCGGGTGATTGACGAACCCGTACTCAGGCTCACGAGTGTGGATCTCGGTGCTACCGCTGACGTGCGGTCGTTGGATGAGGTTTTCGATTTTGCCAAAGATTACCTCGGGCTGCTCAAGGCGGCGGTCATTGCCGCTGGCCTGGTACCGTCGGGCCTCGAAGGCTC
>Ga0302294_10000480_pt1 | contig 12278 bp, 12 predicted proteins | sample III_Fen_N2_3_FD_194550 | JGI IMG/M metagenome (GOLD analysis project Ga0302294, IMG submission 194550) | Peat permafrost microbial communities from Stordalen Mire near Abisko, Sweden - III_Fen_N2_3 | ecosystem: Environmental > Terrestrial > Soil > Wetlands > Permafrost | place: Sweden: Abisko...
GAGGGGTAATCTGTTCTTCGTTAACGTTGAGTTGATTAACGATGATTTCTTTGACGCGTTGTTCGATGGTTTTTTGATCAGCCATGTTGGGTTTGTTTCTGCTTGTTGAAGGGGTCACATCGCCATGCCGCCGTCAACGGTAAAAACTTGTCCGGTGATATAGTTTGCTTCTTCACTGCATAAAAATGCAGTCGCAGCAGCAATATCAGCGGGTTCACCGAAGCGTTGCATGGGGATTAAACCGGTGGCGGCTTTTTGGATTTCTTCACCGAGCACGGCCGTCATGTCGGTTTTTATAAAGCCCGGCGCGACGGCGTTTGCCGTGACACCACGCTTGGCGAATTCTTTGGCAATTGATTTTGTGAAGGCGATCATGCCGCCTTTGGCCGCTGCATAGTTGGCCTGACCCGCGTTGCCGACGAGCCCGACGACGGAGGCAATATTCACGATGCGGCCATAACGGGCGCGGCACATCGGCCAGCCAATGGCTTTCGTCCAGAAAAACGCGCCGGTGAGATTCGTCTGGAGCACCGCATTCCAATCGGCCTCAGACATGCGGGCGAGCAGCCCATCGCGGGTAATGCCGGCGTTGTTCACGAGTATGTCGATTTTGCCGTACTCAGCGAGCAAGGCTTCAGCGGCTTTGGTGACGGCAGCACCGTCGGAGACATCGACCGGCACCGCCTTGGCTTTGTAACCAGCGGCGATGATAGCGGCAGCGACTGCACCACAGCTCTCGGGGGATTTCGAAACACAGATGACGTTAACGCCGTTCTTTGCGAGAGTCTCGGCGATGGCCTTGCCAATGCCACGACCGGCGCCAGTGACGAGGGCGGTGCGATTATTAAATGTCATAGGCCGGTAAGGGTGCGCGAAGCGATGAAGCCGGGGCGAGCAGAAAATCGCCTCTGCTATAATAGATGCAAAACCGGCGCAGCCACGTCGAGCGGATCAATACACGTCGCGCTGGTAGCGTTTATCTTTTTTCAGCTGCTTCACATACTCTGTGGCCCGCTCGGGTGTCATGGCCCCCTGTTGCGCGATGATGTCGTGCAAAGCAGCGTCAACGTCCTTGGCCATGTGCTTCGCATCGCCACAAACATAAAAATGCGCACCGCCGCTCAACCACCGCCAGAGCTCAGCTGCACTTTCGCGCATTTTGTCCTGCACGTAGACTTTGCTCTCCTGATCGCGCGACCACGCGGTGTCGAGGCGGGCGAGACCGCCGTTTACAAGATAACTGTTCCATTCCTCCTCGTACAAAAAATCGCTCTCACGTTGCTGGTCGCCGAAAAACAACCAGTTGCGACCGGTCGCACGCGCCGCGATACGCTCCTGCACGAACGCCCGGAATGGCGCAATGCCCGTCCCGGGGCCGACCATGATCACGTCTTTGGCGGTATCCTCTGGCGGGGCAAAGTGCGAATGCGAAACAAACACCGGCACCAGTGCCGCACCGACCGGCGTGCGATCGGCCATGAACGTTGTGCAAACGCCAAAACGACGTCGCTGATTAAGTTCATAGCGCACCACGGCGACCGTCAGGTGAATCTCGTTGGGGTGCTCCCGCGGCGACGATGCGATCGAATAAAGCCGCGGCACCAGCTTGCGCAAATGGTCGACGAATTCCTGCGGTGTGAGCTTCGCCGAGGAAAATTCCGATAAAATATCGATGTACTCGCGGGCTTCAAGATAGGCCGCGAGTTGCTCCTTCGCCTCGGGCGCGAGCAGGCCGGCGAGTTTCGTTCGCTGGACCGGATCTTTAACCTTCAGGAACAACGTACCCAAAATCTTCGGGGTTGGCCCGTTCAACGCCAGGCGCGTGTGCAACGTCTCGCGCAGTGAAATCGGCTCGTGGTGTTTGAGCAGCGCCGGCGAAACCGGCTCATCGCCCACAGCCTCCAGGCACTGCAAAATCGCATCCACATCACCCGGATGATTGGTCGGAAACACGCCAAGAGAGTCGCCCGCTTTGTAGTGCAGCCCGCTGCCAGCGATGCTCACGACGAAGTGCCGCGTTTCCTTGAGCGAACCCGGTTTGCTCAGCAGTCGATTTTCCGTGATGAGCGCAGGAAACGGGTCGTCCTTGTTGAAAATTGGGACGGCGGCAGTGGTTATTGATGACATGGTTGTCTGCCCTGCGTCGCGAACCGGTGCCGGGAGAACTTGCATAAGATGGCACGGGAGCTTGCTTCGCCGGGAATTTTAAACCCAACTGAATCGCAAATGACCGATTCGCAACTCGTGCGCGTGCAAAAATTCTTGGCTGACTCCGGCCTGTGCTCGCGCCGTGCCGCCGAGGGACTGATCGCGGAAGGCGAAGTCTGGATCAACGGCGAACGCGCCACCCCCGGCCAAAAGGTGACGCCCGGCGTCGACAAGGTCACGGTCAGTGGCAAACCCGTGCGTTCGGTTGCCCAGCCCCGCATCACGCTGGCCATGCACAAGCCGCGCGGCCTCGTGTGTACCAACGATGACCCATATAACGCCGAAACTATTTTTACGGTGTTGCCCCGCGATTTCGCCCGCTACCGCTTTTTTTGCGCCGGCCGCCTCGACAAAGACAGCGAAGGCTTGGTCATCCTCACAACAGACGGCGACCTGGCCAACCGCCTGATGCACCCCAGCAACATCGTGGTGAAACGTTATCTCGTTACGCTTAAGAAACCATTCCCCGGGGCCAAAAAACATCTCCTCCTCCGCGGCGTCATGATCGAAGGCGAACGCCTGAAAGTCGAACGCGCCACCCTGCTTTCCCCGCGCGTCGACGGTTCGGCTACTTCGCTCGATGTGCAGATGCACCATGGGAAAAAACGTGAAATCCGCCAGCTCTTCACTACGCTGGGCCATGACGTTAAACGCCTCAAACGCTACCAAATCGGGGCTTTCGCCCTGAAAGGAATTCCTTTGCGGGCGGTCAAACAACTTTCTAACAAAGAAATCGCACTGCTTTTCAAAACACCCCGCCCTAGCGGCGGAACTGACGAAAAACCTGCTGAACTCCATGAAGATTAATCCGCGCCTGTTCCTCGCGCTCCTCGCCGCTTCGAGCCTTACCGCAGCTCCGCTGTCCAAGTCGACCGCGGTCCACTCCCAGCCGAACGCTTCCTCTCCGGCCATCGCCGTGCTCAACGCCGGTGCCGAACCCGTGCTCGCGGCTGGACTCACTCAGCCCATCCCTTCCGGCTGGACCGCCGTCGAGCTCGCCGGACCGTTCGAGGTGTATGTACAAAACAAGGACATCCTGAAGAGCCTCGACGTGAAGCCGGGCTCGAACCTTTACACCGCGCCAAAAGTCGATTCCCCCGTCCTCACCACGATGATCAAGGGTGATGGCGCCGAGATTTCCGGCCTGCATGGACGCTGGACGCAAATCCACCTCCAGAAGAAAATAATTGGCTACATTGGGGACGACTCGGCTGCCTCGCCCGTCGTCGCAGCCGCTACGGTTAGAACCGTATCGACCTCGGCCGCACCGGCCGGTGTCAATGCCACTTCGCCGGTTCAGGTCTACAATGGACCCGTTCAGGCCGCGCCTGCAGTGTCCGCCTCCGGAGGCCCGGTCGCAACGCTCAGCCCCGCCGCAGCTGCCGCCCTGCCCCGCATGTTCGAAGGAACCTTCGTTCCGGCTAAACGTTTCCTCGCCTACAAACCTTACGAATACCAGCTCGATGATCGCAGCGGCCAGCGTTATGCGTTTCTCGATGTCAGCCAGCTGTCAAAAGCCGAACCAGTCACAAGCTACCTTTATCGCACTGTCACGGTTTACGGCACCGCCCGGGCGGTTGAAAACACGAAAGACATCGTAATCGAGGTCGATAGCATTCAGGCTCGTTAAGGTATTTTCAATGGGCGCATGGTTTTCCTCCATGCGCCGCAGCGGCGGACGGGGCAATTTCAACGTATTGATTTTTCGTCTATTCCCATGGAACTCATCGACGGCAACAAAATCGCCGCAACCCTCATCGCCGAGCTAAAAACCGAGGTCACCGCCATCGCCGGCCGGAAACCCTGCCTGGCACTCGTGCGTGTCGGCAATGACCCCGCTTCGGTTTCCTACGTCACGAAGAAGGAGAAAACTTCGACCGAGATTGGCATCACGAGCCATGTGATTCTCCCGCCTGTCACCATCAGCCAGGATGACCTTTTCGCCCTCATCGACCGGCTCAATCTAGACCCGCACGTCGACGGGATTCTCGTGCAATCTCCGCTGCCGAAACACATCGACGAAGTCGCTGTTTTCCGCCGCATCGCTCCCGGAAAGGATGTCGACGGTCTGGGCACAATGAACCTGGGCAAAGTCGCCCAGGACGACGAAACGGGTTTCGTTTCGTGCACCCCGGCCGGTATCATGGAACTGCTCGCCCGCAGCCACGTCGACCTCAAGGGCAAACATGTCGTCGTCCTCGGTCGCAGTCTGCTCGTGGGCAAACCCGTCGCCCTGCTCGCCCTTCAGAAAAAGGCCGGCGCCAACGGCACCGTAACCATTTGCCATTCCCAAACCCGCGATCTGCCCGCGATCGTCCGTCTGGCCGACGTGCTTATCGCCGCGATCGGCCGCCCGGAGTTTGTCACCGCCGACATGATCAAGCCCGGCGCCGTTGTGATCGACGTTGGCATCAACCGTATTCCCGACGCATCCAAGAAGTCCGGACACCGCCTCGTTGGCGACGTGCATTTCTCCTCCGTCTCGCCGCTCTGCAGCCAGATCACGCCGGTGCCGGGTGGCGTCGGCCCAATGACAGTCGCCATGCTGATGAAGAACACCGTAAAGGCCTTCCGCCTCGCCCTACCAAGCTAAAGCTTCACCATAACTTACGGCGCCATTGCTTGCGACAGGAACGACTCGCGCCCACCTTGCTTTATGTCTTCCCCGAAAATTTTGGTCGTCGACGACCAGCCCGTAAACGTCCAGCTCCTCAAGCGAAAGCTCGAACGCGAGGGCATCCTGGTGATCGCGGCATATACGGGAACCGAGGCGCTTGAGATCGTAATCAAAGACAAGCCCGACTTGATTCTCCTCGATGTCATGATGCCGGACATGGACGGCATGGAGGTCTGCCAGCGCCTGCAGGAACTCGAGGAAACCCGCTCGATCCCCGTTATTTTCATCACCGCGCGCAGTTCGAAAGAGAGCAAACTCGAAGGACTCGCCGTCGGTGCCGTCGATTACATCACCAAGCCGATCGACCTCGACGAAACGCTCGCCCGCGTGCAAACGCAGCTGCGCTTCGTCGCGATCAATCGCGAGATGTTCGACCTTCAGCGCCGCCTGCAGGAGGCCCGCCGCGCCGCCACCATCGGTGCCGTCACCCAGGGCATCGCGCACAATCTCAATAATCTTCTCGGTGTTGTCCTGGGTTACCTCGACCTGATCAAGTCGAACTACAACAAACCCGAATCGGTAAAAAAGAATGCTGAGAACGTTGAAAACGCCGTCCAGCGCATCGCCAACATCATCAAGCAGCTCGGTTCGCTCGTCGTGAAATCGCGCCTGCCGGTCACCAAGTATGCCCTCGGCAAGCTGATCCAGGACGGCGTCGCCCGTTATCAATCCGACCACAAGATCGTCCAGACGGTGACCATAGACAACCCGCTCGGCGACCTCATGATCGAGACCCACGTCGAAGTATTTGAGGATGTTCTGGCGAAGGTTCTCATCAACGCTTGGGAAAGCTACGGGAAAAAGCCCGCGGACCAGCGGTCCATCACCTTGCACACGGGCCTCGTCGAACTGCCCGGCGGTGCTGAGGCCGTCGAGTTCCGCGTCGAAGATCGTGGCAACGGCATCGATCCCGAAATCCGCGACCACATGTTCGAACCTTTCATCAGCACCAAACAAACCGTGGGCGTCGGCATGGGCCTGACAGTTGCGCGCCACGCCCTGCGTAACATGGGCGGCGACGTTTCGATGGCCGACCGCGAGGGCGGTGGCAGCATCGCGATTTTGGTGCATCCCATTTCCAAAAAATCTTATCCTTCCCCGAATGAGTAAAATTGCATTTCTCGGTGCCGGGCGTATGGCCTCGGCAATGGTTGGTGGTATCCTCGGCAAGGGCTTTCGCCCGGCCGATCTCGCCTGCACCAGCGGCCCCGATGACACCGCCCAGAAGCTCGCCGCCAGCACCGGCATCACCGCCCACGAAGACGTGGCGAAGCTCCTCGCCGGTGCCGATGCCGTCGTGCTCGCCTGCAAACCCCAGCAAATCCCCACGCTCGATCCGCGACTCGCCGAACTCACCGCCGGGAAACTCATACTCTCCATCGTCGCGGGCAAACGGCTCTCGACGCTCGCACAAAAATTTCCGAAAGCTCGCAATCTCGTCCGTGCCATGCCCAACACCCCCGGCCAGATCGGCGCGGGCGTCGTCGGCTGGGCGTCGCTCCAACCGACCTCCCCTGGCGATCGCCAAATCGTTGACCTCATCCTCGGCTCGCTGGGCAAGATGGTCGCGCTGCGCGAAGACCAGCTCGATGCCGTCACCGGCCTGAGTGGCAGTGGTCCGGCATACGTTTTTGAGTTCGCAGCCGCGCTCCGCGAAGCTGGCATTGCGGTCGGCCTTGACCGCGACACGGCGAAACTCCTCGCCTACGAAACCCTGCTCGGTTCCGCGAAACTCCTCGTGCAAAGCCCGGAAGAGGCCGAGGAACTGCGCAACCAGGTCACGTCGCCAAACGGCACCACCTACGCCGGTTTGAAACGCATGGAAGCGCACAATTTCCGTGCCGTCATCGCCGAAACCGTGCTCGCCGCCACGCGCCGCTCGGAAGAATTATCGAAGGACAGCTAACGTTGCTCGCCGGTAAAATGCCCTCCGTGGCCAAAACCTATAAGTCAGCGGCGGATCTCTGGGTTTTGGCGATCATGATCGGAGTGCCGCTCGCAACCGTCCTGACAGGGGTAAGCATCGCCTTCGGCCTGTATTTTTTTCACTGGCACGAGAATATCGGTCGCGTCGTCGGCGTGTTTCTCATGGGAACAGGCGTCGTGACAGGAGGGCTGATCGCCACGTTCGCGTTCCCGTGTTGTTACGTGCTCACGGAGACCGGGGTTTTTGTCCAATGCGGCGTCTATAAATTGGTTTTGCCCTACAGTAAAATTCAGCGGCTGGAACTCTCCTGCAGTCTTTGGAGCGCGCCCGCTCTCTCGGTCAACCGGGTAAAAATTATCCACGACGGCGGCTTCTGTTTGGTCTCCCCGAAAAACCGCAGCGAGTTTATCGCCGATCTGCAGGCACGCCTACCCGCTTCTCGCGCCCGGGCTTGAACTGGCCGCCAAACTCCGCCACCCGTAGAGCTCAGCATGAGTAATCTTAACGGACGCATTCTCGTCACTGGCGGCGCAGGCTTTATCGGCAGCGCCCTCGTCTGGGCCCTCAACCGCCGCGGCCTGACCAACATCGTCATCACCGACATCCTTGGCCAGGACGAGAAATGGAAGAACCTCGTCCCGTTGAAATACGCCGACTACGTCGAGGCAGGTGCCTTCCGCGAACGCCTGAAGTCTCAATCCGGAGCCTTCGGGAAGTTCTCCGCCGTCTTCCATCTGGGGGCTTGTTCGGCTACGACCGAGAAAAACGCCTCGTACCTGATCGACAACAATTTTGGCTACACCAAAGAGCTCGCCGCCTGGTCCCTCGCCCAGCAGGCACGCTTCATCTATGCCTCGTCCGCCGCGACCTACGGTGATGGCGCGCATGGTATGGACGACAAAAGCTCCGACCTCGCCGCGTTGCGTCCGCTCAACATGTACGGCTACTCGAAGCACCTTTTCGACTTGTATGCCCAACGCGAAGGCATCCTCAGCTCCATCGTCGGCGTGAAGTATTTCAATGTTTACGGCCCCAATGAAGATCACAAGGGCGACATGCGCAGCCTCGTAAACAAGGCCTTCCAGCAAATTCTCGATACCGGCAAAGTGCGGCTCTTCAAGAGCTACAAGCCCGAATTCAAGGACGGCGAGCAGATGCGCGATTTCCTCTATGTGAAAGACGCCATCGAAATGACGATCCACTTCGCAGAGACAGCGACAACTTCGGGCGGCCTTTACAATCTTGGCTCAGGCGAAGCCAACACTTGGGTCACGCTTTCCCGCGCCATCTTCACCGCGCTCGGACGCGAACCGCAGATCGAGTTCATCGAAATGCCCGAGATCCTGCGCGGAAAATACCAGTACTACACCAAAGCCGACATCACTAAACTCCGCGGCACCGGCTACGCCAAGCCGCTCACTCCCCTGCCCGAAGCCGTCCGCGACTACGTGCAAGGTTACATGGTGCCCGGCAAGAAACTCGGCGACTAGCCGTTTTCGGTCGCCGCCCTACCCCAAGACAATCGCGGCAAGATCAATACTTGATGATACGGCTACAGCTTCAGTTACCCTAGCGCCAACCAACCCAGATCACAGCCCGCGCCGCCGACGACGAACAACGGCCAGGCCGCGTTGGAGTATCAGCCCCAACAATCCGACTGCGGCAACCCACGCGTAGGAAACGGGCTCGGGCACCGCGGCATTTTCGGCAAAAAAATGCGTCGCGGTTGGAAGATAAAACTGAAATCCGACAAGAAGGTCGCTATGGTCGCCATCTATGGGATTGTCCGGACGGGAATCCTCAAAACCAACGACGTAAGTGGCGACATCGCGATAGCTCATGGTAGCTGGTTCCCAGGTGCTCACCATCAACGGCTGCAGCAGATAGACAACATTCCCCGGTGCAATGCTGGGTGAACTGCCTGCTGGATTGAAGACGGTATAGACGCCGCCTTGAACCGACGACGTCGATGGTGAAACCAAGCCGCTACCGCCAACCGCGTTCAGCCAAAAATCAAAGCTGTCGGCCGCCCCTGCGGCCAGGCCAATATCAACATAGTCTCCAAAATGAACGTTAACGGGAAACGGTGAGTCCGGACACGATTGGATGTCGCTGAATACGGAAAAGGACCCAGCGCTCGCGGGGTTTCCATCATAGGAGTAGCCAAAATCATTTAGCCATCCGGCCGATTCGCCGAGGAAAATTGCGCGAATATCGCCTCCATGCGCGTCCATCCGGGATCGTTCCGCCAAAAGTCCGGCCGGTATTGCCGAACTAAATGCCGTTCCCAAACCAATCAACGGCACATTGCCATCGTCCGCCGTTTGAAAAATCGCGAGTCCCTGAGGATTGCCCCAATGATTAATCCCTGCGTTCACCCCGATGCTGCGTGGAATCATGCCATCCGTCGTCGATGAAGGCGGAAGCGAGCCAAGCTGGGCCAACAAATTGGCATTCACAGCCAGACAGAGGACGAAACAGCTTAGCTTTTTTGTCATACTCACCGCCGGCGTTTCCCGGCCCCCTTGTATAGCACTTCAAGAACAGGATCCTCAAGGGCCTCGAGCCGAATTAGACCTAGGGTAATACCTTACCCAGCTACCGATTAAACGCCAGACGATGGATGAAATTGCCCCGCGCTGTTCCTGCGGGGACGGCGGCGACTTACTTAATTGTTTCGAGCTCAGTCGCGGTCCAGGCGATGGTGCGGCCCGCAGCGCCTTTGGTCCGGATTTCTGTCACCGTTGCGGTCGCAACCGGCGGAGCGTTGTTGCCCCATTCCTGGCGCACATACGTCAGAACGTTGGCGATTTTTTCGTCTGTCCAATTGTAGCCACCCGGGCCGATCGCGGGCATTGCGCTGTTGTAGTCCTTGTCTTCGACCTTGATCGGGCCCTGTAGCCCATGGAGAAGAATACGAATAATGCGTTCTTCGCTACCGTTGGCCCACTCGGATTTAGCCAGTGGCGGATAGACGCCGGCCACACCGGCACCGGTGGCCTGATGACAAGTCGCACAAACCGTGGTGAAAAGTTTTTTACCTTGGGCGACCGGATCGCCTTTTACTTCGGCAGTAGCGGCCGGGGCATTCTTCGGGTCGAACCGTTCGTCATACACCATGGCGCTGAATCCGCCGCTGTTGTGCACAAAGTAGATCGCGACCATCAGCACCATCGCAGAAATAAAACCGAGCAGGAACAACGGCATCGGCGAGTCGCTTTCCTTTGGTTCCGGTTTCTCGCGCAGCAGAATGGAGTGAACCTGTTGGATGCTCTCGTCCGAGGCACCAGCCTGTTCGATCTTGGGATTATTGTCCTTGGGGTAGACCGCGCTCATTTTTGCCCCTCCTTGTCCTTTTGGGCGGGCTCGACGTACACGTTCTTTGTCTCGGGATAGGCGTAGGTGTCCTTCAGACTCTGCAGGTAGGCAACGAGTGCCTCGGCCCGCTGCGTCGGCACCACTTCGTAGCCTGGCTCAGCCGTGTACGGCGCCGGCAGCTTGATCGCCTTGGGCGAAGGCTGGCCGACGATTTTGTGCTTCTCAAAAAGAAACGCAAACGGCGCCATGATCGAGCCCTTTGAGGTGATCTGTGGATCGTACAAGTGCAGCATGTGCCAGTCGCGCGAGGTCTGGCGGGCACCGATGTTGCGGAGGTCGGGGCCGGTGCGCATCGTACCGAGAAGCACCCGGCCTTCGCGAATGTAGTCGCGGGCCACGCTCTGCCGGTCGCCCCAGCCGCGTTTGTCGTCTGCGCCAAAACCGGGCCGGCGCACCTGCTGGCTGTGGCAATAGAGGCATCCAAGATCCTGATACACGAGCTTGCCCTGGGCGGCGAGGCCGGGCAACGACTCGGGGTAGGATTTGTTCTCTGTCTCGTCCGTGATCGGCTGCAGCTTGCCGTAGCTAATCTGGTTGGAGAGGATGATCCCCGTCCACGAGAAGGCCAACGTGAAGAAGATGCCGAGGAAGATGAGCGGCGCGCGATTCATCGGGTGACCTCCATCTCAGGCGGTGTGCGGAACAGTGTAGGCGCGGTTCTTTGTGGGGCGCGCGGGCGCAGGAGCATCCACGTGAAGTTAACCGCGAAAGCCAGATGTCCGATGGTGATCAGAATGCCCGATAGGCTGCGTGAAAGCAGATAAGGAATGGTATCGGCGACGACTTTGAGGAAGGGAATGTCGGCGTTGTTCATTTCCAACCCCTGCTTGATACCGCCGATCGAAAGCCCGACGACATACACCGTGATGCCGACCGCCACTGTCCAGAAATGCACACTGATGAGCATGGCCGATGGCCATTCCTTCAGGAGAACTCGCGGCAGGATGTAGTAGATCGAACCGAACATCACCATCGTGAAAAACGCGTACATGCCTTGGTGGGCGTGGGCGACGGTGAAGTGGGTGAAATGAACAACCTCACTCACCTGCCGGTCGGCCATCAGCGATCCGATGAGACTGGTGATGGTGTAGCTGACGGCGCCGAAAACAATGAAACGAAGTGTCGGGCTGTATTTCAGCGCGCTGAAGCTGCCGACCATAGTCATGTGATGGTTGATCCCAGTCACGATAACTGGAATCGCCATCATGAAACTTGCCGCGATGCCGGCGGAGATAACCCAGGCAGGCACCGGGCCTCCAATCAAGTGATGCACGCCGGCCCAATTATAGAAGAGCGCCAGCGACCAAAAACCGAGGATCGAAAGGTAGTAACTATGAATCGGTTTACCGAGCACCTTCGGCAGAAAATAATAGACGGCGGCGAGACCGATCGGCGTGAACCAAAGGCCGAGGACGTTGTGCGCAAACCACCAGTTGACGAGGGCCTGCACAGTGCCCCGCGCCGGTTGCATGATGAGCATGATCTGCGCAATTGAGTATAACCAGGGAAACCAGAATAACGCGGCCAGCAAATACCATTGCGAAACGTAGATGTGTTCCGATTTGCCGAAGCGAAACGTGATCAGCGCCCAGGCACCGATCAAAGCGTAAGCGACAAACAGCAACGGCGTGGCATAGGGAGGGATCTCCAACCATTCGATCGAAGTGGAGTCACCGGCAAGAATTCCGATCACGCCGATGGTGACGCCGATATTCCAAAACGCTCCGGCGACCATGAGCAGCCCCGAGTGCCGGAGTACGCTGCGGGACAGGCGGGCCATCAGCCAGAAGGCAACGGCAAAGGCGGCGTTCACGCTCCAGCCATAGATTACCGAATTAAGATGTGCCGTACGGGCACGACCAAAAGTGAGCCACTCGATATCGCCCAGAAAATCAGGCGTGTGGAGCTTGAACGACGAGATGAGCGCAAACGCCGTACCGACCAGCAACCAGAGAACCGCCGAGCACAGGAAAAACATCACCGGCAATTTCGTCGATGCGTCGATTTCGCTCAGCTCCGCGCGCTTGACCAAATCAGGTGAAGCAGCGGGATCAAAGGAAGCGGCAAGACTGGGAGCTGAAGACATCG
>Ga0302294_10000483_pt1 | contig 12205 bp, 13 predicted proteins | sample III_Fen_N2_3_FD_194550 | JGI IMG/M metagenome (GOLD analysis project Ga0302294, IMG submission 194550) | Peat permafrost microbial communities from Stordalen Mire near Abisko, Sweden - III_Fen_N2_3 | ecosystem: Environmental > Terrestrial > Soil > Wetlands > Permafrost | place: Sweden: Abisko...
GCCGGTCGCATCCGACAGGTACAGTTCGGGCATGCCATACTGTGGATATCCTTTGATGAAAAAACTATTGTGACCACTGACGAGCTGGAGTTTTTCCTCGAGCGAAAGTTTGGCCAGAATTTCGCCGGCCCGTTTGTCGGCGTCTTCATAACTGACGGGGCTCTTAAACGACGGCTCGGCAAAAACAGCAGTGGAGAGAGTCATAGAAACAGCAAGGGAGTGGGCGAGAAAGACGCGCAGAGATTTCATAGAGGGGTAACCACGACGGTTCCGCGAAAACCAAGGTCCATCTTCCGCTCGGCGCAAGCGCCAACAAAAAAAGCGCCGGGAGCTTTTGCTGCTCGGCGCTTCGACGGTGAGTTTTTTCTCGGGGCTAGAGCTTGCCGGTTACGAGGCCGAAGTAATTTTGCGCGTTCTTGTAGCAGATATTCTCGACCATGGTGCCCACGAGCTCCCGGTCCGCGGGGATGAGGCCGTTCTCAATGTCGGCGCCGAGCATCGCGCAAAGCACGCGGCGGAAATATTCATGGCGCACGTAACTCACGAAGCTGCGTGAATCGGTGAGCATGCCGACGAAGCGGCTGAGCAGGCCGAGCTGGGAAAGTGCGTTGAGCTGCCACTCCATGCCTTCCTTCTGGTCGAGGAACCACCAGCCGGAACCAAACTGGATCTTGCCGGGGGTCAAGTCGTCCTGGACGTTGCCGGCCAGCGTCGCAAAGACGTAGTTGTCGGCTGGATTCAAATTATAGATGACGGTTTTCGGGAGTTTGCCCTCAGAGTCGAGCCGGTCGAAATACCGCGCCAGGCCGCGAGCCTGCGGAAAATCGCCGATTGAATCCACGCCGGTATCGGCGCCGATGCGCTTCATGAGCCGGGTGTTGTTGTTGCGGATGGCGCCGAGGTGCAACTGCTTCGTCCAGCAGCTTTCCGCGTCGAGCCGGCCGAAGAAGAGCATCATGAACCAGGTGAATTTGTTCACCTGCTCGGGCGTGGCCGCGGTGCCGGAGCGCGCGGCGGTAAAAATCGCCTTTGCCTCGGCCTCGGTGCAGTCGGTGTCGGGCATGGCTTCCAGGCCGTGGTCGGAAATGCGCGCACCGAAGGCGTGGAAGAAATCGTGACGGTTCTTGAGCGCGGAGAGGAAGGACGCGAGATCACGAATGTCGATATTGGCTCTGGCCGAAAGTTGCTCAATCCACGGATTGAAGGAGGCGGGGCTGTTGACGCCGAGTGCTTTGTCCGGGCGGAAGGCGGGATAGACCTTGGTCTCAAGCTTGGAATTCTTGATCGCGACGTGATGGGCGAGATCGTCGACCGGATCATCGGTCGTGCAGACGACGTTGACGCGGTTTTTCGTCAGGATGCCGTGGACTGACATTTCCGGCGTGCGGAGCCTGGCGTTGGCGGTTTCCCAGATTCTTGGCGCTGTCTGTTCGTTGATGATTTCGTTGATCCCGAAATAGCGGCGCAGCTCAAGGTGCGACCAGTGGTAGAGCGGATTGCGCAGCGTGTATGGCACGGTTTTGGCCCAGGCGAGGAACTTGTCGTAATCGCTGGTTTTGTTGCCCGTGATGAGATCCTCGGGCACGCCGTCGGCCCGCATCGCGCGCCACTTGTAATGATCGCCCGCGAGCCAGACCTGATAAAGATTTTCAAACTGACGGTTGTTGGCGATCTGGTCCGGCGGCAGATGGCAGTGATAATCGAAGATCGGCTGTTTAGCTGCGTGGTCAAAGTAGAGCGTGCGAGCCCATTCGGTTTTGAGGAGAAAATCTTCGGGCAGAAAAGCCGTGGCGGGGGGCATAAGCACTCACGTTAGAATATACGCCATGTTGAGACGAGTACGTTTTGCCCGAACAACCATCCTAACATTAGCGCACTGGCAGCGTGAAGAGGAACTTACAGCAAATTGAAGTCTTCCCGGGCTCTTGCCACGCACTCGCGGAGCCATCACGGTGGCCTGGCATGCGCATCGGAACCTGTGAATTGAGCTCGCCGTTGTTTTTGTCACCGCTGGCCGGATACACCAACCTGCCGATGCGGCTGACGCTGCGCGAACTCGGCGGACTGGGCTGGGCCACAACGGATCTCGTCAATGCGCGCTCGCTGATCGAGCGCAACCCGAAGGCGTTGCAACTCGTGAGCTCCTGCGCGGCGGACCGGCCGATGGCGATCCAGCTTTTCGGCTCGGTGCCGGAGGAAATGCGCGACGCAGCCAAAATCTGCGAGGAGACCGGCGCGACCTCGGTCGACATAAACATGGGGTGTCCCGTGAAAAAGGTGGTGAGCATAGGCGGTGGTTCGGCGATGATGACCGAATTGACGAAAACCGCGGCGCTGGTGCGCGGCATGGTCGAAGCGGTGAAGATACCGGTGACGGCGAAGATGCGCCTGGGCTGGGACGATGACAATTTGACCGCTCCCGACCTGGCCCGTGTGCTCGAGGAGGAGGGGGTGGCGGCGGTTTTCGTGCATGGTCGCACCCGGGCGCAAGGTTTCAGCGGCACGGTCAACCTCGCGGGGATTCGCGCCGTGGTGCAGGCGGTGAAAACGATTCCCGTGATAGGAAATGGCGACGTGACGACGCCGGAAGCGGCCAAAAAGATGATGGAGGAAACGGGTTGTGCGGGGGTGAGCATCGGCCGTGGTGCGTTCTACGATCCGTGGATTTTTAAACGCACCGAGCAGTTGCTGCGCACGGGCGAGCTGCCGCCGGAGCCGGTATTCACCGAGCGTGTACGCGTGATGCGGCGGCATTTTGAACTGGCGGTGGAGGCGTTTGGCGAAGAGCACGGCTGCCGGATGTTTCGCAAAATCGCACCGTGGTATGCGAAACGTTTTGGCCCTGCCATTGAGTTTAAGAAACTCATCGTGAAAATCACGACGCGCGCGGGGTTCGACGCTGCCATTTTGGCGTACCTCGAATGGCGGAAACAGTTTTGCGATGAGCGTGGCGAACTGCTGCCGCGTTTTCAGCCGGCACCGCTGGTGGCATCATTCATGCGCGCTCCAGGCGAAGCCGGACCTGATGCCATTGCCGTGCCGAAGGGGCCGGTGGATCGGTGGTGACGCGCGAGTGCTAGACGGAATGGGTTGAGTCTCCCTGGGTGCATTCCCCAGAGCTTGCTCGGGCTTGGACAGAATGAAGCAGTTCAGTTGTCCTCATCCATTCAGTCATAACGAACATTAAAAAAGGCACAAGTAACCCAATAGGTTACTTGTGCCTGCAGCGGTGCAGAGCGCAGGCGGGTTTCTGTCACTCGCCAAACGAGAGCCATACATGGAGGATGGTTGTCGGTTTGAAATGCCCCGGAGCTTGCCAGGGGGCCTCTTTACTCGCTCAGAAGCTGGCGTGAGAGTCTGAGGCTCTAAAACTAGGCCGCACTCAGTAGTGGCGCGACACGATGGCTCCGGTGTCGTCGCGGAAGATGAGCTGCTTGGCTTCAGGGTCGATTTTATAGAACTCGATTTTGCGGACGGGGTCGAGCACGTCGCCGAGGTGATACATTTTCCCATTGAGCAGAGCCCGGGCATTTTCTCCCTGGAAAACGCCGCTCACCCGCAGGCCGATAATGTAATTCCTAAAAACTTCGCTTGGTTGGGGTGGAGGCTCTGGCTCGGAAACGGCAGGGGCGGCGACGGGCTGGTTTGCGATGACTGGCGCGTTGGTTCCCCGACTGGGCTCGGTCGCCGATTTCGGGTCAACCGGTGCAGCTGGTTCTTCTAGCACGCTGGCCACTCCTTGCTCTTTTTCCAATTTGTCATGCGCAGCCACAACATCCCGGGCTTTAGCGATCGCTTTGCCCGCTGCGGAGATGGGCTTTTCAGCCAGCTTGGGGGTGCTTTGCGCTGGCGTTTTTTCTGGCGCCACTGACGCGGCTGGAGCCGACGTGGCGGTGTGCGCGGGAGGTTTCGGGTGATTTTTTGTGAGGATGCGAAAGCCGTAGATCGCGGCGGCAATCACCAGCACGAACAGGAAGATACCGGCAAGCCACTTGTCAGCTTTGATGGCGGAGGCCGGAGCCTTGGTCGAAGGGTCCACCGGATCGGTGAGGCCGTGCGGCGTTGGCACATACTGCGGTTTAGGCGGCGAAAATTGCGGAGCTTTTTGTGTCGGAGGTGGCGTTGGGGCTCGCGGTGCTGACTCAACGGGTGGTTCCGGTGGTGTCTCGTTCGAAACCGGGCTGATTTCTGCGGGCGGGATCGGTGGGGAGGAAAAAGGCACTGGCGTTGCAAAGGACGCCTCGGGTGAACCCTCGGGCGGCGGAGCCTTGGGCTTTAGGCGGAGCCTGAACGGATCGGTGGGTGACGGGGCGGGTTCCGCAGGAATTTCGGTCGGCAGCGCGACCGGTTCGGGCGTAGCGGGCGGAGGGGTCTGACGCGGTTTCAGACGCAGCGAGGGTTGAACAGGCTCGTCACTCATGGATGCAGATCATGGGGGGTGAAGCGGAAAATGAAATAAAAAGGTTCGTGACAGCGGTCGTTTTTCGCCGTTGTTAACGCTTAAACTTAACTCGACGCTTTGACAGCAACCCTTCCGTAAGATTTAGGTCAAAAACATCCATGCGTATCTCCGTTCTCTCTGTTCTGCTGGCCGCTCTTTGTTTCTCCGGCTGCATCAATTTCAAAACGCCCAAGCCAGTCGCCGGCGAGGTGGAGGAAAGTTTTAGGACCCGTTGGGTGGCCAAGCGCATGAGCGAGCTGCAGGCCAACGGCACGGCATCCGATCCGCGTGACGCGCGCAAAGTCGCCGTCGATGAATTTAAGAAAAAGTACGAGTACACCTCGATCGCAAAAAAGCCCGATCCTGTTACCAGCTCAACGCCCTGAGTGAAAGCAGCGGGTCGGCCAATTTGGGGGAGCCGCGACGGCTGGACGGACTGAAACCAAGGCACCGGCCTAAGAATGAGCCGGCTGCCACGGTTCCAGAAACAGAGAGCGATTGGGGTCAGCCCTTCAGGAGCTGAAGCACGGCTTGCGGTGACTGATTCGCCTGCGAAAGCATGGCGGTGCCACTCTGCATCAGGAGGTTGAACTTGGAGAGCTGGGTAGATTCCCTGGCCACATCCACATCTTGGATACGGGTAAGGGCCGCAGAGATGTTCTGGCTCTCGACGGTGAGTGAGCTGGCGGCAAACTGGAGCCGGCTGTCGATGGCTCCGAGGACCGAGCCTTTGTTGATGACGTCGCTCAGGGCATCGGAAATTTTCTGGGCGGCATTGGTATCAGTTACCGACAGAGTGTAGTTGCCACTCGCATCCTGTTTGAACAGTTCCAGCGTGTCGCCGGTGCGCAGGTTGGTTTGCGGAATGTTAATGGTTTCGCCTGCGGTCGAACCGGCGGCGATGCTGATCCCGGTGGGGTTTGCGCCAAAGAGGACGAGGCCGTTGAACATGCCTTGCGGGGTGGTGACGCTGGTCGTGCCGCCAATCTCTGCGGTGGTGCCGCCGATGGTCTGGCGCAGTTGATCCTGGAGTTCTTTGAACTCGGTCTGGTAAAGGGACAGGTCGACCGCGGTTTTGGTGGGATCGGTTGCCGCCTGAGAGAGTTCAGACATGCGCTGGATCGTATCATTTATGCCCGAGATAAATCCGAAGGAAGATTGAACGTACGATGCGGCATTCTGAACGTTAGTGCTGGCAGCCTGGGCGCGCTTGTTCTTGGCCTCAAGTTGTGCGATCGAGCCCACGCCCACCGGATCCATGGCCGGGTCGGAAATGCGCGTGCCTGAGCTGAGCCGGTTCAGCGACTGAGCCAGCAGGTCGTTGACGCGGCCCAAGGATTTTGCGTCGGAGAGGGTTTGGGTGTTAACGTTGAAAGTGCTCATGGGTCGCGGGCCTCAAGCGGGCGGTTGGGGTGGATTTGGTGCCGGTGACGGAGCGGGAGTTTTGGGCCGGGCCAGCTTGGGTAAAGCCGCGCCTGGTTTTAGCGCAGCGGCTTGGTTGGTGGCGGCGATTTCGGTCAGGACTTCCTTGCGGAAGATGGGGATTTCACGAGGGGCATCGATGCCGATCTTCACCATATCGCCATCGATACGGGTGATCTTGATCTCGATGTTACCGCCAATGACGATCGATTCGTTTACTTTGCGCGTGAGGACAAGCATGGGCGTCAGCTTTAATGTCCGGCCGCGGCCGTGTTGTCGACAAGAGGATGATGCGCACTGTAGCGCCCGTGGTTGGCGAGGACACATTGTTTCGCAATGCCCGTCCGGCGGTTCAAGACGATGGGGCCGGCCAGATTGACCGTCGCGGTTGCCTGCTGGGCCGGTTTTACGGTGACGATGTTGAGGACCATGGCGTCGGCTGGAGAGGAAAGGCCCAGGGACGAGGCGTCTTCGTCGAAGAGTTCGAGTTCGTAATCGGGGATGATGCCGCCTGGTTCGATCACGACAAAATGGAGCAAATCGGGTCCGTGGAGCCGAAGCCAGATAAAGGGCAGTTGTTCGGGCTCAAAGAGCAGCTCGAAGGTTTTGTACTCGGGGAAACCGACGAGACCCTCGGGAAGGCGAAGGCTCTGCGACTTGGCGTCGAGGTCGGTCGGGGTTATTTCTGGACTGACTTTCATGGGTGGAAGGGGAGGCAGTGCGGGCTTAACGTCTCACGTAGCCTGGGTTATTTCAAATAATCCAGCAGGGACATTTGCAGAATCTTGGTGGCGGAAGAAAGGGCCGCTTGATAGGCGGTGGAGGTCTGGCTGAGTTTCACGGCGCTGGTGGCCATGTCGGCGTCGGCCTCACCAGAAATGAGTTTCTCGATGTTGGTGGCGCGCGTGGACTGCTGGCCCTGGGCAACCTCGATGCGGAGCTGGACCGCGCCCTGTTCGCTCAGCGAATTAACGAGGAGATTTTCCGATGTATCCAGGTCCGGTTGGGTGGCGGCGACGGCATTGCTGTTACCGCTGTTGAGAGCGTCGCGCAAGGCGATGAGATTGTTAAGGAACGAGCCAAGCCCGTTATTGGTGGCGCTCGAACTGCCGGGCGCGAGTTTGGAGGTTTCGGAAATCTGAACTGTGCTTTGCGCGTTGTCTCCTGTGTAGGCCACCGAGGTGACGTCACCGGCGGCATTGCGTGTAGCGGCCAGCGGAGCGGTGTTCAGCGCGGTGCCGGCGAATAGATAATCGTTGCGCAGTTTTGTGTTCCCGTTCTGGAGCGCCTGCTCGATCAGCTGGTTGACCTCCTGACCGTAGGCCTGGAGGGCGGCGGGACTGGAGGCGCCGGCACCCAGCGTGGCAATTTCTCCGGCGCGGTCGGAGATCTTCTTGATGTCCTGCAGGCCCGAGTAAGTCGCCTGCGACACTTCGAGCGCGCGGTTCCCGTTGGACTGGAACTGCTGAACCTGGCGGGCTTCTGTATCTAGCGTCAGGATACGACCAACAGCCGCGGGATTGTCCTCGGGCTGGGAGATTTTCTGGCCGGTGGCCACCTGGTTCTGCAACTTGGCCTGTTGCGTGCTCAGGTTCTGGATCTGAGTGAGCACTGAATCCGAGACGGTGTTGGTGGCGATGCGCATGGGAAGACAGGGCTGAGTTTGAAATTAAGCGGGTTTAGAGGCGTTGAATTCAGGCGCCAAGACGGTTGACGACGGTGTCGAGGAGCTCATCAAGGATGGAGATGATGCGCGAGGAGGCTTGAAACGCGCGCTGGTATTTAATCAAGTCGGCCATTTCTTCGTCGAGCGAGACGCCACTCACAGCATCGCGTTGCGACTTCACGAGAGTGGTGATCGAGGTCTGGCTGGTGACATGGGAATTGGTTGTAGACAGAGTTTGTCCGAGATCGGTAACCGTCTTGGAATAAAACTGGCTGAACGTGCCATTGATCGAATCCGTGGGGGTGGTGAAGGACTTGCTCGCGAGATTGGCGACGGCCTGTGCGATGGTATTATCCCCCGCAGCACCGCCATCTGAAGCCTTGAGGTTTGCCGCCGTGAGCGTGTTGGCGGTGGCGATTGTTCCGGCAGTCAGTCCGCCAGCGGCAAAGAAATCCCCGGTGGTGCCGGTGGGGTTGTAAGTGGCATTGACGGTAGTGACCAGTTGACTGGCAAGGTTGTTAAGATTGGTGCGGAGGGTGGCGATCGTACCGTCGCGGGCCGTGAGCGTGCCATTGAGTGAACCGCCTTTAAGGGCTAGAACGGTCGCAGGCGTACCGGCCGAAACGGTTGAGCCACTGAGCGTGACGGGGCCCGTGGTTGCGGAAAGGTTGATGAGCTGGACAGGATTGTTGCTCGCATCGCGGGTGTAGACCTGAATCTCGCCGGAAAAATTGGGGTCGGGCGCGGTCTCGATCGAAATCTTTGTCGCGAGCTTTTCGACGAGGCTCTGACGCTGATCGCGCAAATCCACGGCTGCGCCTGGATGGTTGATCTCGGATCGACCAATCTGGCCGTTGAGCTCGGCAATACTGGAGAGCAATGTATTGGCGTCGGAGACATCGCTGGTCGCTTGCGTGGTCTGATCGGTCTGTAATTGCGCGAGACGCTGGTCAGCTCCATTTAAGCCATCGGTGAGGACACTCGCCTTCTGCACAAGTGACTGACGCTCGCCCACGTCAGTCGGGCTGGCGGCGAAACTTTGGAATGCGTTGAAAAAGTCACTGAGTGCCTGGTCGATTCCGTTGGTGCTGCCGGCTGAGCCGGTGGAACTCGTGGCGCCCGAGCGATCAACCGACTGGCCGAGGTCGGCCTGGGCGTTTTGATATGCGGATTGCTCGGCCGTGTATGAGGACTGTAACGATGTTTCGCGGACCACCTGTGCATCGAGCAGCGAATCGCGAAGTTGCTGGATGCCGACGGCCTCAACTCCGAGCGACTGAACGCCAAGGTCAGTCTGGACCGACCCGCGGTCACCATAGACCACGCGCTGACGTGCATAGCCGGCGTTGTTGACGTTGGCGATGTTGTTGCCCGCGGTTTCCAATGAGCGTGATGCCGCCGTGAGTGCCTTGACGCTGTTGGACAGCTCGCCGAAGAGACCGCTCATAGGATATTGGGGGTGGAGGTTGGGTTGGTCAGCCGGCGGCCTGCCAGCCGGAGATAACGCTCACGGCACTGACGGCGCCTCGTTGCGAATATATGCGGGTCTTAAATGTATCCGGCATTAAAGTACGCAGCGCTTCGTCGTGCGCCTCGACGGTGCGGGAGAGCAGCATTTGGTTCTGGCGCGCGTCTCGGCGGATGCGGTGGATCAGGTGGTTGATTTCATCGATCAATGCATTCAGCAAAGGCTGCACTTCGACAGGGAAATGGGGCAGCATCTGACGCAGGCTGCTGTCGGTCGGGCAGCCGCATTTCACGGCAAAGGCATGTACGCACTGTTCCCGGCGTTCGCGGCTGGAGTGTGTGGCCCGCGCCTGTTCCTCAATGGATAACGCCAGCGCGGCCACTTGATCGGCATCGCGGCGGAGAAGGTTGGCCTGCTGCTCTTCGAAGAGGGCGAGCAAGGCGCCATATTCCTGCAGTTCGTTGCGCAGGCATTCGGTGATAAATTCCCAGGAGATGTTCACGGCAGTTTAAGGGGTTAAATTTTTTTTGGGCGCGACGGTCTGGCCGTTACTGATATTATCGGCCATGGCACTATGCGGAGTGAGTTGTTTTTCGAGCATGCGGGCTAAGCCCAGACCGCCGCCCTGCGAGAGACTGTTGGCCAGCGTATCGGTCAACATGTAGCCATACATGCCGCCGCCGCTGCCCGATTCTTTCGAGCCGCCTAAACCGCCTGACATCATGGATTCCATGCTCGGCGCGAGCATCTGGCGAAGGATGATCGCTTCGAATTGCGATGCGGCTTTCTTGATCGCGGCCGGATCGCGGCCGGAGTCGGACGATTTTGAGGTGTTCACCCCGGCAGAAGCCTGATCCGCACGCAGAGCCTGCATCGTCGCAATGCTTGCGGCGGTTGAGGACGACGAGTTGATGGCGGAGACGTTCATGTCAGTTGATCACGAGTTCGGCCTGGAGGGCGCCGGAGCGTTTCAAGGTCTGGAAAATCGACATCATCTCCCGGGTGGAAACCCCCAGGGCGTTGAGCGCGGCGGCGAGGCGGTCGATGGTTGGCGCTTCGTTGAAGACGACAAAACCGCCTTTCACTTCGTTGACCGCGGTCTGTGTGCTCGGCACGGTCACGGTTTGACCGCTGCTGAATGCATTAGGCTGCGAGACGGAAAGGTTCGAGGAAATGGTTATGGTGAGCGCACCGTGACTGATCGCGACCTGCGAAATACGCACGGTGGAGGTGGCGACAATGGTGCCTGTGCGCTCGTTGATCACGACGCGGGCCAGCGAATCGGGCGCGACTTCGATCGAGCCGAGGTCGGCGAGAAAGGCGACTTCGCGACCGACGTAGGCGGGCGGAAGCTTCACTGAAATGGTGGCGGCATCGCGCGCGGCGGCGGCGTCCGGGTAAAGTGCGTTGACTGCTTTGGCCAACCGGGAGGAAGAGGCAAAATCGGGGTTGTGTAACTGAAGGGTGAATACGCCATCGTGTACAAACGACGAGGGGATCTCACGTTCGACGATTGCTCCGTTGGGGATCATTCCGACCGTGGGGTGGTTTTTCTGAACCGTCGCGCCACCGGCTCCGCCAGCACCGCCGAGAAAGCCGCCCACTGCGACTGCGCCCTGCGCGACGGCGTAAACGCGCCCATCGGCACCGACGAGCGGCGTCTGTAAAAGCATGCCGCCTTGAAGTGATTTGGCGTCGCCCATGGAGGCGACAGTGACGTCGATGCGGCTGCCGTTTTTCAAGAAGGCTGCGATGTCGGCCGTGATCATGACGGCGGCGGCGTTCTTCGATTTGATCTGGGAGGCGTCCACCGTGATTCCATAGCGCTGGAGGGTGTTGGCGATCGTGCGCAGGGTGGTGATGGCATTGCTGTCACCGTCGCCGGCGAGACCCACGACCAGACCGTAACCGACCAGTTGATTGTCCCGGCCGCCTTCGACCAGGGTCAGGTCCTTGACGCGCGCGGCAAAGGCTGATCCGCAAAAGAGGGTGGCGGCGAGGACGGTTGAGAGGAATATGCGGAACGTTCGCATGGGTATCGTAAATTTCAATACGGGCGGAGCGTGTCGTAAATCTTGGTGATCCAGCCGCGCTTTTGGGCGTCGGTGAGCGCGCCCTCGCTAATGAACTCCAGCCGCACGTCGGCGACATTAGTGGATTCCACCGTGTTGGCGCTGGTGACATCATCGACGCGGACCAGGCCGTGGAGCACGACATACTGAGTTTCACCGGAGAAAGTGATCACGCGCACGCCTTCAATGACCAGATTGCCGTTGGGCAAGACGTCGGTCACGAGCACGGCCGCGCGCCCGGAAAGGCTCTGGGAATTACTGATATCGCCAGCACCGGCAAAATCGTTTTTTCCCGCGATCTTGGTCGCCGGCAATGCGCCACCGTGAGTGGCGAGTCCACTGAGGGCGGGCGGATAAATGAACTGGCTGATTCCGGCGTCGATGCTGGAGGACTTGCTGGATTTGGTGCTTTGGGAAAGTTGTTGAGCAACCGACTCAGAAATCACGACGGTGAGGATATCCCCCACGCGCGAGGCTTTGCGATCGGAGTACATCGAGTGCTCGGAATTGGCCGGAGAGGTCCAGAGTGAATCCGCAAACAGGGATGGCGATGCGCCGAGGCAGAGAACGAAGAGGGCTGTGACGAAATTTTTCATGGGATCAGAAGCGGACTTGGGCGCGGGCTTCGGCCACGACAAGCGCGGAGAAATCTTTTTTCGATTCAAGGTTGCGGAGTTTCACGGTGTCGCCAGCCGCGCCGTTTTCCATGGCCAGGGCTTTGGTGGTGATCGTGAGCATGCCGTCGATCGCGGACACTTCGACGATCTGGCCCTTGCGGACGAGTGAGCGTCGGGTGAGATCGCGCCAGGCGATTAAACGGCCCGCCGGCACGGAGGTGGTGTAGGTGAAATCGGTTTCGGCACCGTCGGACGGAACCGTGTCGCGCTGTTGCAGTACGTCGACGCGGCGGGTATCGAGCTGGTTGGGGTCGAAGGTCGTGCCGCGTTCGATGGGCGTGCGGGCGACCCAGACATCCCGGAACAGCTGCGCTTTCAGCATGAGCGAAAAGGTGCCGCATGAATGGCCGCCGGTTTGTAGCTGCACTTGGAGCAAAAGCGTGGAGGTCAGGCGGGCAGGGCAGTCGAGCAAAACCGTTTCGATCGAACCCGTGGCGGCGGAAATGGGCGACCAGGGGC
>Ga0302294_10000484_pt1 | contig 12175 bp, 7 predicted proteins | sample III_Fen_N2_3_FD_194550 | JGI IMG/M metagenome (GOLD analysis project Ga0302294, IMG submission 194550) | Peat permafrost microbial communities from Stordalen Mire near Abisko, Sweden - III_Fen_N2_3 | ecosystem: Environmental > Terrestrial > Soil > Wetlands > Permafrost | place: Sweden: Abisko...
AACCGGCAGACGTAGATAACTTCGTCGGCGCGTTCAGCAACCAACTGCGCATCCGTGACCGCGCCCATGGGCGGAGAGTCGATGATCACGAGGTCGAACTGTTTCTTCAGGCGCTCAATCAGTTGCGTGAAGGCAGGGGCTTCCAGCAGCTGGGTCGGGCTTTTGGAGCGGCCACCCGAACACAGCAGGAACAGATTTTCGCCTAGTTTGGAGATGCCGAGGTTGGGGTGCTTCGTTATGTCGCCGTCGAAAGAGGCGCCCTTGTCGTACCAGGCGATGATGCCAGCCTCATTGGGTTGGTTATAGTGGCGGTGAAGCATCGGGCGGCGCAGGTCGCAATCGACGAGCAGCGTTTTGCGGCCGTGGCGCGCGAAGCTGGCAGCGACGTTGCAGGAGACGAGGGTTTTGCCTTCGCCGGGGATCGTGCTGGTGACGAGGATGGCCTTGGGAAAATCCAGTTTGGAGTGGATCTTGATCGAGCTGTAAACGCTGAGGAACGACTCGACTCCGGGTGCCTCGCTGTTGCGGAGGACGAGGGAATATTTGCCGTCGTCCTTCAGGTTCGCGAGGTCTGGGACAATTCCGAGAAGCGGCACGCCGATGAACGATTCGACGTCCCAGGCGCTCTTGATGCGGTCGTCGAGAAAACTGAGGCCGATCGCGACGCCAAAAAAGACCAGCAGGCCGACCGTGATTGAGGTGCGCGCGATGCTGCGCATGTCGGGCGAAAACGGGCCGCCGGGTACCGCGCCGAGATCGAGCACGTGTACGGGAATTTTCTCCACGCCCCGGCTGGTGGTGGTCTGGCTCAGGCGGTCGAGGATCTGCGAGTAGTTGCTTTTTGCGACATTGGCCTGGTTTTCGAGGCTCTTGAAATCGACACCGAGATCGCGCAGGCGCATTTGTTCATGTTCGTTGGTTGCGTATTCGGTTTCGAGGCTCTTTTCGTTGGCGCGGGCCTTTTCGAGGCTGGCGTGGAGGTCGGCGATGGCGAGGTCGATGGCCCGGGCGAGCTGGTCCTGACCGGACGCGATCGCGTTGGCCAGATCGATCATCTTGGGGTGACGCTCGAAATAGCGTTCGCTGAGGACCGTTTGCTGGCGGTTGAGTTCGGCCAGCTGGGCGCGGATGGTTGGGACGGTGCCGTGGTTGGCGATAAAACCGATTTCGAGCAGGTTGCGCGAATCGGTTTTGAATTCGTCGATCTGCTTCATCATCTCCTCGAGGTTGAGTCGTTCGAGGCGGGAAGCTTGGAGCGCGGCGTTAACCGATTTGAGACGGTCGGCGACGATGTTTACGCTGCTGTCGAGCGAGACGAGATGGTGCTCGCGCATGTATTCCTGCAGCTTTTGCTCGGCGGCCTCGGCTTCTTTGCGCACCTGTTCACCGCGATGGCGCAGGTACTCGACGGCGTATTCATTTTTTCCGCCCACACTGTCCAGCAGGTACTGCATGAACTGGTCAACGTAGCGGTTGGCGACCAGCGCGGCCGCTTCGGGATCGCGATGGATGGCGGTGATTTTAATCAGGAAACTGGCGCGTACGGCCCGGGGGTCGATGCTGCCCAGCACGGCACCGGCGGGTGGTGGTGGTTCGCCTGGTTTTAGTTCGGCCAAGTAAGGTCGCTGCAAAATGCTGATCTCGGCCGGGGAAAACGACTCGATGACTTTGTTGCGAAGTTTCGTGCTGCGGAGGATTTCAAGGTAGGTGTTGAAATCGGCGTCGGAACTCACGCTTTGGTCGACCACCTCCTGGCTGGTGACGACTCGCTCGGGCTTTTCGATCTGCATCGTCGCCTGGCTCTCGTAGAGGGGCTTTTCACGGGCTTTGTAGTAACCGAGGCCGAGGGAAACGATGAGTGCGAGCGGAAGCGCGATCCAGAGGCGTTCGCGGAGAACGATCACGTAATCGCGCAGGGTTTTGCGCTCGGTGAGGGTGTCCCCGTTTTGCGGCGAGCTGGCCGGTGGTGGTTTCAACGACGCTTCGGACATGGAGCAGGGGTTTTAGATGATGCGCTCGGGCACGTAAACAATGTCGCCCGGCAGAAGAATGAGGGAATCGTCCGTCGCCTTGGCGCGGTCGCGACCCTTGATCAGGCTTTCGACGTCGATGTTGAAGACGGTTTTTTTCCCGTCGGGCGAGATGCGGGTGACGGTGATGGCGGTGCCTTTAGCGGTGTCGGTGAGCCCACCGGCTTTGGTGACGAGTTCGAGCACGGTCATGGTCGCCTCGATGGGCAGCGGGAAACGCCCGGGGCTCCGAACCATGCCCTGGATGGAAACTTCCCGTGGTGCATACTCTTCGATGTTGATCGTGACCTGCGGGTTCTTCAGATAGCGGCCGGAGCGATAGGATGCCTCGATGATTTTCTGGGCCTCACTGACGGTTTTGCCGTAGATCTGAACCTCGCCGACCAGTGGGAGATTGACAGTGCCTTTAGCGTCCACCCGGGCGATCACGGAAAGATCCTCCTCTTGATAGACGGTGATGCGGAGGCGGTCGGTGAGGGCGATGGTATAGCTGAGGACGGGGCGGAAAGGTTGGGCGCTGTTCTCGCTGCGCGTTTGCAGCCCGAGCATGAGGAGAATGGCCAGCAGGCCAGCGTACCGGACGAGGGGTGTCCAAAATCGGCTCATATGACGGCCGGAGTGTTTACCAGCGCGACGAGACAATCAATGAAATCGTGCGACGATCATAATCAGCCTGTTTCAACAGAGACCAGTTTTTGTAGTACAGGCCGCTGAGGGTGATCTTGAGATGGTCGTTCAAAGTGTAATTAACACCAACGTGGGCGGTTTCGTAGGTGTCCGTGCGGCCACCGCTCGCCGCGCCGAGGTAACGGATGTGACCGGCACCAACACCAGCAAACAGAGAGAGTTTTGCCTTGGCGGCAAAGTTGGCGTCGAGCATGACGGCCGAGGTGTCGACGTTGACGTCAGTTGCCAGAGTCGAGAAATCGCGTGAGGCCACGCCGGTGACGTTAAGCCGTTTAGTCACAGTCCAGGTGGCCGAAGCCAGGGCGGTGTAGGCGCCGAAGCGCTCGTTAGTGGTGTTGGGTGTGGCGGCTTGTAATGGAAGATTACCGCGATCGGTTTCGCGAAACTGGTACCCGAGGCGGACGGTGCCATTAAGTTTGGGCAGGAGCTTGCCTGTCGTGCCGAGCGTGAAGGCATGGTCATAACTGCGCGTGCCGTTGGTTGTATCCGTCACGCGGAGACGGTAGCCGCCCAGGAGGTCGCGTTCGGAGGTGTAGACGTAGAAAAGGTCGGCGCTGGCGGTATAGGTGCGGATGTCGAAGAGCGCGGAGTTGTTCAGGTAGTCCTGATAATCGTAGCCGACCTGACCGGCGATCGAGTAGCGTTCGATCACGGGGTATTTGACGTTGAGGCCCGAGTTGAAATCCCACGACACCGTCCGCAGGTTGAGCGCATCTTCACTGCGGCTGCGGCGCTCGGCACCTAGCGTGAGCGAACCGGTGGTGCGTCCGCTGCCTTTCGTCAGTTCCAAACGAGCGTGTGGATCGGCAAAATCCTCGGCGGTATGGCTGTCGAACTTCGTGAAATCCCAACCGAGATTTCCGTTTACACCGAGCATTCCGGCTTTGCGCAGGTATTCCAGATCCAAGCTACCGTTGAAAGTGGTGTCGCTGACGTTGTTCGAATTCGCGTAGATATTCGTGTCGTAACCCATGCCCACCGTACCGGTCACGAAGATCGAGTCGTGGCCGTCGTTGAACTTGACCAATCCAAACGTGGGGCTGCTCAAACTGAGGAGCAGGCAGGTGCCAAGGATGGCACGGACTGGTTGGGCAAAGGCGTGTGGTCTCATTAAAAAAATCGCGCGCCCGGGCTGGTTATGGATTCAGGCGCGCAGGACTGACGGTAAATTGCGTGGGGAGGTCAGCCGGCTTCACCTCGACTGGGCGGATCTCGGAGCCTTCGCGGTCAGCCGTCTCAAAGAAAACGGTGCGGCGGGCAATGCAAGCGAGGGAAACTTGGTCGTCAGTCTTGGAACTCGTGTCTGGACTGATCGAGCGGACGGTGATGACGGTGGGCTGATCTGGCGCGGCCTTGCGCATGATGGCCTGTTGTCCGGGCTTAAGATTCTGACTGGTGCCGACATCGTCGCCCATCACGGTGACGTCGCCTTCGAGCAGGGAAACAACGGTTTCGTTTTCGGATGCCTCGATCATGATTTTATGCCCGCGGATATTGATCGAGCCCTGCGGTGTCTGATAGGTCATCGAACTGCCCGCAACCAAGCGGCTGGTGCAAACGCCGATCGAGCCGCTGATGAGCTTCACCGACGTCTGGGAAATGGACGGCTCGACGTCGAGGTCGGTGCGATTTGGCGTGAACGGCTCTTGCAGGAACTTCTTCACCTCAAACCGGGTGTTAGGGCCAATAATGATCGACGTGCCATTCGAGAAAACCAAAGTGCCGTGGGAATCGGACTTGGTCTCGATCTTGGAACCTTCCACCGCATACACCGATTTTACGGTGAGAGGTTCGATCTTCTCGCCCGTGTCGATCTGGGCTTCACCCTTGGTTTCGGCGACGAAAACTTTGCTGGTGGGATTCTTTCGTTTACCGGCTGCCTGAGCCACGCAGAGCAACGAAACGCACAGCGCAAGGCTGGCCACGAAACCTAAAAATGAGGGGAATCGACGTGTTCTCATAGGGGGAATCATGGAGGCGAAGGGGGAAGTTGCCAATTTTAATGCAAGATGAATGCGTTTTTTACGATTCGCGCAGAAAAAGCAGCAAGTACGTGCTGGAAAGGTCGTAACGTAGGTATTTTACCGCAGGTCACGCAACCACAATGTTGAGAATGCGTCCGGGCACGTAAACGACGCGCTTTATCTCTTTGCCGGCGAGGTGTGGGACGACCTTGGGGTCGGCCTTTGCCAGGGCGAGCGCAGCCTCTTGGGTGAGACCGACCGCGACCATCAATTCGCCACGATGCTTGCCGTTGACCTGCACGACGAGCTTGACCTCGGAGGCGACGAGTTTGGCCGGGTCGAACTTCGGCCAGGCGGCGTCGAGAACCGACGATTTCCCGCCGAGACGCGACCAGAGTTCTTCGGAAATGTGCGGCGCGAAGGGCGCGAGCAATTGGATGAATGCGAGCGCAGTCGTGCGATTAACCGCGGCTGCTTTCTGAAACGCGTTCGCGAAAATCATCATCTGCGAAATCGCAGTATTGAAGCGCAGCCCGTCGATGTCCTCCGTGACTTTCTTGATCGTTTCGTGGAGGAGTTTGGTGAGCTCGGCTGGTTCGGCGGCGTCGTTGGCGATGGCGATCTTGGGGTTGACCTGGCCTTCGCGGCCAAGACACTCGCGCCAGACCTTTTGGAGGAAACGGTGTACGCCCTCGATGCCGTTGGGATTCCACGGCTTCATCGCCTCAAGCGGCCCGAGGAACATCAGATAAAGACGCAGCGTGTCGGTGCCATGCGATTTAATGATGTCGTCGGGGTTGACCGTGTTGCCCCGGCTCTTGGACATCTTTTCGCCATCCATGCCCAGAATGATGCCCTGGTGGAAAAGCTTCTTGAACGGTTCGGCCTGCGGCACGATGCCTTCGTCGAAGAGAACCTTGTGCCAGAAACGCGCGTAGAGCAGGTGCAACACGGCGTGTTCGGCGCCTCCGACGTAGAGATCGGGCGTACCCCAGTATTTCAGGAGTTCGGGCGCGGCGATGGCCTGGGTGTTTCTCGGATCAAGATAGCGCAGGTAATACCAGCACGAACCCGCCCATTGGGGCATGGTGTTGGTTTCGCGCCGGGCATGTATCCAGGAATCACCGACCGGCTTGGCCTCGGTCGCGGGCACGGCCGCACCGGTTTCGAAATTGAGCCAGATTTCCAGCCACGGGGTGACGTTGGCCAGCGGGCTTTCGCCATTGCCGCTGGGCAGATAGGACTGCACGTCGGGCAACGTGAGCGGCAGAGCGGCGGCGGGCAGCGGAAGAGCGAAGAGCGTTTTTCCTCCGGCGGTGAAAGTCACGGGCGCGGCCGGAACGTCGGTTTTGCGTGCGGCGACGGCGCGCTTGTAATCGGCTTCATTAACCCAGGCGATTGGGAATGGTTCGCCCCAGTAGCGCTGGCGCGAGAAAAGCCAGTCGCGGAGCTTGTAGTTGACGGTGGCCTTGCCGCGCCCGCTGGTGGCGAAATCGGCGGTGATCTTCTTTTTGGCTTCGTTCCAGTCGAGGCCGGTGAACGGACCGGAGTTGATCAACTTGCCATCGGCAAGAAAGGGCAGCTTCTGGTCGGGCTGGCCGGAGTCGATGACCTGGATGACCGGCAGCTTGAACTGGATCGCAAAATCGTAGTCGCGGTCGTCATGCGCCGGCACGGCCATGATCGCGCCGGTGCCGTAGCCCATGACCACGTAGTCGGCGATCCAGACCGGCACGCGGGCACCGTTGGCGGGATTGATCGCGTAGGAGCCGGAGAAAACGCCGGACTTTTCCTTGGCGAGGTCCGTGCGCTCAAGATCGCTCTTGGCCGCGGCTTTCTTCTTGTAGGCGGCAACCTGTTCGCGCTGCTCGGGCGTGGTGAGCGCGTCGACGAGCGTGTGCTCCGGCGCGACGACCATATACGTGACGCCGTAGACGGTGTCGGGGCGTGTGGTGAAAACCTTGAGATCGCCGAGCGCGGCGTTTTCCAGCTTGAAGAGTAATTCAGCTCCCTCGCTGCGACCGATCCAGGCTTCCTGCATGCGCTTGGTGGACTCGGGCCAGTCGACGTCTTTGAGATCGGCGAGCAGGCGGTCGGCATAAGCGGTGATGCGTAAAACCCACTGACGCAGGTTGCGGCGCTCGACGGGGAAGCCGCCGACTTCTGATTTGCCGTCGGTGACTTCTTCGTTGGCAAGGACGGTGCGGAGTTCCGGACACCACCAGACGGGGCGCTCATCGACATAGGCGAGTCCGCGTTTGAAGAGCTGCAGGAAGATCCATTGCGTCCACCTAAAATATTTCGGGTCGGTGGTGTCGACCTCCCGCTCCCAGTCGTAGGCGAAGCCGAGCGATTTTAGCTGGCGGCGGAAATTGGCGATGTTGTTTTGGGTGTTGCTCGAGGGGTGCGTTCCGGTCTTGACCGCGTGCTGTTCGGCGGGAAGTCCGAAGGCGTCCCAGCCGATCGGATGGAGAACGTTGAACCCCTGGGCGCGTTTGGCGCGGGTGATGATGTCGGTCGCGGTGTAACCCTCGGGATGGCCAATGTGCAGGCCGGCGCCGGACGGATAGGGGAACATGTCGAGCGCGTAGAACTTCGGCTTCGACGTGTCGTTGGAGGCACGGAACGTGTGCTGGGTGTCCCAGAAGGACTGCCAGTGCGGCTCAATTTGGGTGAAGTCGTAATCTATGCTATGCGTGGCCATCGGAGGAAACCCGCGACTGTGAAGGATTCCCCGGCACCGTCAACAAAAGCATCTGTGCCGGGGCGCCAGCACCGCACTTGGTTTTGCCGGGCTACGCAGGCCGAAAAAAAGCCGGTGGCCTGAATATCATTTCCAGGCGACCGGCTAGAGGGGCTTTGGCGAAGCTTACTTGATCGGCTTCAGGCGCAGGAAAGCGACATCGTGCGATTCGAGGTGCTTGGTGAAGTCTTTTTCGTTGGTCCCGACGTCTTTCTTGTCCCAGATATCGTGAATCTGGAACTTGCCGGCGATCACCCACATTTTATTGAAGGGAATCGTAAGGTCAGCGGCGGCGTCACCGGTGTTGAGCAGCACGACGGCCCATTCGCCATTGGCGAGTTCGCGTAGCCAGATTTCGCGGCTTGGCTCGGCGCGGAAACGCCAGCCTTCCTTGCCGAGTGCATCCTGGTCAATGGCGATCGCCTCTTTGTCCGTCATAAGGGCAAGAATCTCGGGCGTCGTGTGGCGGACGTCATTGCCGGCGATGAGCGGTGCCGCAAGCATGCACCACAGGCTGAAGTGGCCGCGTGATTCGGCGAAAGTCAGGCCTTCTTTGCCAACTTCGAGCATGTCCGGATCATTCCAATGGCCGGGGCCGGAATATTGGCCAATGCCGTTGTTCTGGCCGTCGGCGGGCTGCACGAGCGAATATTGCAAATCGAGGATGATCTTCCAGCCGCGTTCCCACCGCTGCACGGAGGCGTAGCTGTCGTTGATGTCGCCGGTGGTGCGCCAGAGGTGGCCGACGTCTTTGGCCCATTCCCATGGTTTGCTATTGCCCCATTCGCAGATGCTGAAGACGACCGGGCGGCCAGCGGTGAAGAGCGCGTCGCGCATCGTAGTGTAGGCTTCCTTAGGATCGCGGGTGGCGGTGTAGCACCAGTCGTATTTGAGATAGTCGACGCCCCAAGAGGCGAAAAGACGGGCGTCCTGATATTCGTGGCCCTGACTTCCGGGATAACCACCGCAGGTCTTGGAGCCGGCGCAGCCGTAGATGCCGAATTTGAAACCACGTGTGTGCAGATATTCGCCGAGGGCTTTCATGCCGCTCGGAAATTTAACCGGGTCAGGCACGAGACTGCCATTGGCGTCACGCTCTTTCATAGACCAGCAATCGTCGATGACGATGTAGTTGTAGCCGGCATCGCGCATGCCGTTTTTCACCATCGTGTCGGCGGTTTCGCGGAGGAGAACCTCGTTGATATTGGTCGCGAAGGTATTCCAAGTATTGAAACCCATCGGCGGGGTGAGTGCGAGGCCTTCGAACTTTTGGGCAAACGCTGGCACGGCTAAGCACAGCAGGAGGCAAAGGATTTTTTTCATGGGGAAGGAATTCCTGCGAGTTAGGGGATCGCGGGAACGGAAATTGAGTACGAAGCGGAGTGGGTTGTCGAATTTCTGCTTTTTGCTTTTTCAGAGGAGGCGGCAAATAAACTCAATTAACAACGCACGCATCTTAATCAGGCGTCAGAACAGGCCTTGCCTGGACGCACCAGCCCGCAATTCTCATAAATAAATAGCCGAACGCACTGCGACTGTGCGGAAAAATACAGGACGCGGCTTTCCCGGACCTGGTCGCCCAAATAATATACCCATCACACCATGATTTTCACCCTCCGTGCTGAACACTTATTGTTTATAGCATGCTGTCTCAGTACGCTCTCGCTGTCCGCGTTGGCAGCTGAAACCAGCGCTCCAACCGAGCCACCGCTTCCTTCCAGCGATCCCGTCATGCCCGTGCCCCGTGACCGCGATTATCCCTGGATGGCTTTGGCGCAATGGCAGGGTAGGCACACGGAGTTGTCGGCGATTGCGGCCAAAGGTGAGGCCAAGTTGATTTTTCTGGGTGACTCGATCACGGCCTCGACTCAAGGGAGCGAGAGCTGGAAGAAGACCTTCGGGCCTTACAATTTTGCCAACTTCGGCATCGGCGGGGACCGCACCCAAAACGTACTCTGGCGGCTTGAGCATGGTGAAATCGGCGCACTCAAACCGAAGGCGGTCGTGCTGCTGATCGGCACCAACAATATCGGCACGACTGGACATGATACTGAAGACACCGTGCGTGGAGTCACGGCGGTGGTGCAGAAACTGCGTGCGGCATTTCCCAAGACCAAGCTTCTCGTGCTTGGCATTTTCCCGCGCGACGAAAAGCCTGATTCGCCGGTGCGCGCGAAGGTGCAGCAGATCAACGCGGCGCTGGCGAAACTGGACGACGGCAAAAAGATTTTCGTGCGCGATATCGGGAAAGTTTTCCTCGAAATCGACGGAACGCTGTCGACGGCTGTATCCCAAGATCACCTACACCTGACCGAAGAAGGCCTGCGCCGTTGGGCCGAAGCCATCGCGCCGACGGTGAAGAAGCTCATGCGTTGAGCTGAAGCGTTTATCTTCGACCGGCCCCGTGATGAACGGACGGCGCTGAAGACGCTAAATCTGCGGAGCGCGACCAAGGCTTCTGGGCCTGATCGTCAATGCCGCAGAGTAGGTCGCGACCAACAGTATTTCGCAGCTGATCCTCAATTCGCTGGCTGCGCTTTCCATTGTTGCCACACGAAGTACTGGACCCAAGGGCCCTCTTGCGCTTGATCGGCCGCTTTCTCACACCCGATGACCCAGCATACCTTGCGAACTGAGAGCCTGCTCAAATTGACCTGGCCCATCTTCCTCCAGCATACGACGCAGAGTTTCGTGGTTTTGGTCGACTTCTGGTTCTTCAGCCATTTGTCGGATCAAATTGCGGGCACCGTCAGCCAGCTTCTGCCCATCATCTGGATGGGCGCATTTGTGATTCCAGTCTTTGCCGGCACCGGCGTGGCGGTGGCATCCCAGTACATGGGAGCTAAACGATACGATAAGGTAGTTCCGGCCTACATGATGAACCTTGTTCTCACGACATTGATGGGATTGGGGTTTGCGGCCGCGCTGCGGTTTTTCTCGGTGGATATTGGACGATGGATGGGGATGGACCCAGCGCTCAACGCCATCTCCACGGCCTATCTTGGCGCAATCAGCGGATACTTTGTGTTTTTAGGAATTCTCGTCGCCTACAATGCCGTATTGTCCTCGCGGGGCATGACGCACTGGTTGATGTACAGCGCGTTTTTGATCGCAACGCTCAACGTGGCTCTCGCCTCGCTCTTTGTCCTCGTATTTCACTGGCGGATACGCGGGATCGCGCTGGCGTCGGTGATTAGTATCGCGGTGGCCACGGGGCTTTCGATCTGGCTCGTCCATGGGCCGCTGAAAGTACGTTTTTACCTCAAAGGTGCGGTTCGTGAGATGCTCGGGGTGTTGCGGCCGATGTTGCGCATCGGGATTTCAAACGCACTTGAGCCATTTAGCTATAACATCCAGCAAATCGTCCTCTCATCGATGATCATTGCCCTGGGCGTTATATCCATGGCGGCTAACGGCTACGCCGGACGCGCGCAGATGTTTCAGGTCACGTTTGGCGTTTCGTTGGCGTTGGGCTCACAAATCCTGATGGCTCACTGGATGGGGGCGGGACGGTTCGACGATGTGAACCGGCTGTATTGGAAAGTTGTCCGGCGGGCGACGGTCGTCGCTGTCGTCTACGCTGTCGCGGCGTGGTTGCTGTCCGACTGGGTGCTTGGGATTTTCACGCACGACGAAGCGGTTAAACATCTCGGGCGATCACTGCTGCTCGTCTCCGTGTTTCTCGAACCCGCCCGGGCGGTGAATATCATCACAAGCTTCACGCTCAAGACGGTTGGCGACGCGAAATTTCCACTGATCATCGGAATGGTTTTTATTTGGGGCATTCTGCCGGTGGTCCTCTACGTGAATCGCGTTTGGGGCCTGAGCCTGGTCGGGTTTTGGATGTGTTTTGCCGCCGACGAAATCATACGCGCCGGTATCAATCTCTGGCGCTGGCATACCCGCAAATGGCAAGGCATGGGCATCGCGCATCGGGTTGATGAGGTTGGGGCCGCGGCCGAAGGCTTGCGCGTTGATCCGCTCTGAGCAGACTGCGTGACGCCGTCGGCCTCCACGCGGAGCCGCTGCTTAGGCCATCTCTCACTTAAACATACCAAAATCGGCAAAGCAGGGACGACCCGCCGCGTCGTCCGCCAACGTCGCCTGTCAGCGGCCCACATCCAACCGGACGGCCCGGCGGTCCGTTCCTTCCGTCCGAACGCCGGAGGTTATTATGCGTTTGAAAGAGAAAGGATATCAGACCTGGTAAGTCTGCAGCGGCACCGGATCGAGGATTTTGGCCTTGGGGAGTTGTTTGGCTAATTCAGTGGCGAACCAGGCACGGGCGGGTGGATCGCCATGGGTCAGGACGATGCTGCGCGGCGTGGCCTGCACGGAGAATTCGAGCAACTCCTCGCGGTCCGCATGACCGGAAAGTTCGAACCGCTCGACGCGGGCCTTGACTTTGGTTTTCACGTTGGCCGCGGCAAAAAGGAACGGGTCGCCCTGTTTGGTCGCGAGCAACTGGCCGCCGGGAGTATCGGGGTCGCAGTAGCCCACGAAGCCGATGGTGTTGCGCGCGTGACCGGCGAGTCCGGAAGCGAGCGTGTAGGACGGCGTGCGCTCCACCAGCATGCCGGAGCTGATGATGTAGAGCGCGTTTTTTTGCGGGTCTTCACCCGGGATGAGTTTGCGCGGCGTGGGCTTGAGTTTGAGCTCCTTGATGATGCTGCGCGTGAAATTCGTGTGCTTCAGCTTGCGTGTGATTTCGTCGAAATAGTCCGCCAAATCCATGCCGAGACCGGAGGCGA
>Ga0302294_10000487_pt1 | contig 12046 bp, 5 predicted proteins | sample III_Fen_N2_3_FD_194550 | JGI IMG/M metagenome (GOLD analysis project Ga0302294, IMG submission 194550) | Peat permafrost microbial communities from Stordalen Mire near Abisko, Sweden - III_Fen_N2_3 | ecosystem: Environmental > Terrestrial > Soil > Wetlands > Permafrost | place: Sweden: Abisko...
GGTGTGCTTGCGCAGGGTTTCGATTTCGTCACTGCCTTTGAAGTAGCCCGCGTCGACCACGCCGACTTGCACAAATAAGTAGTTGCGGTATGTGTCGCCGAAGAGACGTGGCACATTAAGCTGTGTATGCAGGCTGAGGCCGTTGTAACCGTTGCCCTGGATGACGCAGTGCGTGCCAGAGGGGGCGAGCGAGGTTGCCGCTAGAGTGTGGTTGGCTATCGACAGGTCAGCGGCTTCGACAGCGGCATTGAGTCGTCGTCCGCAAGCAGTCCGGTGAATAATGTGCGTGACCCAGCTGCCTTCGCCAAACATCACTGTGGTGATTACACGCGCGGGTCACGCGCAGGGAGGATGATGTTAATGATCGTGACGGTGGTGACCGCGCCAGGCACTTCTTCGTCGAGATGGATTTCTACCGTGCTGCGGCCCAATTTCATAACCAAAATGATTTTGTGGCTGCCGTCCTCAAGGTTGCCGGTTTCGCTACGTCCGGTTATCTCCCAATCACCCTGCTGAGAGAGACGATTCACGTAAAATCCCTCGGCTTGTGCCATGCCCACTTTCACGCGATAGACGGCGGTTTCATGGAGCTCGCTACTGGCCGATCCGGAAGTGACAAACGACTTCCGCAACGAGTGGGCGATGCGCGGGAGGTTGGACGGGTCGCGATCACCCTGGTCGTTCGGCGAGCCTCCCGCTGGCTCGATACCTGGATCGGTCGCGGTCAGTGTGGCGACAGTCGCCGCCAAAATGCCGATGTGGTCCACGGCAAGTGCGATGTAAATTGTGCAACCGTTCGCTTTTGTCTGCGTGATTCGAATGTCGGCGGTTTGCGAGAGCCGGGTCCACTTTCGCCAGATGAACTGAGTAAATGCTGAGGCATTACCGCTATCGTTGCTTGACGCTTCGGACCAGCCCGTCTCGGTGAGCTGGCGTCCAAGTTGAGACATGACCTCCTCGGGATTGAGACGTGAGGTGTAGTCGGTGTTCAATGCTTCCGCTGCTTCTCGTTGCGAATCGCTGTAGGATTTTCTGACCACCCCCGCGATCTGGGGGAAATCATGCAGCTCTGGACCGCCGAGCCCGGCAGTTTGGTCAGCTGCCGCTGCGGCGGCCTCTGTCCCCGACGTTGGCGCCGAGGTCGAGCTTGTGTTGGAGGGTGTGGCGGAACCGGTGCTGGTGGAGGTCGTCGTGGTTGGGGTTGACGGGTGGGACGCCCCGCTTGCGTCGGCTCCCGTGGCAGGATTGGCGGTTGTGGCGGGAGTAGTGGTTGTGGTTTTCGGACCCTTGTCTTGAGGCAAATCGACGAGTCCGGCGGTTTTTGCCGCGGCTGCATCGGCATCGGCTTTGGCGGCGACGGCTAGGTTCGCGGTGACGTGCGCTTTATCGAGCATGTCGTGGGCCGCTTTTTGAGCCGCGGTTGCGCCGGGCACGGCGGGGCTCATTACGCCTGCTGTGGCGACAGCTTCAGCGACCGCCGCGGCCAGCATGGCGTCAGCTTTGTCGGCGATAGCTTTTGCCACACTGACGACGCTGTTGGCCGCATCGACGGTGGCTTGGGCGCTGGCGGCCGCGGCTAGGGCCGCGTCGGCACAAGATTTTTCGGGAGTTGCGGTGGGTGTTGGTGAGCCGAGGGCTCCCGTGCCGGCACTGCTCTTGCCCAGTCCGGCGGCTCTGGCGACAACGGTGTCAGCGGCTGCCTTGGCGGTAGCGGCCTGGCTTGCCGCCGCTTGCGCTTTCGCGAGGCGATCATCGGCAGCGGCTTTACTTGCTTGTGCAGAGGGGATGGTGATGCCGACGATGCCGCCGGTGAGAACGGTGCCCGCGAGCGCCGCCTTGAGTTGTGCGTCGGCATGATCAGCTAGAGTCTTTGCCTCCGCTACAACCTGGTTGGCGGCATCGACCACGGCCTGGGCGCTGGCGTCGGCGGTCTGGGCCGCCGCCGCCGCATCCGCGTAGGCTTTGGCTCGCGCAGCTGCGGCCGGAGAAGTGCCGGTTTGGGTTGCAGGCGAACTACCAGAACCCGTGTTCGATGGCTGGCTTGCTCCTGCGCCGGTACCGGTGCTGCCGACGGGCTGAGCTGGGTGCTTTGGGGGCGTAGCGATTGTTGTGTCTCCGTCACCTGCGGCGTGCGTCGAGGGCAAGGCATACACGGAGGGGGCGGCGGTGAGCCCAAACAACGCCGTAGCGATCGCAGCGACTGAGCCCCTCCAGCCGATGGCAGACAGGAACGAGGGGGCCGAAAAACTAAAACCGAGAATGGCTGATTTGAGTTTGCGGAGGGCGGTGTGCATGGGGATGCACGCAGCATAACCTAAGAGGTGGTTGAGCGCAGGTGGAACGAGGTCGGCGCGGCGACAATGCAGCGGCGCTTATGCTGTTCAGCCCAGACCTTCGATTTTGTGATAGGTCAACCCGTTTGGCACGTCGCAATGGTTGCGGCGCGCTCAAATGGGTACAGCATTACCTGAAGCTGCCGTGACGCGTTGGTGCCTGCGGAACGATCCGTGGACGTGAGCATTTTCAGAAATGTCGTGGCCGCTTGAGGTAGGGGCGCAATCTTGTTGCACGCTGGTTTGTGGTATCCAGAAAGGGCTGCGCCCCTACGCATTAGCTCGCCAGCGAGTGGCTACAACAAAATTTGAAACGCCCCAGCCATCATTCGCCGACGCGGATCGGGACGATCACGAAGGGGATGTTTTCGAGGAAAAAGCGCCGCTGGAGTAGGAAGACCAGATGGTTGTGCAGGAAGCGGGTGACGAAGGTTTCCTTGCTGAAGATGAGTTGTCCGCCAAAGAAGACCCGGCTCTTGTATTTTTCCGACACTTTGCGGGAGATGGCGAGAATCTCGCCCGCGGCGTCGTGGGTGACAGCGGTGTAGGCTTCCGCTCCGAATCCATGCGCGCGGGCGTACCGCACGTAACGATGCGTGCTTTCCTCGGTGTGTTTGCGCAGTGTTTCGATTTCGTCACTGCCCTTGAAGTTTCCGGCATCGACCACGCCCACCTGGACGAAAATGTAGTTGCGGAAATTGTCCCCGAAAAGGCGTGGTACATTGAGCAGCGTGTGCAGGCCGAGGCCGTTGTAACCGTTGACCAGGATGATCGCGGTGCGCGCCTTGACGTTGATCTCCACCTTGGTGTCGCCTTCGGGGCCGATGAGCTTTTCGTTGCACGCTTCAACGATGGAATCGAGGCGCTGCAGGCGGCGTTTCGTGTCATCATAGTGGCGACGGATGAGGAACGCACAGACGGTGAGGACGAGGGTAACCAATAAAGTGGCCCAACCGCCCTCGAAGAATTTCTCATAGGAGAGCATCACGAGGATGAAGCCGGTGAGCAAGAGGCCGAAGGAGTTGATCGCGATGCGCCCCTTCCATTTCGGTTCGGTAGCCCGGACCTGCCACCAGTGGCGGACCATACCCGCTTGCGAGAGGGAAAATGTGATAAACACGTTGATGCTGTAAAAAATGATCAGCATATCGACCACACCGTGGGTGAACCACATCATGATGGCCGCAGCGCCGCCCATGAGGAGCACGCCGTTTTGCGTGACGAAGCGGTCGCTGAGATTGCCAAAGCGTGTCGGCAGCCAGCGGTCGAGCGCCATGTTGGCGAGCACGCGTGGACCGTCGAGGAAACCGGCCTGGGCCGCGATGAGGAGCAGCATGGCCTCAGAGGCGAGGGCAATCCACAGGAAGGTCTTTCCCGGTAGACCCCAGCTAGTCGTGAGACTTTCGAAGAGGACCGCGTTGAGTGTCTTGCCTTCGGTCGGCTGGACGCGACAGAGCAGGTATACGAGCATCAGGCCGCCAACGGTGATCGCTAGCGAGCTGCCCATATAGAGCATGGTTTTGCGACCGGTTTTGACGCGAGGTTCCTTGAGGATAGGCAGACCGTTGCTCACCGCCTCGATGCCGGTGTAGGTGCCGGCGCCCATACTGTAAGCCTTCAGCAGAATGGCGAGAAACCCGAGGACACCGACCTGGGTGCTGACGAGTTTGACTTCATGTACAGTCGCGTGGGCTACTTCGGGCAGACCTGAAGCGTGGATAAAAATGGCGTAGCCGATGGCGAAGGCGTGGGTGAGAACAAAGAGGAAGAAAATGGGCGTCCAGAGCATGACCGATTCGCGCACACCTCGGAGGTTGGCCATGGTGAGTCCGAGGAGGCCGACCATCTCAAAGGCGAATTTCAGCCCGTGCAGATCGGGCGGCAGGAGACTGAAGAGGGCATCGGCGCCGCTGGCGACCGAGAGCGTGATCGTGAGCACGTAGTCGATCAGTAATGCACTTCCGGATACCACGCCGGCGGTGGGCGAGAGCAGCTTGCTGGCGACGAGGTAGCCGCCGCCGCCCGAGGGGAAAAGGGCGATGATCTGCGAGTAGCTCAGGCAGATGACGACGATCGTGATGACCGTCATCAGGGCGACGAAGAGGCTCAGGTGGACGTTGCCGCCGAGCGCCTTGAAAGATTCTTCAGGGCCGTAACACGAAGAGGATAAACCGTCGGCACCGAGCCCGACCCAAGCAAAGACGGCGGTAAGCCAGAGCTTGTGAAACAGGTTCTGGTCTTCCAGGGACTTGGACTTCCCAAAGAGGAGCGATTTAAGCGACATGGCTGATGCTCCTTAGCAAGTTTGCAGCCAAGCAACTTACATGGACTAAGCTGAAGGGTCGTTCTGGTTTTGAATACACAATGAGTCTCTCGATGAGCGCCCGCCGCGGCTACGGCATACCCGTTTCCGCAAACGTGCGCGGTTAAACTGGGGAGACCTTGGGAACCGTCACTCGACGGCCCTAGTGGATCACCCTTCCAAATGCCTGCGAGGTTAGCTGACGGGCTAGGGCTTGGAAGTGCCCCTGACGGCGGTTACCCGCTGCCATGCGCCCCGTCCCCGGTTTTTTAGGCCTGGGATGTTGGGTCCCCCGTGCCACCACTCAGGAAGGAGCAGCGGCTTCGGCGAAAGAACGGGCGAAAGGTGCTCGCAATCTGGATACACTCAAGAAATTAGAGAACTGGACTGCATAAGTTTTAGGTGGGGGCGTAGGTTGCTTAAGTTTTTTACTCACCTGTTTGTAACAAAGTCGTGCTGCCCGGCAGCTTGACACCGATGCCTGCGAACTTTACGCACGGTCTCCGTTATGGATGCTGCTCTCGATCAACCGGTGCTCGTCCTCAACCGCCTGTGGCAGGCGGTGAACGTCATCGGGGCGAAACGAGCCTTTGCGCTGCTGGCGCGCGGGCATGCACACGTCGTGCACCATCACGACGAGGATTTTCGCATTTTCTCGATGATGGACTGGATTGATTTTTCACAGAACAATCCTCCGCGGGTCGCACTCGAGACCGTACATACACCGAGCCGGACACTGCGACTGCCGCGCGTGATCCTGCTGACGTTTTTCGACAAACTGCCCTGCAAAGAGCTGAAGCTGACGCGTAACAACGTCTTTGAGCGCGACAAAAACCAATGCCAGTATTGCGCGCGGGTTTTTCCGCGTGAGGAGCTTAATCTCGACCACGTCATTCCGCGGCATGCGGGTGGCCGCACCACGTGGGAAAATATCGTTTGTTCCTGTGTGAAGTGTAATACGCGCAAGGCGAACCGGCTTCCCCACGAGGCAGGTATGCGGCTCATCCGCAAACCGGTGCGCCCAAAATGGCGTCCCGTGATCAGTCTCCTTCTGGGCAAACAACAGCGTGAGATGTGGAAAGATTTCCTCGATCTGGCCTACTGGAACGTCGAACTCGACGAATGAGGTCGGGTAAGATTTACACTGGACAGATCTGGTTTTAGGTGTTTTCGAGATTGGAATCTGGCGGGTGGATTGTCAGGCTGGGGGGCTTCTTCAAGCTATTGCTGCGGAATTACCCCTTTTCTTCCGCCTCCCCCAGGCAGCTTCGGTCGTTTTGGCACACCTCAAACCATTATCATCAGCTTGGCAAAAGACGCGTGTATCATCTTAATCGCATTCTGTTTCTCCCGCGCTGCCGTTGGCTGGTTGTGTCTATAATTGCGGCCGCAAGCGCTTTTGTCCCGACCGTCCGGGGGGCTTCCCTTTGTGGAGTCGCGGTCGATAACGGTGCTGTGGTCGGCAAGCAGCTTGCCCTGATCGTTCCCTCTGGCTCCGAAGCTTGGTGGTGGATGCCGATTTTAATTGGTTCGTTTCTGCTGGCGCTGGCCGGAGGCTTGTGGTTCTTGACCAGGCGTTACCGGGCGCGTGAACGTGAGCTCAACCGGCTCGTGGAGCAAAGCACCCGTGATTTGGTAAGGGCCAAGGAAGAGGCCGAATTGGCCAACAAAGCTAAGGGCGAGTTTTTTGCCAACATGAGCCACGAGATCCGCACGCCGATGAACGGTGTGCTTGGCATGAGCGAACTGGCCCTCGATCTCGCCTCGAATCCCGAACAACGTTCCTATTTGAAGACCGCCATTGCCTCTGGCGAGGCGTTGATGACCGTGATCAACGACGTGCTTGATTACGCGAGGATCGAGTCGGGCCGCTTGACGCTCGAGCCCACGGCGCTCGATCTACATGCCTGCGTGGAGGGCGCGATCGAGACGATGGCGGTGAAAGCCGTGCAAAAAAACCTGGAATTGATCTGCGACATCGATCCAGACGTGCCCGTAGTATTGCTTGGCGATGCGCCACGGTTGCGGCAGGTGTTGCTCAACCTGTTGAGCAACGCCATCAAGTTCACCGAGCGTGGCGAGGTCGTCCTGCGCGTCGCTGCGCCGGTGATCGGGCCGGAGAAATGCGAAATCAGCTTTGCGATTTCCGACACAGGCATTGGCATTCCGCCTGAGCGCCAGCAGGTCATTTTCGAATCGTTTACCCAGGGAGACACCTCAAGCACTCGTCGGTTTGGCGGCACGGGCCTTGGGCTTTCGATTTGTCGGAAGCTGATCGAATTGATGGGGGGCCGCATCTGGGTCGAAAGCGAAGCCGGCCGCGGCAGTTGTTTTCATTTCACGGTGGTGCTTTCCTGCGGACCCGAACAGTTGGAAACCGGTATTACTCCGGGAACCGACATGGAGAACGCCACGGTTTTGATCATCGACGACAACCGGACAAACCGGGTGATACTTGAGGAAATGACCCGACAGTGGAAGATGTGTCCGACGGTGATGGAAAGCGGACGCGCCGCGGTGACCTACGTGACGGAGCGTCACAAACGGGGTGAGCCTCCGTTCGACCTCATTATTTCCGATGTGCAGATGCCCCAGATGGACGGGTTCGAAACCATCCGGGCCATCAAGCTGCTGCCGGCCTATTGGACTGTGCCTGCGGTCATGCTCTCCTCGGGCGACCATCAGGACGATGCCAGGCGATGTCGAGAGGTTGGGGCGCAACTTTATTTTAGAAAACCCATCCTGCGGCCACGCTTGCATGAACGATTACAGGGTTTCTTCCGCAAGCAGCCATCGCAGATCAACGATGGTGATGGACCCTTCGTGCCGCCGGCGATGAGCAAAGTCCGCGTGTTGTTGGCGGAGGACAACATCGTGAACCAGGTGGTTGCGCGCAAGATGCTGGAACGCGCCGGTCATGCGGTCGACTGCGTGAGCGATGGCGCTCAAGCGCTTTCCCGGTATCAGAAGCAGCTCTACGACTTGATCCTGATGGACGTTCAAATGCCAAAAATGGATGGTTGTGAAGCCACACGCCGCATTCGCGCGCTGGAGAAAGAACGGGGAGGTCATGTTGTTATCGTTGCCTTGACCGCGCATGCGCTGAAAGGTGACAGCGAGCAATGTTTGCGCGCCGGCATGGATCATTACCTGAGCAAGCCCTTGCGCTCGCGTGATCTTTACGCGCTGTTGCAGCAGCTATTTCCCGCGGACGCCTGAAGAGGAAATCTAAAATAAACGGTAGCCAGTGTCATTGCGGGAGTGGTCGCAAAACGATCGACCGAAGGGCGGGACACCGGGCGCGTTGTGTATGTTTCGGCGCAGCACCAGTCGCGTCCGGTCTGGCCCACGCCATGAAGGAAGAGCCTAGGTAAAAATTAGGGCGGGGCGAATGGTATTGGATTGTAACCACTATGATCGCGGCCTGCGTTCTCCGTCCTGTGGCCTAACGCATAAACCCTCCCATTTACTCGTTGGCACATCCTTAACTTTTCACCTGGGCTCCAGCGCATATCCGCGTTCACTCTTTAATTAGCCCGCCGCCCGGACATAATTGGGGTGTCGTCTGTGGTTCGGCTATTTCGGTTGCGTTGCGAAAGCAACGTTACGGCACGAAGGTTTCATTGGATGAGAATTTCTGGCCCGCACTTGACTGTAATGTGGAGCTAGGCTTTCTATTTCGATTCGATGGCACTGCGCTAGTGATTTCCCCGCCCTGAATTCTTGGTCAATGTTCCGCCATGTTGCATCACATCCCCATCCCTTGGGTTGGCTTGTCGCGATCGACTGTGGCAGCGCTTGCCTTGGCGGCGGCGATCTCAACCCAGGCGTGCGATAGGCTTTCGGCATCGCCCGGCGGAACCGCGGTGGCGGTTCGCTCGCCAGGAAGCTCTTGGGCCGACACCGGTCAGCGTGCCTGACAATTGGTCACTGGAATCATCGCCACCAAGCCATGCATCATGACTGCACGATTTTTTTGACCTGCAGCAAATGCAGCCCGCACGTTGACGCAGGACGGAGGGGATTAGCCAAATAACATAAGATGTGAAAACCGCGCTGCCGCTATGATCAAAAAATATACTCGCTGTGGGTGGCGTACGGCCACGTGGGTTTTGACGTTTGTCGCAGTGCAATGCCTGCCGGCTGGATTGTGTGCGCAGAAAGCTGAACTGAGGGAAAACAGTTCGACCTCGCTCTGGTATCTTCGGCCAGCCCAGCAGTGGACGGAAGCGCTCCCGATGGGCAACGGGCGCATGGCCGCCATGGCCTTTGGTACTTTTCCCCGCGATCGGCTGCAGCTGAACGAGGAGACAATTTGGGAGGGTGAACCAACGGACCGCACCAATCCGCGGGCGCTTGAGACGTTGCCGAAACTGCGCGAAATCCTGTTCACCGGCCGCAACGCTGAGGCCGCAAAGGTGATCGACGAATGCTTCGTGTCACCCCGGCGTCATCTCGACTCCTATCAATCGGCGGGCGATTTGTTGGTGGATTTCGTCGGTCACGGTTCAGCGCCAGCGACGGGACCGTGGCTGGTCAACCCCAGCGAAACGGACCCCAATCCCTGGATTTCCGGCTACGGCTTGCTCCACTATGAGCGTAGCCTCGACCTGACGACGGGCATCGCGACCAGTCAGGGGAAGTTCGAGCATGTTGCCCAAAAGCGTGAGAGTTTTGTCAGCTGGGCCGACGACATCGTGTGCTACCGGGTGACGTGCGATGCAGGTGAGGGTGATTTTGACCTCTCGCTGCAACGCGAGCTCGACGTCGTCCGCCGCGAGGTTCCGGACGACGGTCTGCTTGTGCTTGAGGGACGGATCGGCCGCAGCGGCCGGCCTTTTTGTCTCATGGCCGAGGTTCGGGTCGAGGGAGGCACGCGTCACGCGCGCGGAGCCCGGCTGGAAATTCGTGGTGCCAGCGCCGTCGAAGTGCGCATCGCCATTGCGAGCTCTTTTGTTTCCCGCACGGATTTCAGTGCCGATCCGCTTCAGCGCTGCCGGTCGGTTCTTGCGTCGGCCGGGCGCTACTCGTGGCCGGAGCTCAAAGAGCGTCACGTCGGTCTTCACCGCGCGGTCGCCGGGCGCGTCAGCTTGAACTTGCCGGTGACAGACGCGGCAGGGCTTCCCACGGATCAACGCCTGAAACGTGTACAAGGGGGGACCGACGATCCGGCGCTGGTTGCACTCTACTTCAACTACGGGCGCTATCTTCTAGCGGGTTCCAGCCGGGCAGGAGGATTGCCGGCAAACCTACAGGGTAAGTGGTGCGGAGACATGACGCCGGCGTGGAACAGCAACTACACGACGAACATCAACGTGCAGATGAACTACTGGCCGGCGGGACCCTGCAATCTCACCGATCGGGCGGAAGCCTATCTGCGTTGGGCGGAATCGTTGGTTGAGCCTGGACAACGCACAGCGAAGAAACTCTACGGCTGTCGCGGCTGGGCGCTGCATCATAACAGCGACATTTATGGCGCCACCGAGGTATTCGACGGGCCGGCCGGCATGTGGACGATGGGCTCGGCCTGGGTATCGGCGCAGTTGATCGATCTGTGGCGTTTCAATCGCGACCGTCAATGGCTCGAGCGCGCCTGGCCGCTCGCGAAGGGCGCGGTGGAGTTTGTACTCGATTTTCTGGTGGAGGCTCCGGCCGGTTCGGCATGCCCTGGAAAATGGGTGACGAACCCTTCGAACTCGCCAGAAAACGAGCTGCTCCTTCCCGACGGCACCAAGAGCCAGTTTACCTATGCGGCGACGATGGACCTGGAGATAATTCACGATCTGTTCGCCGCCTCTCGCGAAGCGATCAGCGCTCTCGGCGTTGACGAACACGCGCTCCTCGCACGCATGGACGAGGCCGAGCGCCGCTTGCCGCCGCTGCAAATCAGCAAACGTACCGGACGACTGCAGGAGTGGATCGCCGATTACGAGGAAGCCGAACCAGGTCACAGGCATATTTCCCATCTTTTTGGGCTCTATCCCGGATCGCAGATTTCTGCCGAGGGAACGCCAGACCTCTTCGCGGCGGCCCGGGCTTCGCTGGACGGACGCCTGGCTGCCGGTGGTGGCGGCACGGGGTGGAGCCGGGCGTGGATCATCAACTTTGCTGCGCGTTTGCGTGATCCAGCATTATTCCATGAGCAACTGCTTGCTCTCCTGAGGAAATCCACCCTGCCCAATTTGTTCGACAATCATCCGCCGTTCCAAATCGACGGTAACTTCGGTGGTTGTGCGGGCATCGCTGAGGCCTTGCTGCAAAGTCAGGTTCGCATGGCAGACGGTGGGTACCGGATCGATCTGCTGCCGGCACTTCCAGCGGTTTGGCGGGACGGTTCGGTTGCGGGCCTGCGCGCACGCGGCGGTGTCACCGTTGATATCGAGTGGAAGAACGGACGACTCGTGGGCGCATGGCTCACGGCCGCGCAGCCGGGAACCTACAGTATTCGCAACGCAGGCACCCCGCCGGTTGCCATCGCGCTTCGTGCCGGGGTGCGCACTGCTTTCGCTCCCGCCAACAAAGAATGAACGTGAAGCTGCTCATGGCGCCAATACCCTTCAGTGACCAGCGATTGAGAAAAGCGCACATCAACTGGCGTCCGTTGGTTTGTGCACTGGCCGCTCCCTTTCTTTTTGCCACTGCCTTCGCGACCAATCCCCTGATCATGGATCAGTTCACCGCCGACCCGACGGCGAGAGTGTTTGAGGGCAGAATTTACGTCTATCCGTCCCACGATATTCCCACTGAACCAGGAAAAGGCCGGCCCGGTTGGTTTTGCATGGAAGACTATCACGTGTTCTCGTCCGACGATCTGACGGATTGGAAGGATCACGGCGTCATTGTCAGCCAGGCCAACGTGGATTGGGTCAATTCCAATGCCTATAGTATGTGGGCGCCGGACTGTGTCTTTAGGAGCGGCAAATACTATTTCTTCTTTCCGGCGATCGCCAAGGCCGGAGGATTTCGGGTCGGGGTAGCGATAGCAGACAAGCCCTACGGCCCGTTCAAACCGGAAGCCGAACCAATCGAAGGCGTCCGCGGGATTGATCCTTGCGTCTTCATCGACAAAGACGGCAGCGCGTATCTGTATTATTCCGCCAAAAAAATCTATGTCGCCAAGCTCAAGGATAGCCTCCTGGCACTAGAAGGGACGCCGGCCGCTATTGATAATCTACCGGCCAAAGGGTTGCTGGAAGGAGCGTTTGTTTTCGAGCGGAACGGGATCTATTACCTGACTTATCCGCACGTGGAGAATACGCGCGAAAGGCTCGAATATTCCACCAGCACCCATCCCCTGGGGCCGTTTCAGCAGCGGGGCGTGATCTTGGACGAATCGCCCACCGGGTGCTGGACGGTCCATCACTCCATTGTCGAATACCAAGGGCAGTGGTATTTGTTTTATCACGACAAG
>Ga0302294_10000491_pt1 | contig 12002 bp, 10 predicted proteins | sample III_Fen_N2_3_FD_194550 | JGI IMG/M metagenome (GOLD analysis project Ga0302294, IMG submission 194550) | Peat permafrost microbial communities from Stordalen Mire near Abisko, Sweden - III_Fen_N2_3 | ecosystem: Environmental > Terrestrial > Soil > Wetlands > Permafrost | place: Sweden: Abisko...
CGGCACGATCCAGAACGACATCCTCAAAGAGTTCATGGTGCGGAATACCTACATTTATCCGCCCACGCCCTCGATGAAGATCATCGCGGACATCTTCGAGTACACCTCGAAGAACATGCCGAAGTTCAACTCGATCTCGATCTCCGGCTACCACATGCAGGAAGCCGGTGCCACCGCCGATCTCGAACTCGCTTACACGCTGGCCGACGGTCTCGAATATCTGAAAACCGGCGTCGCTGCTGGCATCGATATCGATGCTTTCGCACCGCGCCTCTCATTCTTCTGGGCCATCGGCAAAAACTTCTTCATGGAAATCGCGAAGATGCGCGCCGCCCGAACCATTTGGTCCGAGCTCGTCGCACGCTTCAACCCGAAGAATCCGAAGTCCCTCGCACTCCGCACGCATTCGCAGACCTCTGGTTGGTCGCTCACCGAGCAGGATCCGTTTAACAACGTTGCTCGTACCTGCCTCGAAGCGCTTTCCTCCGCGTCCGGCCACACCCAGTCGCTCCACACCAACGCCCTCGACGAAGCCATCGCGCTCCCGACCGATTTCTCTGCGCGTATCGCCCGCAACACCCAGCTCTTTCTCCAGCAGGAAACGGGCATTTGCAACGTCGTCGATCCGTGGGGTGGCAGCTATTACGTCGAGGCGCTCACCTCCGAACTCACCAAGAAAGCCCGCGAACATCTCGCGGAAGTTGAGTCGCTCGGCGGCATGACCAAGGCCATCGAAGCCGGCATTCCGAAGCTCCGCATCGAAGAAGCCTCTGCCCGCCGTCAGGCCAAGATCGATTCCGGTAAGGAAACGATCGTCGGCCTCAACAAGTACCGGATGGAGAAGGAAGATCCGATCGAGATTCTCGAAGTCGACAACACCGCCGTCCGCATCGCGCAGATCGAAAAGCTCAAGCAGCTCCGCGCCGGTCGTGACGAAGCCAAGTGCCGCGCCACGCTCGCCGCGTTGACGCAGGCTGCTGGTTCGGGTCAGGGCAACCTGCTCGGGCTCGCCGTCGAAGCCGCCAAAGCCCGCGCCTCACTCGGTGAAATCTCCTCCGCACTTGAGGAAAAGTTCGGCCGCTATCAGGCTACCATTCGCTCGATCTCCGGCGTTTACCGCTCTGAGTTCGGCGAAGAACCTATGATCCTCGAAGTTCGCGCTCTCGTTGAGAAATTCGAAAAGAAGGAAGGCCGTCGTCCGCGCATCTTGATCGCCAAGCTCGGTCAGGACGGACACGACCGCGGCGCCAAAGTCGTGTCGACCGCCATGGCCGACATGGGCTTCGACGTCGACATCGGGCCGCTGTTCCAGACACCGGAGGAAGCCGCGAAGATGGCTGTGGAAAACGACGTTCACGTGGTCGCGATGAGCTCGCTCGCCGCAGGTCACAAGACGCTGTTGCCTGCGCTCCGCGACGAACTCAAGAAACTCGGCCGCGAAGACATCGTGATCGTGTGCGGTGGTGTTATTCCCGCGCAGGACTACGACTTTCTCCTGAAGAATGGCGCCAGCGCGATCTTTGGACCTGGCACCCAGATCCCAAAGAGCACGAAGCGCACGCTCGAAATCCTACTCGAACGGCTCTGAGTTCTTCCTAAGGCCGGACCTCGCGTTCGTGCTTTTTCAACTTCAAGCGTCGGTGATAGCCTCGGCTGTCACCGACGCTTTTTTTTGGCCGCAGAGAGTGCAGAGCTCGGACAGAGATCACGGAGAAAAAGCGCGTCAGTCGTTTGTTTGGTTCTGTGTTCTCTGGGCCCGAGCTTCGTGACCTCCATGGCAAAAAATCTTCCCTTTGAACAATGGTTGCACGCTTGACGCGCCGGGTTTTTGGCGCGGCTCTCTTTTGACGCCATGCCGACAAAAAAAGAGCGCGAAGACTGCCATCAACCCCGCCCGGATTGGATTCCGGACGAGGCCGGTCCTGAGTTCACCACCCGTGTTATGGAAGGCATCAACCCTTCGGGCGTGGTCAGCTCCATGAAACATGCTGCGCGCCGCCGTCAGCTCTCAATCGATGACTACGTTGACGGTATTCAGAAACGCGATACCGGCATTCTTGCCCGCGCAATCACGCTGATCGAGAGCAACGCCCCCGCTCACCAGGAGCACGCGCAGCAATTGCTCGCCCGAGTGCTGCCGCTGACCGGTCGCTCGATGCGCGTCGGGCTCACTGGCATTCCCGGCGCCGGCAAAAGCACGTTTGTCGAGGCGCTCGGCAGCCGGTTGTGCAACGAAGGGCATCGTCTCGCGGTGCTCGCGGTCGATCCGTCGAGCACGATTACCGGTGGCAGTATTCTCGGCGACAAGGTCCGCATGGAAAAACTTTCGCGGCACCAAAATGCGTTCATTCGGCCTTCGCCCTCGGCCGGCTCGCTGGGTGGTGTCGCGCGCAAGAGTCGCGAAGCGCTGTTGCTCTGCGAAGCCGCGGGTTACGACATCGTAATCGTGGAAACTGTAGGCGTTGGACAAAACGAAGTCACCGTGCGCTCGATGGTGGATTGTTTTCTCATGCTCATGATCGCGGGTGGCGGCGATGAGGTACAGGGCATCAAAAAAGGTATCATGGAGCTGGCTGACCTCATCGTTTTCAACAAAGCCGAAGGCGACAACCGTCCGCGCGCCACTGCTGCACAGGCCGAGATGAAGCGGGTGCTTCACTATCTGCGGCCGGCCACCGAAGGCTGGGTCACTCCTGCGCTTCTCGCGTCTGCGCTGAGCGGCGATGGCATTGCCGAAGTCTGGGCCACGGTTGAAGAATTTTTCAAGACGGCGCGGTTGAGCGGCGTGCTCGCACATCGGCGGCAGTCGCAGTCAGTCGCCTGGATGCACGCGCTAATCCGCGAATCGCTGCAAAATGAATTCTATCAAAATGCGGCGGTTATAGATCAACGTTCCGCGCTCGAAGCCGCCGTGGCCGAGGGTCGGCTACCCGCGCTCGCTGCCGCGCAGCAACTGCTGGCGGCCGCCGCTGCAAAGTCGTCGGTCAAAGCATAGATCGAGAAATGGAAGCGCAAAGCAGCGAAGGGCTGCGCGAAGCCCAGAGGAGGGTTTTCGTTGCTCCTCCGATGCTCCTGCCGTGGTGAAATTGCGTTTTCTCAAGCGCGGACAGGCCTCAACGTCGGGCTTAAATCGGAGTTTTTTGAGCCGATAGGGTATTTACCGGATGCGCCTCTCGCGTCTGGCCAAATATCAACTTTCGCCATGTTTAACCGAGCGCCATCGCCTGGTCGTCTGACGCTGGCTTTGTTGTGCTTGGCGATATTGGCTGGATTGTTTTTTATGGTGCGTTGCCGGCACCAAGCTCCATCAGGGTCGGCACCTTCCGCCGTAACAAAGGCGAAGCTGCTGGCCAGACTTACGCTGCTCAACACCAGCGACTGCGAATGGCAGATCGTTATCACGTCTGTTGCGAGCGGGGATCGCGGCACGTGGAAACTGCCGGTCGCAAAATCCATCGAGGCTGAACTGGTCGGCGGCGACTATGTGGTAGAGCAGACGATGCTGACGGATGGCGTTGGGGCGGATGCGACGCGGCGCTTTTCAATGCAGCTAGAGGCCGGACAGTCTTACCGCTGGCGGTTGATGACTCTTTTATCGGAAGAGGCGGTAGACGGCCGCACACCTGAAAAAACCAAGGCCAGCTATGAGTGAAGGAGGTCTACGGCGAGCGGTCGCGGAGATTCGTTTCGGCGAAGACCGGGCGGGCCTCACCAAAGTCGGAGGGCGGTCAATTCATCAGTATTGGAGTTTGCTGTCGCCGCATTTTCGCGACGTTCTGCTGGCCCCGCAGCGGCGTTCCGACGATGGAGGCGTAGCGTGGACGTGGCGGGAGGCGGCGGACAATAAACCGCTAACTGCTGCTGAACTCATGAGTGTGCGTAAGCGGCTGGAGCGGGCGAAGGAATCGTTTGAAGAAAACCCGGTGAATCCTCTGATGGGCGATGCGCGGAGCGGAACCAGTTCGCAGGTGCTCATCGATCAAGTGGCCGCCAAAGTGAAGGCGATGGCAGAATCGCTTTCGGCGAAGTCGGACGCCGCGCTGGCAGTATACGTATGCCGGACTGAAACAGGTCCTATGGTTCACAGCTGGGGTGTCGCGACTGCCGCAGCGGTTGTCTACCCGGATTCACTTGAGACGGGCGTTAGCGGTGTCGTATTGGTTGGTGGGAAGCCTTCAGGCGGTCACGAGGTCGTGATCGAGAATGATAAAGGTCTGAGTGTGGCCCGGATGTGGTCGGAAGAAGCGGGTGAATTCAGTTTTATGAAGGTCGGTCCTGGGCGTTATCGACTGCGCGTGATTTCGGGCCGGGTGAAATTTCCGGCGAAAGGTGTGATGGTGACAGTGGAACGTGGTGCGGTGTCGCGCCTGGAACTGCGGAGCACTTCGGACGCAAAAGATCCTGAGGAAAGCGCGTCGGAGGAGGGTGACGGTGCTTCCGCTGAGGCTGCGACGGATCCCAGTGCTCAGGATTCGCCCGTGGCCAATAGTGGTCGAGGTTGGTTCGGCAAACTTGCCATTGCGTTGTTGCTTTTGTTGTTGCTGGCAGGTGGGTGTGTTTGGGCCTGGCGAACGTGGTATTCACCCGACGGAGCGGCGAAACGTGTTGCCGTGCAAACGTCCTCTATGGCGCCCGAAGATTTTTCAAACGGAGCCGGTAAGACAAACGCGGGCAAATTCCCGGGCGCGACGATCGATGACGGCCGGCTCGGCGCCTCGGCCGACGGTGTTGGTAGCGGCCCTCATCGATCGGGCCTGCGTTCTGGCACGGCGAACAACCGGCGAATTTCGCCGACGGCGGGCGGGGTCGCACATTCCCCTTCGACCATAGGCTCAAAAGTTGAAGTTTTGTCCGGTGCGGCGGATACGAAGTCGTCCGAAGAGCGGGATGGAAATACACCGACGCCACAGGAGGCGACATCAGCCGGAGCGGCAGGACCGGAGTCTGCCCTCGAACCTGCAGGTTCAGTTCCAGTTTCTGGTGCGATGACCAGGGAGGACAAGCCTTCTCCCAAGAGGAATCAAGGCACTGGCGCGGTGGGGCCTTCGACGACGGGATCGAAGTCGAACGGAAGCGGTGCGCATGCGGGTGAGGCCGAATCTGTTTTAGTCGAAGACCAGAAGCCATTACCAAATGGTGGAGTAACTAAAGGTTCGGTCATAGTGCCTGCCGCAAAGAAAGCGGCCTCAGCTCAACTCCCCGGCGTAGTTTCCACCGGTGAACCACCAGCGGACGGCGCGGCCACACAAGATGAGGCTATGACGTCAGACCCGGTTGCCGAGAGCACACCTGATGACGTCACCGCCGCCACGCTTGGCGGTGGTTTGCCCCAAGAAAAAGCACCCTTGGTAAAGGTCTCCGTGGCAAACAAATCACCTGACGGAGGGAAGCCACTGCCCGCAGACGATGTGGTCAACAGCGACGACGGTGCCAACTCTGCCGGTAAGGATGCGTCCGCATCAAACAGCCCGCGGTCAAAGAAGGGAAAGAGCGCGGCCGGAGGCGGACCGAAAGCTCCGACTGGTGGTTCGGCCTCAACGGATGGAACGCAAGCAAGTGCAATGTCACCCGAAAGAAGCACCATACCGACAAACACTGCTGCTGGCGGGGCCTCGGCTACGAAGCCGGCCAATTCAGCACCAAGTCTTAACAGAGCGCCGCCTTCAGGCGAAGGATCGGTCAGAGCCGATGGAACCCCGGCCAAGGGACAAAAAGACAACCGGACTGCGGTGGAGCGCGGAAAAGCCGCCAGAGCACGGGCCCCTGTCGCTGGATCGCCAAAGATAGCAAATAACCGAACAACGGCAAGCGCCCAAAAACTTGTGTCAGATGAAACGCCAGAGAATGCCGAGGCTGAAACTCCCGGCGAAGAGTCTCAGGCCGTTCAGTCGCCAGTGGTAAACCCGAAATCGGATCTTCAGGCCGTCACGCGAACAACGATGGGTGTAATACAATTGACGGGCTGGGAGCCGCGGCTGGTGCGCGACGCGATTGTGCCGACAATGCCAACGCCGGCGGGCACGAACGACGTGGCGGACCGGTTGAGGGAAGAAATGCTCTCGGAAAGGAAAACCCATGTGCCAGAAACGTTCAAACATCCATCGACAAAACGTGGTTTTGTCTTCGAGTTATCAATTCCGTCGAAGGAAGGGGCGCTTTATTGGCAGGATTCGCTCAATTCGGGAGCGGTCGAAAAGTATGCGAAGGAGAACCGTGCGGTCATCACTTTTGACGGCGAGCAGCGTCCGCCGGTCGGCGTGCATGTACTCAGGTTCGCCGACGGGCGCGAAGCCGTGCAGTTGACGCTCAGCGAAAATGGCAGCCTGGTGCTCAAGCTGGCGGAGGGCGTACGCAGCAGTCTATTCCTGGTGGTGAAAGGTTCGTTAGCTGACGAACCGGATATGGCGCAAAGCAAAGTTGATTTGCGGTTCGGCTGGCAGGTGAACGGAGTTGCGCGCACGCGCCCAAAAACTCCAAGAAACTTGGTTTCTGAAGATCAGGATTACTCGATCAGTCTTCTGCTGGAGCTTCTAAAAGTCTCGCGATGGAAAGTCGCATTGACGGACCGCGTGACGGGATGGGCGCTTGTCACCTACATCCAACTACAGCCTGCCTTGTAGTCAGGACGGCCAAAGGGCGTGAAAGTGATGGACCGGACCATGTCCATGCCCGACCGAGAGCTGGTCGGCGGCGGCGATGGCGGACGTAAGATAGGTTTTGGCATCGCGGACAGCCTCGGTGGTCGAGGCCCGCTGGGGTAGCAGAGCGGCGATGGCGGCGGAGAGCGTACACCCGGTGCCGTGGGTGTTGCGCGTGGCGATCCGCGGTGAACGCAGTTCGATCTGGGTCGTGCCGTCGTCGAGGATGTCGATGCTTTCCTCGGCATCGAGGTGGCCACCTTTTAACAGCACATAACGGGCTCCGAACTGAAGCAGGTCGCGGGCCGCAGTTCGCATTTCGGCGATGGAGCGTGGTTCGGCTCGGCCCAACAGCACGCCTGCTTCGGGCAGGTTGGGCGTGACGACTTCGGCCAACGGGAAGAGTTCACGGCGCAAGGCCTCGACGGCATCGGGCTGCAGCAGGTGGTGTCCGCTTTTTGAGACCATTACCGGGTCAATCACGAGGCGGTGCACCTTGTGGCGGCGCAGTCCTTCAGTGACGGTGGCGACAAGTTCGGCACTGGCGAGCATGCCGACTTTGGCTGCGTCGATGCGCACGTCGGCGAAAAGGGTGTCGATCTGATGGGCCACGAACGCGGCGGGCACCAACTGCACGCCAGTGACGCTTTGCGTATTTTGCGCGGTCAACGCCACAACGATGCCCGTGCCGTAAGCGCCGAGCGCGGAAAACGTTTTTAAATCGGCGAAGACGCCGGCTCCGCCCGAAGGATCAACGCCGGCCAGTGTAAGGACGTTGGGAATCATGGGCGATGGGGCTTGGTTTCGCGCAATGAACGTGCGACGGCAGACGGATCGATCGCCAGCGAAAGTGCTGAGACAACCGCCAAACCGGCCACACCAGCGGCAAAAACCGAAGCTGCGTTTTCGAGGCTGATGCCGCCGATGGCGACGATGGGCATCTGGGTGCTAGCGGTGAGTCTGGCGAGTTGTTCGAGACCGAGCGCAGGCGCGGCGTCATCTTTCGAGATCGTGGGAAAGACCGGGCCGATTCCGAGGTAATCGACGGTTTTTGCCGGGATCGCGTTGAGTTGTGCGGCCGCAGTTATGGAGAGGCCGAGAACCTTTTTCGATCCGATTATCCGGCGAACGGCCTCGACAGGCAGATCGTTTTGCCCGACATGCGCGCCTTCGGCATCGATCGCCAGCGCGAGATCAACCTGATCGTTGATGATCAGCGGCACGCCGCGCGGACGCAGCAGATCGTGGAGGGCGCGAGCGGTCTCGTAGAGCTGGCGTCTGGTTCCGGTTGTGGCGCGGTACTGTACGATGCTGGCACCGCCGGCCACTGCTGCTGCGACCCCGGCGAGCAGACCGCCCGGATAGTGTTCAGGCGCGTCGGTGACGAGGTAGAGCGTGTAGTCCAGTCCGATCATGAAAGGCGCGTTTCGCGGCGGAGTGTGTCGGCATCGAGCTGGTCAAGTGCGTCGAGGAGCGCGGTGGCAAACGTGCCTGGACGCGTGGACACCCGTGCGGCGAGATCGCCGGCGACTCCCATGAAAACAGCCGCAGCCACAGCGGCGGCGAGTGGGCTGTCGGCCACGGCTGCACAGGCGGCCGCCACGGCACCTTGGGCGCAACCGACACCGGTCACGCGGGTCATGAGCGGATGGCCGTTGGCGCAGGCGATCGTTTCGGCACCGTAGGTCGCGTAATCGACCGGACCAGTGACGAGAACGGCACCACAGGTTTGTCCGGCGAGCGAGCGCGCGGCGTTGAGTGCGGCCTCGGCGGCATCGCCGCTATCGACCCCTCGACCACGCCCTGTTTGCCCGGCGAGGGCGATGATCTCAGAGGCGTTTCCGCGGATGAGGGAGGGACGAAGCGCGACGATTTCGCGTGCGAAGAGTGTGCGTAGGGTGAGTGGGCCGACCGCGACGGGATCGAGCACCCACGGCTTGTGCGCTTGATTCGCCGCCGGAATAGCGCGGCGGATCGCGGCCATTTGCGGTTCGTCGAGGGTGCCGAGGTTGACCAGGAGAGCATCAGCCATTGCGGCAAATTCCGCGGCTTCGTCGGCATGTTCCACCATCGCGGGCGCAGCACCGAGGGCAAGTAGTACGTTGGCAGTAAAATTTTTCACCACATGATTGGTTAAGCAATGAACGAGCGGGTGCCGAGCCCGCAAGCGCTCAAGAATCGTTATAAGGTCGGCAACTGAAACAGTGGTGGCAGGCATGGTTGGGAAGGCTATTGCGATTGTGGTGGGCTTGGCTTCAGCGGTTGCGAAGGGGCGTCTGAGCCCGGGCTTCAAGCTCGTGGTTTACGGCAGAGGTGAACGCTCGCAATGGGTCTTTTTCCGAGCGGTATTCGGCCCGCACCTTGACCATCATCTTGCGCATCGCTTTCCACGTTGATGGCTTGATGAGCCACTGAGCGTAAAAGATCGGCTTGTCGCCCTCGGTGATATTGATCGGGTGGGGGAGCCCGGCGCGGTCGGCAAACAGGGCGGCAAACTGCGTCGCTTCGGAATATTTGAGATCTTTGCCACCGCGAGAAATGGTCAGATAGTAAATAATCGCTTCCTTCCCGATGATGGCTGCGCTGAATTCAAAATGAAGCCCTTGGTGCGTGACCGTCTCGACCATGCCGGGGTCGGGCTGGTCGTCGACCACGCCGTGTTCGCCTTCGTCAATCAGACTATCCAGTCGGATGATACAATCGGCAATGGCTTCGCGGGTCAGCAGGCTTTCGACAACTTTACCATAATCCTCCACGATAGGCTGCGGACCGATCGTAGTACTTTGCGGAGCGGCCATGCAGGTCGCGGCTACGAACAGAATAAAAGAGGTCAGGAAGGTTTTCATCGGATCTTTTGGACAATAGCCTGCTGGCGAGAGAAGGCAGAGCCTTCGGCGATTGGAGACTGGCATTTCAGCGCGGAGTGTCTTCGTGGCAAACAAGAAGCGAGGCGTGTCTGACGCAGGGAGCTGCGGCTGTTTTCGTCGCAGCGAATGAGAAAAGCGACGGTCGCGTTGCGTGTGCTGTTTTTTTGGATTACTAGGCGTGCCATGAGCATCTTCGACGAAAATGGGAAAACGCATATGACACGTCGCGAGGTATTGAAGACTTTGGGCGCGAGCGCGGCGCTGATCGGGCTGGTTGGTTTGCCAGGAAATCTTTCTGCGGCGGATGACGTTCATCCAAGTTTGTTCGTTCTGCCAAAACTCCCTTATGCCTACGATGCACTGGAGCCGCATTTCGACGCGCGTACGATGGAGATTCACTACACGAAGCATCATCAAGCCTACGTGACCAATGCGAACAAAGCGTTGGAAAAGCATCCCGAGCTGTTCGCGCTGGGTGCAGCGGGGTTGCTGGCTAAACTCGACGCAGTCCCGGAAACGATCCGCACCGCGGTGCGCAACAATGTCGGCGGGCACGTGAATCATTCATTCTTCTGGGAATCACTATCGCCGAAAGGCGGTGGCGAACCCCTAGGTGACCTCGCGGCGGCTTTGCAAAAGACGTTTGGCGGTTTTGATGGGTTTAAGAGCCAGTTTGGCGATGTTGCCCTGAAGCGTTTTGGCAGCGGCTGGGCCTGGCTCGTGGTTGCAGGCGGCAAACTCGTATTGAAATCGACGGCGAACCAGGATTCGCCGCTCAGCGAGGGGGAAGACCCTGTCTTGGGGCTCGATGTCTGGGAGCATGCCTATTATCTCAACTACCAGAATCGCCGCGCTGATTACGTTACGGCGTTCTGGAATGTCGTGAATTGGGCACAGGCTGAGGTTTGCTATCGTCGAGCCGTGACCGTCTGACGCGACTCGCGCCAGCAGTTTTGAAAACAAAAAAACGCCAGTCCTTTCGGCTTGGCGTTCGGGAAATCTTATCAATAGCAATATCAGCTCTTGATGACGGGAGCTTGGTTGCGTTGCGGAGCCTGCATCGGCTCACTTGCGACGTTGGCTTGCTCGCGTGGGTTGGAAAATTTTGGCTTTTGCGCGAAAAACTGAACGAGGTGGGAAACCTCGCTGTAGCCCCGGGCGGTCAGGGATTCCTGAATACGACCGATGACCGTGCGAAGTTCAGCTGCGTTTTCGGCATCGAGTTCTTCCACTTCGTTCGTCTCTTTCGAAACAACGTGGTATGGGTTCTCGGTATCGAGCTTGATTTGATAAAGGCTAGTGCCGTTGTGAAAATAACAGAGGCGGACGAGGCCCACTTCTTGGAAGGCGGCGAGACAGCGATAGACGGTCACAAGATCGCAGGCGGTGTTAGCGAGGTCGCCGTGGATTTGTTCGATACTCGCTGGTTGCGCACGCTTGATCAGTGCTTCGAGGATCGCGACGCGGGGCTGGGTGATCCGTAGTCCGGCTGCTTTTAGGCGACTGCAGGCTACGTCAATGGACGCCTGCGGCATGGCTCCCGGTTGTTTAACGGAGGCCAACGGATGATTGGTCTGAGTAGAAGCGATCATGATTTAACCCATTCATATGTGGCTTTCGCCACTCAAACGCAATTTGTAAATATGGTAACTTGCAAAAAACCCTTAAAAGCACGTATTCCCCTACGCCCTCGTCGGGGTCTCCCTGATGCTTTTCGGTGAATGCTTGAGATTGCGTAGGTTCCGGCCGTATGCACATTTTAACCTAATCAACTATGCAGGACTTGGATTTTAACGAGGTAGTCGAGCTCATCCACAAGGAAGATCCCCGGTTTGGCCGGAAAGCCTACACGTTTATCCGGCATGGTCTGGACCAGACGGTCAAGGAGCTCCGCAAGAAAGATTCCGAGCGAGCCCAGCGCAGCCAGCATGTCACCGGTCCTGAGCTTTTGGATGGATTGCGTGTTTATGCTCTGGACCAATATGGCCCGCTGGCCAAAACCGTGCTCAATTCGTGGGGCATCACCCATTGTACCGATTTTGGCGACCTCGTGTTCAACCTCATCGAGTATAATGTCTTTAGTAAGACCGAGAACGACCGGCGCGAGGATTTTAGCGATATCTATACGTTCGATGACGCCTTCGTGAAGCCCTTTCTTCCTGCGAAAAAACCGCGTTCCAGCCCCGCAACGTCGGAGGCGCTGGAGTAACCCAGGGACCTCGTGCTTGCTCGCTGATGCGAGCATGTGTCGCGGGCGCGAGATTGCCTGGACGTTGTTCGCCCTGCATTGCCGACCCTTTTACCATGCCTAAACCGACCTCTACTGCCGCGGACTTCCGATTGCTCGATGCTTTTTGGCGTGAGCCGGTGGAGCGCACCGTATTGCCGAACGGTCTGACCGTGCTGCTGAAGCCTGACCATTCTGCGCCGGTTGCTTCGGTGCAGGTTTGGGTGAAAACGGGCAGCGTTCACGAGGGGGCTTTGCTCGGTGCCGGCC
>Ga0302294_10000498_pt1 | contig 11924 bp, 12 predicted proteins | sample III_Fen_N2_3_FD_194550 | JGI IMG/M metagenome (GOLD analysis project Ga0302294, IMG submission 194550) | Peat permafrost microbial communities from Stordalen Mire near Abisko, Sweden - III_Fen_N2_3 | ecosystem: Environmental > Terrestrial > Soil > Wetlands > Permafrost | place: Sweden: Abisko...
GAAATTTGTTTCTAAGTTATTGATTTATAAAGAAAAAAATAGTCTTATATAAGACATAAGACATGTGCGATTGTCTTATGAAGGACTTAGAATAAAAGCACTTCCTTTCAACCTCTGGAGTTCACATGTCCAACAGCCTTAACGACCAACTCAGCCGCGAACAGCAAATCGAAGCCCTCGAAAAAGACTGGGCAACCAACCCCCGCTGGAAGGGCATCAAGCGCGGTTACAGCGCTGCCGATGTGGTGCGTCTGCGCGGTTCTTTCCCGATTGAGCACACGCTGGCTCGTCGCGGTGCTGAAAAGCTCTGGAACCTGGTGAACAACGAGCCTTACGTCAACTGCTTGGGCGCACTGACCGGCGGCCAAGCCATGCAGCAAGTCAAGGCTGGCGTCAAAGCCATCTACCTGTCCGGCTGGCAAGTCGCCGCTGACAACAACAGCTACGCCTCGATGTACCCAGACCAGTCGCTGTACCCAGTGGACTCGGTGCCAACCGTGGTTGAGCGCATCAACAACACGTTCCGCCGCGCCGACGAAATCCAGCACTCCAAAGGCATCGACGCTGGCGACAAGGGCTACATCGACAACTTCGCGCCCATCGTGGCCGATGCTGAAGCCGGTTTCGGTGGCGTGCTGAACGCCTTCGAACTGATGAAGGCCATGATCAAGGCTGGCGCTGCTGGCGTGCATTGGGAAGACCAGTTGGCTTCGGTCAAGAAATGCGGCCACATGGGCGGCAAAGTGCTGGTGCCTACCGCTGAAGCCTGCCAGAAACTGATCGCAGCCCGTATGGCTGCTGACGTTTGCGGCGTGCCTACCTTGGTGATTGCCCGTACCGATGCAGAAGCGGCTGACCTGCTGACCTCCGACTACGACGAAAACGACAAGCCATTCCTGACCGGCGAGCGCACTGCAGAAGGCTTCTACAAGACCAACAAGGGCATGGACCAAGCCATCAGCCGCGCCATCGCTTACGCCGAGTACGCCGATCTGGTGTGGTGCGAAACCGGCACGCCGGATCTGGAATTCGCCAAGAAGTTTGCCGATGCCGTGCATGCCAAGCACCCCGGCAAGATGCTGGCTTATAACTGCTCGCCATCGTTCAACTGGAAGAAAAACCTGGACGACGCCACCATCGCCAAGTTCCAGAAAGAACTCGGTGCCATGGGTTACAAGTACCAGTTCATCACTTTGGCTGGTATCCACTCGATGTGGTACAACATGTTCGATCTGGCCCAAGACTACGTCGCTCGCGGCATGTCGGCTTACGTCGAGAAGGTGCAAGAGCCTGAATTCGCAGCCCGCGACCGTGGCTACACCTTTGTGTCGCACCAACAGGAAGTTGGCACCGGTTACTTCGACGAAGTGACCACTGTGATCCAAGGTGGAAAGTCCAGCGTGACCGCGCTGACCGGCTCCACCGAAGAAGAGCAGTTCCACTAATCTGACCTTTTGAGTCAGACCAAAAAAAGCCCGGAAGCTATGCTTCCGGGCTTTTTTATCGGCGCCAGCCGCCGCCGCGCAGATGCCAGTTGCCACGCTGGCCCTGAACCCAGTGATGAGGCTCCCAGCGGTAGCCGGGGCGTCCTCGCTCGTACCGGCCTGGAATCCATTGGTGCCGCCCCTGTGACCAGCCCCAATAGCCGCTGATCCAGATAGCGCCCAAGAAAGGCGCTGCAGGAATGACTTCTACGTAAGGCTCAGGCGGGGCCGACCCCACGGTGATATCGGACTCATCTAGGACGGGCTGGGTATAAACCACCTGACCTTGCGGGTAGGGCGCGACCACGCAGGCCGAAAGTGCCATCGCTGTGGCAGCGCACACGGCGGTGATGCGAAAAAGGGCGCTTGAGTTCATCGTGTATCTCCTGAGATTGAAGGCTCCAGAATGGAGCATCGTGATGTATTGTGAATGTCGACGGCAAGCCTGGCACTGAGATGTGCCCAAGCTGCAGTATGTTTTACCGGGCAGTTACATCCTCGATGCTGTGACGGTTTGGCCGGGGCCGACGGGTAGAATCCATTGAATCAAGTTTGACGCCCTGAAGCTCGCCAGTACGCCTTGCGCCCTGGGTGCTAGGCGCTCGTCAATTCAAATCCAGAGCGGTGCTTTTGGCGGCGCTTTGTTCCTTGCATCTTTTTTTCTTCGCCATTTGTCATGATCCAGATTACGCTTCCCGACGGTTCTCAACGCGAGTTTCCCCATCCGCTGACGGTGGCTGATGTGGCCGCCTCTATCGGCACCGGCCTGGCCAAGGCAGCGCTGGGCGGCAAAGTCGATGGCAAGCTGGTCGATACCAGCTTTCTCATCAGCCAGAACAGCGCCTTGTCCATCATCACCGCCAAGGATTCGGATGGCCTGGAGCTGATCCGCCACAGCGCGGCGCATTTGCTGGCTTACGCGGTCAAGGAGCTGTTTCCCGAGGCGCAAGTGACTATCGGGCCGGTGATTGAACACGGGTTTTTCTACGATTTTTCCTACAAGCGCCCGTTCACGCCTGAAGACTTGGCCGCGATTGAAAAGCGCATGGCCGCGCTCGCCGCCAAAGACGAGCCGATCACGCGCCGTGTGCTGCTGCGCGACGAGGCGGTGGCCCATTTCAAGGCCATCGGCGAGAACTACAAGGCTGAAATCATCGCCAGCATTCCGGCTGATCAGGACGTGTCGCTGTACCGCGAAGGCGCTTTTGAAGATCTGTGCCGTGGCCCCCATGTTCCGAGCACCGGCAAGCTCAAATTCTTTAAGCTGATGAAGGTCGCTGGCGCTTACTGGCGCGGCGACCACCGCAACGAGATGCTGCAGCGCGTGTACGGCACCGCCTGGGCCACCAAAGACGATCTGCAGCAGTACCTGACCCAGCTCGAAGAAGCCGAAAAGCGCGACCACCGCAAGCTGGGCAAAGAACTGGATCTGTTTCATATCGACGAGCATTCGCCGGGCTTGGTGTTCTGGCACCCGAAAGGCTGGACGGTCTGGCAGGGCGTTGAGCAGTACATGCGCAAGGTCTATCAGACCAACGGCTACCAGGAAGTCAAAGGCCCGCAGCTGCTGGACAAGACGCTGTGGGAAAAAACCGGCCACTGGGACAAGTACCGCGACAACATGTTCACCACCGAGAGCGAAAAGCGCGATTTTGCGCTCAAGCCGATGAACTGTCCCGGCCACATCCTGATTTTTAAACAGGGCATCAAGAGCTACCGAGACCTGCCGCTGCGCTACGGCGAATTCGGCCAGTGCCACCGCAACGAGCCCACCGGCGGGCTGCACGGCATCATGCGCGTGCGCGGTTTTACGCAGGATGACGGCCATATCTTCTGCACCGAAGCGCAGATTCTCAAAGAGTGCGTGGACTACACGGCGCTGCTGCAAAAGGTTTATGCCGATTTCGGCTTTAAAAACATCATTTACAAAGTGGCAACCCGGCCCGAAGCGCGCATCGGCTCCGATGAAAGCTGGGACCGCGCCGAAAGCGCCCTGATCGAAAGCTTGCGCGCTTCCGGTTGCGAGTTTGAAATCTCGCCGGGCGAGGGCGCTTTTTACGGCCCGAAAATCGAATACACGCTCAAGGACGCGATTGGCCGCCAGTGGCAGTGCGGCACGATTCAGGTCGATTTCTCCATGCCCGAGCGGCTGGACGCCGAGTATGTCGGCGAAGACGGCGCGCGCCACCGCCCGGTCATGCTACACCGCGCGATTGTCGGCAGCCTGGAGCGTTTTATCGGGATTTTGATCGAAGAGCATGCTGGTGCTTTGCCGATTTGGCTGGCACCGGTGCAGGTCACAGTGCTCAATATCACCGATTCCCAAGCTGATTACGCACGAGAAGTTGTCAAGATGCTGCAGAATCAAGGGCTTAGGGTCAACCTCGATCTGCGCAATGAAAAAATAACGTATAAAATACGTGAGCACGCATTACAAAAGCTGCCTTACATCCTTGTCATCGGTGATAAAGAGAAGGCCGCTGGCGCAGTTGCAGTGCGTGCCCGTGGCAACAAAGACCTTGGCGTGATGTCTGTTGAGGCATTTGCACAGCAAATTGCGTTGGACATTGCACAAAAAACCTGATTTTTCACCTGTGTGGATAAGTTCGGTCCGGCGTTTTTGCGCCGGGTTGCAGGCAGCTATAGCTTTTATAGTAAACATTAAAGGACTCGCACCATCGCTACAGAATTTCGTGACCGCCGTCACCGTGAAGAACGCAAGCATCGCTTGAACCGTGAAATCATGGCCCCTGAAGTACGCTTAAGTGGGCCAGACAACGAGCCTTTGGGCGTTGTCAGTCTCATGGAGGCGCTTCGTCTGGCTGGTGAAGCGGATGTGGATCTGGTTGAAATCTCGCCTACGGCGGTGCCTCCAGTATGTCGGCTGATGGACTACGGCAAGTTCAAGTACGCCGAGCAAAAAAAGGCGGCTGAAGCGAAGTCCAAGCAAAAAGTCATCGAGGTCAAGGAAGTCAAATTTCGTCCCGGCACTGATGATGGCGACTACAACATCAAGCTGCGCAATATCAAGCGATTCTTGGATGATGGCGACAAGTGCAAGATTACCCTGCGCTTCCGTGGCCGGGAAATCACGCACCAGGAACTGGGTCTGGCGCTGCTGGCGCGGATTCGGGATGAGCTGGCTGACCTGATTTTGGTCGAGCAGTTCCCCAAGCTTGAAGGTCGGCAGATGGTCATGATGATCGCGCCGGGCCGCAAGAAGGCGGCGTCCAAGTCGGGTTCCGAATCTGCGTGATCGAATCTAGGCTTAAGCTCAAAGCTTAAGCCGTATCGCACAAAAGCCTGCTGGTTTTTAGCCAGCGGCTGCAAAAAAGGAGCGTCTGAAAAGAGGTTCCTTAAAAAGCTAGCATCAAGCTGGTTTTTTTAAAAGTGACGGTTTAATTCGTCGCGCCGTGCGGCAGGCTTTCGAGCTTGTCGCGACAAGTGGCTCGGGGCCATCAAGTCTGCGGAAGGTTCGCAGCGCCTCACGAGCACAAACGAAAAGGAGCATACACATGCCCAAAATGAAGACCAAAAGCGGCGCTAAGAAGCGTTTCCGCGTTCGTCCAGGTGGCACCGTCAAGCGCGGTCAAGCCTTCAAACGTCACATTTTGACCAAGAAGACCACCAAAAACAAACGTCAACTGCGTGGAACCGTCGGTGTTCATGAGACCAATATGGGTCACATGGCACAGATGCTGCCAGGCCGTGGCATTTAATTAACGACGAACAAGGAGTAACTACATGCCTCGCGTCAAACGTGGTGTAACGGCTCGCGCCCGCCACAAGAAAATTCTCGTCCTTGCCAAAGGTTTTCGCGGTCGTCGCGGTAACGTCTTCCGTATCGCCAAAGAAGCGGTAATGAAGGCTGGGCAATATGCCTACCGTGACCGTCGTAATAAAAAGCGTGTGTTCCGCCGCCTGTGGATCGCCCGTATCAATGCTGCAAGCCGTTCATTTGGCCTGACCTACAGCCAATTCACCAACGGCCTGAAAAAAGCCGGTATCGAGATTGACCGCAAGGTTCTGTCCGATATGGCCATTCACGACAGCGCTGCTTTCGGCGCCATCGTCGAGCAGGCCAAAGCCAAGCTGGCTGCCTGATTTTTCAGGACAGCGTGCTATTGAATCAATAGCTGCTTGCGCAACCAATAAAGGGCTGGAGCTTGAAAAGGCTCTGGCCCTTTTTTTGTGATTTCCCCCGCATCCCTACCCGTACAAGAGAATTTATGAACGATGCCGATACCCTTCAAGAACTGGTCAGCGCTGCCCAAGCCAGTTTTGCGCAGGCTGCCACGCCCGCTGATCTGGAAAATGCCAAGGCGCTGTTTCTGGGCAAGTCCGGGCGCATCACCGAGCTGATGAAGGGGATGGCCAAGCTGTCGGTCGAGGAAAAAAAATCCCGAGGCGCCGCCATCAATCTGGCCAAGCAAGCCATTGAAACCGCGCTGACCGGCCGCCGCCAGGCGCTGGCCAATGCCGAACTGGAAAAACAACTCAAAGCCGAGGCGTTCGACGTGAGCCTGCCGGGCCGTCAGCGCGCCCAAGGCGGCCTGCATCCGGTGTCGCTGACGCTGGAGCGTATCGAGGCGATTTTCGGTTCGATGGGCTTTGACGTGGCGCAAGGCCCGGAAATCGAAACCGACTGGTTCAACTTCACCGCGCTGAACACGCCCGAAGACCATCCGGCGCGCTCGATGCACGACACGTTTTATGTCGAGGGCGGCACTGAAACCGCCCCGAACCTGCTGCGCACCCACACCAGCCCGATGCAGGTGCGCTACGCCGTCCAGCATGTCAAAAAACACAAGGCGCTGATCGAAGCCGGTGGCCGCATGCCCGAAATCCGCGTGATTGCACCGGGCCGCACCTACCGCGTGGACAGCGACGCGACCCATTCGCCGATGTTCCACCAGTGCGAAGGCCTGTGGATCGGCGAGAACGTCAGCTTCAAGGATTTGAAGTACGTGTTCACCGATTTTTGCCGCACTTTCTTTGAAAGCGATGATCTGGTGCTGCGTTTTCGGCCTAGCTTTTTCCCGTTCACCGAGCCTAGCGCCGAGATCGATATCCAGTTCCAGAGCGGGCCGCTGGCCGGGCGCTGGCTGGAAGTGGCTGGCTCCGGCCAAGTCCACCCGAACGTGGTGCGCAACATGGGCCTGGACCCCGAACACTACATCGGCTTTGCCTTCGGCATGGGGCCGGATCGGCTGACCATGCTGCGCTACGGCGTCAACGACTTGCGCCTGTTTTTCGACGGCGATGTGCGCTTTTTGTCCCAGTTCCAGTCCTAAAACAAGAAGAAAAAGGTAAACCCATGCAATTCCCCGAATCCTGGCTGCGCGAATTTTGCAACCCGCCGCTTTCCACCCAGCAACTTGCCGACACCCTGACGATGGCCGGTCTTGAAGTCGAAGAACTCAAGCCGGTTGCCCCGCCGTTCACGAATATCGTCGTGGGCGAAATCAAGGAAGCCGTCCAGCATCCGAATGCGGATCGCCTGCGCGTCTGCCAGGTCGATGTCGGCCAGGCCGAGTTGCTGACCATCGTCTGCGGCGCGCCCAATGCCCGTGTTGGTATCAAGATTCCCTGCGCGATGGTCGGCGCGGAACTGCCGCCCGGCGACGACGGCAAGCCGTTTCTCATCAAAGTCGGCAAGCTGCGCGGCGTGGAAAGTCAGGGCATGCTGTGCTCGGCGCGTGAGCTGAAGCTGTCCGAAGAGAACGCCGGTCTGCTGGAGTTGGCGCCCGACGCGCTGCTGGGCCAGGATATCCGCGAACACCTGAAACTAGACGATACGCTGTTCACGCTCAAGCTGACGCCCAATCTGGCGCATTGCCTGAGCGTTTATGGCGTGGCGCGTGAAGTCGCCGCGCTGACCGGCGCGCCGCTGAAAACCCCGGCTTTCCCGGCAGTGGCCGTGGCCGATACAAGCCGCGTGGCCGTCAAGATCAGTGCGCCCGATTTGTGCGGGCGCTTTTCGGGCCGCGTTGTGCGCAACGTCAACACCAAAGCGACCACGCCGTCGTGGATGGTGGACAAGCTGGCGCGCTGCGGCCAGCGCAGCGTTACGGCGCTGGTGGACATTTCCAACTATGTGATGTTCGAGCTGGGCCGCCCGTCGCACATTTTTGACCTCGACAAAATTCACGGCGGGCTCGATGTGCGCTGGGGCCAGCCCGGCGAGACGCTGAAGCTGCTCAACGGCACGACAGTCACGCTGGACGAAAAAGTCGGCGTGATTGCCGACGAGCAGCAGGTCGAGTCTCTGGCCGGCATCATGGGCGGCGACGCCACGGCGGTGTCTGACGACACGCAAAACGTCTATGTCGAAGCCGCTTTCTGGTGGCCCAAGGCGATTGCCGGGCGTTCGCGCCGTTTTAATTTTTCCACCGACGCAGGCCACCGCTTTGAGCGGGGCGTTGACCCCGGCCTGACGGTCGAGCACATCGAGCGCATCACCCAGTTGATCATCGACATCTGCGGCACGCCTGAGACGGTTTGCGGCCCGATTGACGACGCGCAGGTCAACCTGCCCGAAGCCGTGCCCGTGACGCTGCGCGTGGCCCGCGCCGCCAAAATCATCGGCATGCTGCTGACGCAGGCGCAATGTCTGGACGCGCTGCAGCGTCTGGGCCTGCCCGTGACCGAAGGCGAGGGCACGCTGACCGTCACGCCGCCAAGCTACCGTTTTGACCTACAAATCGAAGAAGACCTGATCGAAGAAGTCGTGCGTATGGTCGGCTACAACGCGCTGCCGCACACGCCGCCGCTGGCACCGATCACCGCCCGCATCCGGCCTGAATCCGAGCGCAGCCCGTTTGCCGTGCGCCGGGCGCTGGCCGCGCTGGGTTATCAGGAAACCATCAATTTCAGCTTCGTCGAAGAGCGCTGGGAGCACGAGCTGGCGGGCAACCCGAATCCGATCAAGCTGCTCAACCCGATTGCCAGCCAGATGAGCGTGATGCGCTCGTCGCTGATCGGCTCGCTGCTGCAGGTGCTGAAATTCAATCTGGACCGCAAGGCACCGCGCGTCAACGTGTTTGAGCTGGGCCGGGTGTTCCTGCGCGACGCGCAAAGCCAGAACACCGACACCACGGTGGCCGGATTCAACCAGCCGATGCGCGTGGCAGGCCTGGCTTACGGCCCGCGTGCCGCGCTGCATTGGGGCCAGTCCGACAAAGCGGCAGACTTTTTTGATGTCAAGGGCGATGTCGAGGCGTTGCTCGCACCGCTGCAGGCCGTGTTTGCGCCCGCGACGCATCCGGCGATGCATCCGGGCCGCTGCGCCAGCGTTTCCGTCGGCGGCAAATCCATCGGCTTTATCGGCGAACTGCATCCGCAGTGGCGTCAAGGCTACGATTTGGCCCAGGCGCCGCTGCTGTTTGAACTGGAACTCGACGCGCTGCTGCAGCGCCCGGTGCCGGTGTTCAAAACCGTCAGCAAGCTCCAGCCCGTCGAGCGCGACATTGCGCTGATCGTGGCCGAAAGCGTCACCCACGCCGCCCTGATGGCCGCGATTTACGCCGCTGACACGCAAGGCCTGCTCAAAGGTGCGACGCTGTTTGACGTGTACTGTCCCCAGCCGGGCAATACCAGCCTGCAGCAGGGCGAAAAAAGTCTGGCCGTGCGCCTGGTGCTGTCCAGCGACACGGCCACCCTGACGGACGAAAGCATTGAAGCGGCGGTCCAGGCGGTGCTGGCCAGTGCGCAGACGCAGTTGCAAGCGCGGCTGCGCGCTTGAGGCTGCGGCTGCCAGAAAAAATAACAAACAGGAGGCTAGTTTCATGGAATTTCCCGCAGAGAACCCGGAAACCCCGGCGCTGACCAAGGCGCATCTGGCCGAGCTGCTGTTTGAGAAAATCGGGCTCAACAAACGCGAGTCCAAGGAGGTGATTGACGCGTTTTTTGAGCTGATTTCCGAGCGGCTGGTCGAAGGCAAGGATGTGAAGATTTCCGGCTTCGGCAATTTTCAGATCCGCACCAAGGCGCCGCGTCCGGGGCGCAACCCGCGCACCGGCGAATCGATTCCGATCCAGGCGCGCCGGGTGGTGACGTTTCACGCCAGCCACAAGCTCAAGGATCAGATTCAGGGTGATACACCAGTAGGGCAAGCACCGCAAGCAGTTGGATGAATGGTTTTTCTGGCGCAGCGAATGCGTCAGAAATGTAAATTTAGATACGGAATTGCTTGAAACGTGATCTGAATTCTTGGCGCGGGCTTCAAGTTTGAGGTAGATTTAGACATTTTTCACCTTCACACATTGATTTCATTGGCGCCAACCCTTCCCCCTATTCCGGCAAAGCGCTACTTCACCATTGGTGAAGTGAGCGAGTTGTGTGGCGTCAAGTCTCATGTGCTGCGCTATTGGGAGCAGGAGTTCACGCAGCTACGTCCGATGAAGCGGCGCGGCAACCGTCGTTATTACCAGCATCACGAGGTGTTGATGATTCGCCGGATCCGTGAGTTGTTGTATGAGCAGGGTTTTACGATCAGCGGTGCGCGCAACAAGCTGTTGGAGCTTGTCCATGCTGAACAAGGCAAGCGGCGCAGCGGTGAAGACTTGCCAGGAAGCAAAAATTTCTTACAGGATGACGTCGATGAACTGGAGGCTCTGCAGGCCCGCCCGCCCGAAGTGGCGCCGCCGCTGAAGCCTCTGCAGTTGGACTTGCAATTGCTTTGGCGCGAGCTGCATGAAATTCGGGATTTGTTGATGCCCCCTTTCTGATATGGTACACAGCCGGGTTATAATTTAAGTCCAGTCGGTGTGTGGCGCAGCCTGGTAGCGCACTTGCATGGGGTGCAAGGGGTCGAAGGTTCGAATCCTTTCACACCGACCACGACTAAAGACAAAGACCTCTAGGGAGCGATTCCTAGGGGTCTTTTTCATTGGGGAAACGGGTTTCAGGATTGCAGTAGCGTACAAAGTGCGACATTGACAGGCACGTCAAAGCGGGGGAACAATCGGGGGTAAATCGGGTTTTGGGTGTAGTTGTTCCCCCATTCCCCAGTGAAAGTGACCTTGCCCCTGAAAGACGTATCCCTTGCTGAGTGGTTCAATTCAGACAAGGAAAACGCAAATGACGAAAACAATCAAGGGCGCGCTACACGCTCGAATTCAAGCAAGAGGCAGCCCGGCTGGTGGAGAACGGCCAAAGCATCGCGGCGGTGGCGCGCACGCTGGGCGTGGTCGACCAGACGCTGTTCAATTGGGTCAAGGCCCATCGCCAGGGCAAGCTCACAGGCGCTGACAGCAAAACGCCTGTGAGCGCCGAGCAGATGGAAATCAGCCGACTCAGGGCCGAGTTGGCGCGCGTGAAAATGGAGCGCGACATTCTGGGAAAAGCGACAGCGTACTTCGCGAGAGGGTCGATTTGAAGTACGCCTTCATCCAGCGCCACCGGCATGCCTAGCCGGTCTCGGTGCAGTGCCGGGTGCTACAGGTCAGTGTGGCTGGCTACCACGCGCACCTCGTGCGCCGTGCCAGCGATGCGCAGCGGCGCCACCTGAGCGACGAGGCGCTGCTGGTGCATATCAAGGCTCTGCATAGCGAAACGCGTGGCGCCTACGGCTGGCCGCGCATCTGGCGTGAGCTGGTGGCGCGCGGCGTCCCGGTGGGCAAGCAGCGGGTGCAAAAGCTCATGCAACTGCACGGCATTCGTGCCAAGGGAAAACGCCGCTTCAAGGTCACCACCGATAGCAACCACCAGTTGCCGATTTCGCCCAACCTGCTCAACCGTGAGTTCAGCGTGGCTGGGCCCGACAAAGTCTGGGTCGGCGACGTTACCTATATCGCCACTGATGAGGGCTGGCTTTATCTGGCCGTGGTGATTGACCTGTTCAGCCGCCAGCCGGGCAAGCACGCAGGAGTGCTGTTTCACAGCGACCGGGGCAGCTAGTACGCCAGTCATGCCTTCAGGGACGTGCTCAAGGAGTACGGTATCACCAGCTCCATGAGCCGACGCGGCAACTGCTGGGACAATGCCTGCAGCGAGACGCTGTTCGGCTCATTGAAGGTCGAGCGCTTGCACGGGCAGCGCTTCGTGACCCGGCGCTAGGCCAAGGATGAAACTATCGCCTGGCTGCTCTGGTACAACAAAACCCGGCTGCACTCGACGCTGGCCTATGTCAGTCCGATGCACTTCGAGCACAACTGGCTGGCGGCTCAGGCCAGAACAGCCAGTTTATGATTTCAGTTATGGGATATGGAATCCAGGGGTAAGGTCAATACCCTCGCTTTGTGCTGAAAAGATACTTTCGAGCGTAGTATTTTCAAATTTGGAATTGCTGAAAAAAATGATGCTAGAATATTCGTTTCTGACGATTAAACAGGTAGTTAGCTCTAAGCTAACAGCCAGTTGAAAAGCAAAAAACTTCAAAATAAATTTGACCCGGCATCAAAAACCGGTATATAATTTGAAGCTCAGCTGATTACAGCT
>Ga0302294_10000503_pt1 | contig 11859 bp, 9 predicted proteins | sample III_Fen_N2_3_FD_194550 | JGI IMG/M metagenome (GOLD analysis project Ga0302294, IMG submission 194550) | Peat permafrost microbial communities from Stordalen Mire near Abisko, Sweden - III_Fen_N2_3 | ecosystem: Environmental > Terrestrial > Soil > Wetlands > Permafrost | place: Sweden: Abisko...
CTGATTCGGGGACGGAGTTATCCGCGGCCTCGGGGGTGGCCGCGGGCGTATCCGGCAAAGCCTTACCGGCACGGGTAAGCGCCAGATCGGATTTCAACTTCTCGTTTTCCCGCTGCAAACGCAGCACTTGATCGCCCATGTCGAGCCGGTCGAGCTGGTTTTCCATCGGCTGGCCTGGAAGCGTCTTGGCAAAATCCCGAGTGGCCGCATCGATGCGTTGTCGCACGAGATCCGCTTGCTGGCTGTTGGGCTTGAGCTCGCGGAATTTACGGTAGTGAAAAATCGCCGCGATCGGATCTTTGATGTGGTATTGATACAGCAGGCCGACCTCCAGGTGGGACTCGGGCGCATTGCTCAAGCCGCGCTTGTCGATCACTTTTTGAAATTCACTCAGCGCTTCCTGATTGCGCCCTTGCTTGATCAGCTCCTTGCCCCGACGGTAGCCCGGCTCATCGATTTCAGCGGTGAAGGGCGAGGTATCCGAACGCTCGCAACCGACCACGAACAGTAGTGCGGCGAATACAAACAGGGAAAACAGGCGTGACCTCATCGATGCGGAAAGGATTTGAACGAAAAAATACTAACCCATAACTTCGACAACCTTCCCCTCGACTCAATCTTAAATGGCCCTCGAATCCAAAACCGCCCTCGCCCATGCCCGCTCCTGCATCCGCATCGAAATGGATGCGCTTGAAGCCACGGCGAAGCACCTCGGAGAAGACTTTGTCGCGGTCGCGAGCGTGGTCGAGCAAACCGCAACCCGGGGGGGCAAACTGATTTTCAGCGGCGTCGGCAAGTCTGCGCACATCGCGCAAAAACTCGTCGGCACCTTCAACAGCACCGGCGTATCCTCGTGTTTTCTCGACGCGACACAGGCGTTGCACGGCGATCTCGGGCTCTGCGAAAAAGGCGACCTCGCGATCCTGCTCAGCAACAGCGGGCAGACTCAGGAAATACTCCGGCTCGTCCCGCTTTTGAAACGCTTCGACGTCCCGGTCGTCGCCTTCACCTGCAACACCGACTCGGAACTCGCCAAAGACGCTGACTATAAACTCCTGTACAGCGTGCCGAAGGAAGCGTGCCCGCTCAGTCTCGCACCCACGGCCAGCACCACGGCAGCTCTGGCGCTCGGCGACGCCCTTGCGATGGTGCTGCTCGAAAGTCGCGGCTTCACCCGCGACGACTTCGCCCGCCTCCACCCTGCCGGCAATCTCGGCACGATTCTCCTGCTCAAAGTCCGCGACATCATCCGCGTGGGTGATCGCCTGCCGATTTTGCCCGATACCAGCCTCGTCCGCGACGCCCTGCTCTGCATGACCGCCGCAAAAAGCGGCAGTATCGCGCTGACCTCCGCTGACGGAAAACTCTCCGGCATCCTGACCGACGGCGACTTGCGTCGAAACATCATCACCGTCCCTGATTTCCTCGTGCAACCCGTATCCAAGTTTATGACACGCTCGCCCAAAGTCGTGCAGGTAGACGGGCTCGCGGTGGAGGCACTGCGCATGTTTGACCGCTACAAGATCGACGACTTGATCGCGGTCGACCCCGACAACCGCCCGGTCGGAATTGTCGATGTCCAGGACCTGCCCAAGATGAAACTCCTTTGAGTGGTTGACTCGCTCTCTTGACCTCAAGGACGAAGCCATCGGAATTTGTCACAGAGGTCATAGAGCCCGGAAACAGAGTTTCACCGAGGAAAACCACCTGACCTCTTGCTCCTTTTCTTTATCATCTCACTGCGGGCTAAGCACTCCGACTCTTGATTACCTTCCGTCTCCCTCAGCCTCTGTGTCCGAGCTCTGTGTTCTCTGTGGTAAAACGCTTTTCCTTCTCCGACTTTCCTAGCGCTCCAACTTAAGTCCTCCTCAACGTCAGCTAATTCTTACGTTCGGCCCCTTTTCCCGCACCACAAACGCCGCTTCTTCCGCTAAATTCCACCTCTTATGGCCACGCCTCCGTTCTCCTACCAAGATCCATTCCCGCTCGGCGCCGACGAAACCGAGTATCGCCTCCTGTCAAAGGAAGGCGTCTCCACCACGACCTTCGAAGGCAAAGAAATCCTGAAGGTCGCACCGTCCGCCCTCGCCTACGTCGCCCAACACGCGATCCACGACACCTCGTTCATGCTGCGGACCAAGCACCTCAAGCAGGTCGCCGGCATCCTCGACGACCCGCAGGCCTCCGAGAACGACAAGTACGTCGCGCTCACCATGCTCAAGAACGCCGAGATTTCCGCCGAGGGCATCCTGCCCTTCTGCCAGGACACCGGCACCGCCACCATCGTCGCGAAAAAAGGCCAACAGGTCTGGACCGGCGCGAACGATGCCGAATGGCTCAGCAAAGGCGTCTACGACGTCTACACCCAGGAAAACCTGCGCTACTCGCAGACCGCCCCGCTCGACATGTACGAGGAGGTCAACACCGGAACCAATCTCCCCGCCCAAGTCGACGTCTACGCCACCGAGGGACAGGAATACAAATTCCTTTTCGTCGCCAAGGGCGGCGGCTCGGCCAACAAGACGTACCTCTTCCAAGAGACAAAAGCGCTGCTCAATCCGAAGAGCCTCGCGACGTTCTTCGCTGACAAGATGAAGATGCTCGGCACCGCCGCGTGCCCGCCGTACCACCTCGTCTTTGTCATCGGCGGCACCAGCGCCGAAGCTTGCCTCAAGACCGTCAAAATCGCTTCGGCCAAGTACTACGACTCGCTCCCGACCAAGGGTAACAAGCTCGGCCAGGCCTTCCGCGATCTCGAAGCTGAAAAAATAGTGCTCGATATCGCCCAAAAGAGCGGCGTTGGCGCACAGTTCGGCGGCAAATATTTCGCCCTCGACGTCCGCGTCGTCCGCCTGCCCCGCCACGGCGCCAGCTGCCCCGTCGGCATGGGCGTCTCCTGCTCGGCCGATCGCAACATCAAGGCAAAGATCACCAAGGACGGCATCTTCGTCGAAAAGATGGAGACTAATCCCGGCCAGTTCATACCGAACCACCTCCGCGCGCTAAAAGAAGCGAATCCTGTCCGCATCGACCTCAACCAGCCGATGGACAAGATCCGCGCCGAGCTCGCCAAGCATCCGGTCACGACCCGCGTGCTGCTCTCCGGCCCCATGGTCGTCGCCCGCGACATCGCCCACGCCAAGTTGAAGGAGCGCGTTGATTCCGGCAAAGGCCTGCCTGACTATATCAAGAACCATCCCGTTTATTACGCTGGCCCGGCCAAGACGCCCGTTGGCTACGCTTCAGGTAGTTTCGGACCCACTACAGCCGGCCGCATGGACAGTTACGTCGACCTCTTCCAGTCGCTCGGCGGCTCGATGGTGATGATCGCCAAGGGTAACCGTTCAAAACAGGTAACTGACGCCTGCCAGAAATATAAAGGATTCTACCTCGGCTCGATCGGCGGTCCCGCCGCCATCCTTGCCAAGGAAAACATCAAAAAAGTCGAGACGCTCGAATATCCCGAACTCGGCATGGAAGCCATCTGGAAGATCGAAGTGGTCGACTTCCCGGCCTTCATCCTCGTTGACGACAAGGGCAACGACTTCTTCGTGCAGGCCTGCACCCATAGCGCAAGCGGCACCAACAAACCCGCCGCCGGCCACTAAGCCGAACCACCAGGTAGGGTGGACTATCCCTAGTCCGCCGTCCTTCGCTTAGCCTTTCCACTTCCAAGCGCGACCGCCAAAAGCGGTCGCGCTTTTTTATGTCCCGGCAATCTTCGCCCCGCCGTATCGCAAGTAAATAGCCGGCCCAAGCCAAGTCGGCTTTTCACGGGCTCCTTCTCCGCTTCCCTCTGACGGACAATAGGAAAAACATTATTCTCAAGAACCGTCGAAAAGGGACCGTTGTGATAGATACGTGACATTCTCGAGTCCGTTTTCAGCGATACTACCGGAATCAAGAATCACGCTCTCTCAATACACGCTTTCATGAAAAACTGGACTATTGGAAAACGCATTATCGTGGGCTACGTCGCCGTACTCTTGGCCACGCTCGCAATCGGAGCCTTCGCCCTCACACGGCTCGTCGTGATCAAAGGCCACTCCGATTCGCTCACCACCGACAGCCTGCCAGGAGTCGTGGTGCTTTCCAAGATCCAGGCTAACACGCTTGAAAACAAAGCTCTCATCCTACGTCACAATCTTGCCACCGATCCCGCCATGATGGCCGCAACCGAGCGCCTGATCCAGGCGGGCAGCGAGGACAACTCGAAGCGTTACGCAGAACTCGAGGCCTCTGTCACAACCGGAGAAGAAAAGGCGCTTTACGAAAAAGTCCTCGAAACCCGCGCAGCCTATGTAAAACCGCGCGGCGCCATGATCGAACTCAGTCGGGCCAATAAGAACGCCGAAGCTTTCACCCTTTACATCTCAACCGTCGAACCCGCGTTCCAAGCCTACAACAACGCGCTAATCGCCCAGATGGACTATAACAGAACGAATGGCCTAAAGTCGGGCGAGGCCATCACAGGCGCCATTACCGATTCACGACGGTTTATCTTTTTTGGGTTGATCGTCGCCCTCGCGCTCGCTGGATCCATCGGTTTCATCATCATTCGTGGCACCAATCGCGTCCTCAACGTCACTTCGCGCACTCTCGACGATGGCGCCTCCCAAGTCACCGCTGCCGCAGGCCAAGTCTCCGCCGCCAGTCAGTCTCTCGCCGAAGGCTCCAGCGAACAGGCCGCCAGCCTTGAGGAAACCAGTTCCTCCCTGGAAGAGATGGCCTCGATGACCAAACGCAACGCCGAGAGCGCTCGTCACGCCAAGCAGCTTTCCACCCAGACACGCGGCGCTGCGGATACCGCCTCCAGCGACATGGAGCAGATGAAACAGGCGATGGATGCGATCAAAAATTCCTCCAACGACATCTCAAAAATCATCAAGACCATCGATGAGATCGCCTTCCAAACCAACATCCTCGCCCTAAACGCTGCGGTCGAAGCCGCGCGCGCCGGAGAATCCGGTGCAGGGTTTGCGGTCGTCGCCGACGAAGTGCGCAACCTTGCCCGCCGCTCAGCCGATTCAGCCCGTGAGACCGCTTCAAAAATCGCAGACGCCATTCAAAAAAGTGACGTCGGCGTCAACATCTCCGCCAAGGTCGCGGTTTCGCTCTCCGAAATCGTCACCAAAGCCCGGGAGATGGACACCCTCGTTGCCGAAATCGCCACCGCCTCGGAAGAACAGTCGCAAGGCGTGGGACAGATTAACACCGCCATCACCCAGATGGATCATGTCACACAAAGCAACGCCAGCAGCGCCGAAGAAACCGCCTCTGCGGCCGAGGAACTCAACGCACAGTCCATCACACTTAAGGAAGCCGTCGCCGATCTCCGCCGGCTCGTGGACAGTAACATCAGCAGTACCAAAACCAACGAACCGCTCCATTTCGCCGCTGCCGCCCACTCCACAACCAGCACTCAGAATTTTCGCAAGCCGTCCCTCGCCAGTCGGGTCGTCGCCAAAGTTGCCAAGAAAAACACCCAGCCCACCACGATCACCGCTGCCTCTTCAGCTCCTGGTGGCGAACACGACCTGTCCTTCAAGGACATGTAACCCAAACCTCTTCTCATCGCTTCAGATTCCTCGGCCGCGGTCACCCCGCGGCCTTTTTATTTTCCAACCGGCCCAACCGCTCCACGCCCGGGCTTCGCTGCGAGCCATGCGCAAAAAGCGATCTACGTAAACAGCCCCGAGGCATTTTCAAACCAACAGCCACCCACCACGCCCGCCCGTTCGTTCGCGATTTGCGGGAGCTGCCGGCGAAATCGTCCCCCGGACCAAAGTAACCTATTGGGTTACTTTGGTCTTTTTTATTGGATTGGTTTTCTTCACTGAATCGCCTGCAAGCTGGCTCCTGCATCCCAACCAAGCCGAAGCGAGCTTCGTGGAATTAGGTCAAAAAAGATTAAAAGGCCCAACCGCTGCGCAACCACTATACAGAAGTTACGCAACTACATAGTAACCTCGAAAAACCACTAATATTTCTTGCACTCACCAAAACCAAGGCCAATCCCATGGAGCGATTTCATTCCAATGAAAACAACAACCATTCGTACATCACTCAAACTTGCCACGTTCGTGGCTGCCATCGCGCTTTGCTCATCTGCCCAAGCAGCTGAAGCGACGTCCAGTTCCTGGGCCGCTGTAGGCGGTTCGCTCGGGGGCCTTGCCCTCGGCATCATCCAGCTGATCGTTGGCCTGAGCATGGCTGCCTTTTCGGTTACGAAAGGCCTGCAGCTGATTTCAAAGCTGCTCGGCGGCATCGATGTGTGGGATGAAATTAAGAATAAAAACACCGCCGTCGCGCTTCTCGCAGCGGGCGTGGTGGTTTCGTACACCCGCGTCATTTCTGGCGGCATCAGCGCCATGACCGAATCCCTGGCCACGCTCGGAACGGGCAATATCGCCAATGGAGCAATTGGTCTTGTCGCAGGTTTAATCAATTTGGCTGTCGCCGTGTTGGTCGCGAGCTTCGCGATCACCATTGTCTTTCGCGTGATGGACAAGCTTACGACGACGATTGATGAAAAAGCTGAGTTCAAATCAGGCAATGTCGCCATTGGCGTCGTTTACTGTGGTATCTTGGTTGGTGTTTCAGGCTTGGTTACCGCTGGTGTCGGTGGCATCGGCTCAGGCGTGTCCGTATTTCTCAGCGCGCTCGTGAACGCTATCCGCGGTTAACAACGACCGTCTTTTCCCTATTCCCTGGGCCGACACCTGTGTCGGCCCTTTTTGTTTATGTAACGGTTGCGGGCTTGTGCTTGGGCTCCGGTCGATTTCCATCGGCGCGTGTCCATTGAAACCCTCGAAGTCCGCCCGTTCTCGAAGCCCCGCCATGTGCTGGATGCCAGCGGAAACATTCTCGCCGTGCCTGATGACTGGGGTCTGCTGCCGCCGGGCGACGCTGCGCTCAGTCGCCGCATCAAACAAGACGGCCCGACCTGGACCATGATCGAGGTGAAGGGGCGGAAGCGTTTCTCGCGCGGCATCTGGGCCCCGGCAGCCCGCATCGAGGCGCTGCGAGCCGAACTACTCGTCGAGCGACAAAATCCGTCCTACCAGCGCAAGCTCGACGCGAGCCGCAAGCGCCGCGCCGCAGACCAGGCTGAGTACGTCGAGGATTTTCGCGGGGCGGTATTCGAGTACCTCGGGTTCCATCCGATCCACGCAGAAAAAGCAGCGCTGCTGGCGCGCTTGATCGCGGACCACGCGACACCCGTGGGCAGCGGCACCGTGGCTCGCACCGAACGCATACCTATCGACCAACGTGCCGAAGCGGCCACCATCGCGTGGATGCGCCATCAAACGACCGGCTACGACCGGATGATTATCCCGCTCGAAAAAGGCCGGCGCCGCGAAGTGCGCCGCATGCTGGCGCAACGCTCCGTGCAATTACTCGCGCGCTATCGCCAGGGGGGCACGATCACCGAAGCCAGTTGTCCGCTCGCGCAAGCGCTCGCGAAACTCTGTCCTCCGTCAATCACCTCCCGGCAGGCCGTCGATTCCCCCGTGCAAAGCCTCCTATTTTGATCTGCACCGACCAGATCGTAGAACGCAGGACAACTGAGGCGGCCAGGTGCTCAACCCGCGCATGATTTGATGAACCCGTGCCCGCATAGACGCATTTCGCTTGAGCGGCGATACCCCGGGGTCCAACCATACGGCTATGGCTAAACGTTTCTCAGGCTTGGCGATATTGATGATTTCGGCTGGAGTATGCTTCGGCACTCCGCCCCCAGCAGAGGCGATCAAAACTTCAAAGAACATCGCCGTTATTTGTGCCGAGGAGCCAATCCTCACAGGTCAAAAGACGGGGATCACAATCTTCAGCCAGGACGGATGGACCGAGGAGAAACCTGGCTTCGATTTGGACATCCTGGTGCAAAATGCCATCAAGGCCGGACTCAATCGCGAGGTCAGGCTTTTCGCTGGCAAGGACGTCGGAGTTAAGATCGGCGCCTCAGAGGGGGACCCTTTCAACAAGGAGCTTAAAGCGAAGCTCGCAGAGCTCGGAAAGGAATGGGCGGCCGACTACGTCGTCGTGGTTTATAGCACGAAAACCGACGATTTTATTCAACGTAATGAATTCAGGACCGTCTCAGGCATCGGTCACTATTACGCGCATTTTGATTGTGCCTACTGCGTGTTTCGGGCCGCGGCACTCGAGTGCAAGACAGGCAAGCTCTACCAAACCCCCGTTGTCAGGCGGGCCCGAGAATTATACGGAATTGAATGGCACATCAACTGGCACGAATACACGTCAGACGAGCAACGTAGTTTTCTTCGGATCCTAACCATGTTGCTGAACGAAACGATGCCAGAAGTGTTGGCCGCGGCCGGTTTGAATGATACTTGGAAGCCGGCCCCCGAGCATTTTACTCTGGTTCATGACGCACGGAAATCGATTGTGCCTGAGGGAAACGAGCTGGAGATACCGCCAGGAATCTCGCGCGAGAACGCGCAGAACGCAGTGGTGGCCGGGTTCAAAGATCGGAACTGGGTTATCGAAAGCGAAAGTGCGGACCGCGTAATCGGCACGTACAAATCCAAAAACAAAGAAGCGCGATGCACCGCCACCCTATCAGCCACTAAAATCACTCTCGCTCCTGAGGGTTATGAAACAAAAAAAGATGGAAACCGCGTTCAGGTGGAGGTCTACAAGCGCTGGCATAACAACCTTAAAGAATCGATCGCAGGCTTTCTGTTGAAAGCTCCAGCTGCCGAGGCCGCGCCCGGCGCGTTGAAGCAGTGACGCGATGAGGGCCGTTCGTACGACGCTCTTGCTCCTTCTATTCGCGGGGGTGTGTGGTTGTACCCAAATGATCCTCCATCCTCCTCCGCAGGATGCGAAAATCGCGGAGGTTTGGATCCAGGAAAATCCGCAGTCTCGCGAAGACAAATTTGCCGAGGTTATTCGGGATGGGTTTCAGCGCCATGGCATCAAGGCGACGATCACCGCAGCGGAGGATGCTGGGGTGAAGGATGCCTATGTCGTGACCTACGTCGCCTATCGCACATGGGATTTTGGCTCCTATCTCTCCGATGCGGTGATCACGATTACAAAAAATGGACAGGAGGTAGCGCGGGCGATCTACCATTTAAAAGGCGGTGGTGGGGCGGCTCCGACAAAGTGGCTGGGCGCAAAAACGAAGATCGATCCGATGATTGACGAACTGCTGCGGGATTACCCGGTGGTTCAGAATGGTCAGCCTGAAAAGTGAGCAATGCGGCAAAACCAAAAACCCTTTTTGTAGAACAGGACACGCCTCCGTTCCTGGCCTCAAATCTTGCGCAAAAGCCCAAAACCACGGAAGTACCACGCGTAAATCGCACTACCGCCACATCCGCCGAGCAATTTTCAACCTACTCGCTTGGCATCGGCGGGACTTTCTGGTCCGAGTCTTTGCATGAATCATCGCACCCAGGCAGAATATTTCATCCGTGGTATCACCGGCGGTTTTGTTGAAGCCGCAGAGGTGATCGCGTGGGCCGACGAGGTTATTGTCGCCGCAGCAAAAACCGAAGACTGGATGCTCGAAATTTCGTCGAGCGGCCCCGATGATCGCATGTCGATCCTTCACCAGCTTCACGAGGTGAAAGGCGAGGTCGATGAAGCCGCCCTCGCTGAGATGCTCAAGGGCAAGGCCTGAAAACGATCCGCTCGAGATGGCGCGAGCTAACCTTTGGGCATGGTTTCATATCGTAGCCGCGTCACTAATGACGCGGGTTGGACCGGTGCTTACTAACACCGCTGCTTAATTGCAGCGGCTACATCCACACCTAGACAGGCGGATTCGCAGCGCTTCTGGGTGCCACGGGAACATGCGCCGCTTGGCGCATCACTTCGGCCATGGAAATCTTCCGGTCATGCGCAATCGCGTTGAGGCGGGCCTGCTCCGGCACGCTGAGCCGAGTCACCCGGTCCGTGCCGTCGCGATCCACCCATTTTACCTGATGAATCTTTTGGCGCGAGGCCTTGACCAGGTCGCGCAGGAATGTCGCTTCGTCGTTTTCGTTCTGCATCACGGGCTCTCACTGACGACCCCCGGGCCGCGGGTCAAGACAGCGTACATTCGCCAAGCTGTCAGACGCCGGGAGAGTAATGCTGGCTTGCACCCGATTCCCTTCTCCTCGCTGAGGCCTCATTCTATCTAGGATAAACTACCCAACCCGACGGATATAGACTCGCCGAACCAACCGTCCTCAGCCATCGTCCGACATCGTGTTTAGAGTTTTTCGCAAAAAGCTCCGCCGGAGGTCGATTCGAACCTGGTTGTTGGCAGGTTCTCTGTTTCTAGTCGTTGGCGTTGCCTGTGCAATGACGCTGGTGGTTTTTGGGCAGGAACGGATCGCGGCGCGCAGCGTTGCCCGCACCGAACTTGATGAAATCTCCAACCGCGTTGTTTACCGATTGGAGCAATTGCTGCACGCAGCGGAGATGACTGCCGAGTCTGCCTCGCGGGCGATGGGCGGCACGGCCCTGCCGGCGTCGGAATGGGAAGGTGTTTTCATCCGGCTGGTCCCCGCGTTTGAACAACGCCCGGAGCTCACCTACCTGGGTTTTTCTCTCGCCGCCACCGGTGAAGCCGCGTTTCTCCACCGCCGAACCGATGGTTTAATGGAATGGCTGGTTTACGTCAACGAACCGGAAGGCAAGCGTGTGATCCGGACCTATCACTATCAAAGTGGCCGCTTCTACCTCACCGACGAAGCGCCGTGGGATGGCTACGACCCCCGTAATCGTCCGTTTTTCCAACAGGCGGTGGCGACACGCCGGCCCGGTTGGACGGAGACATATGCGTTTACCGACTACGAAGGACGCCGGCCGGTCAACGGCGTCACTTACATTCTGCCCGTCTTCACGCCAGCCGGCGACCTGGCGGGTGTCTGGGACGCCGACTACGATGCGGGCGCGCTCAGCGAATTTCTAAAACAACTCGGGCATGAAACCGGTGCAGAAACGTTTGTGGTTGAAACACGGCGCAACGATCAGCAATGGCTAATCGCCCACCCCGACCTGCAGCACATCGGTCGGGGAGAAGTCCCTGCATCCACGCCGAACCAATGGATGGAATTTCAGGTGCCATTCCTCCTGTCGAAGGCCGGTGGTCACTGGCTGGGCAAAAGTGGTGAGTTGCACGACCCGCACCCACGCTGGACAATTCTCACGGTTTCCAATGGCAGTCGCGCCGCCGCGGCCTTTCTCTACCGCGAACGGTGGCTGATATACGTCGTGTCCTTTGGCTCCATCGTGGCCGCGATTCTCGGCAGTTTGTATTTTGCCCGGCTGGTCGCGCGGCCGGTGGAACAGCTCCGGGCGGCCGTGCGCGGCGTGGCCGTGGGCGGAGCGCCTGAACTGGCGTTGCGCACCGCCCCCCGTGAATTGCTGGATTTGGGAACGGCGTTCCAGGAGATGATCCGAACCATCTCCGATCGCCAGCGTGAGCTAACGACCACCAACGCCACATTGCAGGAGGAAATGAAGCACCGTACCGAACGCGAAGCCCTGCTCGACGCCGTTATCTCCCACGTGCCGTTTGAGTTTTGGGTCTTCGACGCTCAAGGCCGTTGTATGATCCAGAACCCGGCGGCCCAACGCCGGACGGGAGATTTGCTGGGCGTCAAGCTCGACACCGCACCACGCCAGGAAAGCACCTCCCTCCATTTGATGGAAAATTTTTCGCGCGCGCTCACCGGTGCGGTTGTCTCTCGCGACTTGGTTGGACAAAAGGACGGTCGGATCATCTTTTCCCATGCCGTTTTTGCGCCGGTGCGCACCAAGGACTCAATCACCGGCGTGGTCTGCGCCAGCATCGACGTCACGGAGCAACGCCGGGCCGAGGAAGCCCTCCGC
>Ga0302294_10000519_pt1 | contig 11658 bp, 11 predicted proteins | sample III_Fen_N2_3_FD_194550 | JGI IMG/M metagenome (GOLD analysis project Ga0302294, IMG submission 194550) | Peat permafrost microbial communities from Stordalen Mire near Abisko, Sweden - III_Fen_N2_3 | ecosystem: Environmental > Terrestrial > Soil > Wetlands > Permafrost | place: Sweden: Abisko...
GGACAACTTTCGATCGCGAACGTTCCGTATGGGCGCTACCTGCTGCACATCTGGAGCGAACAGCGGGTAGCGGAAAATTCCGATCCGGAAACGCGGGAGATCACGATCACGGAGAACTTGTCGTCGCTCGGCGCAATTCGAGTTCCGCCGGCGAATGGCCAAGTGGTGGCGCACAAGAACAAGTATGGCCGCGATTACGATCAGCCCACGCCGGAAAATCCGGCCTATCACCAGCGGCCGTGAAAACCGGTAGTCAGTAGCCAGTCGTCAGTAGTCAGGTTCTCGATAGCCACCACTGGAAACGTCACCCATGAAAATTGAAAAGCTTCTGAAACGTTACCGGGTTGAGAGCGGGAAACAATTCCGGCTGAAGGACTATGATCCCGCTGATACCCACGGGCTCAAGTCCGAGCTCAAGCCGCAAGCGCGGGCGATGTTAGCCAAGGGCGTGCAGGAATTGGCGGCCCTGCAGGACATCCTGGCAGCGCAGGACCGCTGGGGGCTGCTGCTCATCTTCCAGGCGCTGGATGCGGCCGGCAAGGATGGGACGATCAAGCACGTGATGTCGGGCGTGAATCCGCAGGGCGTTCAGGTGCACTCGTTCAAAGCGCCTACTCCCGAAGAACTGGATCACGATATTTTGTGGCGGACATCGAAATGCCTGCCCGAGCGGGGCGACATCGGCATTTTTAACCGGTCGTACTATGAAGAGGTGCTGGTGGTGCGGGTTCATCCCGAACTGCTGCAGCGAGAAAAGTTGCCCATGCCGCTGATCACGAAACACATCTGGGCGGACCGCTTCGAAGGGATCAATGGATTCGAGCGGTACCTCACCCGCAATGGCATCGCCGTGGTGAAGTTTTTTTTGCACGTATCGAAGAAGGAGCAGAAGCGGCGCTTCCTGGAGCGGTTGGAAATTCCCGACAAGAACTGGAAATTTTCTGCCGCCGACGTGAGGGAACGCCAGTATTGGAACGATTACCAGGAAGCGTACGAGGACATGATCCGACACACCGCGAGCGAACATGCGCCGTGGTACGTAGTGCCGGCCGACAATAAGTGGTTCACGCGACTGGTGGTCGCCGCGGCCGTTGGGAAAGCCCTGAAGGACTTGAAACTCAGTTATCCCAAAGTGAGCGGCGCGCAGAAAGCCGAACTGGAGAAGGCCCGAGCGCAACTGATGGCGGAGTAAACGAAGCGTTTCATCGGCGGGACTCTCAAGAATTAGATTCCCCGAAAAGTTCTCTCGGGGACCGCAGCTCAAGTTTGTTTATTTTGTCAGCACAATCGGGAGCGCCTGGTCGTAGGGCTGGATGCTGAGGGCGATCGACTTGCGCTGGTCGAAGGCTTGTTTGCTGACCGGGAAACTGAAGATCACCGTGCCTTTTTGTTCCGCCCCCGGCAGCAGCTTGGTTTCCGGAGGAAGCGGGGGCTGGGAACTTTCTTTGAGGAGCGGGAATCCCTGAAAATATCTTTCGAAATCGACGCCGGAAGCAGCCTCATCATCGAAGGTCCTGTCGTCGCTGGTCTTGAGTTGCCCTTTCAAAGTGTGGATCCAAAGCGGCTTCTGGCCCGTATTCCTCAGGGTGACAGTGAGCGCCACCAGGATCATATTCTGGTCGGGAACTTCTGCGGCGTTGATAATGTCGATTGAGCCCGTACCTTGGGGTTTCTGCCGCTGAACGAAGGCGAGAATGCCCAGGATTACCGCCACGGCGGCGATGCAGATGAGAACAATTCCCGCGGGAGGCAGGTTGCGCCCGGCGGTGCCGAATTCGTCTCCGATGCGGAAGTCGAGTTTCGGGTCCGGCTGGGAAGTTGCAGGTGGCGACGGAAGAGGCGGAGTTGGAGTATCGGCCATGAGCTTGCCGAGAATTGTACTCTTCCGGTGCCGGGTATCCCTGCCAGGGCATCCGCCTGCATTGGATTGAGCGTCTTCCGCTGCGCCGTTTATAATTACTGGTTTTCCTGTGCCAACGAATTCTTATGCGCTTAAAGATCGCCAGTCAAGTTGTGTGCGGATGAAAGTGCGCCCCGGGGTCGAGGTATCCGCGCAGTCCGATATCGGCTGCCAACGCGAGAACAATGAAGATTCTTTTGGCTATTGGGAGCCGGAAGAAGACCAGCAGTTCGCGCGGAAGGGCCGGCTTGCGATTGTGGCGGACGGTATGGGCGGCTATGAAGGCGGCCAGGAGGCCAGCCGGATCGCGGTCGAAACCGTCATTTCGTTTTACGAGGGCTTCACGGGTGCTGACCCGCAACAAGTGTTGCTGGCGGCGGTCGCGGCCGCCCATGAACAAATTCGCGAACATGGCTTCGCCCATCCGCAGTTGCAGGGTATGGGAACGACGTGCACGGTCCTGGCCCTGGTCGGCCAGTCCCTCTATTTCGCGCATGTGGGCGACAGCAGGCTTTATCTCGTTCGCGACGGGAAGATCACCCAGTTGACGCGAGACCACTCCTACGTGGGACGCCTGGTAGAGTCCGGATTGATCAGCAAGGAGGAGGCGGAGAATCATCCGCAACGCAACATTCTGACGGCCGCGCTGGGCACAACCAATGACCCGGTGATGGATTCTCCAGGAAGGCCCGAACCTCTCCAGTCCGGCGATGCGCTTGTTCTGTGCACGGATGGACTGTGGGGCCAGGTGCATGACCCTGAAATTCTTCACGCCGTGGAAAGCGGAACTCCGGAAGAAGCTGGCCGCGACCTGATCCTGCTGGCGCGGGAGCGCGGCGGACCGGACAATATCACGGTTGAAATCCTGAGGGTGAACTGAAAAAGTTTGCCGCTGTTCAGAATCCCCATAAGGCATCCCCCCTGTCTTGGAAGTGCAAGACGGTGCACACTCCATCCCACAGCGGGCCCTCTCTGACCCGTAAACCTTTGAAATCATGACGCATCGCTGATGCGGCGGCCTTTACCCTTTGGCATCAGACTTGCATTTGCCTATAATGCCTATTGAATAGATAGGGATTATCGGGGAGAGTGTATGAAAGTTTCTCAAAAGGGACTGTACGCTTTGCAGGCGCTGATGATGCTCGCCCGGCGCTACAGCCAGGGCGCGATTCGCATTCGCGACATCGCCTATGAGGAGAACCTGCCGGAAAAATTTCTTGAACTGATCCTGCTGGAAATGAAGAACGCCCGCATCGTGGAAAGCGTGCGCGGCGCCAAGGGTGGATACCAGTTGCGCCGCCCGCCGGCGGAAATCCGGCTGAGCGAGATCATGCGCCTGATTGACGGGCCGCTGGCGCCGTTTGGGGATGCTGACCAGTTACGGGTCCTCATCGACCGCGATGCAGACCACCGGGCGCTGTACCAGGTGTTTTTGGATGTCCGGGACGCCGCCGCCAAAATTCTGGAAAACACAACACTGGCAGACCTGGTCAACAAGGCGCCCGCGGACTCGCGGCGGCGCTCCAGCAAGAAAAAGAAAACCGAGGCAAGTTTGCTGCCCATGTTGGTGAACGCCGGGAAAGAGGGCCATGACTAAACGCTTAATTCTCATCGGGCTATTGCTATTGAGTTTTGTTGCAGGCACTGCTTTCGCTCAAACCGTGATCCATGTGGGCGCGTTCCCCAACATCACGCATCCGCAGGCGATGGTAGGCAAGGCGAATGGATTTTTTGAGAAGGCCATGGGGCCGAAAGTTCAGATCGACTGGAAGAGTTTCAATGCGGGCCCCTCGGCGATCGAAGCGCTCTTTGCCGGGGCGATCGACATGACTTATATCGGCCCGAATCCAGCAATTTCCGGGTACGTGCGGTCGAACGGAGAAGCGCTGCGCATCGTGGCGGGGGCGACCAGCGGCGGTGCGGCGCTGGTGGTTCGCAACGATTCAGGCATTCAGAAAGCCGAAGATTTCCATGGAAAGAAAGTCGCGTCGCCGCAGATGGGCAACACGCAAGATGTTGCGCTGCGCGCATGGCTCAAGGCCAACGGCATGAAGACCACGGATAAGGGCGGCGATGTGCAGGTGATCCCGCTGGCGAATCCGGATCAATTGACGTTGTTCGTCAAGAAAGAATTGGACGCCGCCTGGGCGCCCGAGCCCTGGGCAACCCGGCTGATCAAGGATGGAAATGGCCGGCTATTCCTGGATGAGCGCACGCTCTGGCCGAATGGCCAGTTCATTACTGCCCACCTGATCGTCCGCACGCAGTTTCTGAAGGAGCATCCGGACCTGGTGAAAAACTGGATTCGCGCGCACGTGGAGTTAACGGAATGGATCGGCGGCCACCTGCCCGAGGCAAAGAAGCTGCTGAACCAGCAGATCCAGAAAGAAACCGGAAAAGCGCTGCCCGACGCGGTTCTGGAGGAAGCATTCGGACGCCTGCAGGTGACTTACGACCCGCTGCGGGCGTCGCTGATGAACGCCGCCAAGTCCGCATTTGAGGCAGGTTTTCTGGGGCGTGAGATGCCGGATCTTTCCAGCCTCTACGATTTGACACTGCTCAATCAGGTTCTGGCGGAAAAAGGAAAGAAGGCCATCCAATGAGCACCAGCCCTCAAAACGCATATCCCTCGCCAGTGCCCGCCGGCCATGTGGGTGCGGTTGGCCGCGGAAGCGTGCTGCGCGGCAAGCCCGCCTCCTCGGTGACTATCCTTCCGGTGCGGGATGTATCCATACCGAAGGTGTCGCTGGAGGGCATCTCGCTAAGCTACAGGACGACATCCAAGGCCCAACTGGTCGCGCTCGACAACATCAGTCTTCAGGTCCGGCCAGGAGAGTTCCTCTGCGTGGTGGGGCCTTCGGGTTGCGGCAAGTCCACGCTGCTGCACTTGATTGCCGGCTTGTACCAGCAGACCGCGGGGCAGGTCTTTGTGGATGGCAAGGCGGTGAATGGCCCGGGCACCGATCGCATCCTGATTTTTCAGGAACTGGGACTTTTCCCCTGGCTAACGGTCGCGCAGAACGTTGAGTTCGGAATGAAGATGAAGAACATTCCAAAGGCGGAGCGCAAAGAGAAGATCCAGTACTACCTGCGGCTGGTGCATCTTTCCAAGTTCCGCGACAGCTACACGCACCAGCTTTCGGGCGGCATGCGGCAGAGGGTCGCTCTGGCGCGCGCCTTGGCCACCGAGCCGGACGTCCTGCTGATGGACGAGCCTTTCGCTGCGCTGGATGCGCAGACGCGCGACCTGCTCCACGACGAACTGGAGCGCATCTGGGCGGAAACTGGCCGGACTATCATCTTCGTCACCCATAACGTGCGCGAGGCGGTGCGTCTGGGCGATCGGGTTGTGTTGATGACCTTTCGTCCGGGACGGGTGAAGCAGGAGTTTCCCATCAGCCTGCCCCGTCCGCGCCACATTGAAGAGGTCGACGTTGCGCGCACAGCGAAAGAGATCCTGGGTTGCCTGCGCGAAGAGATCAACAAATCCATCGAAGCGGAGTATGCCGATGAAAAAAGCCGCTAAGCAGATCATCTTTTATTCCGCGCTGATCGGCATCTGGGCCCTGATCGCGAAGTTGCATGTCTGGCCGCCCTATTTGTTTCCGCCGCCGTGGGGCGTTGCCGAAGCGCTGTGGGCGGGCTTTAAGGACCACAGTTTCTGGATTGGCGTCGTTGTCACCATGAAGCGCATGCTGGTTGGCTACAGCCTGGCCGTCGTGCTGGGAATGATCCTCGGGTTGGGCGTGGCCAGCAACAAGTTTCTGGAAGAAACCGTCGGCGGCTTGCTGGTGAGCCTGCAGTCATTGCCGAGTATCTGCTGGATCCCGTTGGCCGTCCTTTGGTTTGGACTGACGGAAAAGGCCATCCTGTTCGTTGTGCTGATGGGTTCGCTGCTCTCGGTGACCATCGCCATGGAAGACGGCCGCAAGCAGATGCCGAAAATCTACAGCATGGCAGGGCGCAACCTGGGAGCGAGCGGGTTCCGCCTGTTCTGGTCGGTGCTATTGCCGGCCAGCTTGCCCTTCATTGTTTCCGGACTGAAACAGGGATGGGCGTTCGGGTGGCGTTCGCTGATCCAGGCGGAGATGATCTTCCTCAGCCTCGGCTTAGGCCAATTGTTGATGATGGGCCGCGACCTGAACGACATGAACCAAGTCATCGCGGTCATGATTCTGATCATCATTCTCGGCTTCATTATCGATGGTCTCGTCTTCCGCACCATGGAGCGGAAGCTGCAGGAAAGATGGGGATTGGTTCCGGCGTAGAACCAGGTGTCAGGTCGCAGGCGGCAGGTGGCAGGAAAATCCCTTGGTCCTGAGTTCGATGTTGCCCACCTGCAAAACTTGTTGACATCAAAATGGCCCAGTTGCGGTCTTTACCTGCGACCTGCGACCTTTCTCTTCCCCTTTCCCGCAAATTGATTTCTAATGCTCCCGCCATGATCCGCAAAGTGAGTTTGTTAGGGTTCGCCCTCTTTTCCATGACGGTGTTCGCCGCTGATCGCGACACCGATCGACTGATCCAGGAAGCACTCAAGCCTTCTCCGCTGGAAGCAAACCTTTACCACCTCACCGACGAGGTCGGCGGGCGGGTTCCGGGAACGCCTGCGATGCAGCGCGCTGTCGAGTGGGGCGTGACGGCCTTCAAGGCAGCAGGTGCCGACAGCGTTCATACCGAAGAATTCACCATGCCGTTCAGTTGGGCGGAAGGCGCCACGGAGATGGTGGTTTCGAGTGTCCACGCACAGTTTCGTCCCCGGCTGGTTTCGATTGCCTGGGCACCCGCGCTGGCACCGGTCAAGCATGCGCGCATCGTGGATGTTGGGCGCGGTAAGGCGGAAGAACTCGCCAAGGCGGGAGATGTGTCTGGCAAGATATTGCTGGTGCATTCAGAGGTGCTGAAGACCTGGGCCGATCTCTTTCAGGAATACATGGATCCGGGACCCATCATCGATTTCGCGGTCAAGAACAAAGCCGCGGCGATCGGCTTCACGGCCACCCGCGAGCATGACATCCTGTATCGCCACACAAATTCGGCGAGCGGGGAAATCGATCGAATTCCGATGGTGCTGCTGGCGCGGGAAGATTCCGAGCGCATTGCGCGCCTGATTGCCGGCGGGGAGCAGGTTTACGCGGACCTCTCGATCCCAAACCACATTGGCGGGCCGATCAAAACCTGGAATGTGGTGGCAGAAATCCGCGGCAGCGATAAGCCGGATGAATTTGTAGTTCTGGGAGCGCATCTTGACTCCTGGGAACTGGGTACGGGCGCGCTCGACAATGGCTGCAACTCGGCGCTGGTGGTGGACGCCCTGCGCGCCATCAAGGCGTCGGGGGTGACGCCTCGACGCACGATTCGCTTCATCCTGTTTTCCGGGGAAGAAGAGGGCTTGCTGGGTTCGCGCGCCTACGTAGTTGCACATCGCGCTGAACTTGACCGCGCCGCCGGGGTGGTGATTTTCGACGCCGGTACCGGCCGGACTACGGACTTTTCCACCGGCGGGCGTACCGACGTCATGCCCGCGCTGCAACCCGTTCTTGCGGCCTTCGACCAGTTCGGGGGGGTGAAACTGGCTCCCTCTGCGGATGCGGGCACGGACAACCTGGACTTCCTGTTTGAGGGCGTGCCTACCTTTGTGGCGGATCAGGCAGAAGCCAACTACCTGGAGAATTATCACGCGATTTCCGATACCTACGACAAGGTGGACTTCGGTCAACTGAAGAAGCATGTTGCGGAAGCAGCCACGTTGAGTATTGCGCTGGCCAATTTGCCCCAGCATGTCGGACCGCGGCTGGAGCGTGCTCAGATCGAGCAGACCATGCACGATAGCCATCTTGAAGATGAACTGAAGGGCATGGGGATGTGGGAGGAGTGGGTGAACGGCACGCGGGGAAGGGCAAAGTAGCCATCAGCCATCAGTTCAAGCTCCGGGCTCCGGATGCGGACTGCGCCGCGTGCGCATCGGGATTCTCCTGATGGCTGACGGCTGAGAGCTATCCACTTGTGTAATATTTCCTTGTGCTCCTATTCTGGATTCTCTTCAACGTTTTCGTCGCGGTGATGCTGGCGCTTGACCTTGGCGTACTCAATCGCAGGTCCCATCCGGTCAAATTCCGCGAAGCGCTGATCCTGTCAGGGGTTTGGATCATGCTGGCCGGGGCATTTGCCGTTCTAGTGTTTTTCTGGCATGGACACGCCAGCGCGCTGGAGTTCGTCACGGGCTACGTGGTCGAACTCTCGCTTAGCGTGGATAACCTGTTCGTCTTCCTGGTGATCTTCCGCTATTTCAAGGTTCCCGGCGAGCAGCAACACAAGGTCTTGTTCTGGGGAATTCTGGGTGCGTTGATCCTGCGCGGCATGTTTATTCTGGTGGGAGTGAACTTGATCCAGCGGTTCCACTGGGTCACGTACATTTTCGGAGCGCTGCTGGTGTACTCCGGGCTCAAGCTGCTGCGCCAGGGCGATACCGATATTCATCCGGAGAAGAACCCGCTCCTGCGCCTGTTTCGCCGCGTGCTTCCGGTCACCAAAGACTATGTGGGCGGGAAGTTCTTTGTCCGCAGGGTGGGGCTCTTTGCGACACCTCTGTTCGTGGTGCTGCTGGTCATTGAAACCACCGATGTGCTGTTTGCGGTGGATTCCATCCCGGCCGTGCTGGCCATTACCTTGAACGCGTTTATTGTTTACACATCGAACGTATTTGCCATTCTCGGGCTGCGTTCCATGTACTTCGCGCTGGCGGGGACGATGGATATGTTTCACCACCTGCACTACGGGTTATCGGTGGTCTTGATGTTTGTGGGCGTGAAGATGCTGGGGTCGCACTACTTTCAAATCCCGACGGTGTGGACACTGGTGGTGGTGGTGCTGGTGCTGGGGGCTTCCGTGCTGGCGTCCGTGGTACATCCGCGGAAGGGGCATTCCAGTAAGGCGTAGCACTTGCCCGTGAGATCGAAACCCTTAACAACCGGGGACACAGAAAATCACAAGGGAAGGCTGACTTCATATCCGGAGCGGCCTTTTGTTGTTACTGGAACGAGATCTTCCCGGCGCGAACAACGGAGTGCTTCAGGAACTTCGCGTCATCGTGAGAGGGATAGTCGGTGCGGTAATGGCCTCCGCGGCTTTCTTCGCGGGCTAGTGCCGAGCGGGCCACCAGCAGGCCGGAAGTGAGGATGTTGCGGGCTTCGAAAGCCCGGCGGGTACTGGGATGAGCGGTTCGCGGCTCCAGTTCCTGCAGTTCTCGAATGGCCTGGCGTAATCCCTTCGCGTCGCGCACGATCCCAACTTTGCTCCACATCACGTCCCGCGTGTGGCCAATCAGCGACTCAAGGCCGGAATCCACTGGACCGTTGGAGGAGGCCGCCCGCTTTGGTTCGGAGTGAGTGGTGCGGCTACCGAGGAGCTCTCGCATCGACTGACCGGCACGGGCTCCGAAGACCAGGCCTTCGAGCAGGGAATTGCTGGCCAGGCGATTGGCGCCATGGACACCGGTGGCAGCGGCTTCTCCGGCGGCATAAAGTCCCGCTACGCTCGTCTGCCCTGCGAGGTCGGTGCGCACGCCACCCATGGCGTAGTGGGCGGCCGGACGAATCGGGATCAACTCGGTGGTGATGTCCACGTTGTGTTCGAGGCAGGTGGAGTAAATCCGCGGAAAGCGTTGCTTCACATGTTCGGGGTCGAGATGGGTGAGGTCCAGATAGACAACTGGGTCCTGGCTCTGGGTGACTTCCAACTCGTGGACGATCGCGCGCGCCACCACGTCCCGTGGAGCAAGTTCCGCCAGGGCGTGGTACTTCGCCATGAAGCGATGCATCTCCATGTTGCGGAGATAGGCGCCTTCACCGCGCAGGGCCTCGGAGAGAAGAAAGCGCGGCGCCTTCTTCAAATAGAGCGCGGTGGGATGGAACTGGATGAATTCCATGTCGCTGATTTCCGCGCCCGCCAGGTAAGCCATGGCGACGCCGTCTCCGGTCGCGACTTCAGGATTGGTGGTGTTGCGATAGAGCTGCCCGAGGCCGCCGGTAGCCAGCAACACGGCGGAGGCCGGGATGTGCTGAAACTGGCCTTTTTCTCCGATCACTGAAACGCCGACCACTCGTCCGTTTTCGACCAGAAGGTCGGAGGACATCTCGAACTCGAGGACGGAGATGTTCTTGAGTGTCTTAGCTTTCGCGTAAAGAGCCCTCAGAATCTCGCGTCCGGTCGAATCGCCGTGGGCGTGCAGGATCCGGTTGCGGCTATGAGCGCCTTCGCGCGTGAAAGCGAGCTTGGTTCCATTGCGATCGAACTGGGTGCCCCATTCGATCAACTCTTCGATGCGTGCGGGCCCTTCTTCGACGAGGACGCGGACGGCTTCCGTGTTACACAAGCCATCTCCGGCGACGAGCGTGTCCTGCAGGTGGAGGCTGACTTCATCTTCATCGCTCAACGCGGCGGCAATGCCGCCCTGGGCATAGTGAGTCGCGGAGTCCCGCACTTCGCGCTTGGCGAGGACGATGACCCGGCCGGCATCCGCCAGTTCGATGGCCGCCCGAAGGCCGGCGACTCCGGCGCCAATCACCAGGAAGTCGCATGCTGCTGGGGACTTGTTCATGGATGGAAAAATGGTACCACGCGGTGAAGCGTGAGTTCCTGTTTGCCGAAAATCATTTAACCGCAGAAGACGCGGAGATCGCAGAGAAATTCACTGAAAAACCAAGCCTTCCCTCTGCGAACCTTGCGCTCCCTGCGGTGAAATGAATTGCCGCGGCAATACGCTATGATGAAAGTCCATGATTCGTATTCCAGTGGCCGCGCCGTCGCGGTCCTACGAAGTGCTTCTCGAAATCGGCCTGCTGGCACGCGCGGGAGAATGCCTGGGCAGTTTCTTGCCACATCGCCGCGTGTTCGTGGTGACCGTCCCTCCAGTGCGGCGGCGATGGGGGAAGGCACTTCTTCAATCGTTGGCTGCGACTGGTGTGAAAGCGGAAATCCTGGAAATGCCGGACGGGGAACTCTTCAAGCGCCTGGCAACGCTCGAAAAGCTGGCGGAAAAGCTCGTGAAGACGGGAGCGGATCGGAGTGCGATCCTGATTGCGCTGGGCGGGGGCGTGGTGGGCGACGTGACTGGCTTCCTGGCCTCGGTCTATATGCGCGGTGTGGATGTGATCCAAATTCCGACTACCGTGCTGGCCCAGGTGGATGCAGCGGTCGGCGGCAAGACCGGAGTGAACTTGCAGTCGGGCAAGAATCTGCTCGGCACGTTTCACCAGCCGCGCGCCGTGCTGGTGGATCCGGGCGTGCTGGCTACGCTGCCGTCGCGTGAATACCGCGCGGGGCTGTACGAAGCGATGAAGTGCGGAATCATCGGCGATCCCGGCCTGTTCCGGATCTTCGAAGAGCGGCGGCGCGAGATCCTGGATCGCGAACCAGCGGTGTTGGAGAAGGTCATTGCCGATTCCGTGCGTCTGAAAGCATCGGTGGTGAGTGCGGACGAACGCGAGAATGGACTGCGGCAGGTGCTGAACCTGGGCCACACCATCGGGCACGCGCTCGAGGCGGAGACCCGTTACAAGCAATTGCTGCACGGCGAGGCGGTGGCGTGGGGCATGATCGCAGCCACCCATATCGCGCTTTCGACCGGCAAGCTAGACAGCGTCATGGCGGGGCGTATCACCAGCACCATCCTCGGATTTGGACAGTTGCCGCGCTTGAAGTGCAATTCCGCAAGCGTCGTGAAGCGGTTGCATTCGGACAAGAAGACGCGGCATGGA
>Ga0302294_10000524_pt1 | contig 11610 bp, 6 predicted proteins | sample III_Fen_N2_3_FD_194550 | JGI IMG/M metagenome (GOLD analysis project Ga0302294, IMG submission 194550) | Peat permafrost microbial communities from Stordalen Mire near Abisko, Sweden - III_Fen_N2_3 | ecosystem: Environmental > Terrestrial > Soil > Wetlands > Permafrost | place: Sweden: Abisko...
CCTTCGTCATAGGTTTCCACAATCCGACGCCGCAAATCCAAGGAGATCGTCTTCATCCGCACACCTTACTCGATCCCTCCTATTATAGCTATAGTTTTATTTGAAATGCTCTAAGGGGAATGGTTTCGGCAGTTTGAACCTCGTCGATCTCGGGGGACGTCACGCAGAGCGGGCCGGTGTTTCCTATAGTGACGTCCTGAGCAACGCCGCAGAGGCTGCTTAAGAATCTGGCGTGGCGTGGCCTTCGAGGTGGAATTTAACCTGGAGCGTGGGGTTGACCTTGAAGAAGAGAAATTTGCGGATCGGTGGCAGGCCGAAGTCGGTAGTGTCGATCGGTAGGTCGCCGTCGATAATGCAGGTATCGTTGCCGGCATAACCAATTGTCACCGGTATGCTGAGTGTTTTGGTGACGCCGTGCAGGATAAATTTTCCGCGGGCGGTGAAAGTGCCTCCGGCCGCGGGCAGGAGCGCGTCGAGGATGTAAACGCAGTCGGGGAATTGATCCGCCTGTTCCCAGCGGCGCATGTCGGCATCACGCTCTTCGACGCCCGTTTTGATGTCGGCAAAGAGGAATTTGAGCCGGGCACTGCCGATGTGTTTTCCCGTCACGTCGACCGAGATGAGGGCGTCGTAGGCGGTGAGCTTGGCGGCAAAATTGTCCATGGACGAAGTGACCGCGGCTTCGATGTGTGAACGGCCTTTGTCGATCGTGAGCGCAGTCTCGCCAGCGAACAGGCCGGAGGAAAAGAACAGTGTGGCCAGGACTAGCGTAGGGATTTTCATAACGGGAGGGCGACGAGCAGACCTGAAGATTAAATCTTGTTCAATGGATTCTGGATTGCATGGTCATCGACGTGCCCGAAGCCAAACCGTTCATTTTTGTCTGTGGCCCGGATGACTTTCTCGTCAACCGGCTGGGCAAGGAACGTTTCGACGAACTGACGCGTGACGTGACCGACGAGTTTTCGCGGGAGATATTGAGTGGTTTTGCCAATAACGTTGGCGAGGTCGAGGCGGCAATAAACCGTTTTCGCGAGAGCGTGCAAACCGTCTCGATGTTTGGCGGCAAGCGCGTGGTTTGGTTGAAAGATGTTAATTTCCTCGCCGACACCGTCACAGGTCGTGCCGAGAGCACGCTCAAACTGGTCGAGGATTTGCAGGCGCTTCTTGGCAGCATCTCCCCATCCGATGTGGCTGTGGTGGTGACCGCGGCACCGGTGGACCGTCGGCGCGCATTTCTGAAGTGGTGTGAGAAAACCGCAGATTTTGCAGTCATTGGCGGCGAGGGCGAAGGCGCGGCCCAGGCGCTGGCGAGCATCGTGCTGGCCGAAGCCGATACGCTCGGCGTGAGTTTTGGCGATGGTGCCTTGGAGTTGTTGCTGGCCAAGGTTGGTGCCAACACGCGCTTGCTGATCGAGGAGACGCACAAGCTAACCTCTTACATTGGCGATGGAAAAGTGATCGAGGAGGCGCATGTCGCCGAGCTCACGCCCAACGTGGCGGAAGGCGATTTCTTCGAGGCAGCCGAGGCGTTTTTCAGCGGCGATCTCAAATGGACGCTGCGCGCGCTGGAACATCATTTTTTCACGGGTGGCGACGCACGACCGGTGATCTCGGCGTTGCAGAATCGCAACCGCATCCTCCTGCAAATTCGCGCGCTGCTCGACTCCGGCGAAATCAAGCTCGGTCCGCGCGGCATCGATAAAGCCGGCTTCGATCGCGCGGCGGCGACGCATGGGCAGCATTTTGTCGGCGCGACCGAAAAAAGCTCATTCAACCTGTTCACGCAGAATCCTTGGTACCTCGGCAAGCTCGCGGGCAGTGCGAAGCTTCCGACCTTGAAGCGCCTGATCGACAACCAGCAGGAGCTGATCGTGGCCTTCGAGGAAATCATCAGCCGGCCCGATGAGCCGGAGGACGTTTTGCGTGAGATGGCCGTGCGCTGCCTGACTTGAACAATTGATTGGGAACTAAATTCAGGCAAAGCCCCGGAGCCCCAACCGGATAATTTGGATTTGATTTGCTGGGCGAACCGATGTGTTTGGACCTTGTCAGTCCCGCCGCCCCCCTTCCTCCAGCCATGACCACCGAGCTCTCTGCGCCAGCCATTCCCAACGTCCTCGCCGAAAGATACGCCTCACCGGCGTTGAAAGATATCTGGTCGCCAGCAGGCCGCATCTCCATCGAGCGCGATTTCTGGATTGCGGTCATGAAAGCGCAACGCGACCTCGGCGTGGCCATTCCGGCCGAGGCGATCGCCGACTACGAGCGGGCGAAGGACAAGATCAACCTCGTCTCCATCGCCGCCCGCGAACGCAAGACCTTGCACGACGTGAAGGCGCGCATCGAGGAATTCTCCGATCTCGCCGGTCGCCAGTTCATCCACCTCGGGCTGACCAGTCGCGATCTGACGGAAAACGTCGAGCAGCTGCAAATCCACCGTTCGCTGGGCGTCGTTCGCCTCAAAGCCGTGGCGGCACTCTTAGCTCTGTCAAAGCGTTCGGTGGAGTTTCGCGATCTCATGCTCACCGGCCGCACGCACAACGTGCCGGCCCAGCCCACCACGCTTGGGAAACGCTTCGCGATGTTCGGCCAGGAACTGCTGGTGGCGTTCACGCGGCTCGACGAGTTGGTTGAACGTTATCCGGTGCGCGGGCTCAAGGGTGCGGTCGGCACGCAGCTCGACCAGTTCACGCTCATGGGCGGCAAGGCCGACAAGGTCGCCAAGCTCGAAGCCCGCATGCTCAAGCACCTCGGTTTCAATGGCACGCTTTTCGCCGTCGGTCAGGTGTATCCAAGAAGTCTCGACTTCGAAGTCGTGACCGCGCTGCACCAGATTGGCGCGGCGGCGGCGAGCTTTGCCACGACGCTCCGCCTCATGGCCGGCCAGGGGCTGCTCACTGAAGGTTTTCAGGAGGGGCAGGTGGGTTCGTCGGCGATGCCCCACAAGGTCAACGCCCGCAACTGCGAGCGCATCTGCGGATTCCTGGCGATCATCGGTGGTTATGTCACGATGACCAGTTCGCTCGCCGGTCACCAGTGGAACGAGGGCGATGTTTCCTGCTCGGTCGTGCGCCGCGTGGCGCTGCCCGACGCGTTTTTCGCGATTGACGGGTTGCTGGAAACGTTCCTCACCGTGTTGCGCCAGATGGATGTTTTCCCAGCTGTGATCGCGGCGGAAAATGCGCGCAACCTGCCGTTCCTTGCCACGACGACGATTTTGATGGAAGCGGTCAAAACCGGAGCGGGCCGCGAGACCGCGCACGAGGCGATCAAGGAGCACGCGCTCGCCGCTGCCAAGGCGATCCGCAGCGGCGACGAGGCTAATATGATCGGCCGTCTGGCCGGCGATAAGCGCCTCGGTCTCAAGCGAGAGAAACTCGAAAAAATTCTTTCGGACGGTTCACGCTTTGTCGGTGCTGCTCCGCAGCAGGTCGACGAATTTGTCGCGACGGTCGCGCCGCTCGCGAAGAAGTTCAAAGGTGCCGGCAGTTATCAGCCGGGGAAGCTGTTGTAACTGGAGCGAAAGATAAAAGGTATACCCGACCCCTTCCGATCGCTCCTTCCGACCGCCTCAGTGAGGCGTTTACGCAGTACGGCATCGTCCTCAAGCAGGAAAATTTCGACGCCAGGGGAAAACGGTGATGCATCAGCCGTCGAGCGAAGGTACGCGGCCAAAGTTACCGTCTTTTTCAATCCCAAACCAGCAGGCAGGTCACTGCATGAAGAAAAACCACTCCGGATGCGCCTGCGCAAACAGGGCAAAGCCGTACAATATGCCGCCCGTGCCGAGCAACGCCCAGGCCCAGCCGACGCCACGCCAGGGCAACTCGTAATATTTTTCCAGCAGGAACAGGTAGAAAAACGTACCACCGATTCCGAGTAATGACTCCACCCGGTAAACGCTGCCGAAATACATCACGGCCACACCTGAGGCGATGGTCAGCGTTTGCATCGCGATGTAACGGGGCCAACGCCGTTCGGAGGGCCAGCCGCGTCGCGCGAAATGCAGGCTTGAGAGGATCAACAGGCCTAGAAGGTACACGAACGTCCCGAGAAATCCCATGCCGGTACGGAACGGTTCTAGGATTGCTGGCGTAAGGCCTAGGCAATGCAGGCTCACATGCCCGGCGAGAATCGCGCCTGCGGCAGTCGTCGTGCGCGGGATCACTGATGAATCGCGAAAACCGAGATACACGACTCCGGGAACCATTCCGGCGAAAAATCCCAGCCCGGCGAGCGCGGCGCTGACGGTGAAAAAACCGAGCGTCTCATTGTGGTATAACAACGCCGCTCCGCCCCAAACTGGTACGAAGAACCAAGCCATCCATCCTTCAGGGACGAAGCGATGCAGGTGTTTGCTGAAATAGAAGCAGCCCAGAAATCCCAGGCAGCCAGGCATCACCGGTGCGAGTGTGTAGCCTTTCGGCATGATGAGGCCGGCTGCGACCAATCCAGTGCAGACGAGGTAAAGAACCACCTCCCAAACGCGAACCGGTACGCGGCGTATCAACCACGTGAGATAGTGGCGGAAGAGGATTGTGAGTGCCAGAACGACCGCAAACGCCCCAGTCATCCAGAGAACATGCACAAACGTGAACCAACCTTGATGCCGTTCCTGTGGCGTGGGGGCGGTGCCGGTGGCGGCTTGTAGAGTATCCAGCGAATGGATGCGACCATTGGTCAAACGGGAGGCGTCGTTGAGCAGCCGGTTGGCGAGCGCGCCGTCGGCATCGACTTCCACTCCCTGACGCCGCAGCTGGGCGATCAACTCGATGTTCGAACGAATGAGCGTGAGTTCGTCGAGGACGGATGGTGATGTCGTCTGTTTTTCGGCTGCGCCGGTTTCTGCGGTGAGGCTCGGCAAGGCCAGCAATAACGCCAGCGCGAGGCCGAAAATGGCGAAAGCCCGATGGATTGATCTCAATGCCAACCTGCGACAAAAAAGCATAGCGGGGACACTGAGAAAGTGAATCGCAACCATTGCGCAGAGGTATGCGACCAAAGCGGACGCTTTTTCAATCTCAAACCAGCCAGCATATCATCATCCGCGTAGTCAGGAATCCTGCCGTTGGAAGCGGCTCGGCGAGCCGCGAAAGTAGACCCGATTTACGCCCTCCGCGCGGAGTGATGCCGCCGCTGCACGAAGCCACGGGAGATCACCACGCCTGAGGCAGGAAAAGGGAGGGCAGAAAATGCGCGCGATCTGCCGTTCTTTGCGGCAACGACGATTTTGATGGAAGCCGTGAAGGCTGGCGCGGGCCGCGAAACCGCGCACGAGGCGATCAAGGAACATGCGCTGGCCGCCGCCAAGGCGATCCGCAATGGCACCGAAGCGGACAGGGTCGGCCGCCCCTCCGGTGATAAGTTCCTCGGTCTCAAGCGCGAAAAACTCAAAAAATTCTTTCGGACGGTTCACGCTTTGTCGGTGCCGCTCCGCAGCAGGTCGACGAATTTGTCGCGCCCCTCGCGAAGAAGTTTAAAGGCGCCGCCAGCTACCAGCCGGGAAAGCTGTTGTAACCCAAATCTGACGGATTTGGCTCAGAATCGGGAAATTTGGGTTTGCCACCGATGGGACGGAGCCGCTTCCTTTGTCCTTCACGTTACTTTAAACCTAATATCACAACACTGCCATGGCTGAACTCGAAGGAAATGTTTTGGTGGGCCAGTCCGGAGGCCCCACCGCCGTCATCAACGCCAGTGTGGCGGGCGTCGTCGCTGAAGCCCTCAATCACGGTTGCATCGAGGAGATTTACGGCTCGCTCAATGGCGTCCTCGGCATTCTCCAAGAAGATCTGATCGATCTCGCCTCCGAGTCGCAGCAGACGATCCGCGGCCTGCGCTTTACTCCCGGCGCTGCCCTCGGCACCTGCCGTTACAAGCTGAAAAAGCAGCAGGACTACGGGCGCGTGCTCGAAGTTTTCAAGGCGCACAACATCCGCTATTTCTTCTACGCTGGCGGTAATGACTCTCAGGATACAGCCGACAAGATTTCGAAGCTCGCCCAACAACAGGGCTACGAGCTGCGTGTCATCGGCGTGCCGAAGACGATCGACAACGATCTGCCCGTCACCGACCACTGCCCGGGCTACGGCAGTGTGATCAAACACATTTGTACGACCGTGCGCGAACTCGCTTGCGACAACGAAGCGATGGGCCAGCACGATCTCGTCTCGATCCTCGAAGTCATGGGTCGTAATGCCGGCTGGATTGCCGCCGGTGCCTCGCTCGCCAAGCGCCGCGATCACCCGCACGATCCGCCGCATCTGATCTATCTGCCTGAAGTCGCATTCAGCACCGAAAAGTTTATCGAAGACGTTAAACGCGTCCTCAAGCGCGAGAAGTATTGCATGATCGTCGTGGGCGAAGGCCTGATCGACGCTGACGGCAATTACGTTTCCGCCGCTGAGCAGACCGATGCTTTTGGCCATGCCCAGCTCGGTGGTGCCGCCGATTACCTGCAAGGTCTCGTCGAGCAGAACATCCCCGGGATCAAAGCCCGTACCGCCAAACTCGGTATCGCCCAGCGCGCAGCCGCGCACGCCGGTTCGAAGACCGACGCCGACGAAGCTTTCCTCGCTGGTCAGGCTGCGGTTAAAGCCGCGATCGCCGGTGAGACTGACAAGATGGTTACGCTCGTCCGGGGCGATGGTGACCACTACACCTGCGAGACCGGCCTGGCTCCGTTGAGCGAAATCGCCAACGGCGTAAAGAAGCTCCCCCGCGAGTGGATCAACGAAGATGGCGTCAGCATGAACTTCCAGTTCCAGCGTTATGCGCTGCCGCTGATTCAGGGCGAAACGCCGGTGCCGTACGACAACGGTCTGCCGAACTTCGCGAAGCTGGAAAAAAAGCGCGTGGACAAGATCCTCGGCGCTTACGAAATCTAAGATTCTTCAAAGTCTGCAAACTTCGAAAGCCGGTCTTCAGGACCGGCTTTTTTATTGGGTTTTATAGTTGATTGAGGCCTGTCGCCTAAATGTGCCTTGCGGTCGAAAGTAGGTACTTACTTCCTCTGACCAGCCCTATAGTTCTGTTCGCCCTATCAAAATACGGCCTTTAGGTGCGTCTATAAATTGCTGTCCTACTTAAAGGTACAGGCAGTGTGTGCCGATGTTGGGCGCTAAATGGCATGACATCCCTTTCAAACGCACTACGCGGCAGATGTGCCGGTAGCAGGATTTTCCTGTTGTTGTTTTTGGCGGTGCCTTCTTTGCGGGCGCTCGACCCGTCACGCGGGATTTTTCAGTATAATTGCCGGTCTTGGAGACAGGACAACGGCTTGCCTGCCAGCGTAATCACGACGATTGCCGTCACCAACGACGGCCGGCTCTGGCTGGGGACGTCAAGTGGGTTAGTGCACTTTGATGGTGTAGACTTCCAGATAGCCCATCCCTCGGGTGCGGCCGACATCGAGGGCAAAAAGATCAACTGCATTGCGGCCCGTCCTTCCGGAGGCCTCTGGGTAGGACTTGAGAATGGCGGCTTGGTTTTTTTCGATGGCAAGAGTCTCAAGCAGCACCCGCTGCCGACTTGGGAAGCGTCAGCCACCACAATGAGGGCCATTTCGGTGCTTCCAGACGATACCCTGTTGATGGCCACAAATCGTGGTTGTTGCACTTTGGAAGCTAACAACGAGAGAACACCTATCCCCGATACTGTAGAGGCACTGTTTATCAAAAAGGGAACGAGAGAGCGGATTTGGATCGGGACGTCGGACCGAGGTGTGTTCTATTGGGAAAAAGGCAGACTGATCGAACTCCCAGACAGGGCTCTCAAAAAGAACTACATTCAATCCATCGCTGAGGATAGCCGCGGTTTCTTGTGGGTTTCGACGTCCAACAGCGGCCTGCATTGCTACGATCGTGAGCTGGTCCCGGTCGTCCTTCCGAGAGGTCCTGTATCAACAACCGCGTTGCTGATCGATTCGCACGACGTCGTTTGGGTGGGGACTGCCGGTCAAGGCCTCATGCGGTACAAGGATGGGGGGGCTCCCACGTTTTTTTGTAAATCTGATGGACTGGCGGGTGATCGTATCGTTTCCCTCGCTGAAACACCGGACGGCAGTTTGTGGATCGGTACGACCGATGGCCTTACCCAACTCTCCGATGTCAAGTTCCCGACTTATTCCAAGGCCGAGGGTCTTGTAACAGATGGAGCGTTGGCGGTGGGTGCCGCCCGAGACGGTGGCGTCTGGGTCGGCACGTCGAATGGCGTTTCATTGATCAAAGACGGGGCATTCTCCAACCATGGTTTTGATAATACCGATGGCTTTCCTTCGTGCTGGCTGAAGAGCGTTTTTGCCGCGAGCAATGGGGATGTTTATTTCATCGATGCGCGTAAAAATCTGCTTCGGTTTGTAGGTGGCAAGGTGGTAAAGATTTGGGCCACCGAAAAATGGCCCCGCGCAGTGACAGAGGATGCCCAAGGCATCGTCGTGGCCATGGCAGGAGATTTGATGAGATTGGAGAACGACGTGCTGGTGCCCGTCTGTCTCTCCAGCGGAGAACCAGTTCGGTTTGAGTGGATCAATGATTTGCTGGTGGGGAGGGACGGTGCGCTATGGATCGCAACGACCTTCGGTGTCTTTGAGCTTAAGGACGGGAAATTGACTGATTTCTGCAAAACCAACGGTTTGTCCGTCATGCGATCCATTTTTCTAACCCAAGACGATGCAGGTTCGATTTGGACTGTATTCATTGGCGGCATCGCGCGCTGCAAAGAGGGAAAGATTCGAGTGCTCTCTCGTGAGCAGGGGCTGTATGAAAACACTATCAATGCCTTGGTCCCGGATCTTCTCGGAAACTTTTGGGTGGATTCGTCCCGAGGTATATTTCGCATCAGTCAGGCGGAGGCTAACGCAGTCGCGGATGGTAACGCTGATCGCGTACATTGCACCGTCTTTGAGGGCTCCGACGCGGTAAAAACAGTCGACAAACTCTCGTTTGAATACTCGGGATGCCGGTCAACTGACGGGCGAATTTGGTTTCCCTCAGCAAAGGGCGTGATCGTGATCGATCCGGCGAGCGTCCCGTACAACTCGAAACCGCCACCGATCTCCATCGTTCAAATACGCGTTAACGGCAGTCCGTACGATTTGGAAAATCCACCGTCACTCGGGCCAGGGCCAGGAAATTTGGAAGTCAGCTATGCTGCTTTGGCCTATGTGGCACCCCAAAAAATCCAGTATCGCTATCGGCTTGAGGGCATGGACTCCACCTGGATTGAGGTTGGGAGCCGACGGTTTGCTTTCTACACAAATCTACCTCCAGGGCATTATCGTTTCGAAGTTCAAGCAAGGAGCGCTGAAGGAGCATGGGGTGACAACGGAGCCAGTATGGAACTGGTTCTGCCTCGACGGCTGTACGAAACGTGGGGTTTCCGCATCGCATGTCTCGGTGGGTTGTTAGGCGTGCTGTTTTACCTGTTACGGGTTCGTGAAATGCACCGGCGGCAGATTGAGCTGCGCCAGTCGCACCTATTGATGGAGGTTAATGTGCGTGAGCGCACCGCGGAACTTGCTTCGGCCAACTCGTCTTTGCGGGAGGAAATCGAGGTTCGCAAACGTGCACAAGCCGAGACGGAGCGACTGCACGACGAGCTGCGCGAAGCCGTCCGGGTGGCACAGGACGCAGCCAAGGCGAAGAGCCAGTTCCTGGCGAACATGTCGCATGAAATACGCACGCCGATGAACGGGGTGATCGGCATGAGCAACCTGTTACTAGATACAACGCTGGACTCCAAGCAGCGGGAGCTGGCTGAAACTACCCGCAACAGCGCCGAAGCGCTTCTGACGGTGCTCAACGACATTCTTGATTTTTCCAAGATAGAGGCCGGCAAGATGACCCTTGAGGCTTTGGACTTCGATCTGCGCGATGCGGTCGAGGAATCGGTGGAACTGCTCGCGGCCCAGGCCGCCGCCAAGCGAGTCGAGCTCGCGTCGATCGTCGCCTACGATTTGCCTGTATCCGTAAGGGGAGATCCCGGCCGAGTCCGGCAGGTGCTATTAAATCTCCTCGGTAACGCGGTAAAATTCACAGAGAAGGGCGAGATTATGCTCACGGTCAGTCACGAACAATCAACCGAACCAGCAGAACAGCCCAAAATCCGCTTCGAGATACGCGACAGCGGCATTGGCATCGACCGTGAAGCACAGCGAAAACTTTTTCAGCCGTTCACGCAGGCGGATAGCTCGACCACGCGCCGTTTTGGCGGGACCGGCCTGGGGCTCGCGATCACTCGACAGATTGTCGAATTGATGGGTGGCGAAATCGGCATGAGCAGCGTGCCAGGGCAGGGCTCGATATTTTGGTTCAATCTGTCCCTGCCGGCAGTTTCGGCAGCCGCTGCGGAGGAGGATGTTTTATCCATTGCGACCCCGTTGCGAAACATTCCGGTCCTGGTCATTCCAGAAGGGAAGACGACACGGTGCGTGTTGGAGCACCATGCCAGAGCCTGGGGGCTCTCCGTGTACGAGGCGAACGATGCCGCTGCGGCGACAGCGCGGATCGTTCAAGCCGCTCGCGAGAAGAATCCTGTCAAATCCATCATCATCGGTTCCTCTTCATCGGACGCGGAAATGAACAGGGCCCGATTCATTGCCGAAGAGCTGGTGAGCACAGGGATTCCGGTGATTCTCTATGGCTCGCACTGGACCAAAACCATTGCAGGCTCTACAAAGCAGGCGAATGTGATCGCAACGCTGACCTGCCCGCTGCGCACCCGCAGCCTGTTGCGGGCTTTGCTCCAGGTGGTCGGAGTTCATGAAAGAGGCGCCGCCTTTTCAAGAGATGGCTTTGTGCCTGTGAAAACAGCGGCTGTTGCGCCGCATGCCTTGCGCATCCTGGTCGTGGAAGACAATCCGGTTAACCAACGGGTGATTCAACTTCAGCTCCGGAAAATCGGCTACACTGCACACCTCGCGGCGAACGGTTTGGAAGCGCTTAAGACTCTCAACGAGGTGCCGGTGGACCTCGTGTTTATGGATTGCCAGATGCCTGGGTTGGACGGCTACGAAACGACAAAGCAACTGCGCCAACAGAAACGCTTTCGTGATCTGTACATCACGGCCATGACCGCCAATTCAATGGAGGGAGATGAAGAGCGTTGTCTGGCGGCCGGAATGAACGACTACCTGAGCAAACCAGCAAGAGAGACTGAACTACGCGCAGCCATCGATCGTGCAGCCGCTGCAATAAAGGAAGATAGTCCTGTCTAGAAATCCGATAATACGATTTCCCCGCCATCCTCCCCGGGGACTTTTGCTCTGGCCGTAATGTGCCGGGCTTTCGGTGGCATGTTGGCAACCCAGGGATGCGTCTTCGCTAACGTTCTGCTTGCCGCCGTGCGCGCTGACTGCGATGACGTTTCCATTATGGCCAATCTTCCCGCTCAATTTGCCGGCGTGACCGTTGTCACGAAGGCCAACGTATATTTTGACGGCAAAGTCGTCAGCCACTCGGTGATCTTCGCCGATGGCACCAAGAAAACTCTTGGGCTGATTTATCCCGGCTCGTACCATTTCGGGACTGGCGCTCCCGAACGTATGGAGATCGTGGCTGGTTCGTGCAAAGTCACGCTCGACGGCCAGACCGCAGTCAAGACCTACAA
>Ga0302294_10000526_pt1 | contig 11594 bp, 9 predicted proteins | sample III_Fen_N2_3_FD_194550 | JGI IMG/M metagenome (GOLD analysis project Ga0302294, IMG submission 194550) | Peat permafrost microbial communities from Stordalen Mire near Abisko, Sweden - III_Fen_N2_3 | ecosystem: Environmental > Terrestrial > Soil > Wetlands > Permafrost | place: Sweden: Abisko...
CAACACGAGGTCGCCAGATGAGGTCGCGAAGTCGCCAAACAGGCGTTTCATAAGCCGGTTGTCCATGCGAACGTAGTTCGGCTCCTCTGGATCGAGCTTGAAGGCCACTTCGCCATAGCCGCTGCCGCCATTGCTGATCAGCACCGCCTCGGGAAATTTGAACGGTTCAAGCGCCGTCTGGTAGACTTTGACGTTAAGCGCCTTCACCTGAGCCGAATCAACCGGCACCGCGACAATACGGAAGTCGGCCGACAGGAAACGGACATCCGGCGCCGTGCCAGAGTAGGTGCCTTTGGAAAAAGTGACGATCAACTTGTCCAAATCCGATGAGCGTTCGCGCAGGACAAACGGCGTGTCGTCAATGTGCAACAGCGCATAGACCTGATTGCCGTCGGCCACAAAGATCGTTTTTGCCTCTTTAGTGCGGTTCCCCGGACCGAATAGCGAGGCACGCGACGCGGTGAAAGTGGTCTGAACCCGGTTCGCGAGGAATTCGTTGAACAATGTGTTGGCGTTGATCGGGCGGTTTTCGCGGATCTCGGTGGTGAGCTCGTTGGATTGTTTGGCGAGCTGGCCCACGCCCTGTGCGAGCTGCCCGGTGGTCTCCTGCGCCTTCAGGCGATCCTGGCGCTCAGACTCGACCTGCGTCTTAAGCGATTCGGCGTTTTCTTTCAGGAGCAGTTTCTCCTGCTCAGCGACTTTGACTGCGACGTTGAGATTTTCGATCTTCTGGCGCGCTTCAGCCTGCGATTGTTCGAGTTGGGCGAGCTGTTGTTTCTGGCGTTCGGATTCGGCCTGGCGCAGTTCGAGATCGCGCTGCAACTGCGCGAGCCGCTCCTTCGACATGGTGGCTTCTTGCGTGGCGGCGTCGACGCGTTGTGCAAGCTCTTGAGCGGTGCGCTGGGTTTCGGTGAGTGTCGATGCGAGCTTAACTTTCTCCGTCTGGAGTGTGGTTAGGTTTTGCTCGCGTTCCTGCAGGCTGGTCTGCGTGGTCTGCAACTGCTGCACCATTTGCTCACGTTGCGCACGCTCGTCTTCGAGCGATAGTTTCATCAAGTCGACCATGTCCTGGCTTTTAGTCGCTGCGTTGGCCCCGCTGCCAACTGCGGGAACGGGCGACTGTTGCGGGCGCGGTGGCTCCGCCGCCTCCCAACGCGTAAGCGCCAGGAGGTTGAGCAACAGGAAGTCGCAGATAACTAGAAGGAGCGTTTTATTCATGACGACTCAGGCGCTCTTGGCGGGTGCAGGAGGCGGAGGAGGAAGCGCGACCGAGGCGGCTACCTGGGGTTTGGCCGGCGCAACCAGCGAAGCAGGGATCGCGGGTGCTGGCGCCTGGCTGTCCAAAATGAGCTGGCGTTTAAAGGGCCGCACGTGGCGGATCTTGATCAACGCGACACAGGTGATGCCAAAGAGATTCGACGAGTAGGCCGCGAGCAGGTTCGGATCGATGACTTTGAGTACCTGCAGCACGAGCGCTGTAGCGGTGCCGCCAATACCGATGTAAAGGCCGCCGTCGAACAGGTTCTCTTCGTTCTCCATCAGTCGCAGCTTTACTAGTGGAGTAATCGGCGTGCGCGAGATCTCGCGGATCTTCCGCAGGCAGAAAAGATACATGCACACCTGCAGGGAGGCGAAGAAGATAATCGATGCAATCGTTGTTGGTTCCATGGTGGGAGAAGAGGCGGTTACGGCTTGAGGTTTGACGTCGGTAAGATTGGCAAGAACGGGAATCAGGAGTTTGAGGCGAAATTCAGAAGGCGGTGCGGCTTTCAGGAGAAATGGCTCGGTCGCCAGAACCAATAGCGCAGCGGTAAGAATTGCGAGAATGCTGCTCTGCACGTGCAGAGGCGATTCGTGCCCGAGCTTGGGCGCGATGAACTCCCGTTGCAGACCGCGGAAAATGCAAAAAGCCCCAAAGAGGAAACCGAGGTACTTAACGATGAGCGTCACGCGCGGATAGAGCAGCGCAAGCTCGACCACCAAGCCCAACGCCGGACCTGCTTTGTGGTTGATCGGAGTCTGATACAGCATCAGCTGGCTCACGGCCCCTTGCCCTAGCTCCAAGGCAAACCGCAAGTCCGCCAAGCCGGTCTTGCCGTATTGAATAAGGTAGGACGCGACGCGGTCAGCCGAGTCAGAAAAAAGCGCTGCAGTATAAATCAGCGGGAGGTTGTCAGGAGCCAGCCGGGCAAGATGCGCGTATTCGCCCATTGTTTTAGTGCTGTCGGTTGTACGCAGGAGCTCACAGAGCTGCACCCAGTCGAGGCGCTTCCCCAGTGAGAGCAAATCGATATAAAACGATTCCAGTTCGCCCATCTCCTTATGCGCAACCGCTGTTTCCGCCAGAGCACGCAACTCGCGCTGTAAGGAAGGCGACAGGTGTTCGCCCTGATACATAAGCGCCGTCAGCAAAATCACCGCGTCAAGCGCCTGGCCACCGGCGCGTTTTGCCGGGACGAACTGGGTTGTGCGATCGATTTCGCGGGTCTGCAACACCGCCTGCACACCAAGCGAGCGCGAATTCGAAAGATAAGTCAGCAGCCCCTGACGCGCTTTTGTCGCGATGAAAAACGTCAACACGGGAGTGCTTTCGCTGTGACCGCTGTTCTCCTTCAGATTAAAAAGCGGCTCAAGGAATGGGTCCCAGCCGCCCCACGCGGCCCATTCCGGTCTGCGCGTAATCACATCTCGGATACTTCGGTCGAGTGTCGCCGACTTCGGGTCATCGACCAGATGAGCGGCTTGAAGCACGAGTTGCGCCGGGCCCAGTTTTTCCGAATCCAAAAGTTGACGACCGAAGGTTGCAACTGATGGCGTTTCCAACCCCGCCTGCTTTAGCACGGCTGGAGTAATAGACTTCAAGTTTACCGGCACCATCCAAGCCCCGATCAAAATCAACAGGCCCACGGCAAGCCAAGCCACTGCTAAAGGCATGTTTTTGCCGTTTCCTGGGTGGGGCGTCATCGGTAGCTAGAATATTTATTTGCGGGCGCAGAATTGCAAACCCAGGCTTCAGCCCCGAATCGACCTATGTCGCTGCCAATTGTTCACTACAACCTACCGGTGCTCCGTAAGAAAGGTGCAAAAATATCGTCGTTCGACGCCGCGCTGCGCAAGCTCGCCGCCGAGATGATCAAGACGATGCACGAGGCTCAAGGCATCGGTCTCGCGGCCCAACAGGTCGACCACGCGATCCAGCTCTGCGTCGTCGATCTGCGCGAAGCTAAACTGGATTTCTCCTGGGAATTCGACGGTGCACACCCGCCGCTCGATCTCTTCATGCCACTTGAGATCATAAATCCCGAACTCACGTTTCTACCCTCGCCAGAAACGTCGTACGAAGAAGGCTGCCTCTCCTTCCCCGAAATCCGCGGTGACATCGATCGCCCAGACCTGATCTTGGTGAAGTTCCAAGGTCTTCACGGCACCCCACACCAACTCACCTGCGATGGTCTGCTATCCCGTTGCATCCAGCATGAGGTCGACCACCTCAATGGCGTGCTCTTCATCGATCGGATGCTGAAAAAGGTTCGAGCCCCTCTTGAACGTTCCATCAAGCAGCTCGCTAAGGAGACACGCGAAGCCGCCAAGAAAGCGGGAGCCTGAGCGCGCACGGCGCAGGAAGAGGTTAAAGGAGGTCAGCCGCCAGTTCGGCCAGCTTCGAACGCTCGCCCTTGGTCAGTGCGATATGAGCCGAGATCGCCTGACCCTTCATGCGATTGTGGCAATATACCAGACCGTTGCTGCGCGAGTCGACATATGGATTGTCGATTTGAGCTGGATCGCCGATTAGGACGATTTTTGATCCCTCAGAAATGCGCGTAATCACCGTTTTCACCTCGTGGGGTGTGAGCTGCTGCGCCTCATCGAGGATGAAGAATCGGCGCGCAATGGAGCGACCGCGGATAAAGCACAATGCCTCGATCTCCACGATACCGCTTTTAATCAACCGCTCGTAGGGCTTCATGATCGCGCCTCCGCCATGATGGCCACCGCTGGACGCGTGGGCAGGCTGAGGCGAACTCATCGCCATCACCATATCGTCGTGTTTCTTTTTCTTTTTGGAGACCTTTTTGGCGGCGAACTGAGGTTCTTTCGGCGGTTTCGAAGGGATGAGGACCTCAAGCGCATCGAAATATGGCTGAAGCCATGGCTTCATTTTTTCGTCCAGCGTGCCCGGGAGAAAACCAATGTCTTTACCCAAGGAAATGACCGGGCGGGAAATCGACACGCCATCGTAGCGTGAATTTTCATCTTGGGTTTGATAAAGAGCACAAACCGTCGAGATGAGCGTCTTGCCCGTGCCGGCCTTGCCGAAACAAGTGACCAACGACAAGGAATCATCAAGCAGCGCATCCATGAAGAACTGCTGTTCGAGATTACGTGGCCGGATCGGAATCCCGCCGATCGCCTTGACGAATTCCGGGATCTTCAACCGCCGAACCACACCTTCGCCGTAATAACGCGCAGGCATCGTCTTGCCCTCGTGGGAACGCAGCAAAACATATTCATTGAGGAACAGTCCTTTGGCGGAATCATCTTCGAGCTGGAATTCGCCTTCAGAGCAAAATCGTTGTATCTCGTAAATCGTTACGGGAATCACCCGGTAGGAGGCCTCTTCGATCAGTTCCGGAACCTTGTCATTGAGGTAATCTTCCGACTCAAGGCCTACCGCGCGCGCCTTCAGCTGCACGTTAACATCTTTGGTCACGAGAATCGTCGGTGGCGGGAAGCGCTCCTGCACGTAAAGCGCACAGGCGATGATTCGGTTATCCTTTTTGCCTAAGTCGGGAAGCACCGCGCGAAAACGTTGCATGGCCGGACTGGTGAAATTCTGGTCAACGAGATAACGGTTGATCACCACCGACAGCGTGCCCCCGGTCTCTAGTCGCACGCCCTCCAGCATCGTGCGCGAATCAGGGAGCAACTCCTGGAGAATTCGGTGGACACGGCGGGCGTTGCGGCCTCGCTCGGTCGACTGCTCAGTTTTTATGGCGTCGAGCTCTTCCAACACCTCGACCGGGATGACGAGGTTGTTGTCCTCAAACTTGTAGATCGACTGGGGATCGTGCAAGAGGACGTTGGTGTCCAAGACAAAGGTTTTAACCTTCGCTGAGACCTTGAGCTGCGGTTGAGATTCGCTTACCCTGCTCAGGTGTTCCATTCGGTGTGGATAACTTGTGCGTAACCGTGCATGCGATGCTTCGTTTGTCGAGCACGACCAACTAAAATTGCGAATAATTTTCGCGATTGACGCAATTCTCACACTTAAAAAATCTCCGGCAAAATCTCGTCACCTCGCGCCCTCAAAAAAAGAGGGCGGATCGCCTACCCCTAAGCGATCCGCCCATAACTTTCTTTGTTACCCCAATTTCCTCCGCTAAGCGGAAGAAACTGTACGAACATACTACTAGACGCAGATCGTCGAAAAATGTTTCAAAAATCTTCAGGGTCTTTGCGCGAGCTGACGCTGCCTTTGAGAAAAGGTCTTCAGTTCCCTGCCTTCACCAACCTCGCGCTACAGACAGCGCCGAGCACGCTCAGACTTTTAGCAAGGCCGTCACCCGCGAGAATAAATCGCGAATGCTAAATGGCTTGGCAAGAAAATCAACGTTGTTGCTTTCGAACACACCGTGAACGACGACATCGTCTGCATAACCAGACATCACGAGAATCCTGATCTCAGGCCGTTTCTTGAGGATCTGTGCCGCAAGCTCCATGCCATCCATGTCAGGCATCACGAGGTCAATAATCACGAGGTCGAAGGCATCGCCTTTCTTCGTTTCAAGGAGCGGAATGGCCTCCGCTCCTTTGCTCGTCACCGTTACCTTATAACCGCGGCTGGTCAGAGCTTCATCGACAAGGGCTAAGGCTTGCTCGTTATCGTCGACTACCAAGATGGAATGCTGCTCTTTAGGTTTCACGTTTTTGGGGTGGTGATGCTGGTGGGGTGAAGGCTCTGGAAAAGTCTGAATTTCGTCAAGGCCTGCTGGATACCGCGGATTATATCGACAGGATCTTGAGTTTTTTCAACAAAACTACACGGCTCCAACCACTTTGCCTCCTGGCCGAAAGAAGGATGCTGCATGCTGGACACAAATAAAATCGGGATTTGCTTTGAAAACCGGCGAACTGCTGCAGCCATAATTAGCCCGTCTCCTGCGTTGAGTCTGACGTCTAAAACCACGATGTCTGGACTTAAACCAATGATACCGCTCAAAGCCTCAGCTTCATTGTGGCCGACGCCACAAACCACCAAGTCCGCCTGCGTGTTAATGAGCGAAGCAAGTGCGAACGTGAAGAACCGGTGGTCATCTACGATATAAACGCGCGACACCCAAGGTGGCGCACTCGCCCCCGTCTTGTTCTCATTAGTTGTGCCACGATCTTCCATCGCCAACGCGGAGTTTTCTATAATCCTTTTTGAAATCTGAAACAACGAATATATGCTGTAATAAACACGCTTGGAGCAGGAACTACAACCGACAGATAATCGATATGTTAAATAATGTTCGTCTGAAGATCGGACCGGCTTCTTTCCAGTCAAGTATGGACCCCTCCCCTGCTAGATCTTTCATGGAAAACACTAGTCCCATTCAAGCATTATCCTTAGCTTGCAATTATGCAGCCACCGGAACCCTATAATTACGGTTAATTCCACCTATCAATCATTCCATGACTGTTGCCTCTCAAGCCAAATCACGGCAATCCAGTGCTAAGCGACCCAAAGATAAAAGCTTGAATCAGAAGAAGAGGCCCCGAGCTCGCCCCGGCGCAGTCAGAATCCCGGATTTGGCCACACCAGTTTGGGCGCATGAAGCCGTTTTCAGCCAAGCCCGCATCGTCGCATGGGAAGGCACCGCAGAGCCAATTCAAGCCCGAGCCCTCTTTCCAGCCACTGGCTCCTTCCTCGACAGCATTTTATTAATTCGCAAACGTGACACGATTCATTGGGAGGAATCGATCCATCCGCTCGATAAAAACAGGGTGAGCACGCTCTTTACCGATATAAAGAAGTTCCCCTTCACGGCTGACTATAGATTGGTTGCAAAAGACGGGGCAGTTGCTTGGGTCCGCCATTCCATTATCAAATCCATCCGCGACGGTCGTCGAACTTTGCTCCGGGGATTTATTCATGACATCCAAGCAGAGAAAGAGCTCGAACTCGAAAGCCTGCGGGTAAGCGAACGTGAACAAAACCGAATTGGGCAGGATCTGCACGACGATCTTTGCCAGGTGCTCGCCGGCGTGAGCTGCCTGATGCGCGTCGCGGAAGGTCGGCTGGCCAGCAAAGTTCCGGAAGAGGTTGCCGGCTTGAGCGAGATTAATCACCAGATCGTCGAAGCCATGCATCGCACCCGCGCGCTCACTCATGGTCTGTTCCCCGGGAAAATTCAGATTGCTGATGTGCGCGGGGCATTGCTAGAACTCGTGTCCCAAGTCCGGGCTCGCTTCCAAGTCGAGGTTAAGACAACGTTCATCGGTCGCTTTCCCCACCACTCTTCCAACCAGGTAATTCAGATCTATCGACTCGCTCAGGAAGCCATCAGCAACGCAATCAAGCACGGGCACGCAACCTGCATCGAGGTCCGCCTAGAAGCTCAACCAACTAAAATGCTACTTTCGATCCTCGATAACGGCACCGGCCTTAGCCAGACCAAGCCAGACGAAGAAGGTGTCGGCCTCCATATCATGCAGTATCGAACCAATACGCTGGGCGGCGAGTTTGCTATCCGCAATGCGCCTGAACAAGGGGTGATTGTGAGCCTGCAATATCCCTTTCAGCACTGATTCTCATGGCCGTTAAAACACGCATTTTTATCGTCGATGACCATCCGCTTCTGCGGCGCGGCCTCGCCGAATTGATCAATCGCGAATCTGACATGGTGTTCTGCGGTGAGGCGGAAGACTCACCTTCCGCGATGAGGTTGATCACCCAAATCAAACCTGACCTCGTCATTGTAGACATCTCATTGAAGGGCTACAACGGCATCGAGCTCATTAAAAACATCAAAGCTTTCGACTATAATATACAAGTACTCGTCCTTTCCATGCATGATGAGTCAGTCTACGCAATGCGTGTCCTAAAAGCGGGCGCGAAAGCGTATGTGATGAAGCAGGAAGTTGTCGACAAAGTAATGGAAGGCGTGCGCCGCATCCGCGCTGGAAAAGTTTTTGTCAGTGAGCGCGTCGCCAGCCGCATGCTCGATCAAGTCGTAGTCGGTGGCGATCCGGCAACAGACTCCCCGATCGACCTGCTCAGTGATCGCGAGCTCGAAATTGTAAGCATGATAGGAAGCGGCCAGCCCACCCGCGAGATCGCAGCCAAGCTGCACATCAGCATCAAAACCGTCGAATCACACCGCGCCCGAATCAAGGAAAAGCTGAATCTAGAAAACGCGATCCAGTTGGTGCAGTTCTGTGTTCGCTGGGTCGAAGAAGGCACACGAACCGGTTAAAACCGGTAAACTGCGGCCAAGCAATTGGATCGCTCGGCAAAGGACAATCAATTCGGTGGACGTTTTGTCACCCGCGGCGGTAGCCAAATCCGCATCAGATGTTCGGCTAAATTGAGCATGCTAATTCGCCGCAACCCTTCGTGCTCCGCCGCCTCCTTAAGTATCGGCACCACGGCAGATCTCTCCAAGTAATAGCGCCACAACTCACTCTCGATCAACCGAGCTACAGCGGCTCTGTCGGGCGATTTCGCGTCAAATCCGCGAACTTTATTCTCCCAGAACTGTCTCTCGTCGCGATTCGCTCCTATGTATCCAAAAAGTTGCTGTTCGCTTCGATTGAGGCTCACGCCACCACGGTGCGACCAGCGTCCGTAATAACAACTGCAAACACACATTTTATCATGGCATTGCAATCTCTATCAAATCCGATAGCCCGTTCCCAACCCCCTAAACCGATTATGTGGCTTAAGCTCAAAGACCAAATTCCGGCCGTGATCGTCACGGTTGTCGTTCTCCTCATTGCCGGCCTTTTCTTGTACCTCAAGGTATCAAGCGATACCGCCAAACAACAGGCCGCGATGGAAGCGCTCCGCGAGCAAAACAACGAACTGCGCACCGCATCCGAAGACAACCGACGCCAAACCGAAGCTCTTAATGCTTTGCTCAAAGATGCGATCGCGAAGCGCTCCGCCGATGCTTTGATGACCGACGACGATTATGCCAAGGTGAACGCGGAAAAAATCAATCGCTTGGCTGAGGCCATCGCTTTCAAAATACAACCTTTCAATCCGCTACCGAAAACTCCCGAGGAAGCCGAACGCCTGCAAAACGAACAGGTCGACAAAGTCTCCTCCCGCATGGCCGACAAAATACAGCCGATTCTTTCGGAAATGGCCAATGATCAGCACCTGACCCGTGATTCCATTAACGCCTACAGTCAGCGAATCTCTGATCAGGTCGGAGTTGTTCTTACGACCGAACTCGCGAAAAACCAGCAGCTCAATAACAACCTTATTGCCTCTCAGGCAGCTGCGCACGACGCGATGCAACTCTCCCACGAAGTGACTGCTCTTTATCTGAGTTCCTTCAAAGATCAGGGCTTAATTACCAGACTGCTTTCTTTGCCCGCCAATGTGATTAAGGATGCCACCAGTCTTAGTATCGTAAACAGCACCGAGCGCCGAAAAATTGAAGCTCGGCTCGTCGGCGAGATGAACGAAATCGAAAATCGCATGAACGAAATTCAGGCGAAGATGCCAAAAAAGTAAGGATCCGATCCGCTTGGAGTTAGGGTTTCCGTAATATAACCAGGGGTTCGGTTGGGCCCCAACATCACCCGTATAAAATGGGCGATAGAAATTGCCTGCGCACCTCACACGTATCGTGCGTTTTGCAATTATTGCAGTGGTTTTATCCATTCAATGTGCATGAGAAAAAACCGGCACGCCCTTACTTGGATATTTTATCACCTACCAATAAGCGACTTAAGTAACAATTGCCGTCTTGGCATGAGATAAGGTTAAGCAGGGCTGATCCGTCAACCACACCGGAACCCAGCCTTATGATCCAAGCTAACGCCCGCTTTGTTTCCCTGAACAATACCCGCTCAGAATCATCCACTGCCTCAAAAGAGTCTCCGCCCGATTCAGCTCAGGCCGCGGCTTATGACGCTACGCTGATTGCCCGTTTCAATAGTGGCGACGAGCCCGCGTTCGTGGAAATAATGAATCGCTATCACGGAAAAATTTTCGGCCTTGCCCAGAGTTTGTTGCGCAATGCTGCCGACGCGGAAGAAATTGCACAAGACACCTTCATCCGTGCCCATCGCGGTTTAGCCACTTTCCGCGGCGATTCTTCGCTCGCCACCTGGCTTTATCGCATCGCGCTGAATCTCTCGCGCAACCGCTATTGGTATTTCTTCCGCCGCCGTCGCCAGGATTCCGTGTCGCTTGAACGTCCACTCAGTGCGGAATCCGAGGGCACCTTCTCCGATTTGATCGCCGCAGATACGCACAGCCCAGTGCAGGAGACCGTCACGCAGGAGTTCACGGAACTGATCTCGACGTGTATGGAAAAGCTGGATTCGCGGCATCGCGAAATCCTAACCATGCGCAACATCCTCAATCTCCCCTACGATGAAATCGCCCGTGCCTTGGGCATCAATGTCGGCACGGTCAAAAGCCGCATCGCCCGTGCCCGCGAAAACCTCCGCAAGCTCCTGGCCGAACTCGCACCCGAGTTTAGTGAAGAATCCGGACCGGATGATTTCTTCATCACTTCCCGTGTTGCCTATGGCTGCCGCGCGATCGCTTACGCCTGAGAATAATCTCTAAACCGACGTAGAACAAAAGCCGGGCGCACTGCCCGGCTTTTGTTTTTACCTGACCACGCTTACAATCCGAGATAGCGCCGGATTGATTCAAGATTCACGTGCGCCACGAGATGTTCTGCCATAGCCTCATAGATTTTCCGACGCTGATCCATCCACGCAAACGGGCATGGCCGATATCCGCGAATACCGGCGGCAGAAACCACCGATTGGCGCACTTCTGGTGCCTCGAACCAGCCATGCAAGTAGGTTCCCCAGACGTTTCCGAGCCGCGCCCCTTCCTCCCGTTTCCCCATCGCGTCCACCACTGGGTGCAGTGGCTCGCAAAAGCCCGTCGGTGTGGTTCGGCCCATGTGCGTCTCATACGTCATCCACTGTCGTTCGCCGCAAAACGCAGTCACTTGACGGACGATTTTTTCCTTCTCGAAATTGGTTTTCAACGGCAAAAGCCCGAGGCCGGTTTCCTCGCCTGCATCGCCCGCCACGCCAGCGTGATCACTCAACTGTTCGCCCAGAATCTGGTAGCCACCACAAAGTCCAATGACCGGAATGCCCGCTCGTGCAGCTAAAACAATAGCCTGATCTAAACCGGTTGCTTTCATCCAGCGCAGATCAGCAATCGTGTTCTTGGTACCCGGGATCACGATGGCGCGCGCCGTCGCCAGTTCGGCGGCGGACTTTACCCAGCGGATGCGCACGCCTTCGTCGTCCCACCACGGCTGGCAATCGGTCAGGTTGGCAACGTGTGGCAGGCGTATCCACGCAACCACTTCGCCATGCCCACGGTCTTCATCAGCGGCGCGCAA
>Ga0302294_10000527_pt1 | contig 11591 bp, 9 predicted proteins | sample III_Fen_N2_3_FD_194550 | JGI IMG/M metagenome (GOLD analysis project Ga0302294, IMG submission 194550) | Peat permafrost microbial communities from Stordalen Mire near Abisko, Sweden - III_Fen_N2_3 | ecosystem: Environmental > Terrestrial > Soil > Wetlands > Permafrost | place: Sweden: Abisko...
GTTCCTGCGTATGCAACGTTCAGATACGTTCGAACTGCCACGCCTTAATGGGCGCGGCTACCATTGAGGCGCGGCCGTGTGGGTTTCGTAGCCGTGCCCATTACGGCGCGGTGTTCATGGCGAAAGCCCTTATCGAAGAGATGCGCTCAAAGGGTGCGCCTAAAGCGCATTGAAGGTGATGCCGCCGTTGACGGTGGAGACATCGATCTTTCCCTTGTCGCCCGCGCCGATGCGGCCGTTGATGCTGTGTCGGCTTGATTCCAGGTCGGTTAGCGTGAGCGCACACTTGATGTTTCCGTTTACGGTCTGTCCGTGGATGGTGGCCGCGAGGATGGCAGGCAGAGAAAGCTGACAACTTCCATTTACGGTGCTGGCGGTGACGACTAGATCGGTTTTATCGGGCGCAAGGGTCGCGTCGATATTGCCATTGACGGTATTGAGCTCAGCGAAGGCGGTGATGCCGGTGACGTGGACGCCGCCGTTAACCGTATGGGCTTTGATCTGGCCACGAACGTCGTTGATCGTGATGGTGGAGTTGACGACATGAATGTTGCAGAGAGCGAGGGTGGCGGGCACGTGAATGGTGTAGTGAACGGAGCCGTTTACATTATTGATGAACCACCAGGTCCGCTCGTTGTTTGTTTTGATTTCGACCCGCGTGGGGCTGGCATCGACGTCGATGTGGATCTTGGCGAGGTCCTCCGAGTTTGCCGCGCGTTTTTCTGCGTCGACGGCGATCTCGTTTTTGTCCCAAGCGACGATTTCGACGGGGCCATTGGCGTTGCTGAGGGAGAGTTCGGCTTGAGCGGAGACAGCGTAGGTCTGCGAGAATTTTTCAGTGGCCGAAGAAGATTCGGCACGGGCGAACGTGGCGGCTGTGAGACCGGCCAATAAAAGCGTGAGTGTTTTCATGGGATTCATTGGTGTTACACAAAAATTGCGCGAGAGGTTACAGGGCGCGCATCATTTTCGCCCGAAAATCATCCGGGCCGGCTGGGGATGGCTCACCTGCTGAACTGCCGGACGAGAAGGGCGGTCACGCTGCAACCGGCGATGGATTCGGCGGGCCTTATGCCCTTTGAGTCCAATACCCCGGAGCAGCTTGCTCCGGCTTGGGTAGAATGAAGAAGTTCAATTGTCCTCATTCATCCAATTATAAGGAACCTGTAAGATGGTACAAGTAACCCAATAGGTTACTTTGTCATGGGCGGAGCAGTGCGCAGGCGGGTTTCTGTCAATCGTTAAACGCGTGGCATACATAGAGGAAAGCTGTCGGTTTGAAAATGGCTCGGGGCTTGCCCCGTGGTTGTTTATCCTTCCCGGTGGGTTGAAGAGTCTGGCTTCGCCTGGGTGGCGACGAAGGCCGACACCAGTCCGGCCCCGAAGCCGGTGGCGTGGGCCAGCACGTCGGTGTGCATGCCACCGGCACCGTAGAGTCCCAGCACAGCGAGTCCCGCCGCAAGGGGAACCAGCATCGTGCGCCAAAGATGGGGATGGCCCGAGCGACTCATCACTCGAACCGCTCGTCCGACCAGTAAACCAAGTCCGGCAAAAATAGCGGTGGACGCGCCCAGCGAACGATATCCCTCACCGTAGTGGAGCGTCACCACGGCCACATTGCCCGCGACCGCCGCTCCCGCGAGGAGTCGCCATCCTGCACGCGGACCGAAGGTTCCTACCACGGCAGAAAACACCAGAAAGCCGCTCACCACGTTTGAAATCAGATGGCCGATATCGTCATGCAGCCACAACGCTGTTACTGGTCGCCACCATTCGCCCAGGTCAAATACGCGTCGGGCATCGAGCAGCCCGGCATCGGTTAAACCAGGAACCTTTTCTTGCGCCCAAAACACTGCGATCACCGCAAGCACCCAAAGCAGGGGCGAGAGGGGGGCGTGCGCTCGACGCGGCACGTGATCGACGGCGGGGCGGGGTGGCCAGCCAATGCGCTCGCGATCAAAACATGCGAGTTGCTGGCGGACTGCTGGCAAGACCGTGGCGTCCACTCTGAGATGATGACCGGCTTCGGACGGGATCAACCAGCACGCTTCGCCCATCGCCAATACGACCAGACTGTGCTCGAAGCCGTCCTCTAGCGTCGCGTAAACACCGGCGTCCGCGCTTCCGTCGGGGAAGGGGACGCTCTCTAGAGGCGCAGGCGGTTCAGGCGCGATCATCGTGGTAAACGGTAGCCGCTTCCGTCGCCTCCGCCATTGCTGAATCAGTCTGGGTCGGCGAAACCGGGCTATCCGATCCATTCTCGCGCGGAGGCGCCGAGCTCACGGAGAGCAAATCCTGAACTCAGCGGTCTTGGCGCCTCCGCGTGAGTCTCTCCGAAGACCGCGCTCTTTCCGTCTCGTGTCGGCACAGGGGGCAACTGCACAGTTCGCCCCACCCAGAACCTAGGACCTAAAGTAGATTTCAAAGAGGAATTCGGCATAAGCATTCGCAATTGGCCGATTGCATACGCGGAAAGCTGCTTTTAACGGCAGGTTCTTTTGGCGTCCTTCGTGTTGTGGGGTAGATTGAGTGGCTACTTGGCCACCGAAGTTTAGCCGAACTATTATCATGATCATTGGAGTCCCCAAAGAGACGAAGATCGGTGAAACGAGGGTTTCGCTCACGCCGCTGGTGTGCCGGCATTTGGTCGACCATGGCGCGACCGTTCTCGTTGAATGCACAGCCGGGGCGGGGGCGGGGTTTTCCGACACGGAGTATCAAGAAGCAGGTGCGCTTTTGGAGCCAAGCGCTGAGAAGATATGGGCGCGGGCGGACTTGATATTAAAAGTGAAGGAGCCACTCGCGGAGGAATATCCACTCTTGCGCGAAGGGCAGGCGCTTTTCACCTACCTGCATCTTGCGGCCAATCCTGCACTCGCCCGGGTGCTGCTGGCCAAGCGCATTCTCGGGATCGCCTATGAATCGGTGGAACGGGCGGATGGTTCGTTTCCGCTATTGAAGCCGATGTCGGAAATTGCCGGCAGCCTGGCCGTTCAGGTGGGAGCCTATTTTCTCCAATCGCCTCAGGGTGGGGCGGGCGTCCTGCTGGGTGGAGTCGCTGGCGTTCAACCTGGGCACGTGGTTGTGATCGGAGCGGGCAACGCTGGTATTCACTCCGTAATTACCGCAGTTGGATTCGGGGCGCGGGTGACGGCGTTGGATCGCGATGCGGCAAAACTTCGGTTGCTTAACGACAGATACGGCGATCGCGTGACGACTCTCGCGTCGACCACGGCGAATCTGGAGACCATCATCGCAAACGCCGATCTAGTGGTTGGCGCGGTGCTCATTCCGGGAGCCAGAGCCCCCACGGTCGCGACGCGGAAGATGATTGCCAGGATGCGGCCCGGCACCGTCGTGGTCGACATCGCCATCGACCAGGGTGGCTGCGTCGAAGGTATTCGTCCCACGTCCCACGCTCAACCAACTTATATCGACCAGTCGGTCATCCACTATGCGGTGCCAAATATGCCGGCGCTTGTGGGCCGTACGTCCACGCTTGCACTCACGGCAGTGACCCGACGCTTCGTGGAGGTTATCGCGGAGAAGGGATTAGAGCGTTCTCTGGCCGAAGATCGAGCTCTGGCGAACGGGGTGAACACCTCAGCGGGCAAAATCATCTCCGAGGCGGTAGCCAAGGCTTTGGCGAACGCTGGCGGATTTTAACCGCGACTTATGCAACGAGCTTCGTCGGCAGGAAACTAGAAACTTTGCAGGGGATTCGACTCTCGGGGCGCGCTGGTCGCACCACGTGCGAGGCAAGCTCGCAACCTACAGTGGCAAAACCGGACGGAGGGCTAGACTTTTCTGGGTGATCCCGCGCCGCCCACATTTTGCTGGCACATCCTTCTGTTACACTTTTGCGCGGAGCGAGGCGGTCGCTAAAGATCGATCAAAAATGGCCGATAAGGCTGGAATTAGTCGCGGGAGGTATTGCCGGGCACCTCTACGACAAGCATCTCTGGCTCATAGAATCCCCGGCATTTTCATCCAACTTTCCATGCATGCATCCCGCACCCTCGCTTTTAGTCTGGTGGTTTGTTGTCCTGTATTTCAGGCCAATCCTGAGCACTGCATATTATGCGGAATACGCGAGCTGCCTATGCGCGAGCGAGTGAACTGGCTGAATAGTCTGGATAAGGATGAGCTCGTTTCCCTGGTTGCGACTCATCATCAATGTGAGAGCGAGTGTAGCCAACCCAAGCGGAATCCGCTTCTAGCTTCATAATGTTCTAGACGCTAATCCGTAGCGTGGTTCGCACCGCACACGCGGTTTCGGCCATCAAGCCTCCGCGCGGAAAGTTATCGCGGCAGTTCGGCGAGATCGGCGCGGGCGATTTTCATTTCCGCGAGAATTTTTTGCGCCCGCTCATGCAGTTGTCGACCCGCATGGGTGAGTTTTACGCTCCGACCGAGGCGGTCGAACAGACGGCAGTCGAGCTCTTGCTCAAGCGATTTGATGGCGTGGCTGACTGCCGATTGCGTGATAAATAGTTCGCGGGCAGCCAGTGTAAAACTGCCGACGCGTGCCAGCGTCGTAAACGCGAGCAGCTTCCGGCTGTCTATGATTGGAGTCATGGTTTGGGATCGCTTCGTGATACCATGACGTAGCAGGAGCTGAGCCAGTTATGCCGATCAATTAAAACTGTTCATAGTTGGGCAACTTCCATCGGCACTCTGAGGCCGCCGCGCACGAATCGCCGATCGCTGTCAAATTTTGCGCAATGCCTTGGCGACGATCTGCTCCCGACGCTGGTAATAAAAGGCCAGACCGCCCTGACATAAAATCGAAGCCAGGCCGACTGCGATGTACGCCACGCGGGTGAGAGTGCGGGCCAACGCTAGAAATTCCGTCTCGGTCAGCCCGTATGCGCTGGCCAGTGAGGTAACCTCAAAGCCGAGCACGCGGAGCAGTTGAACGACGAGGGGTTCGATTCTTGCCAACAGCGACTGCGGGTCGAAAATGCGCAACTGATACGTTACGTAGAGCAGGATGATCGTTAGCAAAACGAGCTGGCTACGCACGAGCCAGTGTACGCCGCGCACGTCACCCGCTCTTAATTTTTTTCGCCCTCGCAATTCGATCAATCCAGCGCCCGCCGCGATTCCACCGACGAAGGCGCCGACCCAGTCTGCGAAAGCGACCGAGACCAGCCCGAAGCCGCCTGCGATAAAAACCAGTGTGAACCCATCGATGCCCGAGATCCGCAGCACGCGGGCGAGCACTTCGGCGGGCAGGGGAGGCGGTTTTTGCATGGCGGCGATTTTTCGCGTCAGAGTTGCACCCGGCGCTGAGGTTTGAATCCTTCGCTTTCCTTGTAATGACAAATTAAAAACCGTTCCTCAACCTGCTGACCGTGCCGACTCCTTCGTTTCCTTTCCGCATCGATTTTCCGACCGAGCTGCCGATCAGCTCGCGGGCGGAGGAGATTGTCGCGGCCATTCAAGAGCATCAGGTGATCATTTTGGCGGGTGAAACCGGTTCGGGCAAGACCACGCAGATTCCCAAGATGTGTCTTGCCGCCGGGCGCGGCGTGCGTGGCAAAATCGCCTGTACGCAGCCACGGCGCGTGGCGGCGCTCTCGATTTCCCGCCGCGTGGCCGATGAACTCGGCGTGGAGTGGGGGCGCGAGGTGGGCTGCAAGATCCGTTTCAACGACCAGACTTCGTCCAATACCGTCATCAAATTCCTGACCGATGGCATGCTGCTCGCCGAGGTGCAGGGCGATCCGATGTTGCGCGGCTACGACACCGTCATCATCGACGAAGCACATGAGCGATCGCTCAACATCGATTTCCTGCTCGGCCACCTGCGGCTCCTGCGCCACAAGCGACCCGAACTAAAGATAATCGTCACATCGGCGACCATCGACACTGAGGCGTTTTCGAAGGCCTTCGACGACGCGCCGATTGTCCAGGTTTCGGGGCGCATGTTTCCGGTCGAGGTCATCTATGCGCCGCTCGATGAATTTGGCAGCGACTCCACCCCGGACGACGAGCCTGAGTCGAAAGCCGAGGCCTTGCACTACGTCGATGGCGCGGTCGCGTCCGTCGAACGCATCGTCCATGAAAGTGACAGCGGCGATATTCTTGTCTTCATGCCGTCCGAGCGCGACATCCGCGAAACCTGCGATCTGCTTGAGGGCCGTCGGTTGAGAAACTGCGAGCTGGTGCCGCTGTTCGGCCGTCTCTCCAACGCCGAACAACAGCGCGTGTTCACGTCGAGCCAACGTCGAAAAATCGTCGTCGCGACCAACATCGCCGAGACGTCGCTCACGATTCCCGGCATTCGCTTTGTCATCGATACCGGGTTGGCACGCGTGAGCCGGTACGCGCCGCAATCGCGCACGCGCCGACTGCCGATCGAGGCCATCGCGCAGTCGAGCGCCGACCAGCGCAAAGGCCGCAGTGGACGCGTCGCCGAGGGCGTATGCATCCGCCTTTATTCGGAGAAGGATTTCAACGAACGCCTGCGCTTTGCCCAGCCCGAGATCCAGCGCGCCAACCTTGCCGACGTCATCCTGCGCATGAAGGCTTTCGGGCTTGGCGACATCGAGCGGTTCCCCTTCATCAACATGCCGGCGACGAAGGCGGTACGCTCTGGTTATGCGCTGCTCGAAGAACTGGGAGCGATTGAAAACCAGAGGCCGGAAGCGGCAGGAAGTCAGATGGTGGAAGCCGGAGGTCAGAGGCCGGAAACTGGAGGTCAGAGGTCAGAGGTCGGAGGTCAGAAACGGGAGGATGATTCTGCTCTGAACGCTGACCTCCGACGTCTGACCTCTGACCGCTTTCCCTTAACTCCTGAGCTCACAGCTATCGGTCGCGAACTCGCGCGACTCCCGGTCGATCCCACGGTTGGGCGCATGATTCTCCAGGCGCGTACGGAGAAATGCCTGCGCGAAGTCCTGGTCATCGCGGCGGGACTTTCCATTCAAGATCCGCGCGAACGTCCGCTTGAAGCCCGCGAAAAAGCCGACGCCGCCCACCGGCGTTTCGCGCATCCCGATTCGGATTTCCTCGCGCTCCTCAACATCTGGGAGGCCTATCACGATGAGTTTGAAACAATGTCGCAGGCGAAACTCCGGCGGTTTTGCCGCGATCATTTTCTTAGCTATACGCGCATGCGCGAATGGCGCGACATCTATGGCCAGCTGCTCGACGTGTTGGAGGAGCGGAAGGATTTCCGGCTCACCTCGGCCTTTCATGGCTTAAAACCCGAACAGCTCACGGCCGACAAAGAAGCTTTTGGCACGCCCGCGTATCGCGCTATTCACCGGTCGATCCTCGCCGGCTTGCTCGGCAATATCGCAGTGCGCGACGACGAGAACGGCGGCTATAAAGCCACCCACGATCGCAAGGTGACGCTGTTTCCCGGTTCGGTTTTATTCGTGAGAGATGATCCTAAGCGAAAATCAACTGCCGACGCAGCGCAACGCGCTGCGCAGAAAAAAGACTCGAAGAGTCCGCGATGGATCATGGCGGCGGAGATCATGGAGACGACGCGGTTGTATGCCCGCACGTGTGCGCGGCTCGACCCGCTGTGGGCGCTGGATCTGGCGGAACACCTGTTGCGCATTTCGCACAGCGAACCGTTCTGGAATGGCGATGGCGGCCGGGTGTTGGTGAAGCAGCGCACGCGGCTCTACGGACTCGAACTGGAGACGCGCTCGGTTGGTTATGGCAAGGTCGACCCGCTCCACGCGACGGAGATTTTTATCCGGGAGGCTCTGGTGAGCGACACCGTCACCTGGCCGCTCGATTTTCTCGCCCACAACCGAACCGTTCGGCAGGAGATAGAGAATCTGCTCACGCGCGCTCGTGACAGCAGTTACATGAACCTCGACGAAGGCGTTTATCGTTTTTACGCGGCACGACTGTTGCCAGATGGAGCGGCAGCGGAAGACGTTGGCGTTTCTTCCGTGGCCGAACTCGTCGATCTGGTGCGTGAGCGCGTGGCCGCGGAGCCAAATTTCTTGATGATGGAGTCGGACGATCTGCGTGATCCGGAGACGTTGACATACGATGCGGCGGCCTTTCCTGAATCGCTGCCGCTCGAAAATCGGGCGATGCCCATCGCCTACGCGTACAAGCCCGGGCAGGCGGACGATGGCGTGACCCTCGAGGTTCACGTGAGCGAAGCAGAAGCGCTCACGCCAGCGGCGATCGACTGGGCGGTGCCGGGGCATCTTGAGTCCAAGGTAGAGCATTATCTACGCGCCACACCGAAAGAACTTCGCCGGGCGTTCATGCCGCTGGCGGAGACGGCGAAAAGCCTGGCGGCGCAACTCGCGCAGCGCGACCGGCTCACTGGACGGCGCGAAACGTTGATCGAGGCGCTGGCCGCGCAGCTGACGGAGCGTTTTCAAATTCGAATCGATCCGGCGCTCTGGCTCGAAAAGCCGCTGCCCGATCATTTGCAGGTGCGGGTGAAAGTGCTCGACGACGACGACAAAGAAGTGTGTGCGAGCCGTGATCTGGCTGAGATTCAGAGTGCGTTGGCGGCTCGTCAGCACGAGGCTAGTGTCAACGTGGGGCGCGAAGATCCCGGTGCCTGGCGGCGCGCGCGCATGCGCTGGGAAAAAGCCGAACTAACCGCCTGGACCATTGGCGATCTGCCTGAGTGGGTCGAAGTAGGCGAACAGGCAGGTGTGCCGGTCTACGCGTTTCCTGGATTGAAAGCCGGGGCAGAGAATGTGGCGTTGCGTCTCTTTAAGACCAGTGAGGAAGCGGCCACCGAGACCTGCGCCGGCCTTGAACGGCTGATTGAGTTGCAACTGCGCTATGAACTGGCGTGGCTGCAAAAAGACCTGAAGACGTTGCGCGAACTCGGCACGCTCACGGCCACGTTGGCGCCCATGGAGCAATTGCAGGAGCACGCTTTTCAATCGATTCGCCGCTGGCTCTGTAGTCATGAAAGGGTGGGGCGCGTTGTCCTTAACGCCCCGTTGGGCGATACCGCGGACCGGCGGATTAAGGATAATCAGGTCACTCTCACGGAAAAGAATTTCACCGCCGCGGTGGAGCGGGCCAAAATCGACCTGCGCGGGATCGTGCCGCGGTTGTGCGATCTGCTGCGCGAAATCCTCACGCTGCGACTGGCGTTGCAGGTCCACCCGCACCCGTACGGCGGATTGGGTCCGGAGCTGGCGGCGCTGATTTCGCCGGATTTTCTACAGACGACCCCGTACGAACAACTCGCGCATTTTCCGCGCTATTTGAAAGCCATGCGGCTGCGGGCCGATCGCCGGCGACAAAATCCCGTGAAGGATGCCGAGCGCGTAAAGCTTTTTGCGCCCTACGCCAAAGCTGCGGTGGAACTGCGTGCGCGGCCGGGTGGCGAGACGTTTCGCTGGCAGATCGAGGAATTTCGGGTGAGCGTGTTTGCGCAGGAGTTGGGCACGGCCGAGGCGGTCTCGACGGTGAAGCTGGATCGCGCGCTGGCGGAGTTGAAGGGCGGCCGACCGGCAACGTCAGCAGGGACGCAAACGGTGATTGAAACGACGCCAAAGCCGCCGGCCCCGACGCCGATTCTGGCGGCAAAAGTGACGGAGAAGAAAGGTGTACCGCTTAAAAACTTGTCCGCGCTTGATGGCCTTTTCCGACGCGGATAAGCTAAGCTAACGCAACCGATAAGCGGCGGAAATTAGGGGTTGTGACCAGCGAATATCTGGAGAAAGTGAGAGAAGTTATAGACCCCATGAATACTCCGATTTCAGTTTTGTTAAGTCACAAGGGCGCAGTTGTATACTCGGTCGCTGGACGTGATACCGTTGCCGAGGCGGTGCGCGAAATGAGTTTTCGCAATATTGGCTCTGTTGTTGTGTTGGAGAATGGTCTGCTTACCGGTTTGCTCACGGAGCGTGATGTGCTCACGCGTGTTGTGGCCGCGGGACGTCAACCCGATCTTACCTGTGTGGCCGACGTGATGACCCGCCATCCGGTTGTCGTTTCGTCACGCGCCACGGTGGAAGAGGTGATGAATCTTTTCACGGAAAAACGCTGCCGACAGATTCCCGTTCTGGATGAAGATACCGGGCGCCTGGTCGGTCTGGTCTCGATTGGTGATGCGACTCGTTGGGTGGTCGAACTGCATCGGAACGAAGCGAACCAGCTGCGCCAGTACATCGCTGGCAGTTTCGCTGGTTGAATCCGTTGTTTCTTTGGCGAACGTACGGTGTCGGTTGATGCCGGCGGGGTGGGCGACGCGCGATTTTTTCGCACTTCGTTCACGATTAAAAACTGGCGTGTAGGCTCGGTTTGATTGGAAATGCCGCGACCCTGCATGAACCTCGAAACTGCCTCCAAAAATATTGAAATCTGCCGTGGGCGCATGGATGTGCTCTATCACAAGCCCGTTTTCGACGAATGGGTCGTGGTGTCCTTCGCCCAAGGCAAGACTGACATTCTTGCTTACACGGGGCCGCGCGCCGAATCTTTCACCAAGCAGTTTCACCGCGATTCCGGACCGCTCTTTGCGGAGATGCAGGGCAAGCGTTACAGCGTGGGTGATTTCGAATTTGTGGATCAAGCGCGTGGCTCCCACTTCGACGCCTGCGTGCGGCTTGGCGAGACGGCTTATCTGCTCTGCAACAACACCTATGGCTCGATGAGCGAACTGCGCACCGATTCGCGCTGGCGGGAAGCGCAGAAGCCCTTTGTCGATCTGACGGAAAAAGTGCGCGCCGATCCGCTGGTGTGATCTAGGAGTTTGTAGGTGGCGCACTGGTCGCGCCACGTTGCGAGGCGAGCTCGCAACCCACAGCGGCTAAAGAACGAACGCCTCATCGGGTGGTTTGATCTGCGGATACGGTCCGCAATCTTTGTTCTTTCTCTTTATTTTTCATTGTTATCCCTTTCGGAAGGTTCGTTGAGAGAGAAAGAGGAAAGATAAAGAGAAAGAGGAAAGATTGGGACGGGGGCTTTAGCCGGCCAGTCCGGCATACAAAAACCACCCGTAAGCGGCCAGGAGCAGCCAGGCGGCCCAGTGGGGCAGGCGTCCGACGGTGACGATTACGAGGAAGTGCAGCGCTGTCGCCCCGAGTAGGATCAGGATGCTCGTTTCGAAAAAGGCGGGCAGCGGGATGGGTTTGAACAATGCGAACAATCCCACGCAGAGCGGAATGCAGATGTGTCCATCTCCGATTTGCGAGGTGTAGACGATGTCGGCCCGGCGCTTTGCTCCATAGTAGATCGCGAGGATGGCGTTGGGCAGAACCATCAACCAGCCACTCAGCCAGCCGATGTTTTGCGCGCTCAGAAAGCCTGTTTTTTGAGCGGCCAGCCATTCCACCAGCCAGTCAAGGCTCACGTAGAGCAGCGCGGCACCGACGAGCAGGAAAGCGAGGTCGGCGTAGAACAACACAGAAAAGGAGCGCCGTTGCCGGACGTTGTGCTTGAGCACGTCGAACACCTGGAAGCATTGCCAAAAAAGAAACAGGCCAACGAGGACGAGACCATCGTTGAAATCGAGCACGCCGTCCTGCCCGAGCGCCCAGACCGCACCGGTGAAAAACGCGACCGCCGCCATCGTCAACAAGAGTGAGAGCTTGCTCAGGTGCTGCTCCGTCTCGGCCTTGGGGTTTTTTCTCGGC
>Ga0302294_10000533_pt1 | contig 11506 bp, 7 predicted proteins | sample III_Fen_N2_3_FD_194550 | JGI IMG/M metagenome (GOLD analysis project Ga0302294, IMG submission 194550) | Peat permafrost microbial communities from Stordalen Mire near Abisko, Sweden - III_Fen_N2_3 | ecosystem: Environmental > Terrestrial > Soil > Wetlands > Permafrost | place: Sweden: Abisko...
CTCCACTCCTTCTTTGCGTCTTCGCGCCTCTGCGTGAAAAAATCTTCTGAAAGGCGGCTAGAGCTAACTTTATATACTCTAGAGTCACCAGATCTTCTCGCGAAGCTTCGGTGTACCGGCAAACGGGTGTGTAACGGTAGAGGGAGTGGGTTCAGGCGGTTTTGCGATGAAGGCGGGCAGCTTGGGCACTGTGTCCCCCGCGGTTCCATGGAGCGTGGCTATGCACGCTGGGTGGGCGCGTACGGCAATCACGGGGGACAGCTGCCGCTTTAATAAAAAAGAGAAGGCACCGGACATGGTTTGATTTTAATGAAAGGGGATGGATCAGGAAGGTCGGAAGCTCCTTGGTGAAAACGCTGGGTCCGGCCGATTTTTTGTATATTCGGACATATTTAGTATTCGAATATCGAAAATTGAAATGAGAGGCCGGTTCAAAACCTGAGGAGAACACGATCCAAAACGTTCTAAACGCTATCCGTCATTTAGGTCGAAACCGTGGCGCCGGCGTAAACTTTTGGTTGCATCGATAGCGGCGTACTTGGCTTCTCCACGACTGCCAAAGGCGGTAACTCATATGATGAAGACGCAAGTACGCTGCGCGTTTCCATAATGTTACACTAAACATCTTTTCATGCCTCGATCAGATTGTCAGAGCTTGCCGCCATCCCTTCGACCTTTCTTCCCCGACTATTTGTATATTATATGAAATCTCTCTGGATTTTAATCGTATTTGGCGCAGCCGAACTGTTCGTTAACTGCGATATGGCGTCGGCCGCTTCCTTTACGATAGGAGCCGGTGCCTCCGATACGACGGCCAAGACGCTCGGTACTGCCTCCGGACAGACGGGTACCATCGCTGCCACTGGTAAGCTGTCGGTGAGCGGATCAACGGTTGCAGTCACGATTTCTGGCAGTAATGCGTCGCTCACCAACAACGGAACGATCAGCCAGACAGGCTCCGGGCGAGTGATCCGTGATAACACCGGTGTGACCGGATTGGTCGTCACCAATAATGCCGGTGCTTTGATGCAGGCAGCCGACGCCGATGTCATCCAGATGAACAAGTCACCCGCGAGTGTGACTTTGAACAATTATGGCACCATGACATCGCTCAATGCATCGGCGGGCGGTTCTCAGGCGGTTGATTTTGCCGCGCTCGCTTCAGGTAGCAATATTATCAATAACTACTCGACCGGCATCATGCAGGCGGCCGAGGCCGATGCGGTCAGGCCGGGAGTCAACGGCGTCGTCTATAACGCCGGAACCATTAAAGCGACCACAACAACCGGTAGCAGCAGCGACGGTATTGATGCACAGACTAATAGCGGAGTTCAGATCACGAACGCCTCCACCGGTCTCGTCGAGGGCGGACGTCATGGAATCACTGGTGGCAACACCGACATCACCGTTGACGGCGGTGCGTACACCACGACCGTCACCAACGTTGCCGGTGGAACCATCAAGGGAGACAACGGCTCGGGCATCAACCTTGACGGCCTCAACGCGAAGCAAACTGCGGCCATCGTCAATAACGGCACTATCACCGGAAACGGCGTCACCGGCGACGGCGACGGCATCGATGTCGACGGTCTCGTCACGATTACAAACACGGGCACGATCCGTTCGATCAACGCCTTTAGCCCTGCTTCTTCTGGTCTCGCCTACAGCGAAGGCATTACAGTCGGCGGTGGTACGATCACCAACTCAGGAACCATTGAAGGCCTCGTTGCCGCTGGAAACACGAACGCGGTTGGCCGCGGTATTTCGCTTTTAGGAAATGATATTACTACTGGGCCACTCGCGGGCACACGTGAGGCCATTTATGGCAATGCCACGGTGACCAATCAGGCAGGCGGCTTGATCCGGGGGCAGTCCGATTCCGGTATCTACGTCGATGGTCCGGCGAGCGGATTCACGGTCACGATCGACAATCAGGCGGGCGCGACCATTCAGGGTGGTGGCACGGCCAACGCGGCGATCAAGACGGGTGCGGACAACGACACGATTACCAACGCTGGCACGATCGACGGCGCCAGCAGTGGCAAGGCGATCAATCTCAGCGGTGGCAATGATCAGCTCGCCATCACCGGTGGTAGCGCCGTGATCAACGGCAGTATCGATGGCGGCAGCGGTAGCAACAAGCTCATGTTTAATCTTGGTGCGGCCAACAATACTTTCACGCACTCCGCTGTTATTTCGAACTTTGATAAAGTGGATGTGCTCTCGGGCCAGGTCACTCTTAACGGCAACAACACCTATGCCGGCACGACGACGGTGGGTGGTGGCTCGGCCGCCGCTTCACTCCGGGTCAATGGACGTCATTCCGGTGGCGGGGCGTACACGGTGTTGCCGGGCAACACGCTGGGAGGCACGGGTGTTTTTGCGCTGGCTGATGCCGCAACCAAGATCGACATCCAAAATGGCGCCGCGCTCCACGTTGGCGGCGGCCGACTTACCGTCGAAACCGGCTCGCTGAACGTTGCAGGCGTGTTTAACTTCGATCTTAACGGGACGGCTGCCGGTGCTCCTGGCGGTTATGATCAGTTATTGTTTTCGGCTGATAACACCGGAACCCTCAGTTTGACCGGCACGAGCACGTTGATGCTCAATCTCGGTTTTACGCCGGTCGTAGGCCAACAGTTTGAGCTGATCGATGTGCAGAACAGCAGCACGTTCATTAACGGTGCGTTTGCTGGACTGTCTGAGGGGGCCATTTTCAACGTTGGCAGCGACCAATTCCAGCTGTCCTACGTCGGAGGGACAGGCAACGATCTCGTGGTCACCGCAATTCCAGAACCGGCTACCACCGCTATTATTGCTGGCATTAGTGTGCTGGCCTTCACTTTATTGCGCCGCCGTCGGACGATCGCCGGGTAAAGCAGATCGCCACTGTCGTTCCGGCGGAATTTAAAGGGGGCAGGTTTAAACAAATGTGATTTGGGATTAAATCGCCCGTTTCCTCTTTTGCGAATTTCCTCGACGAAATTGATGCCGAATGCCCTCCAAACGGGCTGCCAGGAATTTGCCGACAACAAATGTTTAGGCCTGCCCCTTTTTACCCTCATTCTGCGACCGTGTTGCCCGAGGAGTTGCGAGCCATGCCACCGAGCTTGGTGGCGCGGTTCAGGGCCCCCGGGTGGCCAGATCGTGTCTGCCAAACGAAAAGTCCCCCGCTTTGCGAGCAGAGGACCGGTGAAGGGGAAAACGGTGCGAACGTCAAACTTGCTTCCGTTTTCCACGAAAGACGACGAAACCGAGGGTCAAGGCACCGACGATCGCCGCGTAGGTCGAGGGCTCAGGAATCGCGGTTGTCGTCTCAGCAGTGTACTGCAGGCTGAGGAAACCATTCCCGTTGAACGGGAGCTGCCAGCCCTGGTCGGGAATGGTGCTGAGGTAGCCGTTGCCAATGCCGAAGCCGGAAGCATCTTGCGTCGTCTGGGTGCGCGACAGCTGAATGCCGGTCACGGCCGGGTCGCTGCTTGTCAGGTAGGCAATGTACTTGGTATTGGCATTTAGGTTCAGCCCCAGGTTATTGAACGCAAGCGTGGTGAAGCCCCCAGTCGAATTAAAGGTCTCCAGGGCAGAAATGGTCGTGGTCAGCAGGGCCGACCCGATCGAATTGATTGCTTGGTTCTTGACGTTCGTGCTGGGATTCCACTGCGCCACATTCAGCTGCAGGGACGCCGTCGTGTTGCCAATCGCATAAAAGTTAAACGAGGACAGCGTGGCGGCTGACGTCAGGGAGAACACTTCGCCCACTTTGGGCGAGTCGCCGCTCGGGTTTGCCGCGTTACCGAAGGAAGCAAACGGCAAGCCGGTGTTTGCGCCACTCGGCACGTTGGTGTAGGTGGTGGCGGAAGCACTACAAACGAGGGCCAACAGAAGGCCGACGAGTACATTCAGTTGAAGCGTTGATTTGGTCATGATGCGAGGGTGTCGAGCTAATTACGGGAGGGTTGTGTTTATTCTATGAGATTAACCCGTCGCGGAACTGCTGAGAGGCGGGTTAAGGGATGCTACTGGGAGCTATAAGAGGCTAATATCACAACGTGACGGTTTCATGGCTGTTGTGCGACTTTGCGTGACTTCTCTGCAACGGAATGCGCCCTATAGTGGCGAGTATATTGAGATAGCTTTCTTGCAGTGTGACGAACGATCAGAGGGAGCCTTAACGGCGCGTTCACGGGACTGTCGGAGAGGGCCATATTCAATCTTGGCGGCGACGAGTTCAAAATCTCCTTCCACGCCGGCACGGGCGATGATCTCGTGGGCATCGCAATACAAAAACCATCAGCCACCGCTATTATTGCTGGTGTGGGTGTGCTGAATTTACATTGTGGGATTGCCACCGTGTGTCCGTCGCGCGAGGCAAAATAACCAAGTCGCGGCTGGGGGGCGACGTGGAGGCCAGGGCTGATCCCGTCTTGTGGAGATTTTGTTTCGGCGTGTTCACCGGGATGTCACGCCCGCGGCTTTCCAAAGTGGGATGACGGGCTTTGCTCGGATGCGTCGGAGTCGCCAACCAATCAATGAACAAAAGCCTCAATCACCCTGCCCATGGACACCACAGCACTCAAGGGTTTGACCGTTGCCCTGCACTTTGCCCGGTGCGGAAGATTTATCTTCGCGATTAAATATATCGAAAGACAAAACCCCGGCATCTCCCGTGAAAACGCGATCGCAGCCGTGGCCTCGTTTGGCTACCGGGAGCAATCTTGGAACAACGAAACCGAATGGCTCGATGGGCACGGAGAAAACCGCGTAAGAGTTCTCTAGAGCGTTTTCAGGAAAACCGTAGCCGCATAAAACAGGTTTCATTTTCGAAAGCGCAGTTGGTAGGCCGAGCGTCCCGGCCGAACCCAAACCCGGCCTATGCGTACACCCAGCGGGCCCATCCGTAGGTTGTGAGCTCGTCTCGCAACGTGGCGTGGCAAGCACGCCACCCGTCCAAGCCGAGCTTGTCGCAATCTGTCGGGTCGGCCCTTGGTCCGGGTCGCCTCGCTCTGTCAATTCGGCTACGACATTATTGGAAGCGCTAAGTGATGGTTTTGGTAGCTTCACCGGGACGAACGCTCAGGCTGCGGCTCGCAATCGGGGACGAAAAAACCCCGCCAGGGAAGCCCGGCGGGGTGAGCGAACGTTGGCAGATTATGAACAGTTTGGCTCAGGCAGCCAGGCGAGTGCGACGTCGGCGCAACGCCACGAAGCCGATCGTTAAGGCGCCGAGGATGGCGGCATAGGTTGAGGGTTCGGGGATGGCCACAGTCACGTTGTCGAGACCGATCAACTGGTCAGGCGAGGGGCCTTGAGCGTTGTCGTCCAGCCACGCGAGAGTCAGAGTGCTGCCCGCACTCCAAGACCCCGTGAGGTTGATGAGGGTTTGCGCCACGCTCGTGACGCCGACCGTGTTGGGGACGACGACTCCGGTTGAACCGCTCAAGGTCGGATTCAGAGCGGCAACATTTATCCAAGTGCTGCCGCCGTTGAGGCTGTAGAACAGCCAATAGCCGGGTAATTCTTCAACGCCTCCGTAATTACCGTTTTTATAGCCGGCATTGTTGTTCACCGTGGTGCTGAACCGGCGAATATCATAACCGACGTTGATCGCGTTGAGTGCGACGCCGGTTGCGTTCGTAAGCGACAGCTCTAGGATCGAGGCAGCGGTGCCGGTGGGCGAGGTCCCCAACGCACGATTGGTAGCGGATGCACTCAAACCGAAGTTGTAGCCTTGATTGGCCTTCTGGTTGGTTGGACCTGTGACAGCAACGAGCGTTGTGTTGGCGGTCAGAGTTCCAGCGGTGAAGTTAGGCAAAACTCCGGGAGTGATCGTGTCGTCGGTAGGAGTGAAGGCATCGTGGGCTCCAGCTTCCGAGACGAACGACCACCCGGTGGGGGCGGTTGTGCCGCTTTGCCCCATCGAGTCGAAGTTTTGGCTGTACAAGCCGGTTAAGCTGGCCGAAGCCGCCCATGCCGTGGATGCGGTGGCCACGAGCGCGAGCACGGAGGCCATGCGAAGAGTTTTCATAAGACGTGAAGACTAAGGGTGGTTCAATTAAAGCTCTGTTCAGCGACGACGGCGCATCGCCACGAAGCCGATCGTCAACGCGCCAAGGATAGCGGCGTAGGTCGAGGGCTCGGGGATGACGACGAAGTCGCCTCCGGTTTGGTTCACGACGGCCCAAGCCGTGTTGGTCGCCGTGTCGATGCCAAAAGAACCGAGGCCATAGGCATCGCTATACGCGCCGAGAAAGAAGTTTTTTGTGCCGCCGTTGTTTAGGTCGACCGAGTTGATCCAGTTGCCGTTGGCGTCCTTGGAGGCGATGTAATAGTTGCTGAGCGCATCGGCGCTGATGCCGCTGGCGGCAAATGATAGAGACAGGGCGAAGGTGTCGGTCTTGTCGACATTGCCGAGATCGGACATGCCCCAGATCGTGAGGATGTCGCTTTGGGCTTTGGCCGGGCCACTGGCTTTGGCCGCCCAACCAATTTCAAGATCCTTTGTGAGTGCGCGACCGTCGGCAGTCTTGAGGTTGCTGCCGTTTGTACCGTTGAGGATATTCATCGTGGTGCCGACGTAGCCGGTTTCGCCATAGCTCGTGCCCGCCGCGATGCTGTGGTTCATCTTGTAAGATGCACCTTGAGCGACCTGCTTGCTTGTGCCGTTGAGGCTGTAGCCGAATTTGTCGGTGAGGGTCCAGACGGGGTTGGCCGCGACGTCACCATTGGCGAGGGGCGTGGTGGCGTAGTACTTGCCGGTCACACGCGGGCCATCCACCGTGTAGAGGTAGTAGCCGGTTTTGCCTAGTTGCTGGGAAATGGACTGGTCACGGGAGGAGAAGGGTGCGGCCGGATCGTAGTATTTGTAGCTGTCGGAGGCGGTGATGATTTCCTGGACTTTCGAGGCACCGTCGGGGCTGGTCACCTGTGAGCGATAATCCATGTGGTCGTGGCCGCTGATCACATACTTCACATTGTTGCTGGCCAACGTGCTGAAGAACGCGTTCTGCTGTGTGGGGTTGGCGTCGTTGCTGCTGCCAAACGCGTTGTCCTTGTGGTTTTGGCCAAGCAAATTCTTATGATCGAAGACAAACGCTTGGGTGTGGTCGGCGGCGCTGAGCTGATTTCCCATCCAAGTGGTCGCCTGGCTCAACCCAGTTGTGGCATTGGTGGCACTATCGGCGGTGAGAATGTCGAGCAAAACGATTTTAGTGCCCTTGTAGGTAACCGAGTAGTTAGAGGTTCCGGCATCCACGGCGACGGTCGCGGCGGAGGAGCTGGTGGGAACGTAATTGTTGTTAAAAAACGTCTGGCAGGCGGCGTTGTCCTCGTGGTTGCCGCGAAGGCCGTAGAATGCGATGCCCGCGTTGGTGAGCGCCGAGTTGGCGTCGAGCCGGGTCTGGAGGCCTGCGGTGCTGCCGTTGTCGGTCAAATCGCCAACCTGGACGACGAAGTCCACGCCTGCTTTCACGAACTGGTCGTTGCAGGCCTTGGCCTGGTTGACCGCGACGCTGTTCTTGTTGTTGCCGGTGGAATCGGTCCCGGACCATTGGGTGTCGCCCATGACGCCGAAAGTAAACGGCGTGGCGAAGGCGGACGAAGCGGCGCTCAAGGCGAGCGCTGCGCAGATGCTAGTGCGTTTGGAGATGATTTTCATCGAGGGACAGGTGTTGGTTGTGATGCTGAACGGAGCGCCTCGCAGCATGCCCGACCGGGCCACGTCTCTCTACGCTGTATCCGGCATTCTATTACCGAAATCCGGCATTACACGCAGATGTCACGAGTCCGTTACATATTGGGCGGGGGGAAGACGGTTGAACGCGGGGCGAAAACTTCACGCTGATTTCACGTGCCGCGATTGCGCGCCAGCGGCGTCGTGCAAATAAAAGAGCCGCTTTCAATGGACACTCCTTTCAATACTGAGCTGCGACCCACTTTAGCTTTCCCCTCACCGGCTGCTTACGTGCAGATGCGGTTGGGGAATCGTTCTGCGACTTCATTCCCTTGGGCTGAAAAGATTGGCCACTGCACGGGTGGGGGCGGTGCTGGGGTTGAGCGGAATGAAGATGTTGTGGCGGATTGGCTCAAGGCGCTGGAGCGGAGTTTTGGAACGTGTGCCCGGATGATTCCCGCGCAGAACGAATCATTGGCGACGGGCGGTGGGTCGGTTTGCCGCGCGCTCGATGGGCTCTGTGGGCGTCGTCCTTTGTGCGTGAAAGTTCACAGCACCATGCGCCGTGCGGTGGTTGAGAGCGGTTGTCTGCAGCAGATCCGTTGTCCGCTGGGATTTCTCCTTTTAGCCGTGCCTGTTCAGAGGAGCGAAAACGGTTGCAGCCTGCTTGAGTTTGGCCCCTTGGGGGTTGAGCACAAGACGCGTGCGGAATTCGAACAAGGATTGAACCGGCTCGGGTTTTCGCCAGCCTTGCGAACGCATCTGCGGGCTCCGCTGAATGCATTGCGAACAGTTCGGGCCGAGGACATCGAGGGCGTTTTGGCCTTGTTGGAGCGGGTGGCCGCGTCGATCGCGGATGAGATGCTCCGGGTTTCGTCGAGAGCTCGGGTGTTGGAACCGAAGGCGGTGGCTGCTGCCCGCCGCTATGCCGAACTACATATTGGAGACAAAATATCCCTGATGGACGTGGCCCGTCACGTCGCTTTGAGCCCGGATCACTTTTCGCGGCTTTTCCGGCGCAAGGCCGGTGTATCCTTTGGTGAATACATGAACCGCTGCCGGGTGGCGAACGCACAGCGGCTGCTCGGAGAATCGACGCAGCGGGTGGGGGAAATCTCCTTTGCGTGCGGGTTCGATTCCGTACCGCATTTCAACCGCGTTTTCCGCCGGGTCACTGGCACATCGCCAACTGTTTACCGGAGGCACAAAGGACGCATGGAAGCTGAGTCCATTGCAGCCGAGCCGCCGAGACTGCAGGTTGTGGGTTGAGCGCCAGGCAGGGGTGGTGCGCCAACAGGCCACACCTCCAGGCCGTCGCGGGCAACTGTAGCCATAGGCCGCTGCCATAAAGCTGCGGTCATCAGAGGAGCGCACAATCCTGCGTCTCAATCGACGCGGCTACGCCATTTTTTGAAACGCTTCAGCCCCGATCGAACAAAATTTCCTCGAAATAGGGCTGGGGCTGTTCCTGGAAGAGGCTTTCGTGACGATGCGTGTGCAGCAGATCGTACCGCAGGCGGCCGCCTTCGATCTCCTGCTCCAGCACAGCCTGAACGGCCTCTACGAGCATTCGTGTATCCGTTTGGTCAACGCCGCGTTCTTGGCTGGTAAAAGTTAGAACGTTTGCCTGGTTTTTGTATGCCGAAACGAGCTTGTGGGAGAGGGAGGCAAGGTAGTGCATGGATGTAGTAAAGGGAGAAGGCGGCTAATTGATACCGAAACCCCGTCGTTTCAATGGTAGCTTATTCACAAGTTTTGCACGCCCATGACGGCACTCTTTCTTTGGTTACACGATTCGCCATAAGCCATGGCTGTACTCGCCGTAAAACGGTCAGGGCGGGTAAGAAAGATCAGTTTGCCTAGGGGGAATAGTGTTTACGAGAAACGGGTAACACACCTCCGAAAGCCGGCTGAGCCGGAAAGGCTTGGCAATGACAGGCACGCCCCAGCTGATAATTTGTTCCTCAAGATCTTTGTCGCCCGCATGGCCGGTCATGAAGACGAAGCGTTTGGCGGCGGCGTGATTCATGTCTTTTAGTCGTGTATACAGTTCTGGACCATCCATGACTGGCATCCGGATATCGGATACAATAAGATCGTAGCTTTTGCGCGAAATCGCCTCTAGCGCCTCGGCTCCGTTCAGGGCTAGATCGACCGAACAATTGAAACAGCTGTGCAGCATTTCCTGGAGGACGTTGCGCACCACATCTTCGTCATCGACCGCCAGAATCTGGGCGGGCGCACAGGATTTGAACGGACTTTTCGAGTGTGTGCTCGGTTTCCGCATATCGGACGACATGGTGCTGCCTAGAGGAAGCGTGAGCGTGAAAACCGAGCCAATCTCGGGTTCGCTGGTCACGGCTATGTCTCCGCCCAACAGATGCATGATACTCCGGCAAATGCTCAGGCCGAGCCCGGTGCCCCGATCTGGTCCTTTGGTGGTAAAGAATGGGTCGAAGATGCGCCCGATGATCTCGTCCGAAATGCCGATGCCATTATCCGCAACCGAAAGACAGGCCGATGTCTCGTTGACCCAAATCCGTATTTCGATGGTCGCCGATGATCTGCCTTCCATGGCCTGGAGCGCATTGATCACCAGGTTGATCACCACCTGTTTGAACTGGGCAAGATCGGCAAGCACCGGAACTGGCGAAGGCGGCGTGGAGGTTTTAACCGAACAGCCGCTGTCACGAATCTTGAATTTTAACATGGTCATGGACTCGACGAGCACCTGGCGCAGATCGATCAGGTCCAGCTGACCGGAGGTGGGCTTTGCGAGCTGCAGCAGCTGCCGGATGATGTGCGCCGCTTCCTCGATGCTCCGACCTATGTTTTGGGCGTAAGATTTAATTCGGTTGTCTTTCTCGAGCCTCAGCAGTTCGGCAAAACCAAGCACCGGCGTGAGCTTGTTGTTCAGCTCGTGGGCGATCCCACCGACCATCGTGTCCAGCAGCAGTTGCTTTTCCTGCCTGATCATGAGGCCTTCCAGGGCTCGCTGTTCCGTGACGTCGTCGAAGCAGGCGGAGATTTGGCCTGTTTCTTGTATCCAGCTGGATGTGACACGAAATCTTCTCGGGCCACGGTTGGGAATATCGAGAACGTATTCGTGGACGTGTGGTTGCCCGCCGGAGTTCCGTTCATGGGCTGCGAGCGCTGCGAGAAAGCGGCTGCGCTCGTGCTCTTGCAGTCGCTGCACGAGGCGATGTGGTTCGCTGCCATTTGCTACGAAGGCCAGCAACTCCGTCAGCCGGCGATTGCAGGTGAGAAGCGTGCCTCGCACATCGAGCAGAGCTACTCCGAGCGAGTGGCTTTCGAACAGTGCTTGGTAAAGAGCCTGAGACTGGCGCAACGCGCTGTTGACCTGAAAAAGCTCAAGATTTTGTTTTTTTGTCGCGTCATGTTGTCGGTAGAGCTCGGCAAACTGATCGGATACGAGGCGCGATTGTAGCTGGACGAGTTTGCGGGCGCTGATGAGCCCCACGAGTTTTCCCCGAGCATCGACGAGAATAACATCTTCATAAAAAGCGTCGCCTTCACGAGCGAACGCGGCTTCCAGCATCGTTCGGATCGGTGTGCCTTCGCTAATCAACAAGGGCTGCGGGATCAAGGCCTGGCTCACCGGCGTATCGCTATACAAGGCAAAGCCATAACGTGAACCTAGAATAAAGCCTACGCGGTTGCGTGCGCAGAGTCCCAATACCTTTTCTCCTTCGAGGACGGCGAAGAAATCGACCATGCAGTCTCGAAATCGAGCGTGTGCCTGCCCGAGTTTTTGGGTGGACTCGATGGTTGTCTTGTGGTCAACCAATTTCCACATATCAATCGTTTCGGCAGGAA
>Ga0302294_10000538_pt1 | contig 11440 bp, 10 predicted proteins | sample III_Fen_N2_3_FD_194550 | JGI IMG/M metagenome (GOLD analysis project Ga0302294, IMG submission 194550) | Peat permafrost microbial communities from Stordalen Mire near Abisko, Sweden - III_Fen_N2_3 | ecosystem: Environmental > Terrestrial > Soil > Wetlands > Permafrost | place: Sweden: Abisko...
AAATCCCGGCCACCGACAGCGCGCCCGTGCTGCGCTTCAAGCTGGGCACCGGCTTTACCGACGCCCAGCGGCAAAACCCGCCCGCCATCGGCGCGCGCGTGACCTACCGCTTCCGGGGGCTGAACGACAGCGGCATCCCGCGCTTTGCCAGCTTCATGCGGGTGCGCGAGGACTGAAGGCGCCTCAAGCCGTCATCGCCGCCTGAATGGCGCACAGCGCGTCAATCGTCACCGGGCGGATTTCCAAAGGCGGATTTTTCAGCAGGGGAAGAATCATCGCCAACGCTTCGGCGTCATAGTCATCGACCAGCAAGGCGCCCTCGTCCTCGTCGTAAGACAAATTTTCATGGCTGGCAATGGCCGTGCGCAGCAGCGCCGGGCTGTCACTCAGCGACTCCAGCGTGCCCTCGAACACCAGGGGCGATTCACGATCCTCTTCATAGCCCCCCTTGATATAGTCCTCGCAGCACTCGCTGACGGCTTCTGCGCGGTCTTGCGAAAAATACAGTTCATCGCCGTCACCCTGGCCGTAATCTTCTTTCGCTCTATAAGTATCAGTCTCGGACAGCCAGGCGACGTAAAACTGTTCTTTGTCATCAAACTCAACCAGACAAAAAGAAAGAAGACCAGTTTTTTCAAGAAACTCGAACACCACATTTTCATCTAGTGTGGCGATAGTTTCTTCGATCTCCTCGATCACGTAATTATCTTCGTCAATAAAATGAACGCCAGACCGTTCAAATAAAAACTGATCCAGCTCCGTCAACTTGGCATCATCTTGCTCAAAAAGTTCTTGAATAGAAGACAAAGGCCTGATTTTTAGCGTTTCCCGCTCCAGTTCTTTCCAGGCTTTCACAGCCAATTCTCTGTCATTGAAGATTGAGTTAATTCTTCCGTCACTTCCATCGCTATAAAAATCATAATACTCATCATCGTAGCCAAATTCCCTGGCCCGCAAAACATATCTCTTTTCGCTCATTGAACTTCTCCTTTGAATAAATCTTAAAAATCAAACCCGCTCAAGCGCCACATCACTGGAATTGACCCGAATTTTCACCATGTTTCTGGCGCTGGCGGGGTAATCAACCCCGTTGTCCATCCACAACTCAAACCGCATGGCATTGAAAAACAAGGACGGCGCAATGTCAAAATCCATCCACAAAGGCGTGGAGCCGCCGATTTTCGGCAGAATGCTGTTGATGAACCAGCTGTTGTGCGTCAGCAGCAATGACTTGAGTTTTCCCGTGGCCGCCAGCGGCGACATCAGGCGGGCAGACCAGGCGGCATCCTGAACGACATCCGTGTGAAACCGCTCCAGGCGCTTGACCCAGCCGTTATCAGGAATGTCGTCCATCGCCTCGACAAAATCACCCAGCGTTGGAATGAAGCGGTGCTGATAATCGACCAGCAAATGGTCTTTTTCGCACAAGGCTTTCACATCGACGCTGCGACCATCCTGATTCGTCATGACTTCGCCAAAAACCGGAATGACCACTTCCTTCACCGCCCAGATCGTGTGCAGCACCCGGTGCCGGTTATCGCTGCACAACACCTTGGTGCTGTCGATCAGCCCGTGTATGTCGAAATAATCTTCAGGCTGGCCGCCCCATCTTTTTTGCGACAGGGCCGCATGGTGATAAATTTCCATCAAATCAATCCCGGTTTAATCAATGAATTTATCATAGCAAAAAAATCGCCAGCCCATGAAAAAAGGCCAGCCACTTGCGCGGCCAGCCTTTTTTATTGACGCAAATTAATTTGCAATTACTTCTTCACGCAGTCCGCGTAATAGCGCATTTTCCCCTTGGCGTCTTCCTGCGCCACCAGGCCGTGAATGTCGGTTTCAAAACCGGGGCACTGGGCATTGAACTCTCTAGCAAACTTCAGATAATCAACAATTTTCTTGTTGAATACTTCGCCGGGAATCAACAGCGGAATGCCCGGCGGGTAAGGTGTGACCAGCCCCACCGTGGTGCGGCCTTCGAGGTGGTCGATTTCGACCCGCTCGGTGGTGCGATGCGCGATGTGCGCATAAGCGTCGCTGGGCTTCATAGCCGGGGTCAGGTCGCTCAAATACACCTCGGTCGTCAGGCGGGCAATGTCGTACTTGGCATACAGGGTGTGAATATGCAGACACAAATCAGCCAGCCCCATGCGCTCGTATTTCGGGTGCTTCTGGCAGAACTCGGGCAGGATGCGCCACATCGGCTGGTTCTTGTCGTAGTCGTCCTTGAACTGCTGCAGCGCCGTCAGCAGCGTGTTCCAGCGGCCTTTGGTGATGCCGATGGTGAACAGGATAAAGAAGCTATACAGCCCGGTTTTTTCAACGATCACGCCATGCTCGGCTAAAAACTTGGTCACGATGCTGGCCGGAATGCCGGTCTTGGCGAACTTTCCGTTCAAATCCAGCCCCGGCGTGACGATGGTCGATTTGATCGGGTCGAGCATGTTAAAGCCGGTGGCCATCTGGCCAAAGCCGTGCCAGTTGGCGGCGCCGTTTTTCGCCGTTTTGGCGCTGCGCGACTCGCCTTTGATGATCCAGTCTTCGGCGCGGCCAATGCCTTCTTCGGCCAGCTTGTCCGGCCCCCAGACCTTAAACCACCAGTCGGTGCCGTACTCGTCGTCGATCTTGCGCATGGCGCGGCGGAAATCGAGCGCCTCGGCAATGCTTTCTTCCACCAGCGCGGTGCCGCCGGGCGGCTCCATCATGGCGGCGGCCACGTCGCAGCTGGCAATGATGCTGTACTGCGGCGAGGTCGAGGTGTGCATCAAATACGCCTCGTTGAACAGATGCCGGTCGAGCTTGACGTTTTGCGAATCCTGGACCAGCACATGGCTGGCCTGGCTGATGCCAGCGAGCAGCTTGTGAATCGACTGCGTCGCATAGACCACGGCATTTTTCGGCCGGATGCGGTTCTTGCCCATCGAGTGGTAGGTGCCGTAAAACGGGTGAAACGCCGCGTGCGGCAGCCAAGCCTCGTCGAAATGCAGGTTATCGATGTAGCCGTCGAGCATGCCCTTGATGGTTTCGGTGTTGTAGAGCACGCCGTCGTAGGTCGATTGCGTCAGTGTCAACACGCGTGGCTTGACCTTGGCCGCATTCACGCCCTTGAGCAGCGGATTGGCGGCAATCTTGGCGCGAATCGCTTCGGGCTCAAACTCGTCCTGCGGAATCGGGCCGATGATGCCGAAATGGTTGCGCGTCGGCTTTAAAAACACCGGAATTGAGCCGGTCATGATGATGGCGTGCAGGATGGATTTGTGGCAATTGCGGTCCACCACCACCACGTCGTCGGGCGCCACCGTGTGGTGCCAAACCATCTTGTTCGAGGTCGAGGTGCCGTTGGTCACAAAAAAGCAGTGATCGGCGTTGAAAATGCGCGCCGCATTGCGCTCGCTGGCGCCAATCGCACCGTTGTGGTCGAGCAACTGGCCGAGTTCTTCGACGGCGTTGCACACGTCCGAGCGCAGCATGTTCTCGCCGTAAAACTGGTGGTACATCTGGCCGACCGGGCTTTTCAGGAAAGCGACGCCGCCCGAGTGGCCGGGGCAATGCCACGAATAAGAGCCGTCATCGGCGTAGTCGAGCAGCGCCTTGAAAAACGGCGGCTGCACGCCTTCGAGGTAGCTCTTGGCTTCGCGGATGATGTGGCGCGCCACGAATTCGGGCGTGTCCTCAAACATGTGAATAAAACCGTGCAGCTCGCGCAGGATGTCGTTCGGAATGTGGCGCGAGGTTTTGGTTTCGCCATAGACGTAAATCGGCACATCCAGATTCTTGCGCCGCACTTCTTCGATGAAGTTACGCAGGTTCAACACGGCGGGGTCTAGGTCTGGTCCCGGCGTGAATTCTTCGTCGTCAATCGACAGGATGAAGGCGCTGGCGCGGCTTTGCTGCTGCGCAAACTGCGACAGGTCGCCGTAGCCGGTCACGCCGAGCACTTCAAAACCTTCGCTTTCGATGGCTTGGGCCAGCGCGCGAATCCCCAGCCCGGATGTGTTCTCGGAGCGGAAGTCTTCATCAATGATGACAATCGGAAAGCGAAATTTCATGGCGTTGTGTATAGCAGTTCAAAATTGCCCTGAACCTGTCGGAGGGCATGGAAAAACGCTCATGGGCATAGACAGGTTCAGCCCGAACGGTAAAAGAAACGAGAAGGTTGGCGCAACACCTGCAAGGCGATGCCGGGCCTCTTTGACGACTGCGAAGTGTAAGGAACTATTGTGTCAATACACTTGGGCACTGGTGTCTAATTACCCCAAAATGTAGCGTATCCCCCAAAAAAGGAAAAATCATGGGTGCATCGAATGTCTGGTGGCTGTTGACGGGAGCCGCAGTGACAATGGAATTGATAACTGGCACGTTTTATCTGCTGATGTTTGCGGTGGGACTGACGGCTGGCGCCTTGGCGGCGCACTTGGGTTTTGGGCTGACTGGGCAGATCGCCGTTGCCGCCATCGTTGGAGGCGGCGCGGTGATCGCCTGGCACTGGCATCGCAGCAAAAACCCGGCTCTGCCCGCCAATTTCAACCGGGATGTGCATCTGGACATCGGCGAACTGGTTCACGTCGGGCACTGGAATGCCGATGGCACGGCCAGCGTGAAATTTCGCGGCGCCCAGTGGAGCGCCATCGCCGCCCAACCAGACGAGCCGCAAGCGGTTGGAAATTTTCGCATCAAGGAAATGCGCGGCAGTCGGCTAGTTCTGGAAAAACTGTAGGCTCAAGCGCATCCCGCGCATTTCTTCAAAAGCATCGTTAATCAAAAAATGGAGTTCTCATGGGAATTGAAATTGCACTCGTCTTCCTCGTTCTGGCGGCTGTTTTTGTCATCCGCAGTATCAAGGTCGTGCCCCAGCAAAATGCTTGGGTGGTGGAGCGCTGGGGCAAGTACAGGGGTAGCCTGACGCCGGGGCTGAACTTTGTCTTTCCCTTCATGGATCGGGTCGCCTACAAGCATAGCCTGAAGGAAATCCCGCTCGATGTGCCCAGCCAGGTCTGTATCACCCGCGACAACACCCAGTTGCAGGTCGATGGCATTTTGTACTTTCAGGTCACCGACCCGATGCGCGCCAGCTACGGCTCGTCCAACTACATCATGGCGGTGACGCAACTGGCACAGACCTCGCTGCGCTCGGTCATCGGCAAGTTAGAGCTGGACAAGACCTTTGAAGAGCGCGACATCATCAACGCACAGGTCGTGGCCGCGATTGACGAGGCCGCCCTGAATTGGGGCGTGAAAGTGCTGCGCTACGAAATCAAGGATTTGACGCCACCGAAAGAAATCCTGCACGCGATGCAGTCGCAAATCACCGCCGAGCGGGAAAAGCGCGCACTGATCGCCGCCTCCGAAGGCCGCAAACAGGAACAGATCAACATCGCCACCGGCGAGCGCGAAGCCTCCATCGCCCGCTCCGAGGGTGAAAAACAGGCAGTCATCAACAATGCCCAAGGTGAGGCTGCTGCAATCTTGGTCGTCGCGCAAGCCAATGCAAGGGCCATTGAAGTGGTTGCCATGGCGATTGGCCAGCCTGGTGGCGGACAAGCCGTGCAACTCAAGGTGGCCGAAAAAGCCGTCGAAGCCTATTCAAAGGTGGCCAGCGATGCCACCACGACGCTGATCGTGCCCAGCAACATGACCGAAGTGTCGGCCCTGATTGCCTCAGCGATGAAAATGGTGCAGGCCAACCAGCCTTAAATGCGAAAACACGCTGTAGCACTGCTATAATCGAAGACTTCGCGGAAGGGTGGATGAGCGGTTTAAGTCACACGCCTGGAAAGCGTGCGTAGGGTTATACCTACCGCGGGTTCGAATCCCGCCTCTTCCGCCATAATTAGTCAGACAATCCAAAGTCTGACAAGGTCGCAAGACCCGCAAAAAAGCCACCTTTCGGTGGCTTTTTTCGTTGCCGTTGAGCGTTTAGTTCATGGCCGTTTTTTTGCCATCCTTGTACATGTACAGGGTGATAGCTGGGTTTTTCAACTCACCATTGGGCTCAAAAGCAATGGTGGTGGTCACGCCCTTGAAGTTGGCTTTGATCAGCTCAGGCGTATAGACCTTGGGATCGGTGGAATTGGCGCGCTTCATGGCGTCCGCCAGAACGAAGGTCGCGTCATACGTGTACGGGCTGTAAATCTGGTACTGGCCGGGGTATTTAGCGTCGTAGCGCTTTTTCCAGGCTTCGCCGCCGGGCATCTTCACCAGGGAAGCGCCGCCTTCTGCACACACCATGTTACTCACCGCCTTGGCACTACCAGCGAGCTTGGCAATTTCAGTGGTGCAAATGCCATCGCCACCAAAAAACTTGAGCTTGCCCAAGCCAAGCTGCTCCATCTGGCGCAGCATCGGGCCGCCTTGGGCGTCCATGCCGCCGAAGAAAATCGCATCGGGACTTTTCGATTTGATGGCCGTCAAAATCGCCATGAAATCGGTGGCCTTGTCGGTGGTGTACTGCTCATCAACCACCGTCATGCCTTTGGCCAGCGCCGTCTTTTTGAACACTTCAGCCACGCCCTGACCGTAAGCGGTGCGGTCGTCGATGATGGCGACTTTTTTCAGCTTCAATGTGTCAGCCGCATAAAAAGCCAGCCCCGCGCCCAGCGCCAGGTCATTGGCAATGATGCGGTAAGTGGTGTTGTAGCCGGGCTTGGTCAGGCTTGGGTTGGTCGCCGCGCCGGTGACCATCGGAATGCCGCAGTCGTGATAAACCTTGGAGGCAGGAATCGTGGTGCCAGAGTTCAGGTGGCCCACAACGCCAGACACTTTGGCGTCGCACAGTTTTTGTGCCACCGCCGTGCCCTGTTTCGGGTCAGCGGCGTCGTCTTCGGCGACCAGCTCAAACTTGATCTTTTTTCCGCCGATCATCACGCCTTGCGCGTTCAGATCGTCAATGGCCATGCGGGCACCATTTTCATTGTCCTTGCCGTAGTGCGCCTGCGCACCAGACATGGGCGCCACATGGCCAATTTTGACCACAGCATCTTGCGCAGCGGCCAGCCCCGCCACCATTGCGAGAGTCGCCACCACGGTCAATTTCAAGTTCTTTTGCATAAACACTCCAGTTAAAAAAACACCTGCACAAAAATAACGCAATTTTCAGACCCGCACTATAGGGGCGTTCCCCAAGCACTCAGGGCGGAGCCTGTGACGGTGGTGCTTCCTTCTCCAAGGCCTGGGCGATGGCCTGATGCACGACCGCGTCAATCTCCTGGCGCAGACGCGGCACCAGCGCCTGCATGTGCTCCAGAATGACCTGATCCACCACCGCCTGCAAACGCGGCTCCAGCACACGGTCAATGCGCTGCAACACACGGCGCAGCATCAAGGCTTCGGGGTCAAAGGAAAACGCCATCGCTTCGGCAACAGCGCCGGAAAAATCGGCAGCCGGGGTCGGCGCCTCCAGCAACTGTGGCGCTGGCAGCACAAAAGCTGTCGCCAAGGTCTGCGGCTCTACCACGTCAGTCAATGTCGGCACCAGGCGCAGGGGAACGGGCAGCTCGCTCATGGCGCTCCTTTCGAGGGGCTACGGTCATGTTTTTTCGGGGCATGGCCTAAGGCGACGTAATGCTTCCAGCGCCCACGCCCTGCCGCGACTTCCTCGTCACCAGCAGCCACCACGTCAATCAGGCGCTCGAAGGCGTCAAATCCGACGGGAACATCGCGGCCCAGATTCAAGACGGTTTCACGCCCGGCGCAGGCAGGCGCGCTCAAGGACTTTGTCAGCACAATCGGCGAGGCCGCCAACGCGGCTTCGGATGCGCCAGCGCGGCAGTGCGGCACAAATTCGACCGGCGAAAACCGCCACAGCAAATCGTCCAACGCCACCAGCACCTCAGGCTCGGCGACCACAGCCACCCGCGCGCCGCTCAGGCAGGCCTTGCGCAGCAGGCGACAGCTGTAGGCCAGCTTGTCGCCGACATGGACATGAAAATCAATCCGGCTCATGCCTGCGTTTTAGACGCTGGGGCGGTTTTCTTGGCGGGCCTGGGTTTAGGCTGCGCTTTGGCGGGCACCGTTGCCGACGCCTGGCCCAGCAAATAATCGACCAGCAAGGCCACGGGCCGTCCGGTCGCACCCTTGGCGGCGCCGCTCTTCCAGGCGGTGCCCGCAATGTCCAAATGCGCCCAAGGGAAGTCTCCGACAAAGCGTTGCAGGAACTTGGCTGCCGTCACCGCGCCACCGGCCCGACCGGCCACGTTGGCGACATCGGCAAAATGGGTTTTCAGCCCCTCGGCATAGTCGTCGTCGAGCGGCATGCGCCAGCACAGGTCTTGCGAGGAGTCGCCCGCTTTGGCCAGCGCCCCGGCCAGCGCCTCGTTGCTGGAAAACAGGCCACTGCGCACGCCGCCCAGCGCCACGACGCAGGCGCCGGTCAGCGTGGCAATGTCGATCACCGCTGCGGGCTTGAAACGGGCCGCGTAAGTCAGCGCGTCGCACAGCACGAGTCGGCCTTCGGCGTCGGTGTTGAGGATTTCAATCGTCTGCCCGCTCATGCTGGTGACGACATCGCCGGGCTTGACGGCGCGTTCGCCAAGCAGGTTTTCACAAGCCGGAATCAGCCCCACGACGTTGAGCGCGGGTTGCAACTCAGCCAGCGCCCGAAAAGTGCCGAGCACGCTGGCGGCGCCGCACATGTCGAATTTCATCTCGTCCATTTCGGCCGAAGGCTTGATCGAAATGCCGCCCGAGTCAAAGGTAATGCCCTTGCCGATCAACACCACGGGAGCGTCGGCCTTGGCCGCGCCTTCGTAGTGCAGCACGATAAAGCGTAGCGGCTCGGCTGTGCCCTGCGCCACCGCCATGAAGGAGCCCATGCCGAGCTTGGCGACTTCCTTGGGACCCAGCACTTCGACTTTGAGGCGCGGCAGCTTGCCAAGCTCCTGGGCTGCTTCAGCCAGCAGCGTCGGCGTGGCATGGTTGGCCGGGCGGTTGCCCCACTCTTTGGCCAGCTCAATGCCTTTGACCAGCCCCACGCCTTTGTCAAAACCAGCTTTCACGCTGGCAGCTTTTGCCACCGCCAGCAGCACGCGCTGCAGTTTGACCGGCGCCGGTTTGGACTTGGTGGTGACGTAGGCGTACACCGCCTCGCTGCAAGCCACGACTGCTGCGCGAACCATTTCAGGCTGCAGATCGGTCAAGGCGTTGAAGCTGACAATAGCACGCTGGGCGTTGCCGGTTTTCAAGGTGTTCATGGCCGCCATCAGCGCGGTGCGTACACTCTTGGCGCTGGCATCGCCGACACCCGCCAGCAGCACACGCGGCGCAGCAATGCCCGCCGTGCGATAGGCACTCAGCAGCTTGCCGGGCTTGGCTTCAAAATCGCCAGACTTGATGGCCAGCGCGGCCAGTGCCGAGACCGGATCGTCGCCAGCGGCCAGCCCCTCGGGGACAAGAACGATGAGCGCATCCGCTTTTTCGTTGCAAACGGTGGCGAGAGTCAGTGTTTTGAGTTCAAAGTCCATAATTCAGGGTTCGGCAAGTCAGCCAACTTACAACAAATAAAGCAAACAAAAGCGTTTACCCAGTCAATGTTATTCCAATCTTCAATTCGTAAGGAATTGGCACACAGTTTCGGCGCCACGCTGGTGGTGCTCATCACCATCGTGATGACCATCGTGCTGATTCGCACTCTGGGCCAGGCCTCGCGCGGGGTAGTTAATCCGCAGGATGTGGTGCTGTTCATGGCCTATTCAGCGCTGGGGCGCATGCCGACCCTGCTGACGCTGTCGCTGTTTGCGGCCATCGTCAGCACCCTGTCGCGCATGTACCAAGACAGCGAAATGGTGGTCTGGTTCACCAGCGGCCAGGGGTTGATGGGTTTTCTGCGCCCGCTGTTTTCCTTTTCTTGGCCGGTGCTGCTGGTCATCACGCTGATGTCGCTGTTTGTTTGGCCCTGGGCCAATCAGCAGAGCAAGGACATGCAAAGCCGCTACCAGCAGCGTGGCGATCTGGAGCGCGTCGCGCCGGGTCAGTTCCAGGAATCGTCCCGAGGCAACCGGGTGTTTTTCATCGACAGCCATCAGGCCGGCGAACAGTCCAGCAGCAACGTCTTCATTGCGGCCACCGAAAAAGGCAAAAGCTCCATCACCACGGCGCAGTCGGGCCGGCTCGAACAAAAAGACGGCGCGCAGTTTCTGATGCTCTCGAACGGCCAGCGCGTTGAAAACGAGGTCGGGCAGACGGCCCTCAAGGTCAGCAATTTCGAGGAGTACGGCGTGAAAATCGGCGAAACCAACCTGCTCAACCCGTCCGAGCCCGAAGCCAATCGTCTGTCCACGCGCGCGCTGATCAAGGAGCCAACGCGGATCAACCTCAGCGAGCTGGCCTGGCGTGTCGGGCTGGCGCTGACGGCGGCGAACTTTGTCGTGCTGGCGCTGGCGCTGGCGGGCGCGAATCCACGCGGCGGGCGCAGCGGCAACCTGATTTTTTCCGTGCTCGCTTTTGCGGTGTACAACAACTTGCTCAATCTGGGGCAGAGCTGGATTTTCTCGGGCCGGATCGGCTTTGGCAGCCTGCTGCTGGCGCTTCACGGCGGCGTGCTGCTGCTGAGTCTGGGCTGGCTGGCCAAGCGCCATTACCACTGGACCTTCAAACTCAGGAGCGCCGCATGAACACGATACGCCGCCTGATTTACCGGGAAGTTCTGGCCACCATCGCCCTGGTGGCGCTGGGCTTTCTGGCGCTTTTCATGTTTTTCGACCTGGTTGATGAGTTGCAGTACCTGGGCAAGAACAGCAGCGCCATCGCCGGTGCCAGCGCCTACCAGCTGCGCCACGCCCTGCTCTATGTGGCGCTGCTGATGCCCAACCACCTGTATGAGCTGCTGCCGATTTCGGTGCTGATAGGCACCATCGTGGTCATGGCACGTCTGGCGCAGAGTTCGGAGTTCACCATCTTGCGCACCAGCGGGCTCGGGCCGTGGCGGGCGCTGCAACTGCTGCTCGGGTTGGGCGCGGTGTTTGTGGTTCTGAGCTTTGCCGTGGGCGACTACGTGGCGCCCGCCAGCGAGCGCGCCGCGCAACTGCTCAAAGCGCGCTACCAGAACCGGATCACGCTCGGCCAGACCGGCGCCTGGCTCAAGGAAAAGCAGGCCGACACCCACTTTATCGTCAACATCAGGGAACTCTCGCCGGACAATGAAATGCGCGGCGTGCAGATTTATGAGTTCAACCGCAAGGGCTTGATCGTCTCCAGCACCGAAGCGCCGCTGGCCGTCTTCGGCACCGATGCCGCCTGGCTGCTGCGCCATGCAATGCGGGCCGAATTTGACCTGCCAGCGGGCGGCGCAGGCAGCACCAGCGCCGCCCCCCAAGCCCACATCACCCGCAGCACCGTGGAGAGCTTTCGCTGGCCCACCGACATCAGCGCCGAAATGGTCTCGGTGGCGCTGCTCAAACCCGACCGCATGGCGACGATTGACCTGTTCAACTACGTGCGCCAC
>Ga0302294_10000539_pt1 | contig 11434 bp, 12 predicted proteins | sample III_Fen_N2_3_FD_194550 | JGI IMG/M metagenome (GOLD analysis project Ga0302294, IMG submission 194550) | Peat permafrost microbial communities from Stordalen Mire near Abisko, Sweden - III_Fen_N2_3 | ecosystem: Environmental > Terrestrial > Soil > Wetlands > Permafrost | place: Sweden: Abisko...
CACCCCACACGGAGACCGAGGTGGTCGGGGTTGCATTCCAATCGACCGTGGCGTAGCCGACCCATTTACGATCGTGGGTAAAATCGTAGAAGTAGTCGCGATCCTGACCTGAGCCCACGATGCGGGCGCGGACGGTGCGGTTGGAATTTAGCGGAGTGCTAACATCGACCGAGGTGCGATAATTGTTCCAGCTGCCAACGGAGGAGGTCATGGAGGCATCGAATGTTTCTCCTGGCCGTTTACGGATGAAGTTCACCACGCCAGCAGGATCGCCGGTGCCCTGGAACAACCCGGCCGGGCCACGCAGAACCTCTACGCGGTCATAGATGATCAGGTCGAATTGCTGATAACCAGAAAGTCCGTTGTAGGAAGGAATGCCGTCGTTGAGTTCGCCCAGCGAGTATCCACGGGCGCGATACTGGCTTTGGGTGGTGTCGTTGGCGATGACGGTGACGCCTGTCACCTGGTTTAGGGCATCTGAAATGGTTGTGAGATTTTGATCCTGAATTCGCTGCTGGGTGATGACCGAAATGGAATTTGGTGTCTCGCGGAGGGAAACGGCCTGTTTGGAACCCACGCCCACGTTGGGAACGGTATAGGCGTCGACGGTACCGGTGACGACCACCTTGCTCAACGATATGGGTTCGTCATTGCTGGCTGTCGTCGATGGAGCGCTGGCGTCGGCCGGCAAGAGAGCCGGAGCTGCCATGAGCGAGAGCAGCTGCAAAACAGAATGTCTAGAGAGGCGTGATATTGACGGCCTGGAAATCGGTGAACGTGTGAACGAGTGTTTTAGATTGGTCGTGCGGGGACGGGTGCATTGAGGCGGGCGCCGGTTGAAGAACCGGCACCCGCGCAATATACGGTCAGGCGGCAGATACTCTGATCAGCAGGACCGGTTTCAGACCGCCGCTCGTTTGCAGGCGAGGGCGTTGAACGAGCCCTTTGATGCTTGAAGACGAAGCGTGGCCTTTCGTGAACCGGCTCGTGAGGAGCGCAGCCTGAAGCTGTTTCTTTTTGATTTTCCCCTGTATAAATGAGTACATGACGGGAGATGTTTAGTACGGGACTAATGTTCGGCATCGCTGTTGCGCGAAGGCGCGGCAGCAACGGATAGCAGACTGCCTTGGTGGCGGTCTTAATACTTCAGTGTGAGTTTGGCCCAGAGCGTGCGGCCCGGCTCATTGACCCGGGTCGTCTGGGTGTAGCCGGTGACTGCGGCTCCACCGTGACTGATGAACTCGGCGTAGGTTTTGTTGAATAGATTATCAACGCCGGCCGACAGCTTCGCGTAATGCGCAATGTTCCAGCTTCCGTTGAGCGAGAAGAGGGTAAACCCACCGGTAGAGCCAAGGTCCTGGCCCACGATGTTGCCCTCGTTGAGCGCGAAACGATCCTGCCGGGCGACTGCTCGGGTGAGGCCGCCAAATGACCAGACTTCAGTGGTGTAGCTTAGGCCGAGACGTGCTTCGAGCGGTGGCTGCTGCGCCAACGGGCGTTTTTCGGTTTCGTTGTTGCCCTCGACGAAGGTGAGACTGGCATCGGCGGTCCAGTTTTTCAAAAACTGGTAGGCGAGGGAGGCCTCAGCGCCCCAGGTCGCGGCGTCGATGTTGCGTACGATGGTCGTGTTGCGGCTCCCCATCATTGTAGGTTTAGCGTAGTTCGTCTGAACAAGAATGTAATTGTCGATCTTGTTCGCGAAGAGTGAAACCGAGCTGGAAAGCGCCTCCTTTTTATAGTGGGCACCGATGTCGAGCTGGGTGTTTTGTTCGTGCTTGGCGTTGAAGGAGCTGATGGTGCTCACGCTCTCCTTGTTGAGCAGCTCCCAGTAGTCTGGGAAGCGACTCGCTACGCCGACACCGGCATAAACGGTGACGGGGAGCGAAGGAAGGTCCTGTTCAAAGCGACCGAATCCACTAAACAGCGTCTTTTTGCGGACGGAGTTTGCAGTGGGGTTGGCTGTGGCGGTGCCCATCATACCGGATCCGATGCTGATCGTGGCCCGATCATCCTCAGCGGTCCAGCCGTCGGCGCGGAAACCGCCGATTGCTCTGCCACCTTCGCCGATTTTCTGTGTGAACTCGGTGAACAGGCCTTTGTCCTCGAACGATGCATCGCGGACGTACGGGGTGGTCAGACTCATGCGGCCGGCGTGGCGGTTGTTTTGGAGGTCAACCCCGGTTGTTGCCGATGTGGTGTCGGTTATGGCGAGATCTGTCTCTGCACGCCCACCCACAGTCTTGCGGTCGGGGTTCATTAACATCGGCATCATGGGTGCGGGCCGCAGCGTGTAGTTGTCCATGATGTGATCCGCGTAGTTGTAGTAGCCTGAGAACTCGATCTTTTGGATGACGGTGGAGATCGCGTACTTCTTGAAACTCAGCCCCACGTTTTCGCGAAGGAACTTTGAGCCATCCATGCTGCGGTCGGCGTAGGCGGCACGGCCGTTGCTGCGGGCTCCAGAGAGTTCGAGACTGGTGTGTTCATCGGGGGTCCAGCCGACGGCGGCATTGGTGCTCCAACGGCGGTAGTTCGAATGCACTTTATTACCGGCACCATCTTTGTAATCGCCGGAGGTCGTGCGCGTGGCCGAACCTTGTACATAGAAATCCGGCACGCCTGCGCGGGCTTCGGTGGCTTCATCGTGGCGGCCAAAACTGCCGAGCGTGAGCGAGCCTTCGAGCTTAGCGCCTGGTTCGGTAAAGCGTTTGATGTCACGCTCGAAGAGCACGACGCCCGCCGTGGCCCCGGGACCGTACAGCACGGTTTGCGGTCCCTTCACTACAGTCACGCGGTCGTAGGCCGCAGGGAAAACATAAGCGGTGGGAGGGTCCATGCGATTTCCGCAACCGCCGAAGATGTTTTGCCCGTCGAGCAGGATGTTGAGGCGGGAACCGGCCTGGCCGCGCAGCACGGGATCGCCGTCGGTGCCGCCTTTGCGGATGACGGAAAAGCCTGGAATGCTTTTCAGGTAGTCGGCGCCGTCTTGGGCCGGGATGGGCTGGGTCGGGGCTTTTGCATCGATCTCCGTCACCAGAGGCGCGCTGCCTGGCTGGGCTGAGATGACCACGGGACTCAGTCTGACGGGAGCTTGCTCATCACTACGCGTGATGGCGGAGGTTTCGGCTCGTCCAGGTCGGAAACTGGAGGCGAGCAAGGCGAGAAGGAAAATATAACGAGAATTCACGGTAAGAAAATTTGAAGATGGCGGTGCATGGCGTGCGTGTAGGCACGTGCACAGGGCGGGACTAGGTGTCCGCAGAGAGGCGTGTGGAAAAGCGACAACCAAACCTATGGGACAACACGTCCCGGGCGGTGCGCTGGAGATGGGGAGCGAAACAGTCGATCTGCTCAGGTCAGCTCACGCGGGGGCGGAACGGGTGGGGCGGTCTTTTCCATCCGGGGTGTTTTCCAGTCCTGCGTTCGCAGGGGCATGCTCTCGCCAATGCTCGCGATAAAGTGCGACGCAGGAGCGAAGGCCAAAAGAATTTTCTTCGAGACCTTGGTCTCAGTGAGTGGGGAACTTTCCTGCTGTTCGCGGGCATGGCCAATCGCGCGGCAGAGGGAGCAGGCGGCTTCTGGATTGAAAGTCTGGGCGACGGCCTCGGCCAGCGGCATTTCCTGGGCGTAGCCGGCGAACATGCGCCCCCAAGCGAAAACCTGGGCCAAGTCCAAATGGCTGCCCGCAGCCAACAAGGCCGCGAGAAGCAAAGAGACATGGGCAATCCGGGTTTTCATGGGCTGAGGGACGGCGTGGGTTGGTGGGTTTCTTAAAGGCGGGCGCGAATGCCGAATGAAAGCAGCCAACGAGGTTCAAGCTGGAGTCCGGATACACGCTGGTAGATCGGAATCTGCACAAAAGCGTAGGTGGAAATGTCGTCGGTGACATCCGCGCTCAGCCCGGGACTCAAGAAGGCGACGAAGCCGCCACTGTTGTTGCGGTCGGAGTTGACGCCGCTTTCACGACCATCCCACTTTACATTGATTTGAATCTGAGGAAGGAGCCTTGTTGTATTTAGATAACGGATACCAATGCTGGTGGTGAGGGTCGGCGAAGGGCTGAAGCCGTCCCGCTCCGTCAGAGGTTTCTGCGCCGTGGCTTGGGCAAAATATCCGAGCTTCAGGCCTTCGCGTCCGAAAAAGGAAACACCAGCGATGATATCGGTGGTCCCCGTGCCGAGCTGCAGGCCGCGATCGAGAGGCGCGTCTGCTTGTGGCCCGGAGGCAAAGTTCTGATCGAAGCGCCCGGTGGGGAGTTTTAGGCCGAATTGGAAGCCCAGTTTTCCTTTGGACGCAGGAATAACATACCGGGCGAGGAGACGGATGTCGCCGAGACCGGTAGCGTAGGAGGTCGAGATGTCCGTGTCGTCGGAGGCAATGGTGGTGTGATATCGATTATGGTAAGGAGCTTGAACGGAAACGCCCCAGAAGGACTTGGGGTTGTAGTCGAGATTCAACCACACATTACGGTTGACCGTCCGCTGCTGAATCTCCTCGTCATTGGGGATTTCGAGCAAGGTCCGGTTGACCGTGGAGGCGCCGCTGTAGAGCCGGGATTGCTCGAAGTATTCGAAGCGCAGATCGGCGTCCCAGCCCGATTTCGTGGTGTAACCCTGGAGTCCCCAGTCGGAGCTCAGGGAGCAACCGCAGACCGAGCAGGCGCGAGCGACGGGCAGGAGGAAGACGACAACGGCCGCGATGGCGACTGGAAGGCGCAGGGAGATTGAGCCAGCGAGCAAACGGTTTTTGTGTTTGTGATGCATGACGAAGCAGAGAAAGGTGGTTGTGGTGCGATTTTGGATACACGGTGCCGCGGTTCTTCTCAAAGGAAGCCGGCGGCGTTGGCGAAGAATCCGCATACGCGGAAGGTGCGTTCGGTCCGCAGTCGTCCGGGCTGATGCGGATGAACCGGCACACGGGACAACGAGGCATTTAGTTGATTTGCCCCGCGCCGAAGTTCGGTGGCGTTTTCTGGCGAAACAATCAGACGCAGGTTCGAGGAGGTGGAACCGCTGGTGCGGGTCTTTCACCTTCTGGCATGTGCCAATCCATTGGCCGTACGCGCCGGATCTCGACAGGGAGGGCGATAAAAAGAGATTTCGGAGCGAAGGCCAAAAGGATCTTCTTCGAGACCTTTGTCTCGGTGAGCGGGGAACTTTCCTGCTGTTTGCGGGCATGGCCAATCGCGCGACAGAGAGCGCAGGCGGATTCCGGATTGAAAGTTTGGGCGACAGCCTCGGTCAGCGGCATTTCCTGGGCGTAGCCAGCGAACATGCGCCCCCAAGCGAAAACCTGGGCCAGGTCCAAATGGCTGCCCGCAGCCAACAAGGCGGCGAGAAGCAAAGAGACATGGGCAATCCGGTTTTTCATGGTTTTATGGGAGCCTTAGTTTTCGAGACGTCAAATGATCAGGTGGTATTCGTTGGTTATGCTTCGATGGCTTCCTCAACACGATGCTGGCTGACATTGCCGCCGTCGGTCGGGCGCAACTCGCGAAAGAGAAAGGTGGAGAGGATGGTGAACGATCCCACGACGATAAAGGCGTGCTTAACCGCGTTGGCCAACACCGACGCTTCGACTTGGGCATAAGGCCGTCCGGAGATAAACAGGGCGGTGACGATCGAGGCGATGGCCACGCCGAAACTTAAGGCCAGTTGTTGAAACACACTCCCGAGGCTGCTGCCCATGCTGGTGGTGGCCGCGTCGAGGTCGGCGAATTGCAGTGTGTTGATGCTGGTGAATTGGAGCGAGGTCAGCAGCCCGTAAACGAACGCTTGGATCACGATGAGCCAGCCCGGTGTCGCGGATGAAATCGTCGCAAACGACATCTGCATGAGACCAATGAAAATCGTATTGATGCGGAGCAAACGCTGGAAACCGATGCGCGCGAGGACGGGCTGAACAAAAAGTTTGGTCGTCATCGATGCCAAGGATTGCGGCATGATGAGGAGCGCGGCGTTGATCGGAGTTTTGCCCAGACCGACTTGATAGAAGAGGGGCAGCAGAAACGGCATCCCGCCGATTCCGAGACGCGATACGAAACCTCCGGCCACGGACACCCGGAACGTTCGGAGACGAAACAACCGCAACTGCAGGATAGGATGCATGGTATGTGTCGCATGCCAAACATAACCGCTCAACAGCGCCAGAGAGAGCGCGATCAGCCAGGCGACGTGCGCCGAGTCGAGCGAGTGATGGCCGAATAGCTCCAATACATAGGATAGAGTCGCTATGCCTGCTCCGAAGAGAACGAATCCGACGAGATCGAGCGGTCTTCGTTCGGACTGATAATCAGGCATCTGCCGGTGCGCGACCCACAGCCCAACCAGGCCGATAGGTACGTTGACTAGGAAGATCACCCGCCAATGGAAGAGGCCGACGATGAGTCCACCTATGAGCGGGCCGATGAGCGGGCCTATCAAACCCGGCACAAGCACGAAGCTCATGGCGCGAATAATTTCCTCCTTGGGAAAGGTTCGCACAATGGCGATGCGCCCCACCGGCATCATCATGGCACCGCCTACACCCTGGAGAATGCGGGCCGCGACCAAGCAAGGGAGATTGGGCGAAAGACCGCAGAGCAGCGAACCGAGGGTGAACAGACCGATGGCGGAAGTGAAGATCGAGCGCGTGCCAAAGCGGTCGGCCAGCCAGCCGCTCAGCGGAATGAACACCGCCAAGCTCAAGGTGTAACTGGTCAGCGCGCTTTTGAGTCCGAGCGGCGCCACGCCGAGTGCGTTTGCGATCGTGGGCACTGCTGTATTCAGAATCGTGATATCCAGCGATTCCATGAAGAACGACACTGCTACGAGCCACGGTAACAGGCGCTTTATGGCAACCGTGGAATCGGACGTCCCGACGTGCCCGCCGGTTTTCGCTCCCGTCGCTATCGCCCTTGGCTGGACCAAGGCGATGGGAGCGTCGCTGCAGGAATCGGCGGTGTGTACTGGCACGGTGGCGATTATTGCGAACGGGGTTGGGTGACCGATGGCCGGCTACTTCGTCTCGCCTTCTTTCGGTGCGGCGGCGGCCGCCGCCTGAGTTTTGGCAACGAGATCATTGTAGCGGGTGACGAGGTCGGCGTATTTGCCGTTCACATCATTGTACGAATTGATCGCGAGATTCGCTTTCTCCACGGCATTTTTGTTAACCGCGTAGAGCTGCTCACGCTGCTCAAGCAGCGTCTTGATGTTTTCGTCGCGCGAGGCAACTGCGGCTTTAAAGGCGTCGAGAGCCTGCCGTAACGATTCGATTTGTTTCGTCTGCGAAGTCTTCAGTTCCTCCAGTTGGAACAGCTTTCCCTTTTGATCGCGGATCTCGATGACTTGGGCGTCGCTCTGAGTTTTTAGCTCAGTCACTTGGACACGAAAGCGATCCAGATCTTCGTTGGCGCCTTTGATGGTCTCGTCCTGTTCGGTGACTTTTTGTTCCTGAGCGGCGGAGGTGCGCTGGAGGCTGTTGATGCGCTGCCGGGCATCACGCTCAATGTTCCATTGGAAAAGCGTGACCCCGGTGATGACGATCAAGAGGACGAAGTTTATACGATTAAGATGTCGAGTCATGTTGACTGAATAGAGAGGTGGTTAATGAGCGGCGTTGTCGGGATCCCGGGTTTGGAACGCGACGTTTTCGATACCGGCAGTGCGCACGCGATCCAGCACCGCGATGACCACACCATGGCGCGCATCAGCGTCGCCAGTGATGATCACACGGATTTTGGCATTCGCTTCGTGGATCTTTTTGAGCTCGGTGAGTAACTCGTTTTTCCCGATTGGGCGTTTATCGAGATAGATGCCGCCGCTGGTATCGACCGAGATGGCCAGCGTGTTCGGATGGTTATCCGGGCTGCTGGCCTGAGCTGTGGGCAGGCTGACCTTCACGCTCTTGGTCGTCGCCATGCTCAAGCTGACCAGCATGAAAGCGGCCAGCAGAAAGAACATGATATCGATGAGCGGGATGATCTGAATATTGGCCTTTTTTCGGCCACCAAATGATTTGGCGTGCATAGTTGGTTTTGTTTCCAACCTCAGAGGCGCGAGGACGTTTCGGACAGTGCCTGGTCCCTCTTGTGGAACTTCTCAACCAGCAGGCGAAGATTCTTGCCGACGGAATCTAGTTCGGCCCGGAGCTCTTCAGCATAGTTGCCGAGAAAATTGAAAGGAACCAGCGCGGCGATGGCCACGCCGAGGCCGAAAGCGGTGGCAATGAGCGCTTCACCAATGCCGCCACTGACTTTAGAAACGGCCAGGTCCTGGTCGGCGCCGACGAATTTGAACGAGTGCATGATGCCTGTCACCGTGCCGAGCAATCCAAGGAGAGGCGCGATGGTGATGACCGTATCGAGCACGCTGATAAAGCGCCGTGCGGCCTTGAGTTCCTCTTCCGCCCGCACCTCCGCGGCGATGCTGATGTCAAGATTGAGGTGCTCGAGGCCGTAGGCGATTACGCGGAGTCGAGGATCGCTTGAATTGCGGGCGATTTGTAGTGCGGTGTCTTCATCGCCCAAAGTCAGGGCGGCGTAGGCTTGTGCGAGCTGCTCCTGGTTTCGGGCTTTGCGGACGGTTTTCCACCAGAAGGCGCGTTCGACGAGTACGGCGATCGCAACCAAGGAAAGGATCAGCAGAGGCCACATGATGAGGCCGCCGTGGACGAAAGTATCAACCACGATATTGGCGATAGGAAGTGTAGTAGTCATAGTTTTAGTGAAGATTTTAGTTAAGGATGAAAACGAATTTTTTGACGAAGAAGCCTGCAGTGCCGGTCCAGCGACCGCGGCGCATGTTCTGAATTGCCGCCCGATCCAGATCGGCATAGCCGGAGCTGTTGCGCACCTTGATGTCGGTGATTTCGCCGGTGGGCGTGGTTTTGAACTCGATCTCGACGTTGCCGGAAATTCGGCGTTCGAGTGCGGTTGGCGGGTAGGAAAGCGGAGGGAGCAGGAGGAAACGCGCGTTCTCAGCTCCGGCGTCCACGGACAATGGACCGGTGTTGCGGGGACGACCACCGACCGCACCGGATGCGTGGGCCGCGTCTTTTACGATTTTGACGGGACCGGTGACGGCAATGGAGAAGGCAACCGGGACATCGGCGGCCACAGCGGAGATTTCCTCGGTGGCTGGCAGAGGCGGCAGATCGATGTTGGCCGCTTCTGTGGGCGCTGAAAGGTCTGGCAATGCCTCCGGTGGCGGCGGTGCCGCTTCGGGCGGCGGGGGAGGCGGTGGCTCAAGTTTGATCTCCTCGAGCACGCGGGTTGGCGGTGCGTCGACTTTGTATTTGCGCACCGGGTCCGGGTGAATGCCGAAGCCAGTGATGCTCACTGCGAGCAGATGAACGCAGACAGAGGTCACAAAGATGGCTCCGATCAACTCGACGGCGTTGCGCTCAGCCGTCTGGCTGGACGACGCGGCGTTGAACGGAGAATTCGTTTTGCTTGAGCTGACAGGGCGGCCTGCAGCAGGTGCCCCGATTGAACTGATCATAGTGTGTTCTCGATTTTGTTATGGTGCCAGCTGGATGCCCGGAATTAGAGACTCGGTTTGGTTGTGGTGGGTGCGGGAGTAAGTTCGGCGACTTTCTCCTGCACGCTGAGAGTATCGAAAATACCACCATCGCCAAAGTGCTGCTCCGTAGCCTTGGTCCAGCTGCCGAACGTATCTGCGACCGTGAGCAGGGTGAGCGAGGGAAACTGTTTGCTGTACTTTTCGGCTACCGCTTTGTCACGCGGACGAAAGAAATGCTTGGCGAAGATTTCCTGGGCCGGCTCTTTGAAGAGATACTGGGCGAAGGAGATGGTGACGCGTGCGGTGCCGTGCTTCTCGATATTCTTGTCGAGATACGCCACGGGCGGTTCCACGAGAATGCTGGTGCTCGGCGTGACGATTTCGATCTGGCGGCCAGATGTGAGGCCCACGAGTTTCTTGGCATCGCTTTCCCAAACCAAGAGCACGTCACCACTATGTTTCGTAAAGAACGTTTCCACGGCTCCGCGTCCGCTGGAATTGAGCACGGGCACATTGTGGTAAAGATTGCCAATGAACTCTCGTGCCTTGTCGGTGGAGCCGGTCGACTTTGCGGCCTGAGCCCAGGCCGCGAAATAATTCCACTGGCCCCGGCTGCTGGTTTTGGGATTGGGCGTGATGACTGATATGCCTTCCCGGGTCAGGTCGTTCCAGTCGTGGATTTTCTTGGGATTACCTTTGTCGACTAGGAAGACAATGGTGGTGGTGTAAGGCGCGCTGTTGTCAGGCAGGCGAGCTTGCCAGAATTCGGGCAGAAGTTTGCCTTTAACGGATAGTTCGTCAATTGCAGCGGGATTGTCGAGGCTGACGAGATCCGGGTCTGAACCGTGAAGGATTGCGCGCGATTGTGCCTCGCTGCTTCCATGGGACTCTTGAATCGTCAATACGTATCCGGTTTTATGGAGCCAGCGCAGCGAGAAATCTTTGTTTAGCTCCGCGAACAGATCGCGTGTTGTTTCGATCGAGGCATTGAAAATCTCAACGGTTTTTGGACCATTTTGACTTGCGGAAGCCTGCCATTCGCCCTCGAGACCGGGGCTGCCGAAACCCTCGCAGCAACCAGCGGCAAATGAATGAAAAGTGGAAATGACGGAAATTAGGGATGCGAAAAGAACTGTAGATGCTTTAGTCATGGGAGCGTGGATTTTATTAAATTGTTTGAGCGGCTATAGATTCTTAACTGGTTTGGCGCGGATCAGAATAATCAGGTGAAACTTGCCGTTGGGCTGCGGGAATTCGTTTTTGCAGGAAAGCTCCCGGGATGGTTTTGAGGCCTTCCCGGGAGCGCGGTGAATTTAGGCTTTAATTACAGCTTTATGCTGATGCGGCCGGTGACGCCGAACCGTTCGGAAGGGAGAAGGAAGCCAGTCGAGCCGCCAGCGTAGTTGCCGGAGGGCGACCAGTTCTTCTCATCGGTGATGTTTCGGAGCGATACGTCAGCGCGCCAGCGCTTGTTGACGTAGAATACACCGAGGTCGATCGAGTGTTGGACGGGAACCCAGACGATGCGACTGACCTGCCAGTCGGAAGTGAGCCAGGCATTAGCCTTAATGCCAAAGCCGTTGTCGAACTGATAGCTGGTCCAGAAGTTGAGGCTGTGCAAGGGAGTGCCGAGTGCGCGGAAGTTGCCACGGGCGGAAGAATTCACGCCGATGCTGCCCGAGGAATTATTTACGATCGTGCTGCCATCGGCAACGAAACCGTTGTAATCGCTATAGACGGCTCCAGCTGAATTGTTGTCGTAGGTCGCGTGCAGATAGGCGTAGTTACCGCCGACCGAGAAGTGTCTATTTGGTTGGTAGGTGAGGGAAACCTCGGCCCCATTATAGATGAGGCCGACCTGCACCGGATTGGGCGACGACGCGGTGGGTACGGACGGTACCTGACGAGTCTGATGGAAGACCGCGACGCTCGAG
>Ga0302294_10000547_pt1 | contig 11368 bp, 4 predicted proteins | sample III_Fen_N2_3_FD_194550 | JGI IMG/M metagenome (GOLD analysis project Ga0302294, IMG submission 194550) | Peat permafrost microbial communities from Stordalen Mire near Abisko, Sweden - III_Fen_N2_3 | ecosystem: Environmental > Terrestrial > Soil > Wetlands > Permafrost | place: Sweden: Abisko...
AATGCCGAAACACGCTACATTCACGAACTGGTTCTTTTTCAGGTTGCTGCGCGGATCGCAGGTCAGGATCGGCTGGAGAGTGTAATCGCTGGAGCCCAGCCATGTCGAGTTATCGATCGTAACCGAAACCCCCTTCGTGGGGTCCGAGGTGGGGTAGTAGGTCCCGCCGCCTTTGAGCCCGTAGTTTGTGCCGCCCAGCCCGGTTCCGGGGTTCAGAACCGAGAGGTCCGGGCCGGCTTGCCACGATGTGATTCCAGATATCTCCCATCCATTGATCGCGCCGCTCAGAATCTTGTTGCCGTGGAACTTGTTTCCCTCCTGCCACGAGTAGCTGGCATTGATCACGTGAGGCCGGTCGAACGATGCGATTCCATAGTCGTTTTGCATGTTGACAGGGTCGCTAATAGCGCCCGTATCCCAGCTGCCACGAACCGCCATGGTCTTCGACCAGGTGTAATTCAAGCCGAAGATCAGGCTTCCGGCCTGCTTGTTCAGCGAGGCCTGCATGGAGTTGTAGTTGGCCCAGGCCTTGTGGCTCGGTACGTTGATCGATTGATAGTTCGGATAGGGGCGGTAATCGTTGGCGTTGGGAATGTTGCCGGCCGGATTGACCTGGCCGTAGGAGGCTGATCCTTTAGCCGGGTTTGGTCCGAAGAAAGCTCCCAGCGGAATGAAATTCTGGTTCTGCAGGTTGCTCAGCGTCGACAGATCGTAACTCTGATTGCCCACATAGGCCACTTCAGCCTGCATCTTCCACGGCAAGCTCCGATCCACAGTGAAGTTATAGTTGTAGATCACAGGAAGGCGGTCGTCGTGCGGGTCCTGAGCCGAGACGCCGAATGGCGCCATCGCCGAGCTCGTAGTCGAACGAGTGTAGTACCCGCACGGAATCACGCTGGTGCTGAACAGTTGCGCGTAATTGCAGCCTGTACCGGTGCTTCCCATGTCCCAGGTCTGCTTGCCCTTGGGCAGGCTGGAGCCCGCTGCATAAAACAGGCTGTCGTGTGAGTGGTAGATGCCAATTCCGCCGCGGAAGACAGTCTTGCCATTCCCGAACAAGTCGTAAGCAAGTGAGGCGCGGGGTGAGTAGAACAGCGCCCGTGTGGGAACGCCCGCCATGGGCACGCTGGAGTCCATCTTGTGCCATTTGAAGCCAGGCCACGTCTTCGGATCCCCCGTCAGTGAGGAGTTCAGCACATGTTGCTCCACTTTGGAGGGGTCCCAGACCGCCAATCCGATTCCGTCGCGGTCTGTCCAGGGAGTCAGGTGCGAGAGCCGGATGCCGAAGGTCACCGTCAGCTTGGAGTTGACCTTCCACTCGTCGGTCGCATATCCCTCGATCGCGGTATCGCCCATATTTGCATTCGGATCCATGTTCTCTTGCTTGTAATTGAGCGGACAGCCGATCAGGTACTGGCCGACCGTGTTTCCGGTTCCGGCGCTGGCCGGCTCATTGGCCACAATAGGCGCCGGAAGATTGGGAGCATGTTCGGCTGTGTTGATGGGAGCGTACTCCGAAAGCTGCTGGTTAATGTAGCATCCGCCCCAGCGCATGAACTGGAACGTGCCGTTCATGTTGTTGCCTAGCGACATTTCGTTGTCCATGGTCTGATCGGCATAGAAGCCAACCTTGATGGAATGCGTCTTGAAGACCTTGGTCAGGTTGTCCTGCACGCTCCAGGTGTACTTGTTCAGAAACTGAGCCTTCTCTGGAACGTAGGCCTCGGCAAAGCTCGGAAGTCCGCCCTCCCAAAATCCCATCTCCGGGAGCTGGTTTACCCCTGCGCGGCTTGCCGTGCTGCCATATCCATACAGGGCTGCGGGCGAGGCGCCGCCGCTATAGCCGGCGCTCTCCCATGCCGATCCTGTAGCCATGACCTTCGAGCGATCTTCGTATTGACCTGGTGAGTTGAACTTCGCGCCTGAAGCAACAAATTCGTTGGTAATCGAGGAACTCACGATCTTGGTCAGGTTCAAGGTCAGATAATGCGCGCCCGTATGCGAATCGAAGGGCGTCGGAAGGGGATTGTTCTGCCCGACGTTGTAGTCAAAAGCACTGCCCATCGTCGTGGTGGAGTTGACCTTCTCCCAGTTGTAGGTCACATAGAGCTTCAGGCTGTCGGAGATGTTCAGATCGACGCGGCTGTGCGATTGGAATCCATTTTCGATGTCGATGACATTCTTCACATAATTGAAGCCCTCGCTGGCAGCGATGGTCGTGCCAGAAGCGGGTATAGGCGCCTATGGCCGGATCGATATCGCGGGGATCAATCTGTCCGTTGGCGCTGATGGGGTGATTGTTGGGGCCAACACCGCCGGTGGGCGAATAGCACAGCCCGCCGATGCTCGAAAACGTCTCGCTCTGCGTGTAGGAAGCCGGACAGTTGGTCGTTAGAACTGCCGGGTCGATGCCCAATTCGTGACCGATCGTGGCCGCGCTCAGGTCGCCGCCCATCATCGCTGCGCTCGGCACAAAAGCCTTGACAACGCTGTTGAATGGATGCTGCCCGTAATACTCATAGCCCGTGAAGAAGACCAGGCGCTTGTTTTTGTTGAAGCCAGTGCCGGGAATCAGCACCGGACCGCTAAGGTTGCCGCCGGGATAAAAGTACTTTGCCTCCGGACGCCCCGAGCCCAGATGCTTGGCTACCCAGTCATTCGCATTCAGGTTGTAGTTGCGCAAATGGGTGTACAGCGAACCGTGGAAATCCGAACCGCCCGACTTGCCCACGGCGTTGACCACAATAGGCCCTCTGGCCACATCGGCGCCAAAGTTCGAGGTCTGTATCTTGACCTCCTCAACCTGGTCCATGTTGATATTGGCCAACTGCCCGCCCATATCGCCTGGATCGATGATGTTGGCTCCATCAGAGGAAATATTGACCAATCCGGACTGCGGCGCGGCGCCGTTGGCTCCAAAACTGCCGATGTTCCCATGGCCAAATCCCGTTGTCTGGTAATCCGGCCCCTTGTTGTCGATACCGCCGGTCATCGCGAATCCCGGCAGCATAGAGACCAATTCCGCAGCGTCGCGACCGACAGTCGAGATCCGTTGAATTTGCGCCGAGGTAATCAGGGTGCTATGCTCGCCGGAACTCAGCGACACGCCGGCGACTTCGGCCGTGACCACGACGGATGTAGCCACCGTGCCAATCTTCAGGCTGACCTTGGCGACAGTTAGATTGTCGCCGGGGTGAATTTCGATGCCGGTGACCTTCCAGGTTTCGAAGTTCTCACGGGAAACCTGAATACTATACGTCGCCGGCTGGACGGCAGCGAAGTAGAAGAAACCCTCTCCGTTGCTGTCCAATGACCGCTCCGCCTTGGAAGCTTGATTGATCAGCACGACCTTCGCGCCGGGAATCACCGCCCCGGTCGTGTCTTTCACGGTCCCGGAGATTGAAGATGTGGTCTGCGCATCAGCACAGAATGCCAACGCCACCAGAAACGCGCCCAGGCTTAGGACGCTTTGCAATTGCTTCCACGTCGGCTTCTTGATCCACGAGCCGAGGAAATTGCGCCAAAATGTGATGATCAAAGGTTCCTCCAAAATTTCGAACTGCAAGTGGATCGAGCCGCTCTCCCGGCCTCGGCTCGTCCAATGTCATGTCTTCCATAACCGCCGAAACGAACGCGTTGTCGTCAAAATGCCCCGAGCGATAGGCCAGGGAGCATCCGCGTCGTCCCTTCCGGGGCGCCGATGTCCCTTGGTAACTACCGCTGACCTTCAGAGCGCCGCATTGCCCCCATCAACAAGCACCCAGAAACTGCAATGCGCGATCCTAAATTCAGAAGTGGGCTAAACGGAGAGAACTCTACGAGCGCAATGTGACGGCGCGCAATCGTTAATCATGCACGAAATTGCTACACGGGAAAAACAGCATTAAACGCCTTTTTTATCAACGAATTTCACATCGTTTAACATGTTTAGGGAGGGTAGATCTACGCGTTCGGATGCTACGGATGATAGATACTTGCCGCGCCACGGGTACTAGCCTACTATGGATATATCCCCTAGGGTTGTGTCCATGTTGCTGCCATCCTCGTCGCGATCAAATGAGACAGAACGCGCAGAGTGGGAGCTTGTCCTGGCCGCTCTGTCGCGTACTCCAAGGCTCTCGAATTTGCTGCGGTACATCGGGGACCTCTATTTCAACAATAGAATCAACGAGATAACAGAATTTAATATCGCTATCGAGGTCTTTGGCCGCTCCAAAACGGTCTTCGACTCCTCCAAAGACTCCATAGCTCGAGTTGAAGCCTATCGGCTCCGCAAAAAGCTGAAGGAGTACTACGAAACCGACGGTAAAGACCACCCTACGGTGATTTCGCTTCCTGCCGGAAGCTATGTGCCGACCTTTCTTCATCGCGGAGACGCCGATCAGCCACAGTCGGCGTTTGGCTCGGGCGCCGATCCATTCCAGCCAGAATCAGCATCGGCCGCCGAATCAGACGAGGCGAAAGGAGAGCCCAGCACCGCAAGGCGAATCTCCCGAAGACGGATTGCCTTGTTCACCTTGGCTATAGCGGCCTCCCTGATTGCCGTCGTGGCGGTGTTGATTAGCTTGACGCACCGCGGCGCTGCGGTTTCCAACCACAGCACCATTGAGAATCGGTCCGCCGTGGCCTTGCCGGCCGACCCAGCCCATATACCGCTGCGGATACTGGCCGGCTACAGCGGCACGCCACGCATCGATAGTGCTGGCGACTATTGGGAAGCGGACCACTACTTTCTAGGAGGCATCGCGCGACCGCGTCCAAATCAGGCTGTAAGCAGGACAAGCGATCCGATGCTCTTTGAGCACTGGCGGGTCAACGATTTCTCCTACGACATTCCGCTTGTTTCGGGAACCTATGAGCTGCATCTGTTCTTTGTCGCGCCTCAGGGAGAGGATGCGAATCTGGTGTCTTTCAATGTCGACATGAACGGAAAGCCGCTCCTGCAAGGCTTCAACATCAGCTCCGATGCGCTTGGCAACGATGTTGCCGACGAACGTGTCTTCAGAGATGTCAGCCCTGACAAGGACGGCTACCTGCATTTGAAATTCCATGCCGAACGCACCACGCCATCGATCAACGCCATCGAGATCCTGCCGGGACAGCCGCATCGACAGCTTCCCATTCGCCTGGTAACGCAACGTGCCTCTGTCACCGACAGCAGTGGCAATGTATGGCATCCAGACAATTATTTCCAAAACGGCCGGCTTTCCGATCTTCCGCAAAAGGTCAGCGGAACGCCAGATCCGAACATTTACTCCCAGGAACGCTACGGACATTTCATGTATTCGATTCCCGTGGACACGCGCGGGCATTACACCGTCGTTCTCCATTTCGCGGAACTCTACTGGGATCCTGACCCAGGTGTCGGACGCCGCGTCTTCCGAGTCTATTGCAATGGTTCCACACTGCTCGACGACTTTGACATTTTCAAGGAGGTCGGCAATCTGCATGCAATGACCAAGACCTTCCGGCATCTGCGACCGTCTTCGGAAGGCAAACTGGACATCACATTCGACCCCATCGTGAATAATGCCACCGTGTCGGCCATTGAGGTTATCGACGAGTCGGAGTGACAGCCCCGCCTATTGACTCGCCTTATCCTCGGCCGGAATCACGGAGATCTCAGCCGCGCCAGCACGGGCTTCGACACCAAGCACTTTCAAGGCAGTCAAGCGGAAGAAGCGCGCATCGACCGGGGAGAATGACGCTTCCTGCTGCACTGGATTGTTCTCGATATTCCAGAAACGCTCCGAGGCAATGTTCGCGGTCCAGTTTTTTCCGTCGACACTCGTCTCGAAACGATAACTATCAACAACGCCTTCATGCGAACCGTCCTGGCGGGGGAGATACGCGAAGCCCGCAATCTTCCTCAAGCTTCCGAAATCGACAATCAGTTGGTGCGGCTTGGATTGATCCCCGCCCGGCTTTGTCAGCCAAAAGGTCTTGGAACTGCCGTCGATGGAGGCCGAGGCAGGATGTTCAGCTTCATCGCTATCAGCGCTTACAACCTTCCAGCCAATAGGCGAGATGCCGGGGAAGTAGCGCGAAGCCATCATGCCGAGCCGCCCGTCGGGCTCGATGTGTACCGCTTGAACCGTGCCGCCGCGCGGCAGACTGATCGGCCCGCCATACAAGGCAGAGTTCGCTCCCGGAGCGGTGCCGTCCACCGTGTAATGCACTGGGAACCCCATCGCGCTTTCGATTGTTACTGAGCCGCTGGCGTCGCGTTCCGAGATGGTGGGCGCAGGCAAGTAATCGGCCTGCTTGAAAAGACCGACCTCGGCCAGCGTCGGCTCAAGGCGCGAACCCGTGATACGAATGCGCACTTGATCGGATCTAACGGGAGTCTTCCAGTGAAGCAGGCGCTTGTGACCCACCGTTGTCTGCTCGTCAATCTGTTTCCACTGCACGCCATCCCAGGCGTCAACATTGAAAGACTCTATGCGCTGCCCGCGGTGATCGACCGCTTCCTGCAACGAAATCACATCAAAGGTGATTGCTTTTGGAAGTTGAAGGGTCATCGTTGCCGTTGTCTCACCGGGCGCGGCTTCCCACCATGTGTCGAGATTTCCATCGAGCGCCAGTTGCGAGTCGTGCGCTTGGTTTGAATTGTCCGCAGTGAGTTTGCCATCCGAAGCGAGATTATGAGCAAAGGTCTCATCGACGACACGCGCCATCAGGCGCAGGTGTGCAAGCTGGTTGTCCGGGATCAGGCCGCGCGTATCCGGCGAAAGATTCAGCAGCATATTGCCGTTGCGTCCGACCGAAGTGTAGTAAATCTCGATCAGATCAGCCGCTGTCCGCACGTACTTTCGCGGATGCCAGAACCAGCCATAGAGGATGGGCTCGTTGACTTCAGCAGGAAACCACCACAGGTAGGAACCCGGCTTGAGCTTGGCGCGGCTGCCTAGATCGCTGTCGGTCATGTCGGGCCAGTTGAAGGCGTCGGGCGTGGCGGGCAGCGGGATCACGCTCCACTCGGTTGTGCGTCCGATGCCGCTCTCGTTGCCTACCCAGCGCGCGTCGGGCCCTTTGCCAAAGATGACTGCCTGCGGCTGCAACTTGCGGATCAGATCGTACCAGGCGTTGTAGTCGTAGGATTCCTGAACACTCGGGTCGGGATTGGCGCCGTCGAACCAGACCTCGCGGATCGGCCCGTATTCAGTGAGTAATTCATAGAGCTCGTTCAGAAAGTAGCGATTGTAATCGTCCACTTTGTAGGTGTAGTTGGCAAAGCCCGGCGAAGGCGCGCGGCCCTTGGAGGGGTTCGACTCGAAGCTGGCCGGATCGGTGGGGATCACCGAAAGAATTTTTTCACTGCCGTCGCCGTAGTAGCCGCCGGGATTCGTGGGATTGGTTCGCAGTTGATAGAGGTCGGCGGGAGAAAGATAGACTCCCAATTCGATTCCGTACTTCCGCGCCGCATCGGCCACCTCGCGCACCAAGTTGCCCTTGCCCCTGCGCCACGGGCTCGTCGCAACAGAGTGATCGGAATAACGCGTTGGCCACAGATTGAATCCGTCGTGATGCTTGCAGACCAGGACGACCATCTTGCCGCCGCCATCCTTGATGGCGCGCATCCACTGGTCGGCATCGAGCGCGGTGGGATTGAAGATCGATGGATCCTCGCGCCCGTTGCCCCACTCCACGCCGCGAAAAGTGTTGGGGCCGAAGTGGACGAAGAAGGTCCGCTCCAGCCGCATCCAGGAAGATTGATTTGAGCGCGGCAGAACCTTAGCCGCTTTCTCGGCAATCACCGCGCTTGAATCGCCGCTGGAGATCGATTGCAGAGTCGCGTACGGTATCGATTCCGAGCCACTCGCTTCAGTCTTTGCGGGCGACTGACTGCCTGCAACGGCAACAAGCAGCAAAACTGCTGCTGCAAACGTGATTCCAAATCTCATTCTCGAACACTTCACCGAATTCGTCCTCACGTGGTCTAGTCGAAATTGCTCCCGGGGGAAGCTGGGTTAGTTGGCGGTTTCAGTGAAGGTGACTGAAGCGCCGCCTAGGATGAACTGATCCTGCGCCGTAACCGTCAGAGCTCCCTTGATGGATGGCAGTGTCAGGGTTACAGAGGCGACACCCGAAGAATTGGTCTGCACAATCACGCTGGTTCCGCTCGTCGTTCCACTAGTGAGTGTGCCGGCCGAGGTCGTGAACAGAATCCCAGCGCCGTTGGCCGAGCCGCCCGATTGACCGGGGTTAAGCGTGACGGTGAGGGCCTGAGAGAGCACCGCACCAGTTGCTCCTGATTGGTTGTTGCCCGACTGCACCGCGAGCGTTCCTGCCGGTTTGCCCACAACAATCCAGCCGCCTTGCTTTTGCGTAACCGTGCCGTCGCTGCCTGTCACCGTGTAGTGGCAATAACCAGATGTACTGCCGGGATTCACGGTAATGGTCGCGGGTTGCAAGGGAGTGATCGTGGCGTTGGTCAGCGCAAGAGAACCGCTGCACGCCGCTGCTCCCTCGTAGGCGTCGAAGACAGCCGAAGAAAGCGTCACGTTCTTGCTGCCCGATTCGAGCGCCGGATGAAGCGTTCCAGTGCCCGATGCAGAAATCATCAAATCGTCCGGATTCAAATACCACTCCGATAAGGGCTCGGTGGTCTGTGTTCCGCTCGCCACCAGCAGTGTGATGCTGTAGGGCGCGAAGCTCTGCGTGACGCTCCACGACTGCGAGTTTGAGGCCTTGATCGTGCCCGGCGCCGTGGATGCAAGCGTGTAAGTTGTGTAGCTGGAGGCATTGAAGCCGTTCAGGTTGAAGGTGACGTCGGCGGTATTGTTGGGATCCTTGTTCAGGACCATGATGGTCATTGCGTTTCCCGTGCTATCCAAAGCCGCGTAACTGGTAAACAGGTCAGCACTCGCACTGCTCTGATCGTGAATCGAGAGCGAACCAAACATGTGATGCGCGCCGTCGTAGTTGGTGAACATCTTCCACGCCCGGTATTCGGCTGTATTGGCGGTCGGACCGCCCCAGCGCGAGGCAAAGCTTAGTCCCTCGCGCCCGAAGACACCCAGAGTGTCCGCATCGGCCAACGCCGTGGAAAAGTCTGTGCTCGCATTCGCGGCAGCTCCATAGCCCCACTCGGTAAAGGCCAGCGGCGTACCGGGATAGATGGCGTTCACCATCGCCTTGAAGCGCGGGATGACAAACGGAATTCCGGGATTAGGCTCCTCATTGCTCGTATAGTTGTTATTCGTATCTGCGTTCAACGTTGCCGGATCCCAATAAAAGGACGCAGCCTTGGCAGTCAGCGCCTGCAGTTGCGTGTTGGTCAACCCATTGGTGGGACCTGCATCGGCATAGGCGTGAATGTCGAAGACATCGAGTGTGCGCGCCCCGTTGATCTGGTCCATCCACTTGACCTGATTCAGCCACCAGGGCAGAAAATCCACGCCGCCATGGTTTCCTTTGTCGCTGCCATTCGCACCGTTCCAGTAAAACCACCAGCAGCAGAAGACCGGGCCAAAGCGGACTGCGGCCGGATCCCACGTCTTCAACAGGCTCGCCTCTTTCACGTAGAGATTCGCCAGTTCGTCGTAACCCGCGGCAACCGGATGCACGTCGCGGTGTGTGCCGTTCCAGATCTCAGGTTCATTGTCCATGTCATACCAGTGGCAGGAGGTGATCGTCGAGTAAGGCACCGAGCAGCTTCCGTTGCCAAAGGCTGCGGCAAGCGCCTGCGCCCAGCTTTCGCGGTCAATGCAGGTGCTTCCATCCGTGCTTCCCGCAGGGCAGTCGCTTGCAGTGTCCACCAACGGATAGTAGGCCGAGGTGACGGCGTTGGTGGTCACGGGTGCCGTACTGGTGCTGCAATTGCCGGTCGAACCAGCCACCAATCCGTTGCCGGCGTCGGTGTTGTAAGGATCGACTGAACACTGAGCACCGTATGTCTTCACCGGGTAGCTCCAGCCGGATGCTTTTGCCACCCAATCCATCATGGCCATCGTGGTCAGTGCATGGCTGCCGGCGTTCTGCACATCCTTGATCAACTGCACCTGGTCTCCGGCGCCGCCGTAATCTTCGAAGTACCAATCCGCGACCGAGTTGCGGCTTTGCAGCTTCCAGTTGTAGTTCGACGCGTCATTGCCGCCCCAGCGCGAGAAAGTGTAGCCCGCGTCCTGGACCTCAGAAACGGTCTCATCGTTGTTTCCATATACAAATGGGCTGATCTTGTGGCGATTGGTAAGCGCGTCGATACTGACCGTAACGTTGCTGCTGCTGGCCGTGGTCACCGTCACCGAGGCCGTGCCCGTAGCACTGTTGTAAACAGAACTGCTCGATGAGTCGGGCGTGTAATGCGCCGTCAGCGTGTCGCTTCCCGTCGTCAGCGATCCGGCTGGAATCGAAATCGTCGCCGAACCCGAACTCAGAGTCGCCGGCGGCGAGTTATAGCTGCTGCTGCTCAATGTCACCGAACCGGTCGGCGTTCCACCGCTTCCTGCCACCAAAATCGTCACTGAGAGGCTCTGGGCCGTCGTGATGCTGTTCGACGCCGGCGTCACGGTAACCGTCGGCGTGGCATGAGATGCTGAGACTGTCACCAGTGCTGTGCCCGTGGCGCTCAAGTAAACAGAACTGCTCGATGAATCGGGCGTGTAATGCGCAGTTAGCGTGTCGCTTCCGGTCGCCAGCGATCCGGCCGGAACCGAGATCGTCGCCGAACCCGAACTCAGTGTCGTCGCCGATGAGCTATAGCTGCCGCTGCTCAGCGTCACCGAACCGGTTGCCGTTCCACCGCTTCCTGCCACTGAAACCACAACCGAAAGGCTCTGGGCCGTCGTGATGCTGCTCGATGCCGGCGTCACGGTAACGGTTGGAGTGACGGGATTCTGCTGCACTGAGCCGCCTTGGCCCCCACCGCCGCACGCGCCGATCCAAGCTGCTGCCAGAGCAACAAAACTGACAGAGAGTGATTTCAAAACGCTGTTCATCGAAAGATCCATTTTTGCTTCCTATTCGTTTCTTTCCGCTGATGTCGAAAGAACAATCATTACACCAAAACGAAGGCCGGGCTCCGGCCCCATTTGGAATCTGAAGATCTCCGTTATCCGCGCTAAAGTGGCCTGAGCGCTGTCATGCCGCGGCAGATTCAGGTCGCGACTCACCAGCACAATAGAGCAGATTGACATCGAGGCTGCTCATCTTAACCTGCGCTCGCGACAATCACCTGAGATCCGCATTTTGGAGATCTGTCATTTCAACCCAAACACGTGGTACTCTACTCCCCCTCCCGAATGACCGACAATCGTTAACTAGGTACAAAAATGTTCGTCAACGAGCAGCATAGCCAGACGGTGTGCTCGCAAGACGTTCTATCGTTCGTAACAAAATGCAACCTGAAGAGATTTGTCGTGTAACA
>Ga0302294_10000549_pt1 | contig 11351 bp, 8 predicted proteins | sample III_Fen_N2_3_FD_194550 | JGI IMG/M metagenome (GOLD analysis project Ga0302294, IMG submission 194550) | Peat permafrost microbial communities from Stordalen Mire near Abisko, Sweden - III_Fen_N2_3 | ecosystem: Environmental > Terrestrial > Soil > Wetlands > Permafrost | place: Sweden: Abisko...
AGCCAGTAGGTCACGGCAAAGCTGCGGTCAAAAATCTGCAGCGACTTGGCGCGGATCTGGCTGACCGAGGCCATTTCCAGCAGCGCGCCGCCGCCGCTGGCCTGCGTGTCGGCCAGGGCGCGGATGGCTTGCTGCACTTGGGCGTCGTCCGCCGCGTCGTTCAGCCACAGCGCCAGGTCGCTGACGCGCTTGTCGCCGGTCAGGCGCTCAAAGTCGCGCTGGGCCAGCGCAATCGCGCCGAACTGGCGGGCGTAGTCGCGCCACACCCCTGCGACGTAAAACCGGGGTGCGGCGGTTGCCGTCGGTTCGGGGGAGGGGGAGGCGGCTGGCCTGACGGAGATGGCTGGCGTTGGCGCGGTGGAGGCGACTGGCCCCGTCGGTGCGGCTGGGGAATCCGGCAGGGCGGGCGCGCTTTGCGTCTGCGCCAGCGCGCCAAAGGCCTGCGCCAGCGGCGCCAGCACGCTGCCGGGCCGGGCGCCGTACAGATCAACCATCGCCTCGCTGACATAAATGCCGACGTGGCCGGGCGGCACTGGCAGCGCCGGGCCAATCAGCGGCAGGGCGCTGGCCGGGTCGTCGAGCGGGCGGGACATCAGCATGACAGTCGGTTTGCCCGCGTCCAGCAGCAGCGGCGCGCTGCGCAGTGTGCTGACGCGGGCCACGCCGCGCAGGCGGGCGGCGGCCTGGACAAATTCGGGCGAAAAATAACCCGCATCGCTGCTGGATGCGCCCAGCGTGCTTCGCACATACAGATCGGCCGGCAGCACCACATCGAGCCAGTGCGTGACCGAATCGCGGAAACTCGCCACCATCACCGTCAGCGCCACGGCCAGACTGAGCGACGCCACCACGCCGCTGATGGCGACTGCCGCGCTGGTGCGCACGCGGCGGGCGCGCTCCACCGCCAGCAGCGGCAGCAACCGGTGCGCCACCCACGGACTGAGCCGGTCATACAGCAGCGTGATCAGCCACGGCAATCCGGTGATGCCGCCCACCAGCAGCAGCCCGACGGAAAAATAAGCCGCCAGCGGAATCCCAAACAGCGGCGGTAGCAGCGCCAGCAGCGCGCCCGCCACGATGAAAATTAGACTCAGCCAGCGCCCCGCGCCGCCGCCTCCCGCCAGCCCCAGCCCTTTGAGCGTCTGCGCGGGCGGCAGTTTTTGCGCGGCCCGTGCGGGCCACCAGCCGCCCACGCCCGCCGCCGCCACGCCGAGCGCGCCGTAGGTCAGCGCCGCCGCGCCGCTCCACTGCAGCGTGGGCGCGACACCCGCAAAATAACCGCCGCCCAAATCGCCACCCAGCAGCCGCAGCGCCAGCGCCGCCAGCGCGCTGCCCAGCGCGACCCCGGCCACGCTGCCAACGAACCCCAGCGCCAGCGATTCAATCAACACCAATTGCAGCCGTTCGCGCCCGGTCAGTCCCAGCACGCCGAGCAGCGCAAACTGCTGTGCCCGCTTGGCCACGCTCAGCGACAGCACCGAAAACACCAAAAATGCGCCGGTAAACAGCGCCACCAGCGCCAGCACCGTCAGATTCACCCGGTAGGCGCGTGACAGGTTGCTGATGCGCTCGGCGGCGTCGCCCGGCGCGTTGGCGCTGATGCCGAGCGGCAGTTGCAGCGCGGCGACAAAGCGGCCCATGTCGCTGCCCGGTTTCAGGCGCACGTCGATGCGCGAGAGCTGGCCGCTGCGGCCAAACAGCTCTTGCGCCGCGCCAATGTCCATCACCGCCAGCGGCCCGCCGCCCGCGCTGACGCTGCCCGCTACGGTGACGCGGCGCAGTTGCAGGCCGTCTTGCAATTGAAGTGCGCGGGCGCTGAAGAGCTGCCGCGCCGCCGGGTTCAAAAACACTGTGCCCGGCGCGAAGATGGCGAAGCGTCCGGCTTCTGGCTGGCGGCCCGGTTCGTCGGACTGGCCCGGCTGGTTTGCGGCGGGCGCAGCAAACGGCACCGGCATCAGCGCGGGCGCCACCGACGCCACGGCCAGCGCGTCAATCCCGACGATGCGCAGCGGCTGGCGCTTGGCGCTGTCGCCGTTCAGATCGAGCGCGTAGCTGCTGATTTCCAGCACCGGGCTGGCCATTTCGACTTGCGGGTCGTTGGCGACGCGCTCGTACAGGGCTTCGTCAAAGCTGCCTTGGGCGGCGCGCAGTTCCAGATCAGGCTGGCCGTTGACGGCGCGCACCGCCTGCGAGAACTCCGACAGCGCCGACGCGTTGATCAGGTGAACAGAAAATGCCAGTGCCACGCCCAGCATCACGGCCACGACGGCGGCGGCGTTGCGCCACGGGTGGTGGCGCAGTTCCTGCCACGAGAAGGTTTGGAGTAGGGCGCGCATGGGCTGATTGTGCCTTTCTGGCCCTAGGTAACAGCATATGACAAAGCGCCAAATGCCGCGCGATTGCCGTAGCATGGCGGTCACAGTTCCAAACGCCAAGGCGGATAAGGCGCTGCTACATCCAGCCATCGAAGACTACCGTTTCAGGAGATTAGCTATGACCGCCATGATGAAAGCTGCTATTTTTATCGAACCAGGCCGTATTGAACTGGCCGACAAACCCATTCCCGATGTCGGGCCAAACGACGCGCTGATCCGCATCACCACGACGACGATTTGCGGCACCGATGTGCATATTCTCAAAGGCGAATACCCGGTGGCCAAGGGGCTGACCATCGGCCACGAGCCTGTCGGCGTGATCGAAAAACTCGGCAGCGCGGTGCAGGGCTACAGCGAAGGCCAGCGCGTCATTGCCGGGGCGATTTGCCCGAATTTCAACTCCTACGCGGCTCAGGACGGCGTGGCTTCGCAAGACGGCAGCTACCTGATTCCGATGGGGCTGTGCGGCTGCCACGGCTACAAGGCCACGGCGGGCTGGCGCTTTGGCAACCTGATTGACGGCACGCAGGCCGAGTACGTGCTGGTGCCCGACGCGCAGGCCAATCTGGCGCCGATTCCCGACGGCCTCACCGACGAGCAGGTGTTGATGTGCCCGGACATCATGTCCACCGGCTTCAAGGGCGCGGAAAACGCGGGCATCCGCATCGGCGACACGGTGGTGGTGTTTGCGCAGGGGCCGATTGGCCTGTGCGCCACGGCGGGTGCGCGCCTGCTGGGCGCCAGCACCATCATTGCTGTCGATGGCAACGATCACCGCCTCGGCATCTCGAAAAAAATGGGCGCCGATGTCACGCTCAATTTCCGCAACTGCGACGTGGTCAGCGAGATCATGAAGCTGACCGGCGGGCGCGGCGCTGACTCCGCCATCGAGGCGCTGGGCACGCAGGCGACGTTTGAGTCGGCGCTGCGGGTGCTCAAGCCGGGCGGCACGCTGTCGAGCTTGGGCGTTTACTCCCATGACCTGACGATTCCGCTGTCGGCTTTTGCCGCCGGGCTGGGCGACCACACCATCCGCACCGCGCTGTGCCCCGGCGGTAAGGAGCGTATGCGCCGCCTGATGAATGTGGTGGCGTCGTCGCGGCTGGACCTGGGCGTGATGGTCACGCACCAGTTCAAGCTGGACAATATTGTCGAGGCCTACGAGCTGTTTGCGAACCAGCGCGACGGCGTGCTGAAGGTGGCGATCAAGCCCTGGTGAGATTGCCCGGCTATCGGCGCAATGGCTAAAAAACGTCAGTTTGCTGCGCTGACGTTGATGAAGTCGGTGCAATCCATTAGCATCGCCCGCTTCACCCCATAACTCTAAAAGGCACCATCATGACCGCATCCATCCTGAACTCCTCCTCCACGGGCCTGGATTCACGCGCGTCGCGATAGTCTTTTCCGCTGCGCCATCAGCGCAGCCATTTCCATCGCCAACGCCCTCGCGTCGCTCCGGCGCCCGATTCTTTTGTTTGAATTTGGGATCGCTTTGTCATGGGCAATTTTTTGAAGATTTTTTCTGATCGCGTCAGCGTGATTGCGTCAGCGCGTTTGTGGCTGGAGGACGCTGCCATGCAGCAACTCCTGACCACCGCACAACTTCCCGGCATGCAGCAGGTCGTCGGCCTGCCCGACCTGCATCCGGGGCGCGGCTACCCGGTCGGGGCCGCGTTTTTTTCCAGTGGGCGCTTTTATCCGGCGCTGGTCGGCAACGACATCGGCTGCGGCATGCACCTAGCGCAAACCGACATTTCCATCAGCAAAGTCAAGCTGGACAAGCTCGACAAGCAGCTGGGCAACCTCGACGGCGCCATCGACGACGATGAATGGGCCAGCCTCAAGGATCGGGAGCCCGGTTTGCAGGCGCAAATCGACGCCTTGACGCTGCGCATGGCGCAGGCCGGGCTGGACTTGTCGCAACTGCGCTCGCTGGGCACCATCGGCGGGGGCAACCACTTTGTCGAGCTGCAGGTGATCGACGAAGTCCGGGATGCGGCAGCGTTTGAGCGCTCTGGCCTGAGCCTGAAAAAGCTGCAAATCCTGGTGCATAGCGGCTCGCGTGGCCTGGGCCAGGAAATTTTGCGCGCCCATGTCGATGCCTTCAGCCACGCCGGACTGCCGGACAGTGGCGCAGACGCCGCGCATTATCTGGCCCGGCACGACGCGGCGCTGGATTTTGCCCGGCTGAACCGGACCGTGATTGCGCTGCGCGTGGCCAGCCACCTGCATTGCAGCGCGGCCCCGGTGATGGACATTCACCACAATCTGGTCACGCCCGCGCAGGTGAACGGGCAAAGCGGCTGGCTGCACCGCAAGGGCGCCACGCCCAGCGATCAGGGTCTGGTCATGCTGCCCGGCTCGCGCGGCGACTACAGCTATGTGCTCGAACCTGTCGGCGATGGGCAGGCCAGCCTGTCGTCGCTGGCGCATGGCGCCGGGCGCAAGTGGGCGCGCACCGATTGCAAGGGGCGTCTTTTCAAATTGTTCAGCCCGGACAATCTCAGCCGCACGCCGATTGGCAGCCGTGTTATTTGCAACGACAAAGCCCTGATTTACGAGGAAGCGCCGCAGGCTTACAAAAACGTGGACAGCGTCCTCGACTGCCTCGTCGGGGCCGATCTGGTGCGCGTCGTGACCAGAAGCAAGCCGGTGCTGACCTACAAAACACGCGGGGAGTGCTGCTGATGATCTGGCTGCAAATCACCGCCAACACCGGCCCCGCCGAGTGCTGCCTAGCCGTCCACAAAGCATTGAAGCGGCTGCTGCAGGAAGCCAGCCAAGCCCAAGTCGCAGTCAGCGTGATCGAAGAAATTCCCGGCCCGGTGGCCGGTACGCTGAGCTCGGTTTTCTTGACGCTGGAAAGCGCCGATGCCAGCGAACCTGCCGCCGCCGGGCTGTTGGTGCGGCGCTGGTCGGGCAGCCTGCTCTGGGTGTGCGTCAGCCCTTACCGGCCCTTGCACAAGCGCAAAAACTGGTTCCTCAGCGGGGCCATTTACAGCGCCGCCGCGCCGTTGCCCGACAGCGAAATCCGCTACACCGCCACCCGCGCTTCCGGGCCGGGCGGCCAGCATGTGAACAAAACCGACAGCGCCGTGCGCGCCACCCATGTGGCCACCGGCCTGTCGGTCAAGGTGCAAAGCGAGCGCAGCCAGCACGCCAACAAGCGTCTGGCCGGTCAATGGCTGGCCGCCCGGCTCGCCGCGCTGGGCCAGCAGGCGCAAGACGAGGGCAAGGCCGAACGCCGCTTGCAGCACCACCACAGCGAGCGCGGCAATGCGGCCCGCGTGTTTGCTGGCATGGACTTCAGGGAGCAAACGGGATGCTAAAACGCCTGCCTGCTATAAATGCCGCTCCGACTTTTTCAACCCTTTGTTTTTCAGGAAAGCCCTCATGCCGCACGAATCCAGATTGACTGTTGAGCTGCGCGCTCTGTTGCACTCCAGCCGGGTCGCGGCCTTGGGAACCGTCGGCGACGACGGCAAGCCCTTTGTCTCGATGGTGCCTTATGCGCTGGAGCCGTCGCTGGGCTGCCTGGTGATTCACGTTAGCGGCTTGGCCGCCCACACCGGAAATCTGCAGGCCCGGCCAGAGGTGTCGGTGCTGGTGATGCGCGCCGAGGAGGCGGGCCAGCCGGTGCATGCCCTGCCACGCGTCACGCTCGATGGACTGGCCCAGGTGCTGGCGCCTGAAAGCCCGGCGTGGCAGGCCTGCCGGGCGGCCTACGTGGCCAGATTCCCGGAGGCCGAATTCATGACGCAACTGGGCGACTTCCGCTTTGTCGCCATCGCGCCGAACGCGGCCCGCCAGGTTGCCGGTTTCGGCGCAGCGCGCTCGATTGACGCGCAAGAAGTCAGGCGCGCGTGCCAAACCGCTTGACTTCCTATTTCTGGAGCGGCGATGTAATTCGCAGCCGCAGCGTCAGCGATAGGGTGTTTTTCACCACGCTCGACCTGCCCGCGCCCCCGGCCCGGCTGATCGCCGACTGGGACAGAGACATCGCGCAGCGCCTGGAGCCCGGCGATGTCGATCAACTGCCTTTGGCGCGGGCGCGCATGCGCTGGCCGGATTACAAGCACTGCGTGCAGGCGCTGGCCGACTGGACGCGCACGCTCGGCCTGCGCGAGGTGCTGGCCGCCAGCGACGTGGCGCTGATGGCCTGCCGTGGCGCCACCTACCACCATGACGGCGCGCACTATGGCGCGGCGGCTTTTGGCAATCTTTTTCTGAGCGAGGACAAGGGGCTGGACCTGCACTTCCCCGCGACAGGTCAGCGCATTGCGCTGCGTCGGGGGACGGCGGTGATCTTCGATACCGGCCAGCCGCACGGCGTCATTGCGCGTGGCAGCAGCGGTTTTGAGGTGGCCGACTTTCCTGCCGAGCAGGATTTCAGCCAGGTCTTTCTGACCTGGGAGCTGCCCATTGAGGATGCCGATGTCGGGCGTGCGCTTCAAATCGCCTTTGACGTTGATGCTTTGACTTCGCTGCGGCTGGATGAAGAGCAGGTCTGGCACAGCGGCGCACCGGCCAGCCTGTGCCCAGATTCGGGTCGCTGGCGCCGGGTGGACTGAGCGTTTTAGTCTTCAGCCCTCAGCCTGAAATGCCGCTGCTGCCCAGACGCAGCACTCGGTCGGCGCGGGCGGCGGCGGCCTCGGAGTGCGTCACCAGCACCAGCGCCGCGCCATGCTCGCGGGTTTGCGCCAGCAGCGCGTCCATCACTTTGGTGGCGGTGGTCGGGTCGAGGTTGCCGGTGGGTTCGTCAGCCAGCAGCAGGTTGGGCCGGTGAATCAGCGCCCGCGCAATCGCCACGCGCTGCAACTGGCCGCCGCTCAACTGCTGCGGCAGGCGCTGGCCGAGTCCGCCCAAGCCGACGGCATCTAACATGGCCTGAACGCGGGCGTCGTCCGGCTGCTTGAGCAGCAGCAGCGGCAGCGCGACGTTTTGCGCCACGTCCAGATGCGGCAGCACATGAAACGCCTGAAAAACAAAGCCGACATGGCGGCGGCGCAGCAGGGCGCGCACGTCGTCGCTCATGGCGCCCAGATCGACGCCGTTCAGCGTGACCGTGCCTTCGTCCCAGCTGTCGAGCCCGGCCATGCAGTTGAGCAGCGTTGATTTGCCCACGCCCGACTCGCCGACGATGGCGACGAATTCGCCCGGCGCCACGTCCAGCGAGACGTGGCTGAACACGGCGGTGGCGCCGTAGCGTTTGCTTAAATTGCGCAGTTGCAGGCCGGTGGGCGTGGGGCTGGCGGCGTTCACCGGGCTGGCTGTGTGTATGGCGCTGGCTGGGTTCACGGAACTGTTTGTGTGCATGGCGCTGGGGGTGTTCAGCGGGCTGGCGGCGTTCACGCGGCGGCCTTGGCGCTGGTGTCGATGTGGGCTTGGACCCGCGCCAGCACTTGCGCCAGCGCATCGGGCGCGTCGCAGGCGACCACGTCGCGCTGCGGCATGGAGCGCAACCAGGTGATCTGCCGCTTGGCGAGCTGGCGCGTGGCAAAAATGCCTTTGTCGCGCAGCTCGCTCAAGGCGGTCGGGGCGGGCTTGCCGTGCGGTTTGCGCGGCTTGTCGCGTGAGCTTATTGCGGCTGTTTCGTCTGCCGTTGTGGCGGTGGCTGCTGCTTTCATTGTGGCGGCGACGGTTCCGCCCGCTGCCGCCGTTTCGAGTGCTTCCTGCGCATCCAGCGCCTCCCACGCCTGCCGGTAACCGACGCAGCGCATGGACGGCAAATCGGGGTGCAAATCGCCGCGCTGGCGCAGGGTTTTCACCTCGTCGATGAAACCGGCGGCCAGCATCGCGTCAAAACGCTGGGCAATGCGCGCGTGCAGCCAGGCGCGGTCAGCCGGTTCGAGGGAAATCAGCGGCATGGCGTGGGGCGCGGGCGCTGCTGTGCCAGCATTCCCCGCGCCGTCCGCGTTGTCTGCGCCGTCCGCGCTGTGCGCCGCTTTGCGCTGGTGAAAAAACGACAGCGGCTGGCCCGAGACGCGAAACACTTCCAGCGCCCGCGAGATGCGCTGCGAATCGTTGGGCTCCAGCCGCGCCGCCGTCACCGGATCGAGCAGCGCCAGCGCGGCGTGCAGCGCGGGCCAGCCTTGGGCGGCGGCTTCCTCGGCGATCACGGCGCGAATCGCCGGGTCGGCGGGCGGCATGTCGTCCAGGCCGTCAAACAGCGCCTTGAAATACAGCATGGTGCCGCCGACCAGCAGCGGCAATCGGCCACGCGCCTGAATCGCTTGAATCAGCCGCTGCGCATCCTGTACAAACTCGGCGGCGCTGTAGGCGTGGAGCGGGTCGCGGATGTCGATCAGGTGGTGCGGCGCGGCGGCGAGTTCGGCGGCGCTGGGTTTGGCCGTGCCGATGTCCATGCCGCGATAGACCAGCGCCGAATCGACGCTGATGATTTCCGTCGGCCAGCGCCTGGCAATGGCCAGCGCGGCGGCAGTTTTGCCCGAAGCCGTCGGGCCAGCGAGCGCGATAGGGGGCAAAGGCGGCGCGCCGGGAATCGGCGCGGGGAACGCGCCCGTCAGGGGCGCAGTGAAGAGGGCGGGAGTCGGCGCAGGAGAAGGGGCGGGAAAAGCAAACATGCCATTGAGGCTACCAGAAAGCGCCCGCCCGCCGCGCCGCAGCCCACTGGCAATCTCGCCGCGCCTTTTTTAGGGCACTCGCAAGCCTTTGCGTGTGCGCTGGCCGCTGCCCTGGCCGACTCAGGGCGAGCGGGGCGGGGCGCAAGGTCAGCGCTGCGCTGCTTGGCTGCTGCCAAACAGCTGGCGCAGAGCCACCTTGTATTGCGCATCGGCCAGCGCATTGGTGCCCTCGTGGGTGCCGCCTTCGACCTGCACAAAGGTTTTGGGCTGCGCGGCGGCTGCGTAGAGCTTTTGGCCCAGCGGGAACGGCACCCGCGTGTCTTTCGTGCCATGCACGACCAGCAGCGGCGCGCCCACGCGCGCGACCTTGTCCACCGACGCGAAGGGCTGGGTCATCAAGGCGTCCACCGGCAGCCAGCCCCATTCGGAGGTGGCGGCAAACACATCGGCCATCGAGGTGAAGGTGCATTCGACGATGGTGCCTGCCTCGTCATTGACTTTGGCGGCCAGCTCGATGGCCATCGCCCCGCCCAGCGAATGGCCGAAGATGTAGCGCGGCTGGCCCGGATGCTGGGCGCCCAGCCAGTTCCAGGCGGCCCGCGTGTCCTCATAGGCCATCGCTTCGGAGGGCAGGGCGGGCGTGCTTTTGCCAAAGCCCCGGTAGTCAATCGCCAGCACGGAAAAGCCGAGTTTTTGCATGTGCTGGATGCGCGGCGCCGAGGCGGTCACGTTCCAGTGCGCGCCGTGCAGGAATAGCAGCAACGGGGCTTGCGCAGCGCCGTTCCAGCCGGGTTGCTTGGCGTCGGCGGGCAGCCACAGGCCGTGCAGCCGGGTCGGCTTGCCGGTGACGCTGGAATTAAAGTCGATCCAGACATCTTTGAGCTGCGGGGCCAGTTCGGCGCTGATCGGCCAGCTGCGGTTGTCGGGGTTGAAAATTGAGCTGCGCTGCTTTTCGTCAACGGCAGTGCAGCCTGTCAGCAGGGACAAGGCCAGGGCGAGGGCGAGGAGCGGCGAGAAGCGTTTCATGGATTGGTTCTTCGTGAGATTGTTGGCCATTCGCCAATGGGTGAAAGGATGTTTTGACGGGTTTCCCGTTCAGCGCCCGCGCAGAAACAGGCCGTCCAGCTCTTTCAGGCTGAGCTGGCGCCAGGTCGGGCGGCCGTGGTTGCACTGGCTGGATCGTTCCGTGGTTTCCATCTGGCGCAACAGGGCGTTCATTTCTTCGACGGTCAGTTGCCGGTTGGCGCGCACGGCGCCGTGGCAGGCCATCGTGGCGAGCAGCTCGTTTTGTGCGCGTTCAATGACGCTGCTGGCGTCGTGCTGGGCTAGCTCGGCCAAGACGCTGCGGGCCAATTCCACGGCGTCGCCCAGCGCCAGACTGGCGGGCACGGCGCGCACCGCCAGCGTTTTGGGCGAGAACGGGGTGATTTCCAAGCCCAGCGTGGCCAGCGTGTCGGCGCTGGCTTCGGCGGTGGCGACTTCCTGCGCGGTGGCGGCAAAGGTGGCCGGAATCAAGAGCGGCTGGCTGGCGATGCGCGAGGTATCAAACTGGCTTTTGAGCCGCTCATAAACGATGCGCTCGTGCGCCGCGTGCATGTCCACGACGACCAGGCCGATGGCGTTTTCGGCGAGGATGTAAATGCCGTGCAACTGGGCCAGCGCACGGCCCAGCGGCCAGGCGTCGCCGGGCAGGCTGGCGGGCACGGCCTTGTCTCGGGTGTTGGGGGGGCTGGCGGCGTTTGGCGTAGCGGGTTCCGTCGGGCCGGGTTGCTGGCCGGGGCTGAAGTGCAGGCTGGCATGGCCGGTTTGGCTTGGGCTGGCTGGGTTTGCGCCTGCGTCGGTGCCGGTATCCGTAGTGCTGTCGCTTGCGCCTGCGTTCGTGGCGGGCAGGGTCGCGCTGGCGGACTGCGACACCGGCCACAGGGCTTCAAAGTCGCTGGCGCGCTGGTTGCGGCTGGCGTTGAAATCCATCGCGGGCTGTGCCCAGCTCTGTCGGGCGGGCGCCGCTTTTGCGCCGAAAATCCCGCCAGCGCCAGCGCCAGCGCCAGCGCCGGAAACGGAAACGGAAACGGAACTGGAACTGGAACTGGAACTGGAACTGGAACCGCCGCCATCGTCCCCGCCCGGCTGTTGGCTTTCCGCCGCCGGGGCGGCAGAAGGCGCCAGCAGCGCCGCGCCTGCGCGGGGTGCGGCCAGCGCGTCTTCGGCGGCGTGGCGCACGGCCTGATGCACTTCGCGGCTGTCGCGAAAGCGCACTTCGATTTTGGTCGGATGCACGTTCACATCGACTCGGGCCGGGTCGATTTCGACGTAGAGCGCATAGACCGGCTGGCGCGTGCCGTGCAGCACGTCTTCGTAGGCGCTGCGGGCGGCGTGGGTCAGCACCTTGTCG
>Ga0302294_10000553_pt1 | contig 11301 bp, 3 predicted proteins | sample III_Fen_N2_3_FD_194550 | JGI IMG/M metagenome (GOLD analysis project Ga0302294, IMG submission 194550) | Peat permafrost microbial communities from Stordalen Mire near Abisko, Sweden - III_Fen_N2_3 | ecosystem: Environmental > Terrestrial > Soil > Wetlands > Permafrost | place: Sweden: Abisko...
ACAGCCGTAAAGATCCCATCGTCATCGACAGCGTCGCCAACGATAAGGATCGCGGAAGTGCCAGCGGTCCAGAGGGCGGTACCGTGGACGATGACATCGACCAGCACCGCGTCAGCGGGAACGTCGAAGGAAGCGGAGTAGACACCGGCAGCAGCACCATCAGCCTCAACGAAGCGGATGCCCTCTGCGCGGACAGAACTGGGAGTAGCAGGCATTCGGTAACCCTTTCTATGGGTGGGAGGGCTTTGTCAGGCCCTCCCCCCTAAGTCTCCTTACGCGGAGACAGCGGACTCGTAGCGAAGCATGAACGCATCGTTCAGGATCTTAGCACCGAACGCCACCTTCCAGCCCATGGACTGCTGCTGATCGACCGGGTCAGCGGTACCAGCGGAGCCAAGAGCCTTGTAGTAGGTCTTCAGGCTGTGCCCATCCAGTTTGATCGTGCCATAGGCATTGGCACCGAAGAACAGCGTGGAGTAGACATCGATGCCACCCTCGCCGCCGCCGATGTTGCCGTTGGCCGCGCCCGTGAAGATCATGGCCTTGTCGGTCTCCCAGAACTTCACGCCGTACAGCGTGCCAAGAGAGCCGTCGAACTGGCGCCCCGTCTGGGCGAACTGGTTCGCCGTGATCCACTCGGTGGTGCCCTGAAGATCGAACGACACGCGGGGATGGATGATCGCATGGTAGAAGCCATCGATCTTCTTGGCCCGGTTCGTCACCAGCGTTCGAACAGCCTTGCGGAGTTCAAGGATGGAGATGATGTCACCCGTGGAGATGTTCGCACGCTGAGCCGAAGCCGAAGCCGTGCTGGAGAACATGACGGTCGTGCCCGAGTTCAGAACCGCGCGGTGCAGTTCGTCAAGCGTCTCGCCAGCCTGCTCGCCAAGGACCGCAGTCGTCTCCGTGAGGATCGGATCGAAGGTCGTGGTCGAGACAAGGTCCGTGAAGCCAACCGCATCAGCGTACTGAGCGATGGTGGCCGTCACGGCGGTCATGGTGATGTCCTTCAGCGTCGGGGGCACACCCTCAACGAGAGGAGTCGTAGCAGTCGGGAGACCCGCGAACTTGCGGAACTCGACAACCTTACCCGCGTGCTGCGGGATCGTCTTCACCTGCGCGAACTTGTCATGAATGAGGACCGGGAGGGTCCGCTCCAGAAGAACGCGGTCGTAGAACGTCTTCATGGTAACGGAGAGGCCAGCGCTCCCCGTGGTAGTAAGTGCCATAGTGGTTCCCCTTTAGGATGTGAGGCCCCCGCTCATAGCGGCGTCCATCAGTTTCTTGAAGTCTTCTCGCGACATCGTGGAGAAGTCTCGATCCTTCGGAGGGGCACCGGCACCTTCCAGTTCGGGCGCAAGCCCGTTGGCTGCCAGAGCCTTGTTCCTAGCCCGGGTCTCGATCTTCTCGTACTTGGCAACGAGTTCCGCAGCACTCTTTGCGATTTCAGCAGGAGTGTTGCCCGAAAGTTCCGACGCCGTGATCTCGTACTCTGCAAGTTTCGGATTCTGCTGAACAGCAAACATCCGAGCCATCTCCAGAATAGCAGAGTTCACATCGCCTGCGGGAGCAGGGCTCATCGGCTCCTCATCCCCTCCGCTCGCAGAAAGCAGGGCCTTCAGTTGCTTCTCGGCCTTGTTAGCCCGAGCAGTTTCCTTGTCCTTGGCAGACTGGAGATCAGAGATGCGCTTGTCGGTAGACTTCTGGTCCTTCGGGGGAGTGGACGGGGTCTTGGTCTCGCCAGACTCGCCATCATCATCGCCAGATTCGCCATCGTCACCAAAGAATTCGTCAATCGGATCAGGCATCGAAGCCTCCCTCATAGCCGAGACACTCAGCAAAGAGGGCGACCAGATCTGATCTGAGAAACGCCTTCGCCTCTACCGAGTAGACCGGACTTGCCACATCGAGACGTGCGAGTCGCACTGCCCGCGCCATAAGCGCGAGGTACGGACCCGAGCCATAATCAGGCTCACTGCCAGCAGCGGTCAGAGAATTCAACTCAACCTCTTCAGCAGCAATCACAGCCTCCTCAATAGACGTTAGCCCATAAGGGCTTCCAACCCCACGATATCACATCATTGCGCTGTCAACAACTTTTGGGGCGCATAACTATCCATTTCTTGTAGATTTATGCTAATCAGACCGTGTGAATCCTGACCCACGCCGCGCTCATGCCACGGTGGGGGACCAACTTCCGGTTGACACCGTGCGACCGCTGGGGACTGTGGTCCCACTCGATAGGCTTCGGCGGGGCCTTCGTGTGCTTCGCGTTCTCCGCGTAGGACGCCCAGATCGCAGCGAGCCACTTCTGGAACGAAGGGATCATGTCAGGGTGTGCGCTGAGCGAGGCATAGACAGACTTCAGGGTCGCCTGACCCGCAGCCTCCTTGGAGAAGACCTCCGGGTACTTCTCGCGGAAGACACGGCGCAACCAAGCCTCCTCCTTCGGAATAGCCTGATAGGCAGTCGTGATCATGACCCGACGATATGCAGCAGACGTGCCCTGTGTCTTCAGCCACTTCGCGAACTGGGGGTTGGCGCGCAGATACTCAGCCCTACTCGCGTCATCAGCCGTGAAGTAGTCAGCCAATTGGCCGACCATCTTCACATTGTTCCTCAGTTTCTGCTCAGGGTGCTTCGCGTAGTACCGGTCACGGAATGCCTTGGGCATCGAATTGAAGTACGCCTTGGCGCCCTCCTCATCGCCCTTCTTCAGGAGACCGACCCACTTGCCCATGGCACGAGAGTACGGACTGGACCCGGTACCGCCACCACTGCCGCCCCCGTTCTTCATCTTGGAGTCAGGGTGGTTCAGGAAGTAGCGGTACTTCACCCACTCAGGCATCTTCGCGAAGAACGCTGCACCACCAGCGTAGTCACGATGGTTGTAGTGATCGATCCAGCGGCCCATCCAGTTCCCGTACTCCTGATTGTCAAGCATCTTCTTGGCCGTCAGCCCATGCTTCTTCATGTACCGGGCCTGCGAAGTCGGGGTCATACTCACGAAGTACCGGTACGCTGCATCGAAGTGACCCTTCTCGATCAACTTCCCGTACTTCCCGATCTCCTTGATGTACGCGTCGTTGGCTGCCCACTCCTCACGCTTGCCGATGTTACGCCGAAAATACTCATCGCGAAGGAACAGGTTCGCCGGGTCCTTCAACTGCTTGACGAACGAAGCCCCGAACGCGTCAGCCTTGTCAGCCTTCTTGGCATCGGCAACAGCCTTCTTGGCGTTGGCAATCACGACCGACATACCATCACCGTACTTCTGGTCGCGCTCCATCGTCGCCCTCTTTTCAAGATCGGCATGGTCCCAGCGCCACTTGTTGAAGTCGGGGAAGATGGAGAGACGAGGCACGAGATTCTGACGGAGAGTAGGCATGCTTCCGGTCGTGGACCGAAGTTTCGCCCCCACAGGCAGGGTCGGGAAGTCGGTCGTGGGATCGAAGTACGTGACCGCCTCATCGTTCGTCAACGTGTTCATCTCCAGTTGGTTCATCTGGTACAACTGGTCAGACAGAGAGTAGTCGTTCTTCTGCCGCGCAGCCTCGATAGCGATCCCACGAGTACCAACACGGTCGAGGACATCGAACCACTCCTGCTCCGTGTCCGACCAGATCTGCTCCAGACTGGACCGGGACTTCAGGAGATCAGCACGAACCTGCGGGAACATCTTCAGGAACGCTTCCTGCGTCTTGACATACTGCGCCTGCGCCGTGATGAACTCGGCCTCCGTCTTGAAACCATCGGGTTCGGGCCTCGGGATCTGGTAGTACCGGCTGCGCAGAGCGTCCGTCTGCCACTGGGTGATCTGGGACTGGATCTTCCAGAGGTCAGACGTCATCGCAGTGTACTCGTACATCTCAGGATGGGAGCGGTAGAACGCGAACCGCTCCAGATTCGCCTGAGCCTTGGCATCCTCGTACCCCTGAGACCCGATCTGCTGCTGCCACATCCGGTGGTCATTCCTGCGCTCCATCTCACGCAAGGCGTCCAGATCCTGATAGATCTTCTGCTTGTAGACCTCGGTCTGCGAGTCAAGCCACTTGGTGGACGGAGGCGGGGGAGGCGTGTTAGTCAGGGGGAGAGAGTCGCGCGTCTCGCGCTTGTTATCCGCCCAGTAGGCAAGCAGATCCTGCCCGCTCGGGGTCTTCAGGAACCGGTCGGCGGCTGCGGGATTCGCCTTCTTCATCGCCCAGTAAGCAAGGTTCAACCCGGCCCCACGGTCCTGAATCTTGGAACCGCCGAAGAAGAGCATCTTCCCCATCAGATCGCCAAACCCTTCAAGCGTGAACTTCACGCCGCCAGCGTCAAGGTCGTTGACAAGGGGCTCAACCAGATCGGCCAGCCAGAAGGAGCCGGACAACTTGGCCTCGCCACCCCACGGGGCCTCGTAGGGAAGGATAACCTTCTTGTACCGACCAGTGGGCTGCCCGGTCACGATGTCAATGATCGGCTCCCAAGCCGTCCTGCCGCCAAGGCCGAACATGTTCAACGCGGCCATCGCAGCGTTCTGCTCATTCGCGCTGACCAGCCGGACCCAGAGGGACGTGATCTGGCCAATCGTCTTGGTCCCCTTCTGGAGATCGTAGAGCGGTTGCACACCACGAGACATGTCGGACAGGCTACCGAAGTCGAAGAACGTCCGGGGTGCCCACGGGAGTTCGATCATCCGGGCGCGGACATCGTCCAGCCACTCGTCAGGATGCTTGATCGCCCACTGCTCCCGGTTGTGCTGCTCAATGGCGTTCCCGATCTGGTTGAACCAGTTGTAAAGGAACGGGTGGGAGACCAGTTCGCCAAGGAACATCACGCGGTTCTTGACCTGATAAGAAGCGAACGGAACAATCATGTTGAAGAACCGCTCCAGAGGACCATCGCCAACGGTGGGCCACATCCGCTGGACTTCGGCACCGATGAACTTACACGCAGCGGCATCGGCCAGACCCGGGTCCTTCAGGCGGCGCAGGGCATCAGCGAAGACACGGTCATACATGTGCTGGGCAAGCCGCAACTTCGCAGCCGTCTCAACCACACCTGCAATCTCAGCGGAGATCTCATACACGCCAACCACGCCATCAAGGGTACGGGCGAGGTTGTCGGCCATCAAGGCTGGACCCTCGACAGCCTGTAGGACACGCTGAGTACCGTGGACACCACCACGACTGATCAACTGGGTCTGGTCCCCGAACCCGAAGTGCATCGGGGTCTTGGCAGCAGCCTTCTCAGAAACCACCGAAGTCCTGAACGACCGGGTCGTGAACGCAGCCCACGACTCCTTGATCACCGAGTCGATGACGTTCGACGCAGCGAACGCCGGGTTGGACATGACCATCAGACGGACCATCGTGGCGCGCTTCCGAAGCAGATCGCCAACCATGTCCTTGTCACGACGGAGCCAGAGAGGATTCTCCAGCACATCGTTCACCACGTCGGTGCAGATCCGCCAGTATTCCTCATTCGTGATCGTCTTGCCAGCCATGGCCACGTCATCGAAGTACCGACCAAGGGACTTGTTGATCATCCCTCCAAGCAGATCGACAGCCTCGGGGTCCTGCGGAAGGACGTGGTCAAGGGACTTGGCAGTCCGACCAAGGACGTACTTCTTCAGTTCCTCGCGGTGCATCAGCCAAGGCATCGCGATCAGGTTCCCCTCGGAGTCCTTCACGATGTCCCCGTACCGCTCCATCACGTACTTCCGCATGGCGGGAAGGTCGCGCATGGCGTGGATGTGAAGAGCCTCGTTACCATTCGCCAGCGCGCTGATCAGTTCATCGCGGGAAAGCAGACCAGTCTCGATCCGTGCATCGAAGTTCTCATTGTACCCGCCCCACTTACGAAGGGCAGCAGAGTAGATCGACTCAAAGTGCAGCGCATCGTAATACTTCTGCCCGGGAAGGAACAGACTCGGATTAGCCCACTCGGGAGCCCGGCCATACTCGGCAATGAAGTGGTCGTACTCCTCGGTGATGCTCCAAGACGTGCCACCAGCGTCAACCACGGCAGAGGTACGAGGCGTCCACATCCCGTTCTCAACGAAGAACTCGCGCATTCCCGCTCGGTTCTCAAAAGGCGGCGTCTGGCCCTCGACAGAGGACAGGGCCTTCGCCACGGCTTCCTTGTCCCTGATGTCGGGCACGCCAAGGTAGTGTTCAACAGCCCTCTCTAGTGTGTTCCGCTGGTAGATCGAGATCTTGCGCTTCTGGCCAAGGACGATATTCCGACTCCCGTACAGATCCTCAAACTGGCGAAGGATGTCCTCGTGGGTGTTTCCGTACGCATCCCCACGCGCCAGTTCCTCGTACTGCTTCCTAGCCTCGATCTTGGCCATCTCAGCGCGCCGACGAAGGAAGATCTTCTTGTACGTCTCGCCCCAGACCTTGTCCCACACCTTCGGCGCGGTTGTCTTGGAGTCAAGCCCCAGCCGGGCCATTTCGGCCATCGCCTCGGTGCTACTCTCACGGAGCAACTTCGCACTGGCCTTCTTGGCGACAAAACCCGAACGGAGAATGTGCGCCTCATTGTATGCGTGGAGATCAACGCCCTCACGCTTCAGAACCTCGGCCTTCGCAAGGATGACCCGGAGATCCTGCTCCAACAACTCCGCACGGGGGTCACCGGGGACATCTCCGCGCGCATGGACAGTCTGGGTCCACGTATCCGCTCGTTCGTTCCTGCCACCGGGACCATTGATCGCATCAGAGACCAGTTGGTTGATCCGCTCATACTCTTCAGCGTCGAAGTGGTCCCCACGGACCATCAAACGATCACTCATGTACTGCTTCAGACTGTACGGAACCTCGCCAGCCTTCCTACGGGAGTACCCGGAAACAAGAGACAGGCGATGATCCATCTTCTGCTTCAGCAGATCGAGCGCCTTCAGGAACTCGGGATTGTGGACAGCACTTTCGAACTCGGACTCACCAGTGATCAAGATCAAGGGCGTCACCCGACCGGCCCACGACACGGGCAGGCCGAACGTCCGCATCTGCGCCTCGGTCATCGGCTGGTCGAACAGGGCATCAAGACGCTTCCCCTGCCGCTTGTAGAGGGAAGAGACCTCACCAGTCATCTCGACAGCACCCAGCGCCGGGTCAACCTCGGCACGGTGGAGGATCGAGTGCGCCCTGCGCCCCTGCTCATTGATCACGCCACGATAGGAGACGACAAACGGGGCGATACGCTTCGGGGCAAACGACGCAGTGACCCGCGCCTCGTTGATCGAGTAGGACACGCGGGCAAAGGACCCACGTGCGGCAGTCCCAATGAACGTCCCGTGTCCCTTGCGGACATCGATGACCTTCAACGCACGGGCCAGATCACGCAGACGATCCCGAAGGGCAACACGCTCTGCGCTCCCATGCTCCGTCTTCCTGATCGCCGCCGCCGCCTTCGCCGTCTCACGCCTCAGCCAGACCTCTTCACTCTCCTGAGCGATGGTCTCGAACATTGTCGCCTCAGACTCGACACGAACATCCATCCGGCTCGGGATGACCGGCATCGGGACGGGAGACCCCCCAAGAGCCTCATTCAACTGAGCGGCAATCGCATCCTCGGCAGGGGTGGGGGGGATGACGGACGCAGGCTTCACAGCCCCACCGGATTCACGCGTCCCGCCCTTGGCATCCGTTGCCTTCAGGTTCTCGTCAACCATCTTCTGCTCGGCAGCCGCACGCTCAGGAGTCCCCGCAGGTGTGGCATTCGCCGCATCGTTGGCTGCCTGAATCGGGTTGACCTCGACCTTCGGAGCAACCTCGTCACGCATGGCCGCAGCGCGGTCATCGTACTTCTTGGTCACGTCCGCAATCTCAGCAACAAGAGCGTCAATCTGCGTCCGAGTGATGTTGGCCTCTTCCGGCGTCAAGGGGCGCTTCGGAAGATCCTTGGACTCAGCCTTGATCTTGCCCTCGGTTGCAGGGAACGCGATCTCAGACGTCTTACCGGCACCACCACCAACAGGTGCATCAACGATATCAGTCGCCAACTGCTTCTCGATATCGGCAATCTCGGCATCGTTCTTATGCTTCAAAAGCAACCCCGTCTGAGTCACGGCGCTGCGAGCGTCATACTCGGTTTGACCCATGCGCCGAAGCGCATCAATAGCCAACTCCTCATCGTGTGCCTTTTGCTTCTTCAATTCAGTCAGACGGCGATTGAGAACTTCCTGCAACCGCTTGTTCCGCTGAATAGATCTCTGCTGCGGGACAGGGGGAAGAGAAAGATCGTCAACCCCATCTTTCAACTGAACACGGAGATCCCTGATCTTCTCAACTGTCTTCTCTCGGAAGACACGAAGATCAGCCGTCTGCTTGACGATCTGCGCCTCAACCTCACGCTGGGCCTCGGTCTGCTCAGCAACAGCAGCAGCGTGGCTCCGCTGCCCCTCAGTGGTCAGGCGCGTAGCAGCAGCAGCGGCCTCATCACGATCACGGTTCGTCACCGCCGTCGTGATCCTGTCCAACTGGGCAAGAGACTCAGGAGACCCCTCCTCGTGCAAGGCCGCAATCATCGCATCTTTCTGCCGGGCAGCACGGGCGAGTTGCTTCTTCGTCAAGGCATGAGCCTCATACAACCCCTGATCCCGCATGTACTGGCCAAGACGGGACGCAAGCAGAGTCTCGCCCTGCGCGGACGCAAGACTATTCAGCAACTTCTTCCCGTCACGCAACTTCAGGACATCGGCCACGATTCCCCTCATCGCCTGCTCGCCCTCATAGGACAGACCGGAGACCGCGTGGGTCGTCCGAACAAGGCCATGGAGAATCCCCATCAGGTGACTCGTCGCAGCACGCTCGGCCTCGTACTGCTTCAGGAGCGACCGAAGCGGCTCCGACCGCCCCTCGACAAACGCACGCCGCTCTACCGGATCAGACAACACGTTCAACCGCATGAGCGCAGGACCCATATCAGGATACACGCGGCGCTTGGCGGCAAGAGGAATACCGTCACTCGTAATGGCCCGGGCCGTCCGGGCGATCTGAGTACGGGAAGCGTGCTGGGTGACAAGCATCCCACCACCCTCGATCCGCGAGACACCATCGACCACTTCCTTCATCTGCGCAAGATCGGGGTTCGGAATCGAGACCCGCTCGCGAACAACCTTCCCGTTGATCTTGACGGACTTGCCATTGATCTTCTTGATGCGGGTCACAAGAAGAACATCAGGAACAACCACGACAGGAACATCACCAGCCTCGGGGAACTCACCACGCTTAGCAAGACGAGAACCGGGAAGATCGCGGATCGTGTCAGAAGCCCACGGAGACGCAGTAAGCCGTGCTGCGAGGTCAGACCGCTGGGTCGTCAGGACTTCGATCTGGGCGCTCGCCCGTTCACGCGCCTGAAGAAGCGTCTCCTCGGTGTAGTTCGCGGCAGTGCTGTCACCACGGGAATCATTCGCCCGCGTCCAGTCCATGAGAGCCGCGTCATCCTCTTCGCCACGCTCAATGGCCAACTTGGACTCATCTTCCAGACGCTTCGCAAGTTCCGTCAACTTGCTCAGGGCAAGATGGGCTTCAGCCTGATCCACAGTAGGAGCGATACCCGCAGCAACCCAGAAGTCCTGCACGACGGCACCAACCTCACCAGCCACACGGGCACGCTCGGCTTCAAGGACTTCGACCATCGTCTTGTTGATATTGGCATACCGCTGGGACTCAAAGATCGAACCAACAACCTCGCGACCAAGGACACCATACCCGGCACGATCCATATGGTTGATGTATCGAAGGGCAAACTCCTGCCACTGCTGACCCTTCTGGACGGAAGAACGCTGAAGGGCGAACAGGAGCGAGAGCGTGTGAAGCCCCGGATTGTCATGGGTGACAGCACCAGTCCAGTATGCCTTGAAGAACCGATCCCGAAGGAACGTATCGTACTCAGGAGACATGCCGGTGCGGATGTTCTTATACGCATCAGACCCCATCATGGCTTCAAACTTGACCAGAGCAGAGTCATACGCACGGCGCTCAAACCCCTTCGGAAGCGTCTTCCTCCGGGGGTTCTTCAGGAACCACGCGTTCTTGATCTGCTCAACCTGATCGAAAGCGAACTCCCGGCGAATCTTCTCAAACTCATTGAGCATCTCGGGATGATTCCCAAGACTCGTGCGAACCATGTAGATACTCAGATCATGCTCACGAAGAGCAAACATCTGGCGTCGGGACAACTCACCGTACCGCTCAGCGATGTAGTCAAGAACCTGCGTGGCCGCGCGAATCGACGTACCGGGGTCCTCAAAACGACCAGAACCGATCTCCAGAATCCTAGAGAGGGCATGGTAGTCGTTCCACTGATACGGAGCGGGGGCGAACAGGCGGGACTTCGTCTTCGGGATCTGGTCAAGAAGGTTCGAATAACCAAACCGGGTCGGCGTCTCGCGGGCAAACGGTCCATACGGGATCATAGCAAGCGCCATGTTGGGATGGAGCCCGCCAGTGAGAATTGCCGAATTCATGAACCCAGCCTCAACTACCTCAAAGTCGAGGTTGGGGGTGTTCATCCACGGAAGCATGGCGCGCTTCTCCATCACCTGCCACATGTGCAGGTAAGGATTCATCATCTGCTGGTCCTTCTTCAGCAAGCGGCGCACCATCACGCCATACGCCTTCAACTTCGTCATATCGCCATCGAGAAGCGTCATCGAGAAGAGGTTGAACAGCGCCTGACCATTCTCCCTGAACTCCTTGGGACCGGAGACACCCTGAAGCCAGAGATGCGTGAAGTATCGCTCCAGCCGACGAGGCTCCATGGAACGGCGAAGGGTCGTGTCGAATGACCCAAGGGCATCGCCAGCGGCGCGCTGCTCAGGACTAGACCCCAGAAGCGTGAACGTCGCGTAGTAGTCGTCAAACGCCTTCTGGTTCAACGTGCCATCAGGATTGAGAAGATCCTGCGTCATCACGTGGCCGAACTCTAGGAGCGTGTCCCCGGGCTCATACCCACGAGTCACATCCAGAGTACCCATCCCACGGTGAAGATCGGCGTCAAGAGTCTCTTCGGCCCGCTTCAGGATGACGGGGGTCAGATGCTTGTCAATCCAATCGTCCAACTGCTTCCGCGTAATCTTGCCGTCGATGAAGCGCTTCTGCTGGGTAGAAAACTCCCACTTCAGGGATTCCAGCGCGCGGAAGTCATTCCTGACCGCAATACCTTCAGCGGGAGTCCGGGCACCACCGAGACGCTCAACCGTAGCCTGATCAGGAATGAACTGGTGGGTGGACTTCGGGCCATTCGGGATCTCATACCCACTCCCGTAGAACACCCCATCTTCGCCAACGCCGCCCTTGCCAAGGG
>Ga0302294_10000554_pt1 | contig 11297 bp, 8 predicted proteins | sample III_Fen_N2_3_FD_194550 | JGI IMG/M metagenome (GOLD analysis project Ga0302294, IMG submission 194550) | Peat permafrost microbial communities from Stordalen Mire near Abisko, Sweden - III_Fen_N2_3 | ecosystem: Environmental > Terrestrial > Soil > Wetlands > Permafrost | place: Sweden: Abisko...
CCGAATCGCCAATTTTCACCGACATAAACCGTCTTCAGTTTGGGTAGAAAACGCTTCAGATAAGGCAAAAAATCCTCCGCCTCAATGCACGCCAGTTCCTTGGTGAAGTGCTGCATGATGACCGCATCCACTCCCGCCGAGGCCAGCAGCCGCACTTTTGTCGCTGTGTCGATGATCAAGCGCGTGGGATTTTCCGGACGAAACAGCGCGCTCGGATGCGGCCAGAAGGTCAGCACCGCCGCGATTCCACTCTCTCGGCGAGCCGACTGGACCGCCATGTCGATCACCGCACGATGGCCCAGGTGAACCCCGTCGAACATACCAATTGCCAGATGTAACGGAACGGGCGGCAGTGCCACTCTGTCCAGTCCGTCAAATTTCTGGCAACTGCCGCTCACAGGGCGAAGCTTGGCACCACCTCGTAGACGGGCAGCAACCGTTTTTCAATTTCAGGCAGCGTCATCGCCTGGATCTGGTCCAGCGTAAGGCATTGCGCCACGCCGAATTTGCCCGTGGCCGTCCGGCGCAGTGCCGAAAGATGCCCGCCACAACCAAGTTTCGCGCCTAAATCGTGCGCAACGGTGCGCACATAGGTGCCCTTGGTGCAACGCAGCACAAAATCGATCTCGGGTGAGGCAAAGCGGGTGATCTCAAAACTGGAGATACGCACGAAACGCGGTTCACGCTCAATCTCCTCTCCCTTGCGCGCACTTTTATACAGCGGCACACCATCGATCTTGATCGCCGAAAACATTGGCGGCATCTGGTACTGGTCTCCGACAAAACTCTGGGTCGCCGCTTTCACCTCGGCTTCGGTCAAAACCGGAACAGGACGGGTTTCCAGGACTTCGCCCTCGGCATCCTGGGTGTTGGTCACCTGCCCGAGCTTGATCGTGCCGGCATATTCCTTGTCGAGGCTCATCAGGTACTGCGAGGCGCGCGTAGCCTTCCCGACCAGCACCACGAGTACGCCCGTAGCCATCGGATCAAGCGTACCCGCATGGCCAATACGCTTCATCTTCAATTTCCCGCGCAGGCGCGCGATCACGTCGTGTGATGTGTGGTCGGTCGGTTTGTCGACCAGCAGGACGCCGTCGAGTTCTTTGGGTGGTACAAGCATCAGGCGATTGGTTCGGAAACGCGGGCGAGCTGTGCTTCGAGCGCGGCCAGCAGCCGCGGACGAAATTCTGCGAGCGTCATGTTTTTCATGTTCAAACCGGCTGCACAAGCATGCCCGCCGCCATTGAAAAGCGCCGCGATTCTGTCCACACGATAAACTGGATCTTTGCTGCGCAGGCTCGCCTTGATCACGTTCGGGCGTTCCTCAATCAGCACGCCGATATCGACACCGTCGATGGCGCGCGCGTAGTCCACGAGCCCTTCGGTGTCTTCAGGCGAGGTGCCGGTCTCAGCAAAAATTCCGTCGGGTAACATGCCGATACAGACACGACCACCGCATTCCATTTTGAACGTCGAAAGAAAGCGCTGCACTAGCTGGAGCTTGCCCGCAGATTCCCGCTCGTAGATCTCGCCGCCCGCGTCAGCCGGTCGTGCACCGAGTGAAACCAGCTCCGCCGCGAGCATAAAGGTGCGGCGCGTGGTCGAGTTGAAGCGAAACTGTCCCGTGTCAGTCATAATGCCGACGAAAAGCGCTTGCGCCGTCACCGCATCAATTGGGAAGTGGTTGTCCAGAAATACGCCGGCCAGAATTTCGCAGGTTGCAGCCGCCGCAACGTCGACAAAATTATGCGTCGCAAAACCGGAGTTCGAAATATGGTGGTCGATGCTGGCAACCGGCTGCGGGAAACGGGCTCGCGCTTTCTCTCCGGCCCGATCCTGGTCCGCGCAGTCCGAGTAAATCGCGGTGTAGTCGACAGAGGGCACCGCATCGGGTTTGGCGAAAACGATGTCGTCGACCAGGAACTGAAGGCGGCGCGGCACGACGTCAGGATTGATGCAAATCACCTCGTGCCCCAACGCGCGCAAGACCCGGGCCAGCGCGATCTGCGAACCGATACAATCGCCATCGGGCCGGGCGTGGCCGACAATGGCAAGCTTCCGGCCGGACAGTGATGGCAGTAGTTGGGCGAAACGCCCGGCGATTTCTGGGAAAAACTTCTCCACGATCAGTTTTGCTCCTCTTCCGAGTCCTCGTCAGTCTTTTGGGGCTCGGGCACACCGATCTCGTCGAGGACCTGGAGTATCCGGTTGGCCCGGCCCGTGGATTTATCGAGCGCGATGGTGAACCGCGGCATGTACTTGAGTGTGATGCGCTGCCCCAGCTCGATCCGGAGATCGTGCAGATGATCCTTCAACCAACGAAGCTTCTGCTTAACCACTTCCTCGTCACCAATGACCGACACAAACAAGCGCGCATCGCGCAGATCTGGGGCCACGCGCACTTCGGTGATCGTGATCGCGACGGTCTCACTCTGATAACGACGATGCAGGATGTCGCCCAGTTCGCGCTGGATCAGCTCGTTGACGCGGATGGTGCGGTTAGACACGGCGGGGATTGGTTATTGGATATTGTTTATCGGCTATTGATTACCGGAATGACGACTGAATCGGCATGTGCGATAAGCAGTAACCAATAACAAATAAGCAATGATCAGAGCGAAGCCCGGACCTTTTGAATTTCGAAACACTCGATGACGTCGCCGACTTCGTAGCCGTTGAAATCGTCGAGTTTGATGCCGCATTCGAGACCGGCGCGAACTTCGTTCGCGTCGTCCTTGAAGCGTTTGAGCGTGGCAACCTTGCCCTCGTAAAGGACTTCCTTGCCGCGACGTACGCGAGCGGAGGCGTTGCGCGTGACCTTGCCTTCGGTGACGAGACAGCCGGCCACAAAACCTTTTGCCAGCGGGAAAGTCGCACGGACTTCGGCGCCGCCAAGCTTGGCTTCCTTGAGGTCAGGATCGAGCAGGTCAGCCATCATTTCACGGACCTTGTCGCCAAGTTCGTAAATGATTTCAAAGGTCGAGATGCGGACATTGTGATGTTTCGCGAGCGGCGTGACGCCGTTCTCCAGCTTCGTGTTGAAGCCGATGACAACCGAACCAGCCGCACCCGCCATCAAGACGTCGTTCTTGGTGATAAGGCCAACTTCGGTCGAGACGATTTCCAGTGTCACCTTGGTGCTCTTGATGCCTTCGAGCACGCTGCGGACGGCCTCAGCCGAACCGTAGACATCGGTCTTGATGATGACCTTGAGTACCTTCTGCTGGGTGGCGGCGATGTTCGCGAAGAGACTTTCGACGGTAATTTCCTTTGGCGTAGCAGCCGTGGTCGTGGCCTCTTTCCGTTGTTTCTGCTCTTCTTCTTCGGCGAGTTTTTCCGCTTCGCGGGTGTTCTTAACCGCATTGAATGCAGCTCCGCTTTCGGGCGTGCCAGACCAGCCGATGACACGAACCGGCGTCGCCGGCGGAGCCTCTTTCAAGTTAGCTCCCTTGTCGTCGAACATCGCGCGAACCTTACACCAATGCGCGCCGCAAATAAGAGCGTCACCGATCTTGAGCGTGCCACGTTGAATGATGACGGTTGAGAGCGGGCCGCGGCCAACTTCGATCTGCGATTCGATGATGATGCCGCTGGCATCGGCCGTCGGGTTGGCCTTCAACTCCATGACGTCGGCCTGCAAAAGGATCATCTCGAGTAGTTCGGGAATGCCAGTGCCTTTGACGGCGGAAACCGGCACAACAATCGTCTCACCACCCCAATCTTCAGGAGCAATGTTGCGCTGCTGCATCTGCGCCTTCACCTGGTCGAGGTTGGCGCCTTTGACGTCCATTTTGTTGACCGCAACAATGAGCGATACCTTCGCGTTTTGAATGTGCTTCAGCGCTTCATCCGTCTGCGGCATGAAGCCGTCATCGGCCGCAACGACCAGCACCGCGATGTCGGTGACGTTGGCTCCACGGGCGCGCATCTTGTTAAATGCAGCGTGACCGGGTGTATCCAAAAAGGTGATCTTTCTGTTGTTCGCCTCGACCTGGTAAGCACCGATGTGCTGCGTGATGCCGCCGGCCTCGCCCGCGGCAACGTTGGCCTTGCGAATCGCGTCGAGCAGAGAGGTTTTGCCGTGGTCAACGTGGCCAAGAATACAGACAACCGGCGGACGCGGCACGAGGTGCTTCGCCTCGTCTTCCTCGGGCTTCTTTTTTTCTTTTTCTTTGTCTTTGTCCTTGGCGGCCTGTTGGGCAGCCGCGTCACCGCGATGCTTGATCTCAAGCAGGAAGCCGTGTTTCTCACCGACTTTCACGGCGACCGCTTCCTCGATGTTTTGATTCATCGAGGCAAAAATCCCCATCTCCATCAATTCGGAGATAAGCTTAAAAGGTTTGAGCCCGAGCGCCGTGGCAAAGTCGCGCACCACGATCGGCGGCTTCAGATGGATGACCTTAACGTCTCCTTCGATCGTGACGATCGGAGGGGTCGTCGCAGCCATCGAAGGCATCGCGGGCAGGGCGGCCGGAGCGGAAACGTGAGTGGGCGCTGCGGGGACAGGACGCGGAGCGGGCGGTGCCGGCGGCTGATTAGGGCTGCGCAGCGGCGGCGGCAAAACCGGCGAAGACACGGCCACTGGCTTGAGCTGCGGTATTGGCGGAGTGGTTACGGCCGGACGAGGTGCCGAAAAGATTGGCGGCGGTGGCGGCGATGACCGCAGCGGCGCATGGGGCGTCGGCGGCAGCGGAGCCGGTCGGCTGGCGATCGACGGCGGAACCGGCGCCACGGGCCGGGGCGACTGCGGAGGTGTGGGCCGAGGTGATGCTGCGACGGCGGCGGCCGCCTTGGCGTCTTTGGCCGCCTGAATGTGTTCCTCTTTCTCGCGAACAATGTCCTGAACGCTGCGTACCATGGCACCCACGGGATGCTTGGTCGTAAACGTGGGTATCGATTCAGCGTCGCCCGAAGTTTTGGTCACGGCGACCGGAGCATCCGCCACCGGAGCAGCCGGCACCGGCTCTGCGGTGCCTTCGGTCGAAGCATGACTGGCGAACTCCTGCGAAAGCGCTTCTGCCGAGATGTTATCGATCGTGCTGGAGACGCTCTTGACGTCGAATTTGCGCTCCTTGAGCAGGGCCAACAGTTTCTTGTTGTCCATGCCGATCTTCTTGGCGAGTTCGTGTATGCGGATGCTCATTCAGTCGGTGCGGTGGTTGCGTGGGTGCCCGTTTTTGGTGATATTTACTTGGTGACCCTGGCCATGATCTTCTGCGCCTCTTCTTCGGTGAAGCCTGCGTCGGTCAGGTCGGAAGCTTCAACTGTCTCAAGAACGGAAAGTGAATTCATACCGATGGCGACCAGGCGCTCAACCACCGTGCGGTCAACCTCAAGGACTTTCACCAGCGAAAGAATGGCGGCCTCGCGCGGATCGCTCGACACTGCCCTGAATTCCTCGATGTCGATGCGCCAGCCGATCAGGCGCGAGGTGAGCCGCGCATTCTGGCCCTTGCGGCCGATGGCGATGGCGAGATTTTCCGTATCGACCTTTAGGAGGATGCGATGGTTTTTTTCATCGAGCAGGATCTCGCGCGGTATCGCAGGCTTGAGCGCCTCGATGATCATCTGCTTGGGATCGGCGAAATAGTTAATGATGTCGATCTTCTCACCGTTGAGTTCGCGGACGATCGTCTTGACGCGGGCACCACGGGCTCCGACGCAAGCGCCAACCGGGTCCACCTTGGGATCGGTTGAGGTCACGGCAATCTTTGTGCGGTAACCGGGCTCGCGGGCAAATGCTTCGATCTTGACGGTGCCGTCGGCGATTTCGGCAACCTCAACTTCAAAGAGACGGCGCACGAACTTCGGGCTGCCACGGCTAAGCGCAAGCTCGGGACCGCGCGGTGTGGATTCGATCGCCATCAGCAAACAGCGAATACGGTCACCCGGCTGGTACTCTTCGCCCGGGACCTGCTCTTTGCCGGTAAGGACTGCTTCGGCTTTGCCGAGATCGATGAAGATGTCGTTGCGCTCCTTGCGACGGACGGTCCCGGTCACGATGTTGCCGACCATGTCCTTGAAATCGTCGTAGATGCGATCCTTCTCAAACTGACGGAGCCGTTGCATCACGGCCTGACGTGCGGTCTGGGCGGCGATACGACCCAGCGTGGCCGGATCGAGTTCCTTTTCGACGATCTCACCAAGGACAGCACCCGCTTTGATCGGCTGCGCCTTTTCCACGTGAATCTCGGTCCGGGGATTGCTGACGGAATCAACAACTTTGAGCAAGGACCACGCCTTCAGCTGGCCGTTCTTGGGATTGATCTCGATCTTGAGGTCCTGGCCGGAGTTAACGCCTTTAAGCGCTGCAGTTTTGATGGCATTGACAATCGCGGCGATCATGTCGGCGCGGCCTATGCCCTTCTCCTTCTCCATGTATTCGAGGACGGATAGAATTTCGCTGCTCATAAAAGGCTTGGGTGATGTGGAAAAAAAAAGCGGGCCGGAGGCCCACTTTTGGAAAGTGAACGTTATTTGAGTTGGTCAAAATATCTTTTGCCCGGAAGCGTTGTCAAGCCCCGCCCCCCTCCGTAGTTGGAAGACTTGCCTCGTGACGCTGATCTGCATCAAGCAACCACCCGATCAGGCCTTGCGCTACGCCGTGGCACATAGGTTGCTGGCGTTTGCCCACCACGCCGAGTTCGCGCAACAACCGGGCGTATCTGGCCGGAAGATCGCCGGCCGCCCAAGCATACCAATAACCGGAGAACCGTTCTTCTCCTCCCGCCCGCGCCGCGAGCAGTGGCAGCAAGCCATCGCAAACCAACGTGTTAAATCGCGTACCGCCGACCTCACCTCCGCAAACCGAGTCGGCCAGACAGCCAGCAAAATTCGCCAACGAGTACTTTCGGCGAAAACTCGCGGTTTGTACGGCTTCGCTCCATGCAGCGGCGGCCAGCCCGTCCGCAAAACCCGCCAATCGCTTCGTCCAGTCGGGTCGCGCCGCCATCCAGCGCGAATACTGACGCAGGCGGGTCAGCGGATGGCTCGCGGGCCGAACCCCTTGCTTGCTCCAACGGTCCGCAAATCTGGCATATGCAGCTTCGGCCATCCCCTCGCCTGCCTCCACCCAACCCGCAAACGGTAGCGCACCCGCCACCGCCAGCATGGGAGAACGGTTGAACCGATAGCCGAGGATTTCCAACGCCGTGTGATGGCAGGCCGACTCCCAACCGAGTCGCGCAACACGCAGCTTGGCGAAATGTACTTTCTGTCGCCAACGCGCTTCGGCACGACGCAACAGCTCGGCAGAGAGTTTATCCGCAGCCATCGAGGTCAATTCCCGTCGGGCATGCATCAGCGGATGATCGGCCAGCCGCTCGATCGCTTCGTCAGCGGCATATTCTTCGAGGTCGTGATTCAACAGCGGCAAAAGCGCCAACAGCGGAATTTTCCGGCCCTCGACACCCTCCGTGGCACGCTCGTCGGACGGAAAGAGTATCACATGGAGCACTACGTCCGCATAAGCGGGGTCGGACGCATGGCGGTGCGCGATCCAGTCTGCCGCGCGTAAATGCACTTCAACATCGCCCGTCACCGCCACGCCGCCGATGGACAATCGTGCGCCCTTGAAGTCTGGCCCGCCCAGCAGATTCCAGCGACCGGGATAAACAACCTGCACCTGTCGTCCATCGGTCGTGACGACGCCCTTCGAGTCAAAATCGCCGCGCAGCCAGATTTGTTGCAGCAGTTTTTCCGGAAACGAAAACGGACCGTAAAGCCCTTGTATCTCCGCTACCGCCAAATCCTCCGCGCCTTTGGGTGTAATCATTGAGCAAAAGTTAATCTTTGGGTTTTCGCCAGGCCCCTTCGTTGTCACGTTTCAGACCGGCTAATCGAATCCGCTGTCGCTGGCTGGCCCGCTCGACCCAGGCCGCCAGATCCTCGGCCGAAAGTCCAACCGCACCTGTCGCTTCGACCGTTTGGCGTTCGGCCCGGTCGTCGGTGGCGACGTAACACGTTCCCGGATCGCTCGCCCGCCCAACCAATTGTTCGATGACATCATCCGCCGTCGTGCCAGACGGCGTGAATAAATGCACAAACGTTTTTAGCGTTCCCGGATACTCCACCGTCAACGTCTCGCCCCGGCCGTCGAAAACCAGCGTAAGCCGGATTTGTTCCTCATCGTGAATCACACTCAACGTTTGCGAGAGACGCATACGTGCCGCATCGCGATCACGTTTAGCTATAGTCTTTAGTTCCGGCCAGGCATGCAGGATGTTGGAACCATCAACGAGAAGCTGTTTTTCAAAGCCCACCAGAGCGAAGTTGAGCAAATCCCTGACCCTGCGCAATGGGATTAGGCCGGGCTACGGTGTCCAAGGGCAGCCGCCCCATTAAGGTGCGGCCGTCAAAGGTAACGCTGCCGCTTTAACATCTATCAGCGCGACGCGCCCCAATGACTGGTGAACGGGTAATAGACAAAAATCGGCCGGCCCACGACGTCCTTGCGCGGCACAAAACCCCAGTAGCGGCCGTCTCGGCTGTTTGATGAATTATCACCCAAAGCAAGAAAGCCGTCGTTCGGTACATCAACCTCGCTTCCAGAACTGAGTGAACCGATATTCCGATAACCGCTATACTTCCCTTCACGCAGACCATTCTTAACAAAGGCGTCGGCTCCCGTGATCGGCTGGCCATTGCGATAAAGAACGGGATCGCGGATCTCGATCTTGTCACCCGGAACACCCACCAGCCGCTTAATGTAATACTGGTCCACGCCAATACCCGGAATATTTCCTGTGCGGAATACGAAGCCATCGCCCACTTTTGGCGATACAAAGTGGTAACTGATCCGGTCGACGAACAGACAATCCCCCGTCAAAATATCGAAGGACAAAAACGGTTTGCCCCGAACCACCGAACGGTCGATTTCTACAAAGCGGTAGTTATAGTCACCCCGACGCGAACGCAGCGCCAGTTCAGCCAGTTGATCAGCCGAGTAGCCAAAGGCCTCACGAAAGGCCAAGTCGAAATCGAAATCCTCTGGCACCTGCAGGCGCACCGATTCTTCTCCCACGTAGAACACATACTCGCGCACTGTCGCCGGAAAGATCCCCCATTTGCGACCGGGTCGTTTTTCAAAATAGAGATAACCGCCCGAGTTGGCAAAAACCGGAATCGTGATTTTCCCTGAATCCGGCGCGATGAGTTCCTTGTGTTGGGCACCGTAGGCCAGAAAACGTCCCAGTTTGGCGATACTGCTCGGTGAGTCGGCCGGGTTTTTGTAGACGTACGGCGTCATGCCATTGTAGCTCGGCCACATCGAGTTGGTCGGTATCTTAAAGGGCTGGACGAAGTAAGCCTTGATGCCGATCACGACGATCGCGGCCACCAGAAAAAACTCGATGTACTCCTGAACCGTCGACTTGGGATAAATCTTGCCGCCTGTCCGGCGCATCACGCCCTCCAGCGCTTCCACGCCCAGTTTGAGCCGGCTGGCGTCAACGCGCTCGCGGACCAACGACCGCAGCCCTTCCCGCTTCTGCTGCAGGTCGGCCAGATCTTTCGCGGCAAGTTCGTCCCGACGGTAGTGATGGATCTTGTCCGCCAGTTCCAGCCAGTTGTGCGCGTTGGCCCGCATCTTGCCCTCGACCGAAAAAAACGACGTCAGCCAGTCGAAGAACTTACGCGTAATCGAACGTTTGTCGGGGGTGTTGGCCAAGTTGCCTCCGTATTTTGGTTAGTTATTTCGCAGAACTTTCATGAAGGCGTCGGGCGGAATCGAAACTTTTCCGATCAGCTTCATCTTCTTCTTACCTTCCTTCTGCTTGTCGAGAAGCTTACGTTTGCGCGAGATGTCACCGCCATAGCATTTTGCGGTCACGTCTTTGCGCATTTCGCGCACGTTGTCGCGAGCGATGACTTTGCCGCCGATGGCGGCCTGAATCGCAACTTTGAACATCTGCGGCGGGATGATCTTGGCCAGGCGCTCGCAAAGATCGCGTCCGCGACCATCGGCCTTTTCACGATGCACAATGCACGCGAAAGCGTCGACCGGGTCGCCGTTGATCATGATGTCCATTTTCACGAGATCGGAAACGCGGTAAGCACCCAGCTCGTAATCCATCGAGCCATAACCATGCGTTATGCTCTTCAGCCGGTCGTTGAAATCGACGAGGATTTCGTTGAGCGGAAGCTGGCAGCGCAACATCACGCGATTCATGTCGAGCGTGTCCGTGTGATCACAAACACCGCGCTTTTCCATGATCAGCGAAAGAATATCTCCCATGGAGTCGTTGGGCAAAATGATCGAGGCGTTGATCGTCGGCTCGCGAATCTCGATGATCGAGCCTGGGTCCGGCATGTTGACCGGATTGTCCACTTGGACCAGTTCGCCGCCCTGCTTCAGGATGTGATAAATAACGCTCGGGTACGTGGAAATGATCTCGACGTCATGCTCGCGACGAATGCGTTCCTGAATGATTTCCATGTGCAGCAACCCGAGGAAGCCACAGCGAAAACCAAAGCCCAGAGCCAGCGAACTCTCAGAGGAATAAACGAAAGCTGCGTCGTTGAGCTGCAAGCGGCCAAGGCCGGCCTTGAGCTTTTCGTAGTCGTCGCTCTCCAACGGATACAAACCGCAAAAAACCATCGGGTGAACCTCTTTGTAACCGGGCAACATTTCGGTCGCCGGGCGCGCTGAGATCGTGATGGTGTCGCCCGTTTTTACCTCGGACGGCGTCTTGATGGTCGAAACAATGTAGCCAACATCGCCCGCTTCGAGGATGGCGCATTTCTCCATCTTCGGCGTGAACACGCCGACTTCCTTCACCTCGGCGCGCTGGCCGGTGCTCATGAGCATCATCATCTCGCTGGCCCTAATCGAACCGGAGAAAACGCGCACGTAGGCAATGCAACCGCGGTAAGCGTCGTACAGTGAATCAAAGACGAGAATGCGTGTCTGCGGATAATCACGCCAGCGTGGCGACGGCACGCGCGCGACGACGGCTTCGAGTATATCCACAATTCCGATACCGGACTTGCCACTCGCGAGAATCGCTTCCTCTGCGGGAATGGTCAAAATGTCCTCCAGCTGGCGGATGCAAAGTTCCAGATTGGCGCTGGGTAGGTCGATCTTGTTGATGACCGGGATGACTTTGAGCTTCTGGGCAAAGGCGAGATGTGCGTTGGCCACGGTCTGCGCTTCCACACCTTGCGCTGCGTCGATCAGGAGCACTGCGCCTTCACACGCCGCGAGGCTGCGCGAGACTTCGTAGGAGAAGTCCACGTGCCCCGGCGTATCCATCAGGTTGAGCTTGTAGTCGCGCCCGTCTTTGGCGCGGTAATTCATC
>Ga0302294_10000567_pt1 | contig 11199 bp, 9 predicted proteins | sample III_Fen_N2_3_FD_194550 | JGI IMG/M metagenome (GOLD analysis project Ga0302294, IMG submission 194550) | Peat permafrost microbial communities from Stordalen Mire near Abisko, Sweden - III_Fen_N2_3 | ecosystem: Environmental > Terrestrial > Soil > Wetlands > Permafrost | place: Sweden: Abisko...
GGAATGCTCTCGATGGTATTTTCGGTGATCTGTCCTTGAAGCATGGACTGCGCCACGTCCACCGTTTCATTTGCCGCCGTAACACTCACAGTCGTTACCTGGACAGCGGGAGCTAGGGTCGCATCGAGTGTGAAGGTTCGCCCGGCTTCGAACGTGAGGCCTGAGTACTGCGCCGTCGCGAATCCCTTTGAGCTGATCTCAACGCGATACTCTCCGGGCGGAATATTTGGGATCGAGTAGGAACCGTCTGAATTCGTCACCCCTGCGCGCGTCGTCCCTTGCGCCATACTCATCACATCAACTCGCGCACTCTGCATAAGAGCGCCTAGCGGATCCTTCACGATCCCGGACAATGTTGAGGTGGGAGTCTGTGCCTTCGTTGCGGTAGCGAAGCAGATCAGGAAAAGACCAAACACGGGTACGAGTTTGCGCATCGATGGGGCCTCCGAGAAAGACCGGTGTAACCGGTCGAAGTTGAAAGGTCGAGCGGAATCTATGGTCGTAGATGGGCAAGGGGAAGCTTGACCGTCTCGAATCGTACAGAGGCATCCAACAAGCGTCATCCATCTTTCGATGGAGAGATTTCTCCGCCAATATGAGGCTGCGTCTTCTCTCGCGCTGTGTTCTTTTGTTGATAGATGTCCGCCAAGCCTTTCCCCGGCTCGCTCGAACACCGACAGTTTGGCCTCCCCGCCGCGATTGCAATCGTCGTTGGCGAGTCCATTGCGCTCGGCATCTTTCTGACTCCCGCCACAATGGCTAAATCGCTCGGATCTCCATTGCTGCTTGCCTTGGTTTGGATTGCGATGGCGTTCATGGCGATGTGCGGGGCGCTCTGCTATTCCGAGCTTGCAATTCGTTTCCCAGAGTCGGGCGGAGAGTATGTCTATCTGCGGGCGGGTTACGGAGACAGAATCGCTTTTCTTTACGGCTGGATGAGCTCGATCGTCATGTATCCCGGCGTGGCAACCGCACTCTCTGTTGGAGCTACCGCATACGTCGCAGAGGTAATTTCGCTTGACTCGAAAGCGACAGCGCTAACACCGGCAGCCATTCTTTGCATCTTCGGCGCTGTTAACATCGTGGGAACCAGACTGAGCGGTTCTCTTATGACACTTGTCAACATCCTTAAACTTTTCATCCTCCTCGCGCTGGTGGGTTGGACCGCTTTCTCGGGACACGCGCACATCGGCAATCTGATGCCTCTGGTTCAACGGCGCCCTGGATCGGAAGCCTGGATTCCAGCTATCGCTGGAGCCATTGTCGCCGCTTTCTTCAGCTTCGGCGGGTGGTGGGAGGCAAGCAAGATTGCAGGCGAACTGCGCAATCCAAAACGCACGCTGCCATTTGCATTTATTGGTGGCGTCGCGCTGGTTACACTTGTTTATTTGCTCATCAGCGCCGCGTTCCTAGCGGTCTTGCCAATAGACCGCATCTCCTCGAATACAGCATTCGTGGCACAGTTCGGCGAGGTTCTTTTTGGCTCGGCTGGCGCCAAAGTTCTTTCGCTCTGCGTACTCGTATGTGTCTTTGGCGGAATCGCCGCACTGACGATGGCGTCTCCGCGCGTGACGTATGCCATGGCGCGGTCAGGCGCGTTCTTTCCTAGCTTCGGAAAGCTTCATCCCCGCCTGGGCACGCCGGTGAATGCAATTCTTCTGCAGACAGGCCTCTCGCTTGCCGTACTGCTTCTGGGCGCATTCGATCGTGTTCTGGCATTCATCATCTTCTCGGCGGTGTGCTTCCTCGCTCTTACGGCGTCTACATTGTTTCGTATGCGCGAGCCCGTCCGCGGCTGGTGGTTTCCTGCTGCGCCTGTCATCTTCATCGCCTTCTGCATCATTGTGGGCCTGCTGATCCTTTTGCACGACCCCTTGCCAGCCCTAATTGGAGTGGTTACAGTTCTCTGCGGACTTCCTCTCTATCAATTCCTAACTGCGCGCCAACTCGAAGCGCCACCAACCGATGAAAGGAACTGATTCCATACATGCCACATATCAATCTTCCCCAAGGATTACACGGCATACGCGCGGCCTTGGCCTTCCGCCCAGAGACCGCCAAGCCTCTCAATGAACTGGTCGAGGTCCTGCTCCACGCGCCGAACTCGCTTACGCCCGGCGAACGCGAGCTGATCGCGACGTATGTTTCCTCGCAGAATGACTGCTATTTCTGCCAGACAGTTCACGGAGCCATTGCTGCGGCGCACCTTGACGGCGATGAAGAACTGGTGCGTCGAGTGAAAGCTGACTTCGCTCATGCCGCCATTTCAGAAAAGCTGAAGACGCTCTTGGTCATTGCAGGCAAGGTGCAGAGAGGTGGCAAGCATGTAACCGCAACAGACGTTGAGCAGGCACGTACAGCCGGAGCTACGGATATTGAGATTCACGACACAGTTTTGATCGCAGCAGCCTTCTGCATGTTCAATCGCTACGTGGACGGTCTCGATACCTGGCAGCCGCACGATGAGGAACTCTATCGGCAGCGCGGTCGAAAGACCGCGAAGGAAGGGTATGTTGCCATGAGCCGGGAGTATCTACCACAGCAGAGAGAATCGCAACAAGGAGCGTGACAATGCCGCACATTCAATTGCCTGAAGGATTGCCGGGCATCAGTTCCGCTTTGGCATATCGGCCCGAGACAGCCAAGCCTCTGCGCGAATTGGCTCACGTTCTTTTGCACGAGCCCAACAGCCTCGCGCCAGGTGAACGTGAACTGATTGCGACGTATGTCTCTTCACTCAACGATTGTTACTTTTGCCAAACCAGCCACGGCGCTGCGGCGGCATGTCATCTGGGCACCGATAAGGTGGTGGAGCAAGTCTACACAAATTACGAACTAGCTCCCATCTCAGAAAAGCTGAAGCGACTGCTTGTGATCGCCGGGCAGGTCCAGCATAGTGGAAAGCAAGTGACCCGCGCTGCCGTCGAATCAGCCCGCGAACTCGGAGCAACGGACATAGAGATTCACGACACAGTGCTGATTGCAGCCGCCTTTTGCATGTACAACCGCTACGTGGATGGCCTGGCCACATGGCAACCTCGCGATGAGCAGATGTATGAGCAGATGGGAGTCCACCTTGCTCATGAGGGCTACAGGACTCCTTCAGTTCGTTCTCCAGGATAATAAGCTGACACAAAAACACCCGAGTATAATTTCCTTTGCACTGTTGAGGCACGACACCGCAGCGCAAGCACCTGCTACAGCCTGATCGTCCGGGAGAATCATGCAAGCTGATGGAATGACAAAGATGCGGGGCGCGTTCGATCAAAGCGCATTTCACGCTATCGGCCGGGTGAGCCTCTCACTCGGCTGATAGCGATCTGAAATTGATTGAGTATGGAGAGTATCGCGGAAACGTGCATCGGCATAGTAATGCGAAGAAAAACAGATGAAGTATTTGTTGATGTTCCCCGAAAGAATCTTGATAGTTATACTGCGACGAGCAGATTCTCGGCGAATTGCCATTCAGTGTCTACCCATTGTTCAACGCTTTCGAAATCGGCGCACCGAGCCATATCCGCTGCTTCGTTCAACCTGTATTTGTGGCAACTCTCTGTCCAAATAGTTTCATCGGACTGAAATGAGTAGGTGGCGTCATCGATGGTGACGGTCTGAGTCTCAGTAGAGCGAAGGTGCATCTCAACGCGGCGTTCGCGAGCGTTGTAGATGGCGACGTGCTCAAACTGTGTTAAATCGAAATTGCCGCCGAGCTCCCTATTGATGCGAGCCAGAAGATTGCGATTAAAAGACTCAGTTACGCCCAGAAGGTCATCATAAGCGTGGATAAGTTGTTCGAGTGGTTTTTCAAGGTCCATGCCGAGCAACAACATATCACCCGGCTCAATCGTCTGACGAATTTTGCGCAAGAACTCTTCGGCAGGCCTGCGATCGAAGTTACCGATCGAACTACCCAGAAAAAGCACAATTATCGCTTCTCCAGATTTTCGGTGAGCGGCGGCCTGGCTCAAGCCGTCAAGATACTCGGTTTCAAAGCCCAGGATGCTGACGTGAGCTAAATCATCAAGCTCGCGTTCGCAGCTTACTAGAGCAGCAGAAGATATTTCGATGGGGCAGTAAGTCATCAACTTATGGTGAGCCATCGCCTCAAGTATCTGGCGCGTCTTTCGGCCGCTGCCGCTGCCGAGTTCGATCACCATGCCGTGGTCCGCAAGATGCCCAGCGATGTCCGCCGAGTGTTGCTGGAGAATTCGCTCCTCGGCCCGCGTCAGTCCATACTCAGGAAGCTTCGATATCACTTCAAACAACGCGGAGCCGACTTCGTCATAAAGGTACTTTGACGGTAACTCCTTTTGCCCGGCACGACCCAGTCCATGGCGCACGTCTTCGGCGAAAGAGTTAACAGTTGGAACTGTGCTATCACGAATCAGCATAACTTCTCCCTTTAGTTACTTACACAACGAAAGGACGCGTAGACGTAGGGATAATGTGGCTGGAACCAGTTACGGAAAGAACGCCGCAACATACAGGCCGCCGTTCGCGGCGATGCGCCTTTCACAATAAAGTGATTTTGATCGAAAAAGTTTGCCGAGTAGCCGCAGTAGAAAGGGAAGGGATCAAAACCTGGAAGCGGCGTGAAGTTAGTAGAGGTCCATTCCCAGCCGTTGCCGAGAGTGTCTTCCAATCCAAAAGCACTCAAGCCATCAGGATAACTCCCAACAGCAACTTGGTCCCAATGCTGGAAGTCGAAGTTGCCGCGACTGACATCGGGAGACGCATCACCCCATGGGTAAATGCGCTCAACGCCATCTGGAGTTCCGTAGGCAGCGCGATGGAACTGAGCTTCAGTGGGAAGAGAACTGCCAGCGAAACGCGCATAGGCAGCGGCCTCAGCGTGACTCACGTAGACCGGCCAGTCGAGTGGTAACGGCACATCTTCAAACATCGCCCGATAGAACCACTGATCTTGATGGCTGAACCAAAAATGCGGATGGGAGATCCCCCGCTCCTTGATCCATGCCCAGTCCGCAGCGCTCCACAACGACCGATCGTCGTATCCGCCTTGGCGCACGAAGTTGAGAAATTGGGCGTTTGAGATTTTCAGGGCATTGATCGAAAAGGAAGGGACGCGCACGGAGTGTTCTTCGAACTCGTTGTCCCAACCAAACGATTCCGCATTGCGACGAAGGCCCAGCGTTGCCATTCCTGCCGGGATATCGATCATCCGGTTCGCAACCGGTGGTCTAGGTGGGCGGGAGCCGATCGGATGATAACTTAGTGGAGCAATCTTATGGTCCGGAGTTAGCTGGTGGAGCATGTAGGCCAGCGTTTCGGCGTGCATCAATCGATGCTCAATTGCTGCATTCAAGATGACGTCCGGAGGATATCGCCAACTGTTTTCCGAATCGCTCGAATAATTTTCGAGAATATCATCGAGCCTGTCGCGAACGTGGAGATTATAGGCGTTGATCTCGGAGATCTGGGGCCAGTCGGAAGCCTTGTCTCGTGGGAGTCCACCACCAACGGGATCAATGCCGAAGGCAAAGAGATGATCGAAGCCCTTGTGCACAGGCCCCAGGCCCAGCGCCTGACCTGCGATCAGATTCCAGTCAAATGCTTCCAGATGGCCGATGTAAAAGACTATGCGATGCCTCTCGGGAATGGGACGGTCGTACAAAGCATCGGCTCGCACGATCCGAAACAAGTCATCGGTTATAGAACGCGCTTCAGCCAGACGTCGCAAGAGTTGACGAGTGTCGAGCTGGACTGCCGAGGAGTTCATGAACGAATTCTCCTTTTTTGACTTCAGCAGCGCTCTCACGAAAATGGCTCGATCATTACATCGTCGATGTAACACCAGCCCCAATCTTCGCCCGGTTCGAGAGATCGCATGATGGGGTGTTTTGTTTTTTTGAAGTGCTTGGTTGCGTGCTTGTTCTTTGAGGAATCGCAGCAGCCGACGTGGCCGCAGACCTCGCAGAGGCGCAGATGAACCCATGAATCGCCCATTTGCAAGCACTCTTCGCAGCCATTGGTGTTAGGGGAGCGGTTTTGAATCTGGTCCAGGTGTGAACAGATCTGCTGCATCTTCTTCCTCCTGATTCGCTTCGGTGGCCGGTCTCTTTGGCTGAGTTAATGGCAGATAGACTTGGAATCGAGTATCGCCAGGGTGCGAAGTTACCCGGATCTCGCCGTGGTGATTTCTGACGATGCGTCCGACCGTATCCAGTCCAAGACCCGTTCCTTCGCCCACCCCTTTGGTGGTGAAGAATGGTTCAAAGATATGGGGCAGTACGCCGGACGGAATGCCGGGGCCGTTGTCGCCGATCTCGACTAGAACGCGATCGAGTTCTTTCGCGGTTCGCACGCGCAGTTCGCCGCTTCCGTGCATGGCCTCGATGGCGTTGGCCATCAGATTCGTCCAGATTTGGTTGAGTTCTCCGCCGAAGGCACAGATGCGCGGCAGGCTCTCGTCATACTCGCGAACAACCGTGATTCCGCCTTTGCATTTGTGATTCAAGATGGTGAGCGTGTTATCAAGCCCCTGGTGAAGGTCGACTTCCTTCATCGCAGCCTGATCCATGTACGAATATTCTTTGACCGCCTGGACCAGATGCGTAATGCGCTTGGTGCTGATTTCAATCTCGTCGATGAGCCTGGAGATGGTGATCAGCGACGTGATGCGGGAGAGTGCATCGAAAAACACTTCGTTACCAACCTGCCCTGCAAGCTTCTCCAGGTTGGAGACTTCCACTCCAGCATCGGCGATGACAGGCGCGATCTTCCACGCATCCGGCATGTTACGGGCTTCGAGCCACGCGGTGATGCGCTCTTCGCTATCACTCAGTGCCAAGGGATCTGCGGAGATGCTGGGGGCGTGCTTGGCCTCCCGCTCGAAACGCGTAATCATCTCCCGCTGCTCGATGGAAAGCGCGTGGCGTGCCAGCCTTATACTTGCTTCCCGCACTGACTCCAACGCTTCGCGAAGGCTGGCCGCTGCACGCTGAGCAGCGGCTGCGGGATTATTGAGTTCATGCGCCAGACCCGCGGAGAGCTTGCCCAGCGCCACCAGTTTGTCGCGTTGCGTTTCGACCCGCGTCGTCTCGCGAATGCGGTCAGCCATCATGGAAACCAATCGCTGGCCGAGCAGAGGCATGCGCTGGAGCATCTCAGGAAAGAGGCTTCTGTGGAGTTGGGCGACACGAGTTGGAAGCACTGCGCGGCTTGTGCCGGTGTAGTGCGTGAGCCGCGAATATGGGAGCAGGCCGGTCACCTGCCCCGCTAAACCTCGGATGCTCATTTCATCAGCGCCGCTTCCGCGTTGAAAGCGAAGCTCTCCTTCGAGAATTACAGTGAGATTGTCAAGAGGATCACCCTCTCGGCCCATGATCTGTCCCGGCTGAAAGTGAAAGACCTTTAGATGTTCCGCCAGCCAATCGAGCTGTTCACGGGGTAAATCCGTGAAGATCTCGATCTTGCTCAGATCGTCGACTAAGTTCGTGCTCGTTGCATCCCCGATTTTTTCCGTTGCACTCGCAAGGTTCTGCGCCACGTTACACCTCACTTAGATACTGATGAGTGAACTGCACGGCAATCGAGCCTTCGCCCACGCCCGATGCAACCCTTTTTACCGAGCCAAAGCGCACGTCGCCAGCAGCAAAGACGCCGGGCACGCTGGACTCCACCCAGTAGGGATCGCGCTCCAACTGCCAGCCTTTTGGTCTTTTCCCATCACGCACCAGGTCGGCACCCGTGAGAATGAATCCGCGCTCGTCGCGCTCGACAACGCCGGAAAGCCACTCCGTATTGGGCGCTGCGCCGATGAAGATCGACAGCATGTTTGTGGGCGCCTTTGAAGTTTCTCCGGTTTCCGCGCAATGAATGGAAACTGCCTCGAGGTGCGTGTCACCGTGAACCTCCGTGACCTGGCAGTGGGGTCGCACCTCGATGTTCGGCGTCTTCTTGATCTGGTCGATCAGGTACTGCGACATGGTTGCGGAGAGGGATGGGCCACGCACGAGCATGACCACTCGCCGAGCGAATTTTGAAAGGTACATTGCGGCCTGCCCGGCCGAGTTCGCCCCGCCGACGATGTAAACATCCTCACCTTCGCAGGACTTAGCCTCGGTCATGGAAGAGCCATAATAGATGCCGCAGCCTTGCAACTTCTCCGCTCCTGGCACCTCCAGCTTGCGGTAGGCAACACCGGTAGCGATCAGCAAGGCCTTGCAGCCAATGTCGGATCCGGTTGCCAGCTTGACGACCTTTGAGGCGCCTTCCACGCTGACGCCGGTCACCTGTTGCGGAGAAAGAATCTCCACTCCGAAACGTTTGGCCTGTGCGACGGCACGCCTCGCCAGATCGCCGCCGCTGAGCCCGGAAGGAAAGCCGAGATAGTTTTCGATGCGCGAACTCATTCCAGCCTGACCGCCCGGAGCTTCCATCTCAATCAGCACAGTACTGAGGCCCTCCGACGCGCCATAGACGGCCGCCGCGAGGCCTGCGGGGCCGCCGCCGACGATGACCAGATCGTAAAAAGCAACTTCGGGGCGAATGCGAAGCCCGAGTTTTTCGGCCAATTCACCGACGCTCGGATCTTCGAGTGAGCTGCCGTCTGGGAAGAGCACCTTTGGCAGAGTGGAGGCCTCCGCTCCAACCGCATCCACCAGGCGGCGCACCTCGGCAACCTGCCCAGCGGTCTCGACGTCGATCCAGTGATAAGGCGTCTGGTTGCGGGTGAGAAAATCCCGAATCGCATAGGAGCGCGGAGACCAGCGCGTACCGAGAACACGGACCCCCTCCATGGGAGGCCGGTATGATCCCATCCAGTCGTCCAGCAGATCATCGAGCACCGGATAAAGGTGTTCTTCTGGAGGATCCCAGGGCTTCAGCAGATAGTGATGAATCCTGGCGTCGTTGATGGCGCGAATGGCTGCATCGGTGTCAGCGTAGGCGGTGAGCAGGACTCGCTTGGCGTCGGGGAATATCCCCATCGCCTGACCGAGGAACTCCACGCCGGTCATCTGCGGCATCCGCTGATCGACCAGCAGCAAGGCCACGGAATCATTCCGCCGCTTGAGCGCGCGAAGAGACTCCAGTGCCGATGCGCCTGAGTCCGCGCGCAAGATACGATAACGCTCAGAATACCGGCGGCGCAAATCGCGTTCGACAGCGCGCAATACTTCGGGGTCGTCATCCACTGTTAGCAGGACGGGCTTTGCCATTTGTTTTCCCTTGCTTGGGGGTACGAGGGGCCAACTCGGCAGACGATCGCCGGCTTCTCTTACTTCGACAAGCTCTTAGATGTACCTCGACCAGGGTAGGTTTCAGCCATTTTGTCGGCTGATGATCGCCCAAGATACCCGGTGCTTCAACTGGAGCATGCTTTATAAACACCTTCGGAGTGTAACCCAGAGGCAGTCGAGATAGAAAAAGGCTCGATAGGTGAGGAGAGGATGTTCATGACGGACCTGCAGCCGGCGAATTGCCTAAGCCATGCGTTGTTCGATCGACGATCCAGCGTCGTCTACAGCGGCGCAACGAACGGCCATCTTCGTAACGTCTGTGCCTGCTAATCTGGCGGTAGGGAACGATCAATTCGATACCTCGTTTGCCGAGCCGCTCGCGCAATAGGTCCGACTCATAGGCCTTATCGGCGATGATCCTTTTCGGCTTTTTCCGAGGGCGGCCTTTCGTGCGTGGGACGCGTACTTCGGCGAGCGTAGCTTCCGCAAGACGAGTTTCTTCCGGAGAGGCACTTTCAAGCCGAACTCCAGCCGAAGACCCTGACCGTCGACCAGTACCGGGGTCCCCTGCGACAGGTTTTCGTCGCTGGGGTAGAGTGCCATCCACTTCGTCCCTTCGCCACGCTTGGTTCTGCCGGCTGCGGAGCCCCTTTTTGACAGATGCGAAACTGCCGTCCAGAGAAGTCTCTTCCCACTGCTTCAACCGCCGCCAGCAGATCGTCGGGGAAGGATACTTAGCGGGCAGAAACCGCCACGCTGCGCCCGTCCGCAGCACCCACAAAATACCTTCCAGACAGGCGCAATGCGAGACCCACGGGCGGCCACGATTATCTCGGCGCCGTTTCGGCTCTGGCAACAGCGGCTCGATCTATGTCCACTGAGCATCCGTCAACTCAAATCGCTTCTTGCCCATACAAGAAGCTGAACGAAATTCCGCCCTCTCGCGAAAGTATCCAGCTTGAGGCCGAACCTATTTATGAAACACGCTCCAGGGCCTATTCAACATTGCCGACAATGTTCTGAACTTTGCCCGCGATTTTATCATATCTTCCATCGGCTTCAAGGTTGGGGTCATAGGTTATTTCACCGACTGTTTGCTTGGTTTTCCCCTTCCTGCAACTATCCGACGAACGGGTGACTAAAGGATGTTCCCAATTGCTAGTCCCGGCTCTACTCGGAAAATGCAGTCAGAGCCATGGCAGGGATCGAAAAATCGACTCAGTCGTACCGCAACGCTTCGATTGGATCAAGATAAGCAGCCTTTCTCGCCGGATAGTATCCAAAGCCGACGCCCACCAGCGCCGAGAAGAAGACTGCAAGCAACACTGCTCCCGGTCCAACGGAGGTTGCCCAACCCGCCAGCTTTGAAATCAGGAAGGACGCACCAACTCCGATGAGTATTCCGATAAAACCACCCGCGACGGAGAGAGTAATCGCCTCGACCAGAAATTGCGTGAGGATGTCGCGTGTCTTTGCGCCCAGCGCCTGACGCAGTCCAATCTCCCGCGTTCGCTCCTGGACCGAAATCAACATGATATTCATGATGCCGATGCCTCCAACCACCAATGACACTGAGGCTACCGCCGCAAGCATCACGGCCATGATCTGCGAGGATGCTTCTTGCGCCGCGAAGAGTTCCTGCAAGTTACGAATTGAAAAGTCATTGTCATCGTTCCCTTGCAGATGATGGCGCTGTCTCAAAAGGGCTGTCGCCTCTTCCTGTGCGGCAGGAATCAGTGCGCCGGATTTTGCCTGCATCATGATCGTGTCTACTGCGTCTGCGTTGGCCTGCTTGACTCCAATGACTTTTCGCTTGGCCGTCGAAATTGGGAGCAGAATCACGTCGTCTTGATCCTGCCCGGCGGAAGACTGGCCCTTGCGAGTCAACACCCCGACTACAGTAAACGGAACGTTTTTGATGCGGATAGTCTGTCCAATCGGGTCGGCGCCATCAAAGAGATTGTCAACCGGCGTTTGTCCGAGCACAGCGACCTTA